>MDTG01030344.1_pt1 | contig 13584 bp, 10 predicted proteins | sample 811421 | NCBI WGS metagenome assembly MDTG01 (sample SAMN05326645, study PRJNA326480) | marine metagenome | isolation source: seawater | place: Pacific Ocean: South East | collected 2011 | reverse complement strand
GAAGTAGATCAAGCAGTAAATAAAATTAGAGCTGAGGTAGATCCTGAGGCCGAATTAATTTTTGGAGCTATTAAAGATGAAAATATGCATGGAAAAATTAGAGTCTCAATAGTAGCTACAGCTTTAGATGGAAATAAATCAGAGAACAAAACCGTTTTGAATATGGTATCTAGAATTCAAAACAGAAACACTGGCTATTCTGATAATTTATTCTCACATAATACTAGAGTTGAAAATAATACAATTAGCTCTATAGATGGAGCGACAGCTCTAAAGCTTGATGAAAGTTATGAATTGAATAATCAAAATAATTTAGAAAGTGATGAATTAGAGCAATCTATAGAAAACCAAGTATCGGTGAATTCACATTTAGCAAATGATATCCCTAGTGGTGTTTCAATGGAGAGCGCTTCATATATAGAGAGCAATAATGTTGACAACCATAATAATGATGCATCACTGTCTTCAGAAGAAGTTATCGAAGAGTATACACCGAAGCTTTTTTCTAACGAGCACAATACTCAAGATGATTCAATAAATGAGCTGGCTGAGCAAAAAAACAATGAGGAAGAGGAATTATTTGATCAGGATACAAATGAGAATGAAGATTTTGAAATTCCTGCATTTTTAAGGAAACAAAAATTTTAATGATCCAAAAAAAATTTGATGAACAATCACTTAACATCACTGGAATTTTCTCATTTTCCGGTGATGTTGAATGAGATTATAAAAATTACCTCACCTTCTAAAGGCGGAACTTATATTGATTGCACATTCGGGGGAGGTGGCTATTCTAATGAAATATTAAGGTACTCTAATACTAAAGTTACTGGTTTAGATAGAGATAAAAAAGTTAAAATAGTAGGAAAAAATTTAGAAAACAAATTCCCTTCAAGATTTAAGTTTTATCAAATTGCATTCAGTGATTTAGATAAAGTTATGGAAGACAATGTTGATGGAGTCATTTTTGATTTAGGCCTATCATCAATACAGTTAAACGATCTTAAAAGAGGATTTTCTTTTAAGTCAAATGAAAACCTAGATATGGCTATGGGGTTAAATAAAATCTCTGCTCAAGAGGTAATAAATAATTTAAGTGAAATAGATTTAAAAAAAATTATAAAATTTTTAGGTGAAGAAAAAGAGGCCGCTAAAATAGCTAAGAATATAGTAAAATTTAGGAGTAAAAAAAAAATAGTTAAAGTTCAAGATCTTGTTGGGATAATTAAAAAGAGTAAAAAGAAAAATTACTTAAGCAAAATTAATCCATGCACAAAAACTTTTCAGGCGCTAAGAATGTTTGTAAACAAGGAAATTACAGAACTTATTACTGGAATAATAAAAGCATCTAAGGTTCTTAAACCAGGTGGAAAGTTGTTGGTAGTAAGTTTTCACTCAATTGAGGATAAAATTGTTAAATATTTTTTTAAAAATTTTTCAAAAAATAAATCAAAAAAATCAAGGTATTTTCCTGATGAAGATTTTAGTAAAATAGCACTTTTTGAAAATTATAAAAATATTTTTCTTAAACCATCAAAGAAGGAAATTGATCAAAATAATCGCTCAAGATCAGCAAAATTAAGATATGCAATAAGATCAGATAATAAATTTAATTATCCAAATGAATTTTTAGAAAAATTTAAGAAATATTTAGATTTAGAGGGCATAAATGTTTAATTTCAAATTATTAGTTTCAGTTTCATTTTTTGTATCGCTTTTAATTATTACTTCAATAATTAAAAATCAAACAAGAATAATTGAAAAAAAATTAGATAAATTTAATAAAAAAATTGCCTTAATGGAAAAAGATATTAACGAATCTGAGTTAGATTTTTACTTTTTATCCTCACCATCTGAATTAGAAAAAAAAATAAAAAATATAAGTAATAAAAATTACGAACCAATTAAAAATTCTAAAATATTTCTGAATTTTGCAAATTTTATTGATTTTAAAAGTAAAATGTCAGACCTCAATTTAAATAATGAAAAGAAAACAAAAAAAAATTAAAAACAACAATCAAGCAAGTTTTTATTTTGAAGATTATTTAGAAACAAACAAAAGAATAAAGATTTCAAAAAAAAATGATAGTTTACAAGACCGAATCTATCTTCTTTTCTTTTTTTTCTTTTCTTTAATTTTAATCTTTAGCATTAAAATTACCTTAATATCACTCAACAATAAGCCTTTTTTTTACAAAGAAGATGTCAATCCAAAATTTTCTTTAATTAGGCGAGATATTGTTGACAGAAACGGCATATTAATATCGAGAAATATTAATTCTAGTCATGTAGCTGTGATACCTAAATTTGTTAAAAATAAAAATAATTTTTTACTTAAACTAAGATTAAATTTCCCGGATTTATCGATTTCAGAAATTGAAAAAAAATTAAATGATGAAAAATACTTTTATATTAAAAAAAGGATTGATCAATATGAAAAAGAAAAATTTTGGTCTCTAGCAGAAAAAGGTATAAAATTTGAAAATTTTCAAGCAAGAATGTACACACATGGCGATCTGTTTAATCATGATATTATTGGTCAAGTTGATTACGATAATTATGGAGTTTCAGGTATCGAAAAATACTTTGATAAAGAACTTAAAGATAAAAATAAACTAAATGTACCGTTAAGATTAACGCTAGATACGAATATCCAGTACATAATTAGCAAAGAATTAAAAGAGTCTTTAAAAACATTTAAAGCAACTGGCGGGGGAGCGTTGTTAATGGATGTAAACAACGGAGATATTATTTCATTGGTTTCACTACCGAATTTTAATATTAATAAAAGATTACACCTAAAAGACAAGAAATATACCAACAGAATTACTAAAGGTGTTTACGAACTAGGCTCAATTTTCAAAACATTTACTGTAGCCCTAGCTTTAGAAAATAATTTAGTTTCCTCTCAAACTATAATTGAGAATATTCCAAGAAGCATAAATTGTTCAGTTCATAAAATATCAGATATAAAGGAACATCCAGCTGATTTATCCGTGCAGGAAATTTTAATTCGGTCCTCAAATGTAGGATCAGCAATTTTAGCTAAAAAAATAGGTGAACAAAAATTTAAAGAATTCATAAACAATACTAGATTAATTCAAAGCCCAGAATTAGAGATAGAGGAGGTTGGCGTTCCATTAAAATTTAAATGGGATAAATGTAAATTGGAAACTGTTTCCTTTGGTCATGGAATTACAACAACTCCATTAAAAGCAGCAGAAATTTATGCGTCTATCTCTAATGGAGGTAATTTAATTAATTCAAGTTTAATTAAGCACAGAAAGATCAAAGATCAAAAAAAGATTGTGTCTCTACAAACTAGCAATCAAATTAATGATATTTTAAGAAAAGTTGTTAGCAGCGATGAAGGCACAGCTCATTTTGCAGATAAAAGTGGATATTTTGTTGGTGGAAAAACGGGCACAGCCGAGGGTTATGGAAATAATAAAAATCGAATAAATACTTTTATTTCAATATTTCCAACAAATAAACCAAAGTTTACATTATTAGTGATGTTAGAAAATCCAAAAATTAACAAAAATTTAATTTATAACTACAAAGGAGTGAAGACTAAAGCTCCCTATAATACGTCTGGCTGGAATTCTGTTTACGTGGCAGGCAAAATTATAGAAAAAATCGGACCAATTTTAGCCATAAACAATAAAGAATCTACCAACCAATATGTTGCTGAAAAAAATAATTAAAAATATATCAGAAAAAAAAAATCTTAGGATCACTGGATTATCTACTAATAGCCAAGAAGTTAAAAGGGGAAATATTTTTTTTGCCATAAAAGGCAGTAAGAATGATGGGGAAAAATTTATTAAAGAGGCAATCATTAAAGGTGCAGCAGTTATTGTTTGCTCTAATAATTGTAAGTATTCAGATAAAGAAGTCCTTTTTTTAAAGAAAAATAATGTTAGAAGCTTTTTAAGTGAAGTTTCGTCAAAATATTATAGACATAAACCAAAAAATATTATTGCAATCACGGGCACAAATGGCAAAACATCTGTAGCAGACTTATTTTATCAGATTTTATCCCTTAATAATTCTTCAGTAGCTTCCATAGGTACATTTGGCGTTAAATTTAAGAACAAGATTATAAAAACAAAATTGACCTCACCTGATACAATTTCAATTCATAAATATCTTCAAATACTTAAAAAAAAAAATATTGAAAATGTTATTATTGAAGCTTCAAGTCATGGATTAAGCCAATACCGACTTCACAATATTAATTTTAAAGCTGGAATTTTTACAAACTTTAGTCGAGATCATTTAGATTATCATAAGTCAATGACAGCATATTTAAGTGCAAAATTAATATTATTTAAAAAAATACTAAAAATTAATTCTTCTGTAATCTTAGATAAAGAAATAACCCAATTCTCCAGATTAAAAAAAATATCTAATAATAAAAAAATTAAGATTATTGAAATAAGCAAAACTCAGGATAAAATTAAAAATTTTCCAACAGTTTTAACGAGTGAATTTAAGAAAAAGAATCTTGCAATGGCCATCGAAGCAGCAAAGCTTTGCGATGTCAAAGAAAAAAAAATTTTCGAGTCTTTAAAAAGAATAAAAGAAGTTAACGGTCGATTGGAGCTAGTAAAAATATTTCCAAATAATGTAAAAGTTTTTGTTGATTATGCACATACACCAGACGCACTTCAGAAAGTGCTTAAGTCTCTTGATAAAGATTGGGGCTCAAATATATCTTTAGTTTTTGGTTGTGGGGGCGATAGAGATAAAAAGAAAAGAATTTTAATGGCTAAAATAGCAAAAAAATATTCTAAAAAAATTTATGTTACAGATGACAATCCTAGAAATGAGAGTCCAAGTAAAATCAGAAATGAGATCGTAAAAGGCATTAAACCAAGTAAGTGTTTTAATATTTCTAATCGAAAAAACGCTATAAAAAAAGCAATACTTAACTCTAAACAAAACGATGTTATTTTAATTGCAGGTAAAGGACATGAGGAAAATCAAATTTATAAAAATAAGGTATTAAAAATTTCAGACAAACAAATTATAAAAAATTTAAATATCAAAGTAAAACCAGTCAATAAAAAAAAATTAATATTCTCTGAAAATAAATACTTATTAAAAAAAATAATAGGAAACAGAAAAATAAAAGACTTTGAAGGTTTAGCTATCGACTCAAGATTGGTTAAAAAAAATAACTTATTTCTTACAATAAAAGGCAAAAAGAATGACGGAGCTAAATTTGTAGATCAAGCTTTTAAACATGGAGCTAAGTATGTGGTGTCATCAAAATTTTTTAAAAAAAATAAAAAAAAAACGATAAGAGTTAAAGATGAGATTAAGTTTTTAAAAGACTATGCAAAGATCAAAAGAGAGAAGACACAAGCTAAAATAATTGCAATCACTGGCAGCGCAGGAAAAACTTCATTAAAAAATTTAATGAGACATCTATTGCTTAATTATAATAAAACTCATGCATCACCTAAATCATATAACAATCACTTTGGCGTGCCATTAAGTCTAGCAAATATAACTGCAATAGATAAATATGGTGTTTTTGAAGTGGGAATGAGCAAGAGAGGAGAAATTAAAAATCTATCTAAAATGATAAGGCCACATATTGCAATAATTACAAATATAGGTGAAGCGCATATAGAAAATTTTAAAAATATTTCTGAAATTGCAAAAGCTAAAGCCGAAATAATAAGCACAATTGAAAAAGACGGAACAATTGTATTAAACCGTGATGATAAATTTTTTAATTATTTATATAAATTATCAAAATTAAAAAAACTTAAAGTAGTCACATTTGGTCAAAATAACAATGCTGATATCTACTGTCAAAAAATTATTGAAAAAAACAATAAAAAAAAAATTTTTATAAAAATTAAAAATCTAAAAATGAATTTTGAGGTAAATAATTTAAATATTTATAATATATTGGCATCATTATCAGTAATTAACGAATTAGGCCTTAATATAAATAAAATAAGAAAATCATTTAAAGATTTTGAAGCAACTGAAGGAAGAGGAAAATTACATGTGATTTCAAGATATAAAAAGAAGTTTAAATTGATCGACGAGAGTTATAATGCAAATCCTTTATCGGTAAAAAATGCGATAAGTAATTTTCACTCAATTAGAAATGAAAAATCGAAAAAATATTTGATTCTTGGAGATATGCTTGAATTAGGCAATAAATCAAAAAAATACCACGAAGATTTATCAAGAGTTATTAACAATTCAAATATTGATAAAGTATTTATTAAAGGGGAAAAATCACTTTTTACTTATAAACATTTACATAAAAACAAACAAGGAAACATTTTGCAAAATAAAAGTGATATAGATTTAGTACTAAAAGACATTATTAAAAATAATGATTATCTAATGATTAAGGGATCTAATGCAACCGGTTTAAATTCTTTAAGTAAAAAATTAATAAGAGGTATAAATGCTATTTGATTTACTAACTTCACTTGTTAATCAGTTCTCTTTTTTAAATGTTTTTAAGTATTTAACTTTTCGAACAGGACTAGCAGTAGTTACTTCATTAATAATTGTATTTATTATTGGGGCACCACTCATAAAAATTTTTTCTGAAAAGATGATTACCGGTCCGATTAGACAGGATGGTCCAATTGATCATATAATTAAAAAATCAGGCACACCTACTATGGGAGGTGTTATTATAATAATTGGAATTATATTGAGCACACTTCTTTGGGCAGATTTAAGTAATATTTATGTTTGGACACTTATATTTGTTTCTTTGAGCCTAGGGGGTTTAGGGCTAATAGACGATGTATTAAAAATTAGACTGAAAAATTCAAGCGGATTAAAATCAAAATACAAATTTTTAGGTCAGTTAGTAATTAGTTCAATTGCACTAACTATTTTAATTAAATTTTCTAATCACAACTTTTTATTTGATCTTTATTTTCCTTTTTTTAAAAACTTAATTTGGCATATGGGATTATTCTTTATCCCTTTTGGTCTTTTTGTAATAATAGGCGCATCTAACGCGGTAAACTTAACAGATGGTTTAGATGGACTTGCGACTGTGCCAGTTATGTTGGTGGCGCTTTCTTTTACGTTAATTTCATACGTTGTAGGTAACACCATATTCTCAGAATATTTACAAATTCAATATATACCCGATGTTGGAGAGCTATCAATTTTTTGTGGATCTATAGTTGGATCATGTCTAGGTTTTCTTTGGTACAACGCTCCTCCAGCAAAAATTTTTATGGGCGATACCGGATCATTATCTTTAGGCGGATCGCTAGCTGCAATTGCAATTATTGTTAAGCATGAGATAGTTTTAGCAATAGTTGGAGGTCTATTTGTTTTAGAAACTGCCTCAGTAATTATTCAAGTAGTTTCTTACAAGCTAACTGGAAAAAGATTTTTTAAGATGGCTCCAATTCACCATCATTTTGAAAAAAAGGGATGGGCAGAGTCAACAATAGTTATTCGTTTTTGGATTATAGCCATTATTCTTGCTTTAGTTGGACTGGCAACACTCAAATTAAGATAATGTTTTTTAACCAAAAGTTTAAAGAACTTTCGTTTCTTGTTTATGGCTTAGGATTATCTGGAAAATCAGTTGTTAATTATTTCAATAAAAATCATATTAAAAAATTTAAAGTTTGGGATGATAAAGAAAAAAAATTGTTTAAAAATAAAAGACCAATCAATTTAACTAAAGAATTTAAAAAAGTTGACTATATAGTTTTAAGTCCAGGAGTAAGCATTGGTAAAAATAAATTTCTTAAGAAGTATAAAAAAAAAATAATTTCTGATCTTGATATTTTTTACTTAACTAATGAAAATTTCAAAAGTATTGTTGTGACTGGAACAAATGGTAAATCTACTACATGTAAACTTATTACCCATTTATTAAAAAAAAATAAATATAGTGTATTTCTTGGAGGAAATATTGGGGCTCCACTACTTGATTTAAAGATTAAAAAAAAATCATTTGTTGTAATAGAGGCTTCTTCTTTTCAGCTCTCTCACTCAAAATTTGTAAAACCAGATTACGCAATTTTGTTAAATATCTCTAATGACCATCTAGATTGGCACGGTAATCTAAGGCAATACCAGAATGCAAAACTAAAAATTTTTTCTTTACAATCAAAAAGTCAAGTAGCCTTAATTAACGGTAAATTTAAAAAGATTTTTAAGTCAAAAAAATTTTTAAGCAAATGTATAATTCCGAGTCGAAATGGATACAACAGTTTAAAATATCAAATAAAAAATAGTTTTTTTGACTCAAGTATTAATGAAGAAAATTTTAATTTTGTTTACGAGTTGTCCAAATTAGTTAAGATAAATAAAAAAAGATTTATCTCATCACTTAATACATTTAAAGGTTTACCTCATCGTTATGAGATTTTTTTAAAAAAAAGAAATACAATCTTTATTAATGATTCGAAGGCGACTTCATTTGAGGCAACGAAACAAGCTTTGCTAAATGGAAAAAATATTTTATGGATTTTAGGCGGGTTACCCAAAAAAAACGATAGATTGACATTGACGGGAATTAGAAAAAATATACTTAAATGTTATATTGTTGGAAAATCCGTTAATTTTTTTGAAAAACAAATTAGAGACAAATTAAATTATTCTAAAACCTTCAATTTAAAGAATACAATTCTAAAAATATCTCAAGATATAAAAAATTTTGATAAAAAAAAAATAACAATCTTACTTAGTCCTGCTGCAGCATCATATGACCAATTCAAAAATTTTGAAAAAAGAGGAGAAGCTTTTAAAAAATTAGCTAAATTACATGCAAGAAAATTCAATTAAATTTCATTTAATTAATCACTGGAGAAGTATTGAAAAAAAAATATTATTTTGTTTCCTTATTTTATTCTTTTTAGGATTATTTTTCTCATTCTCATCTACTTCTTCTTTAGCGGGTGAGAGACTTAATAAAGATTATTACTTTTTTTTTCAAAAACATCTTGTATTTACAATTTTAGCTTTATTCTTAATGATGTTTATTTCGGTATTAAATACTACTCTTCTAAAAAAAATTGACATTCCTCTTTTTATAATTTCATTTATAGGATTGCTTTTAGTGCCTATTATTGGAGTAGAAGTTAAAGGAGCTCAACGTTGGCTTGATTTGTATTTTTTCAGGCTTCAACCTATTGAATTAGTAAAACCTTTTTTTATTTTAGTTACTGTAAAAATCTTAACACTTGAGAAATTTAAAAATTCTCAAATCAAATATTTTTTTAGTTTTTTAATTTTGTGTTCTGTTATAATTTTACTTATTGATCAGCCTGACTTAGGACAATCAATTTTGTTAGTTGGAAGTTGGATTTTTACAGTTTTTATTTCTGGAGTAAGTATTATTTATATAATAAGCTTTTTTTCAGTTTTTTTAATTTCGTTTGGCGCATTGCTATTTTTTTTGCCAGAAAAATTTGGTTATATAACAAAAAGGTTAGTTGCTTTTTTTGATCCTAACCAGGGTGACAAGTTTCAATCATCAGCAGCTTTAGATGCGATCAAATTAGGAGGCCTGACAGGCCAAGGTATGGGCGAGGGGATTTTAAAAGATAGCGTTCCTGAGGCTCATACTGATTATGTAATTGCAATAATCTCAGAAGAATATGGTTCTGTATTATCAATAATTATAATATTAATATTTTTGTACATTTCTTTCAGAATTATAAAAAATTGTTTTAACCAAGAAGACAATTTTATAAAAATTTCACTTTGTGGATTGGCTACATTATTAATATTTCAAGTATTTATACATGCAGGAGTAAATACAAATTTGATACCAGCTACTGGTATGACATTACCTTTTTTGAGTTATGGAGGTTCGTCATTAATAGGTAGCGCAATTTTGGCAGGGGTAATATTAAATTATACAAAAAATAAATCTTATTTATATGATTAAAAAAAAGATCTTAATCGCAACAGGCGGCACTGGAGGGCATGTTTTTCCAGCCTATAGTTTAGCAAATTATCTTAACAAAAAAAATTATAATGTTAAAATTTCTATAGATGAAAGAGGTCATCAGTTTTTAAAAGATTATAAAGACTTGAGAGTTGTAAAGATATTCTCTTCACCTTTAGTTAAAAAAAGTACTTTAAACTTAATTTTTTCTTTTTTAAAAATATTATTTTCTATATTTCAATCATTGATTTATTTATTATTTAACAGACCTAATTTAATATTTGGAATGGGCGGATATTCATCTTTTCCGATTTGTCTGGCAGCTTCAATTTTAAGAATTAAATTTTTCATTTATGAAAATAATCTTACAATTGGAAAAGCTAATAGATATTTACTTCCATTTTCTTCAATCGTATTTGTTTCTTATAAAGATTTAGAGGGTATTCCATCGAAATTTAGAAAAAAAGTAATTGGTATTGGAAACATAATTAGAGAAGAAATAATTAATTTCGACTCAAAAAATATTGAAGATTACTCATTCGAAAACCTTAAAATTTTGGTATTAGGGGGCAGTCAAGCAGCTAAAACCTTTGCAGAGATGTTGCCATCAATTTTTAAAAAAATTAAAAAACTTAATATTCCAGTTAAAATTTATCAACAATGTCAAAAAGAACAGACTGAGACTTTGCAAAATTTTTACAAAGAAGCAAATATCGATTCAGAAATATTTAATTTTACAACAAATATTAAAGAGTACTATACAAAATCTAACTTAGTTATTACTCGCTCAGGAGCGTCAGTACTAGGAGAATTAATTAATGTAAATATTCCTTTTATTTGCATACCATTACCGTCTTCTGCAGATGATCATCAAACTAAAAATGCAATTTTTTATGAAAAAAAAGGTTTAGGGTATTTGGTAAAGGAAAAAGATATTAACAATGATCTATTTAATATTATTAATTCAATTTATGAGAATAATTCGTTAGTAAAAAAAATATTAAATAATCAAAGTCAATATTCTGACAAAAATGTTTTTAATAATATTAAAATCCATATTGAAGAATTATTAAATGAAAAAAATTAATTTAGGACAAAAAGATTTAATTCATTTCGTCGGTATTGGCGGAATAGGAATGAGTGGGTTAGCCCAAATTATGAAGAACATGGGCTTTAGAATTCAAGGAAGTGATCAAAATAAAAACAAGAATATCTTGAGTTGCACCAAGTTAGGAATAAAAGTTTTTATTGGGCATGCTGCAAATAATGTTCGAAAAGCAACAATTCTAGTTAAATCAACAGCAATAAAAAAAAACAATGTCGAGATTAAGTTTGCAAAAAAAAATAAAATTCCGATTTATTCAAGAGCTGAACTTTTAGCTGATGCAGTTTCTTTAAAAAAAAATATCATAATTACAGGCTCTCATGGAAAAACAACAACTACTTCTTTAGTTGCTAAAATTTTAGCTGATCAAAGATTAGATCCAACAATAATCAATGGCGGTGTCATAAACTCATTTAAAAGCAATGCTAGACTAGGAAAGGGTGATTGGGCAATTTTAGAGGCAGATGAGTCTGACGGAAGTTTTCTAAAATTACCAATAAATTACTCTATTGTAACTAATATAGATTTTGAACATTTAGACTATTACAAGAGTTATAATAATTTAGAAAAATCTTTTATCGAATTTATAAATAAGACTCCACCAACTGGAAAAGCAATTTTATGTATCGATAGTAAAAACATTAAAAGAATATTAAGCAAAATTAAAAATAAAAATATTATAACTTACGGGGAAAGCAAAGAATCTAATTTTAGAGTTTTTGACATTAAATACAACAAAGAAAGCACCTCATTTGGAATAAGATTCAAAAATAATGAAAAAAAGTTACAAAAAATTAAAAATATAAATGTAAAATTATTAGGAAAACATAATGCACTTAATGCTGCTGCTGCATTTATAATAACTTTAAGCTTAGGAGCTAATCAAAATATAATAAAGAAATCTTTAAGGAATTTTTCAGGTGTACAAAGAAGAATGACCAAAGTTTTTAGTAAAAATAAAAATGATTTTTATGATGATTACGCCCACCATCCAACTGAAATAAAATCGATCCTCGAAGGCGTAAGAAATGTAAGTCCTGTAAGAAAAATAATTAGTATCTTCGAGCCGCATAGATACTCTAGAGTTTTGACTTTAAAAAAAGAATTTTCAAGCTGTTTTTTCAAATCAAATGTTGTAATCATGTGCCCATTATATGCTGCCGGAGAAAAGAAAAATTATAATTTCAATCAATATAAATTTGCTAAACAAATATCTAAAAATTCAAATACTCAAGTTATCTTAGTTAATAATGTGAAAGAAATTTACAAATATTTAAAAAATAATCTTAAAAATGATGAAATTATAATTGGTATGGGTGCTGGCCTTATATCAAAATGGATAAGGGAGCTAAAACATTTGCTATGAGTAAAATTACTGATTTTGCAGAAAAGTTCGAAAAAAACTTAAATACTAATGTAAGCTTATCAAATTATAGTTGGTTCAACTTAGGCGGTGTAGCTGAATTTTTATTTAAACCCAAAGATAAAAAACAACTTCTGGATTTTCTTTTTGAGTCAAAGAATAAAAACCTTAAAATTACTATTATTGGAGCAGGATCAAATACACTTTTTAGAGACAATGGAATTAAAGGAGCAGTAATTAAATTAGGTTCAAATTTTTCGTACACAAAATTATTGGATAAAAATACTATTGAAGTTGGTGCTGCTACACTTGACAGACAAGTGGCAAGTTTTGCAAGAGATAATAATCTGACAAATTTTGAATTTTTATCATGTATACCAGGATCCATTGGAGGAGCCGTGATAATGAATAGTGGTTGCTATGATAACGATATATCTCAAATATTACACTCAATAAAAGTTATTGATATTAATAATTTGGAAGAAAAAGAAATAAATAAAGAAGAAATAAATTTCTACTATAGAGGAACAAGTTTATCTAACAATTTAATTATTTTATCTGCTAAACTTAAAGGCTTAATTAGCTCAAAAATTAAAATTGAAAAAAAACAAGCTGATTTTAAAGAAAGAAAAAAAATTTCTCAACCCAGTCAAATTAAGACTTGTGGGAGTACATTTAAAAATATTAGTAAAGACAAAAAAGCTTGGACGTATATCAAAAAAGCTGGTTGCGATAATTTAAGCGAAGGAGACGCAATCATTTCAAAGAAACATTGCAATTTTTTTGTCAATAATGGAAAAGCAAAATCATCCGATATTGAAAAACTTATAAAAAAAGTAAAAAAAATAGTACGAAATAAAACTGGGGTTGATCTAGAGCTTGAGATTAAAATCGTTGGTGAGTAAAAAGAAATATAATAATGTCTTGGTCGTTTTAGGTGGGACTTCAGGAGAAAGACAAGTAAGCTTGGATACGGGAAAAGCTTGCATTAAAGCTCTGAAAAAAAAAGGATACAATGTTTCTAGTTTCGACCCAAAATTCAAAAACTTAAATTTAATTAATAAAAAAAAAAACTGACGTAATATTTAACGCATTGCATGGCAAGGGTGGAGAGGATGGGATAGCTCAGAGTTATTTTGAGTACCTTAAAATACCTTATACGCATTCAGGAGTAATAAGTTCTTATAATGCTATGAATAAAAT
>MDTG01007628.1_pt1 | contig 13584 bp, 8 predicted proteins | sample 811421 | NCBI WGS metagenome assembly MDTG01 (sample SAMN05326645, study PRJNA326480) | marine metagenome | isolation source: seawater | place: Pacific Ocean: South East | collected 2011 | reverse complement strand
GGAAGAGGAAAAAGCCATTCCGACCGTCGCCCAGTCGCTGGAAGAAGCGCTGCAGGCGCTGTCCGACGATCGCGAGTTCCTAAAGAAGGGCGACGTGTTCACCGACGACCTGATCGATGGCTACATCGAGCTCAAGTCCGAGGAAGTGCTGCGTCTGAAGATGAGCACGCACCCGGCCGAGTTCGACCTGTACTACAGCTGCTAACGCTCAGGCCGGGTCGTAAGACAGGGACGCATCCGTTCGCGGGTGCGTCTTTTTTTATGCCTGCACGACTCTCGTTTTTGCGTCACGCTCGGGCCATGATTCGGCCTGCTTACTGTTATCTGATCGTTGCCGTCCTTGTCACGGTCGGCGCGAGTGCGCTCGCGGCCCCGGTCTATGTCTGGACGGATGCTGCCGGCGTGCGCCACTACAGCGACCGCGCGGCCAGCCCGGCCGCCCGTCGCGCCGATCAATCGATACGGGCGTTGGCCGAGCCCGCCGATAGCTCGGCCACCCCGCCCGGGGCCAGTCATACGCCAAGGATTGTCACCCCGGACCCGGGGGCACGTATTGTCGATCCCCGCGGTGAGGCCACGATTTCGGTGATGATCCCCGACGGTCTGGACCCGGATGAGCGCCTGATCTATCGCCTGGACGGCCGTGTGCTGGAAAACGCCCCGCCGCGGGCCACGCGTCTGGCCGTCGACCGGCTGGCCCCCGGCCGCCACGAGCTGGATGTCGAGCTCGTGGCACACGACACACTCACCGGCCGCACCGATCACGTGGTGTTTGAAATGGCGCTGGGCGCGGGTTCCGCGGCCGGGCCGGCGTCGACACCCGCACCGGGCGAGCGCGCAGGACGTCCGCCCAGCTGAGACGAAGCGGCTGTGTCATGCAGCCATGGCCCGAACCTTGCAAGCCAGACGTCATGCACAAAGACACCCGCCCCGGCATCCCGCCGGGCAATATTCTCGATAATCTGCGTACGGCCGTCGTCTGCCTCGATGCCTCGCTGACCGTGAGCTATTTGAATACGGCCAGTGAGATGTTGTTCGGCGTCTCGGCCCGGCATTGTCATCACGAGGTCTTTGACCGGGCATTGCCGTATCTGGCCGATCATCGCCCCCGCTTGACCGCGGCCCTGGCCGAGGGCGCCGCCTACACCGAGCGCGAGTTGCATCTGGCCGTTGGCGAGGGCGACCCGCTGATCGTGGATTGCACGGTCACCCCATTCACCGAAAGCGACGGCCAGCCCGCACTACTGCTGGAGTTCCTCTCGCTGGATCGACAGCTGCGGATCTCGCGCGATGACCAGATGCGGATCCAGAATTTGGCCAACCGCGAGATGATTCGCGGCCTGGCCCACGAGATCAAGAACCCGCTGGGTGGCTTGCGCGGCGCAGCCCAGCTTCTCGAGCGCGAAATCGATGATGTGGGGCTTTCGGAGTTCACTACCGTGATCATCCGTGAGGCAGACCGCCTCCAGAATCTCGTCGACGGCATGCTGGGCCCGCGCCGGCCGCCCAACAAGCAGCCGATCAACATCCACGAGCCGCTGGAGCACGTCCGCGCACTGGTATCAGCCGACATGGCCGCCGATGTTTCGCTGGTGCGCGATTATGATCCCAGCATCCCGGCGCTTCCGGCTGATCGTGAGCAGCTGATACAGGTCTTTTTCAACCTGATCGGCAACGCGCTGCACGCGCTCGACAATACCGGCCAGGTGACGATTCGGTCCCGTACCCAGCGGTTGTTCACCATCGGCGGGGTTCAGCACCGACTGGTTGCTCGCGTGGATATCATCGACAACGGGCCAGGCATCGATCGTGATCTGTTGCCGCGCATCTTTCATCCAATGGTCAGCTCGCGCGCCGAGGGCTCGGGCATGGGCCTGCCGATCGCCCAGTATCTGATCCATCTGCACGACGGCCTGATCGAATGCGAAAGCCGGCCCGGCCAGACCGTGTTCAGCGTATTTCTGCCCATGCGCGAAGCCAGCGAATGAGTGCGCCCCTATTGTTTGTTCAACTGATGAGCCGTGTATGAACCTGTCCCCGGCAAGCGAGCTGACTGTCTGGGTCGTCGACGACGACGAATCCATCCGCTGGGTGCTGGAGCGCGCGCTGGGCGGCGCGGGCATGCAGGTGACCTGTTTTCCCGGTGGCGCCGAACTGTTGGACGCCCTGGATGAGGCCGTGCCTGACGTGTTGCTCACCGATATCCGTATGCCGGGTATCTCCGGACTGGATCTGCTCGAGCGCGTACATGCCGTGGTGGCCGATCTGCCGATCATCATCGTGACCGCCCATTCCGATCTCGACTCGGCGGTGGCTTCTTATAAAAGCGGGGCCTTCGAATACCTGCCCAAGCCGTTCGATCTGGACGAGGCCGTGGAGTTGGTCACACGGGCGGCTCGTCTGTCGCGCGAGGCCGATATTCAGCGCCCGGCGCGTCAGGCCGCCGGTACGTCGCTGATCGGTGAAGCCCCGGCGATGCAGGAGGTCTTTCGTGCCATCGGGCGTTTGTCGGCGTCCAATATCACGGTGTTGATCACCGGTGAATCCGGCACCGGCAAGGAATTGGTTGCCCACGCCTTGCATGAAAACTCGCCCCGAGCGGCTCGTCCGTTCATCGCCGTCAACACCGCGGCTATTCCCAAGGACCTGATGGAGTCCGAGTTCTTCGGCCATGAGAAGGGCGCGTTCACCGGGGCTGCCGCCCAGCGACGCGGGCGCTTCGAACAGGCCCACGGCGGCACGCTATTTCTAGACGAGATTGGCGATATGCCGGCTGATCTACAGACTCGGCTGCTACGCGTGCTTCAGGACGGCCAGTTCTATCGTGTGGGCGGGCACCAGGCGGTCAGCGTGGATGTGCGCATCATCGCGGCCACCAACCAGGATCTGGAAAATCAGGTCAAGCACGGTCATTTCCGTGAGGATCTCTATCATCGCCTGAACGTTATCCGCCTGCGCGTGCCGCCGCTTCGTGAGCGCCGCGAGGACGTACCCCTCCTGCTGGATTTCTTTCTGGCACGGGCAGCCGACGAGCTGGACATGGAGCACAAGACGCTTGGCGCGCCCGCGCGGGATTTTCTCACCGCCCTGGATTGGGCCGGCAACGTCCGTGAGCTGGAGAATTTATGCCGTTGGCTGACCGTGATGGCGCCCGGGCGCGAGGTGGTGCTCGAAGACCTGCCGCTCGAGCTACGCCGGCAAGCACCGACCGGGCAAGCCAGTAGCGCCGATACGCCGATCGGCGTGTCGGCGCCGGACACTGCCTCGGCGACGGATTCGCCCGAGGCGAACGGCGCCTGGGACGACGCGCTGGCGGTCTGGGCCGATCAGGCCCTTGCGGCCGGCCAGGCGCATCTGCTCGACGAGGCCGTACCGCGCCTGGAGCGGGTGATGATCCGTGCCGCGCTGGCCCATACCCACGGCCATCGCCAGGATGCCGCGCGTCTTCTGGGTTGGGGCCGTAATACGCTGACCCGCAAGATCAAGGAATTGGATCTATAAGCGCTGGCGTATCCGCGCCGGCTTGCGCGACGGCCGTGCCGCGCTCTACCGTCAGAGCCGGTAAACTCTCGAGTCATGGCGTATGTGTCTGATCGTCGTCGCGTGGCAGGCGCATGCCACGCATGATCTGCTGTTGGCAGCCAATCGCGATGAATTCCATGCCCGGCCAACGCGCGCTGCCCACATCTGGGCCGATCCGCCGGGCCTGGTCGCCGGGCGTGATGAAAAAGCCGGGGGCGCGTGGTGTGGGGCAGACCAGCGCGGACGGTTTGCCGCTGTGACCAATATTCGGGATCCTCAAGCTGGCGAGGCCGGCCCGGCGCTCCGGTCACGCGGTGCGCTGGTGCGTGATTATTTCGCCGGCGACTGGTCGGCCCAGGCCTGGGCCGCGCATGTGGCCGACAACAGCGCCGCCTATGGCCCGTTCAATCTGTTGGTTGGGGATCAGAACGCGCTCTATCACGTGGCCAATCGTGGCCAGAGTGCGCCGCGCGCTGTTGCCCCCGGTGTCCTGGCGATCAGCAACGGTTTATGGGGTGATCACTGGCCCAAGACCGAAAAAGCCCGCCAGCGCATGCAACAATCCCTGGCCGATGACACGATCGCTGTAGACACGCTTCTGACGCTTCTGGCCGATACCGACCGAGCTCCGCTGGCCGAGCTGCCGGATACCGGCATCGATCGCGACGCCGAGCATTTCCTGTCGGCCATGTTCATCAAGAGCCCGACCTACGGCACCCGTGCTGCCAGCGTTATCCGGCGGGACCGGGCCGGGCATATCGATTTCACCGAGCGCGGTTTTGATCCTGCCGGGCAAGCCGTGCACCGTGTGCACCACAACTGGCTCATCGAGACACGTTCCACATGAAACCCATCCGTGCCTATGGCAGCTGGCCCTCATCCATTTCCGCAGCCCATGTCGCGGCCGCCGGCCGCAAGTTCGCCGATCTGACGGTTGATACCGCCGGCGACGACGGCGGCACGTTGCTCTGGGTCGAAGCGCGCCCGGAAGAGGGCGGGCGCAGCACGATCGTGCGCAACGACGACGGTGCGCCGGTCTCGCTCATTGATGCGCCGATGTCTGTTGCCAGCAGTGTCTATGAATACGGCGGCGGGGCTATTGCCGCCCACGGCGGGTTCGTCTGGTTCGTCAACGGTCCGGATCAGGCGATCTGGCAACGCGACCCGGAAGGCGAGCTGGCCCCAATCACCGACGTCGAGGCCGATCTGCGTTTTGCCGATCTGCAATACGATCGACGCTTTGGCCGCCTGATCGCGATCGCTGAAACCACCGACGAGTCCGGCCACGAGCCGAGCGCCCGCCTCGTGGCCGTGCATCGTGATGGCCGGGTCGAGACCTTGTCCGAGGGCCATGATTTCTATGCCAGCCCCCGGCTGTCGCCGGGGTCACAGCGCCTGGTATGGCTGGCCTGGAATCATCCCCACATGCCCTGGGACGTGAGCGAGCTGTGGGCCGCAGATATTGCCGATGACGGCACTATCGGTGCGGCGGCTCCACTCTGGCAGCCGGACGACGTGTCGTTGTTCGGCCCGGTGTTCGATCCCGACGGCGCGCTGCATATCGTGGCTGACGTCGACAACTGGTGGAACATCCACGTCGAACAGGCCGACGGCGGCTTTGCGCGGCTGACCAACGAGGCCGCCGAGTTCGCCGTACCGCAGTGGGTTTTCGGCCAGTCAACCTATGCCTTCACCGCCAGCGGGCGGCTGTTCGCGCTGGCCACCCACGACGGTATCTGGGAGCTCGGCGAGGTCGATCGCGAAACGGGCAGGTTCCGAACCCTGCGCCAGGATTTCGATTTCTATGAGCAGATCGTGGCCCTGGATGAAGCCGTGGCCGTGGTCGCGGCCAACCCGGCGCGGGCCAAGCATGTACGCCTGTTCCACGCCGACGGCTCGACCGAGATCCTGCAGGCGGCTGATTCACTGCCGGCGGATGTCGCACTCTCACGCCCGGAATCCCTGAGCTGGGTAACGGCTGACGGCAGCCAGGCCCACGGCCTGTTTTATCCGCCGGTCAGCGAAAGCTACGGTGCGCCCGAGACCGAGCGCCCGCCGGTGATTCTCAAATGCCACGGCGGGCCGACCGGGGCCACCAACACCGCGCTTGATGCCCGTATCCAGTACTGGACCTCGCGCGGTTATGCCGTGCTGGATGTGAACTATCGCGGATCGACCGGCTACGGTCGGGCGTATCGCCAGGCATTGGCCGGCGCCTGGGGCATTGCCGACGTAGCCGACTGTGAATATGGCGTGGCGCATCTGGCCGAATCCGATCGTATCGATATCGATCGGGTGTTGATCTCTGGCTCCAGTGCCGGCGGTTATACCGTGCTTTCGGTACTGACGTTCACCGATCTGGCGGCGGCCGGGGCCAGCTACTACGGCATCGGCGATCTCAAACGGTTGCTGGCCTCGACCCACAAGTTCGAGTCGCGCTATCTGGACCGGCTGATCGGTACGGATACCGCTACGCTGGAGGCACGCTCGCCGCTGTATCACGCCAAGCAGCTGTCTTGCCCGGTATTGTTTCTACAGGGCATGCGCGACAAGGTCGTGCCCCCCGACCAGGCCGAGTCGATGGTCGCGGCACTGCGTGAATCCGGTGTGGCCGTGGCCTATGTGGCCTTCGAGTCCGAGCGCCACGGATTCCGCGATGCCGACAACATCATGACCGCTATCGAGGCCGAGCGGACCTTCTATACGCGCGTGTTGGGTATTGCTGAAGTCGATGATCTGGAACCTCTGACCATCGAGAATTTCGACGGCGGCGATTAGCGGGTCTCGGGCGCGTCGCCCGCGGGCCGATCGTGGCGGGCTACGAAGCGACGATCGATCCGGTCCTTGATCCGCCAGAGCACATGCGAAGGCGGCAGGCTCAGGCGCCCGCGCAGGGCAAGCGCACGCCGCTCGCCCAGGGAGATGAGCGCCAGTGCGGTCCGGGGCGCCTTGAATTCGACGAGGGCACGCGCCGCTGCCGCGCGCGCCAGATTATCGGCCAGCACCGAGATCTGGCGTACGGCATAGACACCGGATTTCGGTCGTGGCTCTGGCAGGGCGGTCACGTCGCCGGCGGCAAAGACATGGCCGTGTGAGCGCGAGCGCAGATGCCAGTCACAGGCGATGAAACCATCGTTGTCCAGTGCCAGGGGCGTGTCTGCCAGCCAGGCCGGCGCCCGGGCCCCGGTGGCCGCGATCACGCAATCGGCCGGCTGGTGAGTGTCGTCGTCCAGAATCAGGCCCGTATCGTTCAGATCCACGACACCGCGCCCGGTGATGACGTTGACGCCGGCCCGATCAAGCGCACGCGCGAGTGCACGGCGTACCCGCCCCGGCACGCCGCCCATCACGCCGCTGCGCGCCACCAGATCCAGCGCGGGGCGATCAGCGCGCCCGCCATAGCGATAAGCCAGCGACAGCATCAGCTCGACCCCGCCCGCGCCGCCGCCGACAACAGCCAGGCGGCGCGCTTTATCGGCTTGATCCAGCCCGCGCTCGAAACGCGCCAGACCCTCCAGCAGCGCCTCAACCGGTTTGACCGGAATCACGCGCTCGGGATGGTCTTTGGCCAATGCGCCCGGTGCGGTGCCGATATCAAAGGAGACGATATCCCCGGCCAGGCGCTGCCCGTCGGCCAGGGTCAGCGTGGTGCCGTCAAAGCCCGTCACGTGCGTGCTGATGAACGTGGCTCCCAGCTGTGCCAGCAATCCGCCGGCCTCGATCGCCAGTTCGGCCCAGCTGTAATGCCCGGCCACGTGGGCCGGAAGCATGCCCGAATAATAAAGCCGCGGATGCGGTGCGACGAGGGTGATGCGTGCATCGGGCGCGCCGTTGACGGCATAGGCACGCAAAACGCCGATATGCGTATGGCCAGCACCGATCAACACGATATGCGTCATGACTGTTTTTGCCCTGAATGGAAAGGAAGCGGCCGGGGCCGCGTATTATCGCGCGTCGATACACATGCCGTCGGGTGGCGATTGAAAATACATGGGCAAGGCAAATGTGTGTTCGGCGCGGGCCGCAATCGTGTTAAACAAGAGAGATGCAGAACCAAGAATACGCGCCGGTGCGCCTGTAGCACGGCAACCCACCTCTTGTGCGATACGCTGGGGTGGTTGACTCGGTGGGATGTCGCCGAGCGTATTTCGACCAGATGCCAGCAGATACGGGTTTCGATCGTTTGACGGACAAGCAACATACGCGCGCCTGCAAGTGCTGGGCCACCGGATTACTGACTACAGGCTCACTGGTCGCGGCACTGGTGTGGGCCGGCCCAGTGCTGGCCGATACGGTAACGGTCGAGATTTCCGGTATCGATAATCCGTTGCGCGCCAACGCACGCAAATCCCTGTCGGTGGCTGCCAAACACGAAGACACGTGGAGCGGCGCGCGTATCCAGACGCTTTATCGTCTGGCGCCCAAGGAGATCAAGCAGGCATTGGCACCCTTCGGGTACTACGCGCCCGAGATCGAAACCGAACTCACGGCGCCCACGGGCGATGCCGATACCTGGCAGGCGCGCTTTACGGTCAAGAAAGGCCCGGCCACGAAGATTGGGACTCTGAATATCGCCGCCCGAGGCCCGGGCGACGAGCTCGAGGCCCTGCAAAGTGCTATACGCGACACCGAGCTGGTCACCGGGCAGCGGCTGGTGCAGTCGCGCTACACCGCCACCAAGAGCGCGATGTTCAACGCCGTTTATAACGCTGGCTATCTGGACGCCAAGTTCAGCGCCTCGGCCATTCGCGTGGATCCGGAAGCAAAACGCGCCAAGATCGATCTGGTCCTGGATACGGGCGAGCGGTATTACTTCGGCCCGGTCACCTTCAAGCAGGATCTGCTGGCTGATGATTTCGTGCAGCGCTTCGTGCCTTTCAGCCAGGGCCAGCCCTACAGCGCACAAGAGCTTATCGATCTACAGCTGGTCCTGAACGACAGCGACTACTACAGTCAGATCGAGATCGACGCCGAGCGTGCCCGGGCGCAGCGCAAGCTGGATGAAAATGCCTGGTTCTATGATCTGATCTATCCACCGACTGATCCGCTGGAATCCATCGGCCAGCTGCGTATTCCGGTGACCGTCACGGCCGAGCCCAGCAAGGGCCAGAGTTACAAGTTCTCGGCCGGTTACGGTACCGATACCGGCCCGCGTGTGGGCGCCGGCGTGACGTTCCGTCATCTCAACAAGCAGGGGCATCAGTTCCGCCTGGATACCCGTGTCTCACAGATCCAGCGTTCGTTGCAGGCCGCCTACGATATCCCGATCGAAAACGTGGCCAAGGACAAACTCTCGTTCACGGGCACGATCAACAACGAGCAGTTCGGCGATATCACCTCGACCTACTACGGCGTGGGCGTGGTGCGAGACACCGGTTGGCAGCTGGGCCGCAAGCGCGCTTATCTGCGCTTTCAGCAAGAGTTCTATGACCTGGGCGATGGCAATCGCAACAGTATTCTGTTGTACCCGGGTTACAACGTCACACTCCAAAAAGCCGACGATCTTCTGTTTACCCGCAAGGGCGTGAGTGCCTCGGCTGATGTCCACGGGGCGGCTGAAGCGCTGGCCTCGTCGACCAACATGATCTCGGCAGAGCTCAACGGGGCCGCGGTATTGCCGATCACCGACAGCACGCGCCTGGTCACGCGCGGGCGCCTGGGCGCGATCGGCACGGATAACTTCGAGGACGTGCCGCCCAGCCAGCGTTTCTTTGCCGGCGGCGCACAGAGCGTGCGCGGTTATAACTATCAGTCGATTTCGCCGACCAACGACGACAACGAGGATATCGGCGGGCGCTATGTCGCGACCTTCAGCGTCGAGGGCGATTGGTTCTTCTACAAGAAGTTTGGCGTGGCGACATTCTTCGACGCGGGCGACGTGGTCAATTCGGTCAGCGACTATGCGTTGAAAAAAGGCGTGGGTGTGGGCTTTCGCTATGGCTCGCCGGTGGGCATGGTCCGGCTAGACGTGGCCCATCCCTTGGATGACACCGGCGGCGATTTCGCGATTCACTTCAGCCTGGGACCGGACCTGTGAGCCAGCCCGACGAAACAACGAAAAAGCCGGCGGCCGAGAAGACGGGCAAGCCGAAGAGCGCATCGCGTCGCTGGTTGGGCCGCTTCGGTCGTATATGCAAATGGCTGCTGATCGTCCTGCTGGTGTTACTGGTCGTGCTGATTGGGCTGGTCGCCTGGATCGGTGGTACCAACACCGGCACCGCGTTTGCCTGGCACCAGGCCAGTCGGTTTCTGCCGGAGATGATCCATATCGATCGCCTCGAGGGTAAGCTCATTGGCCCGCTGCACGTGGCCGGGGTGGACTACACCACGGATGCGATGACCGCCCACGTTGGCTCGATCGATTTCGATATGGATTTCTCGGCCATCTGGCACCGGACGGTCCACGTGAAACATCTGGACGTGAACCAGGTGGACTACAAGGTTCTCAAGGAAAGCGAGCCCAAGCCGGAAGAGCCGGCCGGTGAGCCGTTCTCGCTACCGGACGCCATCGATCTGCCGGTGACGGTTATCGTCGATCGGCTGTCGGTGGCCAACGTCACGGCCATCACGGGTCCCGAGGCTGAGCCGCTCAAGGTTGATCGCGTCGCACTGGAAGGCGCGCGTCTGGACGAGGCCCAGTGGCAGATCAAATCCCTGACCGGCCACGGGCCGCTTTTCGATATCGACGCCCGGGCCGGCGTCACGCCGCGCGGTGGCTATGCCACCAATCTGCACGCCACGGCCAAGCTGCGCTTGCCGGACTATGCGCCGATTGATGCACGCGCCGATATCAAGGGCAGCCTGGAAGATCTGGCGCTGGATATCGGAGTGGCAGCGCCCTACAACCTGGCGGTGACCGGCCACGTGACCAACGCACTCACGGCACTGGCCGTGGATGCCCGTGTTCAGGTCGATGATCTACAGACGAAAAAGATTGCCGATTCTCTGCCAGTACTGACGGCCAACGCTGATGTCAGCGCCAAGGGCCCGATCGACGATCTGGGTGTGAATCTCGACGCCGACGTCGATAGCGCCGATTACGGCCGTGCCACGCTGGACGGCGGGCTGCGCTATACGCCCAGCCAGGTCACGATCCAGGCGTTGAAGATCGGCGTGCCGGCCACCAACGGCCAGCTCGTGGCCAACGGGGATATTGCCCTGGCCGAAGGCAACGCCATGGATGTGACCGTAGACTGGAAGAACTTGGGCTGGCCGCTGTCGGCCACGCCCCAGTACAAATCCAAGAAAGGCCGCCTGGCACTCCAGGGCGCGCTGTCTGATTACGATCTGGATACCCGCCTGGACTGGCAGGTGGTCGGCCAGACCGGCGGCACGCTGGCCGCCCAAGGCTCGGGCAGTACCGAGGCCTTCAAGCTGGCCAAGCTGACCGTCGACGGCGGGCCGGGCACGATCCGGGCCAACGCCGATGCGCGTTGGGCGCCGAGCCTGGACGTCACCGCCCACGTCGAAGGCCGCCACATCAACCCTGGCGCCGTGGTGGCCGACGTGCCGGGTGATTTCAATCTCGTGGCCGATGTGAGCGCCAAGCAGCCCGAGGGTGAGGCCTTGACTGCCACGGTGAAGAAACTCAACGCCAACGGTTCTCTGCGTGGCCAGCCGCTGGATCTGAACGCGCGCGCGCGCTATCTGGGCGATCACGTCGACGTCGAAACGCTGCATCTGGTCTCGGGCGCGGCCACGGCCGACGTCAAGGGCACCTTCGGCTGGACACCGGATGCCGCGCTCAACGGGCAGTGGTCGATCCACTCGACCGATCTGGGCACGATCATGCCGGGCCTGGCCGGTCGGCTGGATACCGAAGGCCAGGTCAAGGGCCGCGTAAAGGCTCCCGTGGCCAACGCCACGCTCACCGCTGACGATATCGATGCCTTTGGCAACAAGGTGGCCCATGCCAGCCTGGATGCCGATCTCGACTGGTCGGGCAATACACGCTCACGGGTGGATCTGGCCGTCGATGGCATCAACGCCGGTGGCCAGGATATCCGTCGCGTGACGCTCGATCTCGACGGTACGCCGGCGCGGCATGATCTGTCGCTGAATCTCGACAGCGATATCGCCACGGCCGATCTGGCTTTGAACGGCTCGCTCAACAAGAAGACCTACCAGGAGCGTTTCACGCTCAATCGGCTGACCGCCGGCTACGGGGATCTGGCCCCCTGGTCGCTGGCCGGCCAGGCCAGCGGTGCGGTATCGGCCGAGGCACAGTCGATCAACGATGCCTGTCTGACCTCGGGCGATGCCCGGCTGTGCATCACGGGCAGCCACGATGCCAAGACCAGTATCGCCAAGATCGATCTGTCGAACTTCAACTACGACTATGCCAAACCGTATTTCCCTGAGGGTCTGGCGGTAACCGGTGCGATTTCGGGCACGGTGGATGCTCGAATTCCGACCGGCGGGGCGCCGACCGTTCAGGCTGATCTGTCGACCACCGCCGGCAACGTGACCGTGACCACGCCCACGGGCGAGACGGTCGAAGCCCTGGTCATGCAGCCCGGGTCCATCGTGGCCAATATGGCCAACAACGGGGTGGATGCCCGCGTGGATCTGCCGTTTGCCGGCGATGACGGGCTGCAGGCCCGGGTTTCGGTCGCCGAAGGCGCGGCGCCGCTGACCGAGCACAGCCTGGATGGAAGCCTGCGCTTGAACAAGTCGCTGGGGATTCTGGCCGATCTGTCGCCCGAGGTGGATAGCTTCGAGGGCAGTCTGGCAGCCGATCTGTCGTTTTCCGGCACCGTGGCCAAGCCCAACGTGCTGGGGGGCGCCAGCCTGAACGCCTCGAAGATCGTACTGGTCACCCCGGGGCTCACGCTCACCGACGTGTCGCTGGCGGCCAATGGCCGGGGCGATGCGATTGGTATCACCGCACGGGCGACCTCCGGTGGCGGCACGCTGTCGGCCGACGGCCAGATCGGGCTGGAGGAAAGCGGGCAGACAGTCGAGCTGGCGATCACCGGCGATCGCTTCCAGGTGGCCAATATTCCCGATGCCACGGCTTATGTCAGCCCCGATCTGAACGTGGCGGTCACCCCGGACAAGGTGTCTGTCACCGGCTCGGTCACGATTCCCGAGGCCGCAATCACGCCCAAGGATCTGCCAGAAAGTGGGGTGACGACCGTATCGTCCGATCAGGTCATCGTCACGGACGAGAACAAGACCACCGATGCCGTGGCACGGGCGATCGCAGCCAATGTGAACGTGATCCTGGGCGATGACGTGCGCATCGAGGCGTTCGGCCTGAAAGCCAATCTGCAGGGCAACCTGCGTGTGGTACAGAACCCGGGCGATGCCAACCCGACCGGCACCGGGGCGATCAATATCGTGGACGGCTCGTACAGAGCCTACGGCCAGAGCCTGGATATCCAGTCCGGCAAGATTCTGTTTGCCGGCGGGCCGGTTAGCCAGCCGGGCCTGGATATCCGTGCCGCGCGTTATCCCGACCCGGATGTGACCGTGGGCGTGCATGTGCGCGGCAGCTTGACCGCGCCCGAGCTGACTTTGTTTTCCGACCCCACCATGACCCAGTCCGAGCAGCTGTCCTGGCTGCTGCTGGGGCGCGCGCTGGACCAGACCAGCGGCCAACAATCCAGCCTGGTGGCGCGGGCCGCTCTGGCGCTGGGCTCGTCCAAGGGCAACCAGGTGCTACAGAACATCGGCGACAAGCTGGGCGTGGATGTGGGCCTGGGCGCGGGGGCCGGCGAGTCCTCCAGCGAGACCGCGCTCACCGTGGGGCGTTATCTATCGCCGCGGTTATACGTCAGTTACGGGCTGGGCCTGTTCGATCAGGTTTCCACCGTGTCGATGCGCTACAGCCTGTCCTCACACTGGGCGCTGGAGACCGCCTCCAGCGGCGTGGCGACCGGCGGCGACATCATCTGGACGTTTGATCGATGACAACCGGGGCCGGTTGACCGCATCGCCGGGTTGGCCGGCGATGCGTGTTTCTTATCGTCGGCGCAGGTAATAAACCAGGCCACCGATCGCGACCGCGATGACCACGCCGACCAGTGCCAGCTGCTCGATGTTATGGATATGAGCGAT
>MDTG01225984.1_pt1 | contig 13585 bp, 16 predicted proteins | sample 811421 | NCBI WGS metagenome assembly MDTG01 (sample SAMN05326645, study PRJNA326480) | marine metagenome | isolation source: seawater | place: Pacific Ocean: South East | collected 2011 | reverse complement strand
GTAATGATGGTGGTTTTATTTTATATTTTTTATCAAGTACACAACATCTTGGACAACTAAGATATTTCTCAACAGTAGATCGACTTAATTTAATAATCTCACTCATCAGGTTTTAAATCTCATTTAAAAAAATTTTAGACATAAAAATAACTAGTATAACTAGCATTTCTAAATTAAGAGTAACATAACTTTTTTTTCGTATGATGCAAATTTAATTAACTATCTGCAAGTTTATATGCAAAATTTATTAGTTTTTCTTTTAGAAATACTATCGCTGATTTGATTCTATGATTTCATACCAATTTTACACTTTAGTTCATTCAAAGAATTTAATTTCACCTTTACTATTAATAAAAGCTATTCTGCTGCTAATGAAGCTAAATCTCAAAGCTATTTTTACAAAAAAATAAATCAACTTTTCTTTAACAAAGAATATCTTCATACAAATAAATCCTTCAAGCTTTAAAGACAAAGAGTGTGAAATAGTCTATGAAGATTGAAGAAGGACACTACTAAATGTGACCATAAATGAGAATTTTAAACGGTATTAGATAAAATTAAGAAGGGAGATCTATTAATTATTAATCAAGTCAACCACCTGAGAGGCAGCAGAATAACTTTGTTGATTAATTTGAAAATTTTTAGCAATAATTTTAGAAAGATTAACAGATTAAATATCTGAAATCATATAGATTAAACAAACCCTAAGTAGTTTTAAACCATCAATCCACCTAGAGATATTGGGTGCTCCAGATTTTCTTGCATAATACCTAACTGGATAGTTCAGGATCTTAATATTATTTTTAGCTGCTTCAAAAATTATTGTGAAATCACCAAATGGATCAATTTTAGAATCCCAGCTTCCATTTTTTTTCATGAGATTGAAGAATTTTCTAGAGAAAATTTTTGTCCCACATAGTGAATCAGATACTGGCTTATTTATAAGTATTGATATAAATATGGCAAAACATCTATTACCGATGTAATTAGCCCACCTCATAGCATCTTTTTCCATTGGAAATGTAGTACGTGCGCAATTTATAAGTATATTTTCGTTTTTTGTTGATTCCATAATTGCATTTATGCTGTCATCGATATCGACAGTAAAGTCGCTATCTATTATTGCAAGTGTACTTCCAGATGAAATATTAAATCCATCTACAACAGCGTTTTTCTTGCCTTTAGAAGTTTGTTTTAAAAGCGATATGTCTAAAGCCGTCGAGAAATTATTTTTTATTTCCTCCAACATCTCATATGTATTATCCTTACTACTACCTTCAACAAATATAATTTCAATTTTATTAGGTATTTTTTTTATTTTATTTAACGCTGTGATTAAAAGTTCTTTATTACCCTCTTCATTTCTTGCAGGAATAACAATTGATATCTTTTGATCAATATCTTTTTCCTGATATTTATAAAAGATAATTTCGAGTTCAAAGGCAAGTTGTTTAATTATAGGTACCTTACGTAAGGTGTTTTTTAAAAATTTAGGAATTAGTTTAGTAGATATTGGAGTTAATTTCTTTGCTTTCCATCTTATAGATCTATAGTTATAGATTTCAGCTAATGATTCTATATCGCATAAAGTAATCCTTGTACTATTAGTTGTTTCCTTAAATATTCTCGAATCTAATCTGAGCCATCTTGTTATTGGCTCCCAAGTATTACCTCTTACTTTTAGTGAGATATATTCTTGATTTTCTTTAAATAATTGATGAAGATTATTGTTTGTGAGATGCCACGTATTTACTGATTTCATTAATTATGATTATGCGATAGGTATTGATATTAATATAAAATCAATACTTTTTTTTTACTAATTTCCAAGGATACAAATTTTCGTCATCAAAAATTACTTGAAGTGATTCATCTCCATTTAATACTTCATTAGAAACCGTGGTCCATGCTATGTCTAGATGGTTCAGTTCTTCTAAACTATTAAAGCGATTTCCTAGATTTGGTGTTTGGAGCGCAATCCTTATTATTTTAGAGTATGCCCCCTCACACCCAGTCTTGCATTGATGAACTTTTATCAGTTGTTTCTTCGGTATATCTAAAGAATATAGATATTGCATGGTTTCTCTGATTTCTCTAGATCTATCAGTAAATAAACCGGATTGGAGAAGTAAAGATGTAAATAAATAGGGACCTAATACTAATATTGGAAGAATTTCTTTAAACTCCTTTTTTTTATTAATAAAAAACCAAACTATTGCTAAAGATAATAATGCTGCAATCAAAAATATATTTTCTCTAAAATTTAAATTTAATGAACTTTTAAAGAAAATAATATAAACAAAGACAATTGATATTATTACTGAAGGAACAAATTTTGATATTATAAAAACGAAAATAGATTTATACTTTTTTGAATCAAATAAATAACGTATTCCGGTATATGCATTAAGAGAAAGAATTGAAGATATTTGTAAAGGGTAGTATGGAGTTTTTGTAGAAAATATACTCATTATCAAAATTAAAATTATAGGGAAATAACTTAAAATAAATCTCTTATTCTCTTTTATAAAGGCAGTACGCACTAAACCAAATATAGAAAAGATACTCCATGGCAAAAATGTAACTGGAATATTCCAAAAATAATAATAAAAGGGATTTGTGAAATTATTTTTGTTTGAAAGAGTATAAAACTTTCCAAATAAATAAATAAAAATATTTTCGTCCAAATATTGGTTTATTTGATATACCCAAAATAAAAATGGCAAAAAACCAAATAGAAGTCCAATCCAAAAAGTTTTTTCGAAAAATATCTTTTTTGAATTAAATAAATATGGTGCTAGTGCTATTAATGGAACAAATGCTAAAAATGTTTTCATCATAAAAGCTAACCCAATCCAACTTCCAGAAAGAAATATATAAAATATATTTTTTTTACTTTGTATTTTTACTAAAGAAAAAATTCCAATAGTTACGAGGCAAGCATAAATTATATCTTGAGTTGCTAAGTGAGAATAATCAAACCATAAATATGTTGTTGAAAGTATGATTGGAGATAAGATTGCATATCTCTTATCAAGTAATTCTTCATGTAATTTATATGTTACAAATAACATTATTATTGCAGCAGTTGTAGTGGGTATATAGACAGAAAAAGTACTTTGACCAAATATTTCTTGTGATTTTGCAATTAAAAATTGTAACCCAATTGTTCTATCTAAAACATAATCGTCGAACCAAAGAGGAATAATCCAGTTTCCTTTTTCTAAAATCCATTTAGCTTGCAAAACATAAAACCCTTCATCAAAAGCTATGTAACTTCTTTGACCGAAATAAAATATAACGGGGAAAAAAATAATTACCCTCCAAAGGTTTTTTAATTTAGAGATTATATAAGTCATTTAAGTAATTTAATTTTTTAAAATAGGGATAATTTGATTTACATCAATGATCTTCTTAGGAAGAGAATTTAATCTTTCTTTTAGTTATGTTAACAATATTAGATTTTGCAATTTTCATATAGAGATTAAAACTAATATTTGATTTATTTTATATCAAAAATTGATCTATAAAAAAAAGTAATTATCTCAAGAATATCAAATTCTCCTATAGATTTTTTTAGAAATATGCTCTATTTTATTAATTTAGGCATTAATTACAAAATATTAATGGATGAAAATACTAAAAATTTTTGAAAATGGATTAGCAAAAATTTTGAATATAAACGTTAAATAATTTTGACTATTGAACTAAATAAAATCTAAATTGCGGTATCCTATTAAATTGGTGATTTATTTAGGAAGTATTAAAAAAAATTTAATAGTAAACTTTCTATAAAAAACAATTTATTTCCAAATTAAAAAAATTAATTATTTATTTTTGATTCCATATTATAAATAATTTAAGAGTTTTTATGAATTAATAATTTAATTTGAAATGGCGATATTAAAACAAGGAAAAAAATTTTTGGTATATGGAATTTTAAATTTCGCGATAACAAATATAATTCTCCAGATATTACTTCTATACATAAATGTATGGAATTCTGCAATATTAAGTCAAATATTCAATTCTATAATAGGTTATACACTCTATAGCAGATATGTTTTTAAAATAGATACTTATAAGTATTATTTTTTCATTAAATACATTTTATTTGCTTTTGTTACTTATATTCTGAATGCAAAATTAATAATTTTTATTTCAACAAATTTTCTAATTTCTAGAAATTTAGCTGCTTTTACTTTAGTACCTTTTTTAGCTTGCTTTTCATTTTTTTCTCAAAAGCTTTTTGTTTTTAAAAAATGATCACAATAATTTTTATTGAAAATAATCCAAAGAAAAAATGAAAGTCAATGAATAAATAAAAAATTGAAAATATAAGAGGAAAAATATTTAGGAAAATAATTATCTTTAATTTCTCTATAGAGCCATACTTTTAGAATCATATTCAACCAATTAGAAATACATATTTAGCTGCTAATTATAGCGCAATATTTATTTTGAAACTTAGGAGAAATATCATCTTCCAAATTAAGATTCAAAAAAAATTAATAATTAATTGACCTTTTAAATAGATATTGTAAATATTATTAAAAATCTATAAATAAATAAGATCATTGTTTTTAAATCCACGGTTAATCATTATAGGCTGTTTGAGGCCTTCAGTTCAATTTTCTTTATTAAAAAGAGCGAGAAGATTTCCTAGGATTTCTCTCTATTTAATACAGAATTTTGTGCTGGGTGTTTTGGTAGAGCCAATTTATTTGATCCAAAAAACCTTTTACAAAAGGCCCACAAATATGCCAGACCCAATCTTTATAATTGGTTCTTGGAGGAGTGGAACAACATATCTCCACTCAGAAATTGTTAAAGCCACTAATGCAGCAACAATAAAAAATACCTTTTCTTGCTGCCCTCAAGCTGCATTAATATTTAAAGGATTTATTAGAAAATTATTACCATCATTTGAAAATAGATTTTTTGATTGGGTACCATTACCCTCAGAAGGACCTCAGGAATTAGATATTGCGTTATTAAGATTTAGCTGCCAACATCCACCATCATCAATTGGCATTGGTGAATCATTATCTAATGACTTAGAAAGATGGTATAAATGGAAAGCCTCATTAGACTTCAAAAAAAACTTACAGTTAATTCTAGAATGGGCATGGATACATGATGGGTGTAAAGGCAAAATATTCATTAACAAAGCTCCAGCATTTACTACCAGAGTTGATCTATTGCTTGAAATATGGCCAAAAGCAAAATTTATTTACATTGAGAGGACCATTGGTCATGTGGAGAGTATAGAAAAATCTCTCAAGTCGTTTAATAAAGAATTTGGTTTTATTGAATATATTGGTGATGCAAACAAAGACGCTAAACTAACTAGATCTTTTATATTGGAAAAATGGCAAATAATTAAAAATTTAATACCTAAGAATAATTTAATAGAAGTTAAGTATGAAAATCTAATAACTAAACCTAAAAAAACAATAGAATATATTAAAAATTTTACAGGCGTGAGCATTATCTAAGTAAAAGACAAATCAAACAAATTTTCTTAAAGCATCTAGGAGAGGAGTTTGATTAGGGTATCTTTGAGAAACTCTCAAGCATTCATCAGTTGAAGGTTCTATATGATCAACAAGGATACCTTTTACCCATTCAAGATCATCTAGAATCAAATTATTAGACCCAACATTATTTATAAGTTCGATTTTTAATTTATCCCATGCTTGTTCTTTACTCCAAAAATTTTTTTCTTGAATAAAACTATAAATTTGGTGAATTCCTAAAAACCATTTTCTAACTTTTTTAGGATTATCAAAACCTTCAGACATCAAATTATTTAATCTCATGAATTATTATATCTTAAATTATTGAGAGCATCTAATAGAGGTGTTGAATGTTTAAATCTAATAATAAGTCTTACCGCTTCCCATAAAGTTATATCTCTTTTTGATGTAAGAAGTTCTCGAGTCCAGGCCAAGTCATCTTCACCATATTCACTCTCAAGGCAAATTCTTCTTATCTCACTTTTGAGTTCTTCCCAAACCTGATCATCTGTCCAGCTATGAAATTCTTGAAGATCTTTATATAGAATTCTCACTCCACTCTGCCATTCAATCATTTTCTTTTCAAAAATTTTTAATTCTTGCATTATTTATTCCCTAATGTTGAATCACAATAAAACAACTGTAACTTTCGTTTTGAACACTTGCCAAAAAGAGGAAAGATTTGGAATTTCCTTATTAACTTATATACAGTGAATATTAAATAATTTATATGAGATTCCAAATTCATAAAAAAAATTGAAATCCAAAACGATACAACACCTAATGCAGAAATTCTTACTTTCAACATAACTTTTTAATCTTATGATTTAAACATTTATATCTTTATTTTTATTTATTCGCTTAAGCATTTGATTCATTTTGTTAATCTTGTAATCTGAATTCGATTCAATTTCCTCAATTAAGCAATTCGGCTTTAAAGCGTCTTCTACTAATAAATTTTCTACTGATAAATCCTCCTCAAATGATTTATCCTCTGATTCTTCCAATGATTCTACCAATGATTCTTCCAATGATTCTTCCAATGATTCTTTTTTAGATTGTGAAATTAAAGAAAGTATTTCCTCGAGTTTTTTTAATTTTGAATTTGCATCAAAATCTAGTTCATTAGATATATTTGATTTTAGAATTGTATTAATTACAGATTTGCTTGCAATAATTTTTGACCTTAAGTCATTTACTTTTGCCTGAGATAAAAGAGATTTATATTTCTTGGATTTTATTGCATCTTCTACTAAACCTCCAACCATACTAGATAATGATCTCCGCTCAATTTTTGCAATTAACTTTAGCTTTTCAAACAAATCTTTCTTAAAAAGAACTTGCACTCTATCAAGCTTAGTTGGCATTATTTTAAGTTTAAATAATTGAGTAAAGGTTACACACTTTTCCTGAATTTTGCAAGCGAATCTATTAACAATTTTTTAATTATTAAGGGAGATAACCTTAAAAGTGTGTGTTAGTATGTAAGAGTGTGTATCCAAATGATTAATGTAAATCTGTATTAGCTAGGTGATGGGGATTACCTAAATTAATCAATCTTTCATGGCATTTATCCAATATATAAGCAAAGCAGATTCAGATTCTTTAATTAATAGTTTCGCCCCTTTGTTAAAAAATTATGGGATGATTATTCCCAAGAGATTTGAGCAATCAAAGCAACTATATGCTGAATTTAATAGTTCAAATAATAACAAGTTTGCAAAAGTAAATCTTTTAATCTCTTGGGTCAATGAAACTCAAAAGCATTGTTCTATCGAAATTTGGAGCGATGAACCATTAGCCAGAGATAAAACACTTTGTAGAAAAGTACACAATGAAATAAGTCAATTTATAAAACCTTTGAATGTACCTTAGAGGAATAAAAATTAATTTTAAATTAAAATTATGTTTACAAAAATTACAATTACTTTTATGCTTTTGTTTGCTCTTTTTGCTGACATTAAGCAATATTCACAAGTTAAAAATTCTCGATTAAGTATTAAAAAATTCGATATAAATAGAAAAAATAATCTTAAACCTATGCAATACTTATCATACCCTAAACAAGAAAAAAGAAATGACATAAAACATTGTAGAGCCTTAGCAGATTTAGTAACTCAAAAAATATATTGTTCATATACTGAAAATCTCTTTATAACTTTTAATAGATGAATATAAAAAAAAGTGCTAAAAAAATTTTTAGAAATATTTTTTTAAATCACAAATATTTGGAAATAGAAGGAGGGGAATTACTTAAAGGAAACATCAAAATAAGTGGTGCAAAAAACTCTGCTTTAATTTTAATGGCAGCTTCAATTCTTTCCAAAGGTCAAATTAATCTTTTTAATGTTCCTGAAATTTCAGATGTTTTAGTTATGTCTAAAATCTTAACTGCAATGGGTATGAATATAAAATCAAAAACAAATCAATTAGAAATAAACACTAAAGAAATCATCCCTCCTTCTCAGGATTTATTTTTTGATTTATATAATGCTCTCAGAGTTAGTTTCTTTTGTATAGGTCCTATCCTTGCAAGATTTGGAAAAGCAAAAATTCCATTACCAGGAGGGTGTTTAATAGGATCTAGACCAATTGATGAACATATAAATTCATTAAAACAATTAGGAGTTATCTTTAAATTCAAAAATAATTATTTAAGTGCGGAAGTAATGACACCTAACAGGAGATTAATTGGATCTTCGATAAATTTCAAATGTAAAAGCGTAGGTGCTACTGAGACATTACTAATGGCAGCATCATTAGCAAAAGGGACAACAATCTTAAACAACGCAGCACAGGAACCTGAAATTATAGATTTAGCAAACATGTTAAATCTAATGGGTGCACAAGTAAAAGGTGCGGGAACTGAATGCATAACAATTGAAGGGGTTAACTCTCTCAAGGGATGTGACTATACAGTTATGCCTGACAGAATTGAAGCAGGTACTTTTTTAATTGCTGGGGCCATAACAAGATCAACAATTAGTATTTTTCCATGCGAACCAAAGCACCTAAAGGCAGTAATTAACAAACTAGAACTTTGTGGGTGCAAGTTCGAATATTCGAAATACCTTTTACGAATTATTCCAAATAAAATTTTGAATTCAGTTAACATGACTACAAGTCCATTCCCAGGTTTTCCGACTGATCTTCAAGCTCCTTTTATGGCTTTAATGGCTACAGCAAGTGGAACTTCAAAAATCGAAGAAACATTGTTTGAAAATAGAATGCATCATGTTAAAGAACTAAATCGTATGGGAGCAAATATTACTGTAAGAGATAATATTGCTTCAGTTGTTGGAGTAAAACAATTGCAAGGCAGAGTAGTTATGGGAACTGACTTAAGAGCTACTGCTGCTTTAGCTATTGCAGGACTTTCTACAAATGGTAAAACAGTAGTTAGAGGATTAGAACACTTAGAAAGAGGGTACGAAAATTTTTCTAAAAAATTGCAAGGAATTGGAGCAAAAATAATCAAAAAATAAAAATTATGTTTGAAATTGAAAATTTTTTATTGAAGAGTAATCTCAAAAGTAACTTAAAAAGATATAAATCAGCACTAATATACCCATTTATAATTGGTTCATTTATAGGTTCTACAACTTTTATTTATAAATCGATAGAGAACTTCAGATTTCAAAAATTAATTCAAGAACAAATAAAAATAGAAATTCAAAACAAAGAAAAAATATGCAAAGATGATAATAGTGAGTATAAAAAGTTGATGACCCTCGGATTTCCAAAAACAGCTATTAAAAAATTTAATATTTGCATTCAAGAACAATGAAAAAATATAAAAAATTAAGTTACATTTTTATTATTTTATTTGTAATTGGCGGCTGCAAAACGCCAGGAGAAAAAGTTACTGAAGAAAACAATAGTATTGAAATTATTACTTCATGTGGAGAAGATAGCAATCTCCAACAATATATCAATGATGGATGGAATATTAAAAAAGAATACTCAGAAGAAAAAGTTTGTTCATGGAAAACAATAGCTGCTTCAAAAGATTGCGATTTAGAAAAAGATAAAGGATGTAAAATAATTCAGCCAGATATAATTGGCGAAGAAAGAATTTATTTATTAGAAAAATAATAAACCTTGAATGATTTAAGCTTACAAACTTATTATCAAATATTTATACTTCATAATTAATTTAATTATTTAAGTTCTAATTGAATTAGTTCCTAAATCAATTGTGTCTACGATCCTTTTAAGTTTCCTAAAATCATCAAGTACTTCTCCACAACCGTTTACTACACACAATAAAGGATCCTCTGCTACATGCGTAAAAATCCCAGTTTCCTGAGTTACTAAATCATTAATTCCCCTTATAAGTGCTCCACCCCCTGCAAGCATGATGCCTCTTTCAACAATATCTGCAGCAAGTTCAGGGGGGGTTCGCTCCAAAGTTCTTTTAATAGCTTCAATAATTTTATTGAGTGGATCTGCCATTGCCTCTCTAATTTCTCCAGAAGTTAATGTTAAAGATCTTGGCAATCCAGAAGATAAGTGCAAACCCCTAACTTCGAAAGGTGTATTGTCAAAATTATTATCTGGGAAAGCTGATCCTATTTTAATTTTTATCTTTTCTGATGTTCTCTCTCCCACTGCCAAACTATGCTTTTTTTTCAGGTAGCTAGATATTGAATCGTTAATTTCATCTCCAGCTATTCTAAGAGATTCACTTACAACTGTTCCTCCAAGACTTAATACTGCTACTTCAGTAGTGCCGCCACCAATATCAACAATCATCGTTCCGACTGGTTCGGTTACTGGTAGGGAAGCTCCAATTGCAGCAGCAACAGGTTCATCAATCAAGTACACTTCTCTGGCTCCAGCTAACCCAGCTTCTCTGACTGCCCTTCTCTCCACACTGGTAATACCACTTGGAATACCAATAACTATTCTAGGAGCTAATATACCTTTACCTTCACTACATTTTTGAATAAATGTTTTTATCATTTGCTCTGCCGCATCAAAATCTGCGATAACACCATCTCTTAGTGGTCTTACAGCTCTTATATTGCCAGGGGTTCTCCCAAGCATTGACTTTGCTTCTTTACCAACTGCCAATGGAATACCTTCTTCTAAATCCAATGCTACTACTGAAGGCTCTTCAAGAATTACACCTTTTCCAGAAACATGAATGAGTGTATTGGCAGTTCCTAAATCTATACCAATATCTCTAGAAAGTTGAAAATTGTTCCAGAACTTATATTTTAAAAAATTCACTTACTACTAGAAAATATTCTTTATAGTAACACACTTGTACACACTAATTTTATAGCTGTAATTTCCAAAATAAAAAATTTAAAATAATATATTTATCCTTATCGACAATATCCTTGATTATGCAAGAAACGCACTTTTTGAGTATGTAAAGAGATGTTTTACCCTGCTGACTATTCCCACTATATATTAAAGGAAAATATTAACACCAGTAACACATTCATATCAATCATTTTGAGAAGAGAATTATGCAGCTTTCTTGTTATCTAACCCATTCGTAACCTAATTATAATAAGTAGTCTTAAAGAGCTTGGTTTTTACTACATTTCCATAAATAAATCATTATTATTTGGCAGAATATTTAAAATCTACAAAAAGGAAATTATCTTAAATACAAATGTGGCAATATTTGATAAATTTTATGCATCTTTCAATTCTTTTGATAATTATGAATAGATCAAAAAATATTATTCAAAATTTCATCTAACAAGTACGATAAAAATAGTTACGGTTTAAATGTGACAGGTTTTGGAGAACAGCATAAATCTATAAAGCAAAGACATAAAAAAAAGAAATCTTTTAAAGAACAGATAATTAATCAAGCGATTAATTTTCATCTACAAGGAAATATTTCAGAAGCAGAAAAATATTATCAATATTGTATAAATCAAGATTTTAACGATAATCGAGTTTTTTGTAATTATGGAGTGATCTTACAAGGTATTGGTAAATTACAAGAAGCAGAGTTATCCACGCGCAGAGCAATTGAACTTAAACCTAATTGCGAACAGTCACATTTCAATTTAGGGAATATACTGAAAGATCTTGGCAAATTACAGGAAGCAGAATTGTCATTCCGTAAGGCAATTAAAATCAATCCTGATTTTGCAATGGCGCATTCAAACCTTGGAAATATATGCAAAGATCTTGGCAAATTACAAGAAGCAGAATTGTCATTCCGCAAGGCAATTAAAATCAATCCTGATTTTGCAATGGCGCACTACTCGCTATCCTTACTTAAATATTCTGATGAAAATAATATATTGCAGAATAAAATCTTGTCTAAAATCAACCTAAATAAACAATCTAAAAAAGATCAGATTTATATCTACTTCGCACAAGCAAATATTCTTCACAATAAAAAAAAGTACAAAGAGAGTTCTAAATTTCTTAAATTGGCTAATCAATTAAAACTTAGTATTTACCCATCGACAGCAGATAATTTAATCAATCAATCAAAAGTATTACTTTTAGAATCAGATAAAAAAGAAATACAACAGCAAGAAAACATAGATTCACCTCAGAGTATTTTTATTGTAGGCATGCCAAGAAGTGGATCTACACTAGTGGAATCTATTCTTAGTAGAAGAAATGATGTTTTTGATCTTGGTGAAATTAATATTTTAGAGGAAGCATTCATAGAGTCTAAGCACTCTAAACAAGATATATATCTTTCTGAAATATACAAAAAAAAAGTAAGTAATATTACGAAATTGAATATCTCAACAAACAAATGGTTATACAATTATCAGTATGTAGGAATCATTGCTAAGCAAATACCCAATGCAAAAATAATTCATTGTTTTCGCAATCCTTTAGATAATATTCTCTCAATTTACAGAACACATTTTTCTGCCGGCAATCAATACTCTTGTTCGTTGGTAGATTGCGCAAAAGTTTATTTAGATCAAGATGAAATAATGACTAAGTATAAAAATAGATTTAGATCAAAAATATACGATTTAAATTACGAAAAATTAGTGGTGAATCCTAAGCCAGAAATTAAATCATTAATATCTTGGTTAGGCTGGGATTGGGACGATCAATACTTATCACCCCATCTTAATCCACGCTCAGTTTCAACAGCTAGCAATATTCAAGTTCGTTCACCAATTAATTCAAAATCTATTGGCGGATGGAAGCACTACAAAGAAATGCTTAAACCTACGATAACAATTCTTTCTCAGAATCATAAATATCAAGATATAAACTCATGAAAACAACTCAAAAAATCTGAAAAGATATGAAATAAAACTTTCAGAGAGTTTTTTAATAGAGAAATCATCTGCAATTAATACTAAAGATTAAAGAATTTCTCAGTCACACTAAATTAAAAAATTCACTATTTTGATGACACCATTATGGTTTATTGTTTGTCCCTTTCATTAAGATGTATCTGTAAATATTTGGTAAAAGTTTGAATGTAATCTTCAGCAAATTCTTTTCTACATTTTTGATCTGCGGAAACAAAATCATCAAAGTTCATAACCCCCAGATCTTTAACATGTTCATGTCTGCAAGTACATTTTGATTGGGCAAATCCTTTATCTACAGAACTACCCCAAAACCTTCCATTATTTAATCCATACTCTTTTAATTCTGTTGCCATACAAGTTTTATTCCATTCTAATCTTGTTGGAACAACTTTATAATCACCATTTATTTCATTGATAGAGGCAAAACTTAGAAGAGGTAATAATGACAAATGAAATAGCATAATGTTATTGATCATCTGGAGTTATAAAGAGAGTAAAAAAATATTCATGAAATTTACAAGTTTTTGCACTCTTTCCTTAAGTACCAATTAGTTAAAAATAAAATCATAAAAAAATGAAAAGTGTAGAGAAATTTATTTTTATTCGATTTCTCTATAGTAAAGGAATTTTACGCTCACCTCAAACCTCGCTTTTGAGATCCATTGGAAACAAAATAACAGATTCTCACATATAACCACTTGTAACCATCTTTTTAGATCGAGATTATTTATTAAAAACTAAAAATTAATTACTCAGTCACAGTAAATTAAACAATTTTGATTTGTTGGATGTTCTCTG
>MDTG01159075.1_pt1 | contig 13585 bp, 14 predicted proteins | sample 811421 | NCBI WGS metagenome assembly MDTG01 (sample SAMN05326645, study PRJNA326480) | marine metagenome | isolation source: seawater | place: Pacific Ocean: South East | collected 2011 | reverse complement strand
GTTCTGGGAATGTTTATATTTAAAAGTAGTTCCGATATGTAAAAAAAATAAATTGGTGGAGCATTATGCGAATATATTTCCGGTGGTCGTATTAAAAGAGTGGAGTGATTTAAATATAGCAAGTTTAAATTATGATAATTACAGTTGGAAAAACTATAGCAAATTAGAGTTAAATTCTGTGATAGAAAAAGAAGCAATAGATGTAACTAATGTATATAGCGATCCTCAACAAGAAAATATATTTGATATAGTAATACCCATAGGTCCAAACGATACAGAAAAGGTAAAAAATCAAATTCCTTATACAAAAAGAAATGTGATTGGATATAGAAATATTTATTTAATTTGTTTTGATGCGAATACAAAAATAGAAGGCTGCGTCACCATAAATGAAAATACGTTTCCTTTTAATATAAAGACCGTGGAAAGTATGCATAGTAAATCTTGGAGAAATGGGTGGTATTTACAACAACTGTTAAAACTATATGCGGGATTTGTTATACCAGGAATTTTAGATACTTATTTAGTTATAGATAGTGATACTTTTTTTACAAAACCAACTACCTTTATAAAAGATAATAAATGTTGTTATAATTATGGAAGGGAAAATCATGGACCTTATTTTTCCCATATGGGATTATTACATAACTCCTTAAAAAGAGTAGATTCAAAAAAATCGGGAATATGTCATCACATGATATTTGAAAAAAGTAAAATGAAAAAGTTATTTAAACTAGTAGAAGAATGTCATGAAAATAAACCTTTTTATGAAATATTCCTAGAGAAAGTAAACAAAAAATTTCATAAAAATGGTTCCGGTGCTTCTGAATATGAAATATATTTTAATTACTTATTAATATATCATAAAGATGAGATAATAGTAAGAGAGCTAAGATGGAAGAATAGTAAGAGTTTAGATGATTCAATGGATTACGTATCAGTGCATTGGCATTTAGGTTTTTCTAATTTAAATCAGCGTCAAAAAATGATCGATGAATCAGAGGATAAAAGAAGAAAGGTAGCGTAAAATGATTACATAACATGGTTGTAGTTTCTAGAGCTATTAAAATTTTTTCCCGTAAAATTAAAAAAGAAATGGTCGTTAGGGGGTGTAATTTTATGAACTACATTAGTATGTATATTAGGAACAGGTACAGCTTTAATATTATGTTTTTGACATATCCAACCCCATAAGGGTTGGTCGCGATAGGTAAGTCTTTTAGTTGAATAAATATTCCAAAAATCAGAATAGGCCTGTGTAATTTTTTCATTATTGGGGTCATAACCAAACGTAGTATTTTCGTATATATGGGTTTCTTTTGCTCCAACTTGTTTTAAATACTGTATCATTTTTTCATGATTTTGTTTATTATGTTTTCTAGCTCTAGTGCATAGAAAAGATTCAGAATAAGGGTCAGTTTTTAAAGGATGTAGCTTTTGCATCAATCCGGATTCATTTTCTTTAATTCTTAAAGCGGCTTCTTCCCAATTTTTATTTACATTAGGACTATAAATAGCATCGCAATAAAAGATAACATCATAGTGTTTTTTCATGACATTTTTTAAATAATGCCATCCCATAAATTTAATATATCGAGATTTATAAATATTATTTTCCATACAAGTTTTAGTATCATTATAATCATTATTGAATATATTTGTTAAAATATCTAACATACTATCTTCCAAATAAACCACTTTCCATGATGTACTAGTAAAATCTTTTAAATTGGTGAACAAATAAAAATCATATTGACCGAAAGGTTTAAAATCTCCAACTTTATCGTTAGAACCTCTACTATCAAATATTAAACTAGAAATGAAACAAATTTTCATTAATATATATATAGATAGTATATTTAACTTTTATTATAAATTAAACAGTAAATAATAATAAATGTATGTCAACGTGGTGCGTATTGGGAGATTGTGGAGTATGGAAGTGTCATCATTGTTATCCAGTAGTAGGCTGTAAATACGGTCATTCTTACTGCATAAAAAATGGATGTTGTTTGGAATTAGAAGTAAATGAAGAATCCCCAAATGAAATATTTGAAAATAGTATAGTAGTAACCGGTTGCGCTGGATTTATAGGTTCGCATGTATGTGAGTATTTATTAAAACGGGGGGATTGCGTATATGGTATAGATAATTTAAATAATTATTATGATGTAAATATAAAAAAAAAGAATCTAGAGATATTAAATCAGTTTGATAATTTTGTTTTTAAACAGGATGATATAAGAACTACAAGTATAATAGAGGAGTGTAAGCCAGTAAAGGTAATACATCTAGCTTCGATGGCAGGGGTAAGATATAGTATAAAGAATCCAGTATTATATAACAGTGTAAATGTGGAAGGATTTATACATATATTAGAAGAGTGTGTAAAACATAATGTAAAACAAGTAGTTTATGCGAGTAGTAGTAGTGTATATGGATTAAATAAAAAAGTACCTTTTCATGAAGATGACAAAATAGAAAGCTGCAATAGTCCGTATGCTAGCAGTAAAATGGCCATGGAAATATATGCGAAAATGTATAGTCAATTATATAAAATATCTTGTATAGGTCTAAGATTTTTTACGGTGTATGGACCTAGAGGTAGGCCGGATATGGCTCCATATAAGTTTTTGAATGCGATATTAAAGGAGAAAGAGTTTGAAAAATACGGGGATGGAACAAGTAGTCGGGATTATACTTATGTGGAAGATATAGTGGACGGAATAATATCAGGATTAGATAATAAAAAAAAAATAGTATCGGGGGTATATAATCTAGGAAATAGTAATCCAATATCATTAAATAAGTTTATTGAAACCTGCGAAAAAGTAACTAAAAAAAAGGCACTATTTAAATGCCTTCCAATGCAGATAGGCGACGTGCCTCATACCTACGCTGATATTAGTAATGCTAGCCGCGATTTAAATTATAATCCTAAAATTAAATTAGAAGACGGATTAAAAAAAATGATGGAAACAATGTTATAACTTAAAAGTAATTCATTATTATGTATTATATAATAATGAATAAACTGATAACAATATGTTTATCTTATTATAATCAAAGTAAAGAGAGCTTAATACGTCATATATTGCATTGGAAGGAATTTCCCCTAGAAATACGAGAACAATTTACTTTTTTTATTATCGACGATAGTTCAAAAATTTGCGTAGATACGTTAATAGAAGAAGATTTAATTAAAGGATTGGATCTTCATTTATACCGAGTAAAACAAGATTTATATTGTAATATAGCAGGGGTAAGAAATTTAGGTGCCACTGAATGTAAAACCCCTTACATGATGATTATCGATATGGACACCGTAATATCCCCCATCATGTCCAAGGAAATTATCGATATAGCTAAAAAAAATAAAAATAATAATTTAGTTTTTAAATTCAATAGATATGGAGGAAAAAAGTCGGGTCATATGCATCCGGCGGTATGTTTAATACGTAAAGAAGATTATTGGAATATAGGAGGGTGTGAAGAAGATTTAGTGGGTCATTATGGATACACGGATCCTAGTTTTTGGTTTAGAGCTACAGGAAAGGTAGATATAGTTTATTGTAATACTATTTATTTATTATATTTCGAGGATGGAGAATCAGATATTAATAGAGATAGAAATCATAATAAAAATATATTTCAAAATAAAAAATTAAAAAAAGACTGGTCCACTGATTATATACGTTTTGATTGGGAAAAAATTAAATAATGAATTATAAATGACACAACCTTATTATAAATTAAGTGAATTTGCCAAAACTTTCGATTATGGACCTATCCTAACAGAATTAAAAGAGGAATTTGGATGGGTATATGATAAAGAAGAAATGGACGATATAGGATTGAAATTACAAATATCTATAAAAAAAAGCAAACCCATGTATTTACATGGATATGTTTTAACATCTGCTTTAAATGATTATTTATATAAAAACAATATAACTGATATCAATATATTAGAAACCGGAACAGCTAGAGGATTTAGTAGTATCTGCATGGCGAAAATATTAGAAATGCATGACATTTCGGGAAATATTTATACGATAGATATGATAGACCTCTGGGAAAATTGTTTAAAAGCAAAACAATTAAATAGAAGTATTACCACAAATGAAGTAGTTGAAGAATGGAAAGATATAGTAGAAAAATATATACATTTTATTAAAGGAGATAGTAGCAAAAAGCTAATAGAACTAGATAGTTCTTTAAATAGAATACATTTTGCCTTTTTAGATGGAGCACATAGTTATGATAAGTTAATGGAAGAGTTATTATATGTAGAAAAAAAACAATTATCAGGTGATGTAATTATTTGTGATGATTATACGAAAAAACAATACCCGCAATTATGTAAAGCGATGGATGATTTTTTTAATAAAAATACTTATCAGCGTAAAATATTTTACGGAAACGACGGAATAAAGAAAAGAGGATACGTTTGTATGATAAAAATTTAAATAGTTTTAATTTGAGATTCTAATCTACGGGCCCAATCTAAAGGATTGTAAAGCCGTTTGCATTCATTGTAAGCATTGATAGCTATAAAATTTCTCTTTGTTTCACAGCAAAGTTCTTTAAGTGCGTAATACCAACCTTCTTTGGATGCGACGGCATACCCGTTATCTGGATTAGCTAAAATATGCATATTACTAGGAATAATATCTGCTACAACCGGAATACCACACTGAAATAATACCAATGATCTACCTATATTAGATTTATTTTTAAATCTAATTTTATAGTCTGTATTATATATACCTAATTCTAAGTTAGAATTTAGATTATTTTCGCTGGATATTTCACTTATAGATGGAACTATTCCAATATCAAATTGTTGTATATCTTTTATAATAGTATTAATATTCCATTTTTTAAATTCCATATGTATATTAGGCTTACCTTGTATCCATTCTTTATTATTTTTACAAATATAGGTAAATTTAATTTTTACAGTAGTACTTAATTTTTCAAGAGCCCATTTTAATCCGATATTCATATGATTTAAATGATTTTGGTTACCATGATATCCTATAGTAATAGTATCTTTTTTTTCATGTATTTTTAAAGGCACTTTTTGATACATGTTTTCAATTTGTGGAAAAAGAAAACAATTTTTATTATTTTGTATAATACTTTCTTTTTCTTCCGTAGAGCCTACAATAATAAAATCACTACTACGTAAAGTGTTTATATCATCGGAGGAAGGTGTAATAATACCAACTTTTTTATTTTGATATTTAGTATTTTTAATTTTATTATCTAATTTAATACCTTTTTGTAAAATAATAATATTATAATTATGAATATCATTTGGATTAATACTAGAAACTATACCTATACGATTAAAATAATAACATAAATCTTTTACGTGGATTCTATAACTACCCATATTTTCAGAAGGGTTTGGTGATATAAAAGCAATTTTCATATTTTATATATAATAGATATATAATAGTTCTTTATATAAAATATGAAAAATAAAATTAGGAATAGAGAGATAAAGTATTTTTAATTTCTATATCACGGGCAAAATCTTGCGTTTGTTGTTTAAATGATTGTATTAAAACGGCTTCATAGTCTTTTTTATAACTAGAAAATGTTCTTTTTTCTTTAAGAGAATGTATGTTTGCAATTAAAGTAGTTAATTCTCCAAAATGTACGTAGGGAGTAAGTTCTTTTGTTAATTTATGGTCGCTACTAGGAGGACTTATGACTTTACAATCGCAGGACAAGGCTTTTATAATTCTATGGGTTTCTAAAGCGCTTCCTTTATATGCGGGAATATTGATAACATATTTGCATCTAACTAATATTTTTGTAAGCTTTACGTAATCGGTTAAAGAATAATCAAAATTGACGAACCATTTTAAGCTAGGATTTATACGTTTAAGTTTATCAATGAGTTGGACTCGTTCTTTTGTTTTAACCCCGGCGAAAAAGACGTCGATTTGTTTTGAGAGATTCATATTAGGTTGAATTTGTTTAGGTAATAGAAAGCACCAGGTAAATATATTTTTACATTTAATATGATAATTTTGTTTTAATAATTCAATATTATGATAAGACCAATCAAAAACCAAACTGATTTTTAATAAATCCATATAGAAAGGAAGATTAAAACAGGGGCTATTTAATTGTTCGCTTTGCATAATGATATAATTGGTATTATGCGATTTTGTAAGTTTTAAAAGGGGTTCTCCTGCGTTATGTGCTCCAAATACAATTAAGATATCGTTGATTTCTGGAACATATGTTTGAATCGTGAAAAAAGGATAAGTGATAAGTTTTGAAAGGGCAATACCAGGTTCCATAAAAATATTATGTAAAATAAGTATTTTCATAGATTATTAAATATAATAATATTAAAATAACTTACATAAATAAATATATTAATGGGTAACAAAACAAAAGAGCGGCTTCAAAAAAAGTTAGCATCAAAAAAGCTGGAAAATTTACCGTTTGTAAGTGTGTGTACGCCAACTTTTAATCGTCGGCCATTTATTTCTTCCATGTTTGAGATATTTCGGCAACAGGATTACCCGAAAGATAAATTAGAATGGATAATAATAGATGATGGAACGGATTGCATCAAAGATTTAATAGAAAAATCAGGTATTCCGCAAATAAAATATTATTATTTGAGTGAAAAGGTATCGTTAGGTATGAAGCGAAATATGTTGCACGAGAAATCGAAAGGAGACATATTGGTTTACATGGACGACGATGATTATTATCCAAGAGATCGTGTGTCTCATTCCGTAGAAAAATTATTAAAAAATCCAAATGCTTTATGTGCGGGTTCTAGTGAATTATTTATTTATTTCAATCATAATAAAACGATGTATAAGTTTGGACCTTATGGTCCGAATCATGCGACCGCGGGAACATTTGCGTTTAAAAGAAAGTTGTTAGAAGATACTAGATATGAAGATCATGCCGCGTTAGCAGAAGAGAAGGCGTTTTTAAAAAATTATACGGTACCATTCGTACAGTTAGATCCCTATAAAACCATCGTATGTTTTTCTCATTCTCACAATACATTTGATAAGCGACGATTGTTAGATAATCCAAATCCTAAATTCGTACATCAAACAAATATAAAACCAAATATGATCGTAAAAGATGTAAATCTATTACGTTTTTATACGGAGGATATAGAAAGAGAATTAGTAAAATATACACCGGGAAAGCCGGAAAATAAGCCGGATGTATTAGCACAAATTAAAGAGAAAGACGCCCATAGGAATGCGAAAAATATTCATGCTTACATAGAATCTTTACAGGGGAAAAATACGGAAATGAAAAATATGCTAGAGGTAAAAGAAAAGCAAATAACGGAATTAATTATAAAATGCAACGAATATAAAGCAAAAAGTGAAACAAGTGAAGCGATGTTAAAAACGATTCAAGAAGAATTAGCAAGAGATTCAGAAAATAGCCAACATATGTAAATAGTATTTAAAGGAGTAATATCTAATTAAAATAATGTCAATAAAAAAGGTAACGATGATGCTATTATTATGGTTAAATGTAAAGGTCGAATGTTTATGTAATCCCATAGAATGCCGAAGTTGTAGATATTTTTATAAAGATTATAGTTGTAAAATATTTGCGAAAAATGAAAAATATGAAAACAAGATAGTATATAATTATAAATTGAAAGATGAAAGTGAAACCTTTAAATATATATCGGTATTAAATGCGCGAAAAAATGAAAATTTATGTGGATTAAGAGGTCATTTTTTTGAACCAATTATTTTTAAAAGTGGTTTAAATAAAAGTAATAATATAAATATATGATGCTGACATCGAATCATTTAATAGATAACAATGTACATGATGTGTTTACAAACAATAATTATACAAAAATACTAAAAGAAAATGAAGTGATTTACAAGAAAAATATGTATGATTTGGAGGAATTTACATTAAAACAACTAGGAGAAAAGTATGCTTGTAGTGTTCCGTTAAAAAGTGACGTCCATTATGTAACTTATTTTGACTGTATTAATAATGCGAATCATTTTTTATTAACTCATTTATATTATTTTACGGAAGAATAAAATGAAACACGTTTTTATTATAACATTAATATTATGTTTTTAATATAACATATTATGTTTGAATTAGAAAATAGAATAATAATTACAAATAAAATATTAGATAGTCTGGTTAGTATATTAAAAAATGTATCATATAATGATAGATTAAATGGATTATATGTCTTTATATTTCACTGGCTAATATTAGGAGTACCATTAATTAAAATACTTATAGGTGAAATAGATGGATGGTTTATTTTATCTTGTTTTATATGGTTAATTATTTTTATATTTCACGTATATTTTAATGGATGCATATTAACACGTTTAGAAAGAAGATTATGGAATACGAAAGATTGGTATGGTCCTTGGTGTTTGCCATTTAAATTAATAGAAATATATACGGAAAAAAAGTTAGACAATAGCATTACAAATACTATTTTTTATTATTGGGCTATATTTTTAATAGGTTACGTAATGATAAAAATATATATAAATATAAAAAATTGAAATATAGTAATCAATATTATTTAATCATAAATCATGACGACATTTACATCCATGGGAGTAATAGATATACCATCATTAATTCCCATAGATTTCGCGAAATTTATGGGACTATATTTATTTTGGAGCCTACTGCATATAGGAGCATCTAATTTTTATACGAAATATTGCGCGAAGTGGTCTTTGATGGGGTGGGTTACGAGTGGATTTAAGTCGATCACTCCAGAATGTTATTACGCACAGTGGGTACAGAATGCGACATCAAATTGTTTCGGGACTTGGTGGTTTACATGTGGTACTTGGTTTGTGACAAAGTTCTACTGGATAAGCGGGAAGTTTACGGGTAGTCATTCCAAGTAAATCAAATGCGTTTAGTTCTCTAGGTTTATCAGTTTTAGCTATAGATTCATCTAATTTAGACAACTCATTTAATTTATTATAAAATTGTTTCACTTTTTTATTAATAAGAATCTTATCTGGATTAAATGATTTTAAAAACAAACCGTCCAATGATTTAACTCTGGATAAAGCAACATAGGTTTGTCCGGCTTCAAATATATTAGAACCCACATCTATTTCAGCTAAATCTAGGGTAGCTCCTTGGGATTTATGAATGGTAATAGCCCAAGCTAGAACCAATGGCAGCTGTTTAACTCCAACTCCTGGTATATTATCACTTTTCCATATATGTTTTAAAATAGGTCTTTCTAGTCCATTATTAAATTTTACAATAGGAATTCCATCAAAGGTAAATTTAGTAATGATTCCTAAACTACCGTTACAGATAGGTAGTTCGCTATTTAAATCTAAATTTACGGTGCACATTACCTGTGCGCCTATCTTAAATTTCAATACTTTATCACAATTAATGCTATTTAGTAAAACTTCTTTTTCTTTTTCAATCATGCTATGAGGTGTAGATCGAAATTTACTAGATTCTTTATCCGTTAATCCACATTCTTCCACAGAACAGTTTTCCAACTGATATTCAACTATTTCGTCGGGTAAAGCATCGAGTTCCGTAATATTTATTTTTTCAACCATGCTTTTAATAGGGAGTAGAATAGTAGGTTTTAATTTATTTGTTTCATCTGGTAGAACTCCAATTCTTTTATTTAGGGTTTTCAAGGTGTTAGAGGAAAGAGCTCCCTTTCTAATCTGGTTTAATATCTTAGCATATACTTTATCTTTTTGACGAAATATTTCCGTAAATTCGATTTGAGAACTTGGACGAAACGTAGTATTCCACAAGCTAGATTCAAAACAAAATGCCTTTGCATCTAGATTTTCTTCGCTGCGTGATTTAACGGGAGGAAGTTGAAAGAAGTCTCCTGAAAATACCACTTGTATGCCACCAAAAGGCAATCCGTTCCGTCTAGTTTTTTTCGCAATTAAATCAAGTAATTCAAATACTTTTTTAGACATCATACTAACTTCATCAATAATTAATACATCTACCTTTTTCCAGTTTCTTTTTTTACGATTATTTAAATCTATGGTAGTTGCGATTACTTCATTGGGTTCTTTTGCGAGTCCTATACCTCCCCACGAATGCACGGTTTTTGCTCCACAATTTAGCAATAAGGCCGCACATCCAGTCATAGCACATACTTGCACGTTTTTATCATTTTCTTTTGCGATATTCACTATGGTATTAATTAAAAACGATTTTCCGGATCCTCCTGGTCCTGTTATAAATATATTTCTTCCAAATTTAAATAAATCAACCGCTTTTAACTGCAGGTCAGATAAACCATCCAAGTTTATTTTTGGAGGAGCCTTTTGCATTTCAGGAAGAGTAGTTATGGCTGGTGTGGCAGAATCGTTAAAGAAACGCTCGGCATCGCTTTGAGTATCGAATGATTTAAATACCGCTCCACTAAAACCATGGATCATTTCTTTAGTAGATTCCCAGTTGGTGTAAATACCTGGTTTTACACCTTTAATTACAGCATACCATTTTGGTCTTACATTTTTTTTCATAGTATTCGTGTTAATATATAATTTTATATTTATATTCTATTTCAATTTATATTATGCGATAAAAAATTGACTTTTAAAAATGTCATGTAAATATAAGTATAAAAGAAATGACTTCCTCTGACTGTGTAATTTGTTGCGAGACGTTTAATTTAAGTACGCGAAAGATCATAACCTGTAATAATCCGGAATGTGAAATAGAGGTGTGTAAGAACTGTGTCCGGACTTATTTACTGGGAAGTTCCAATGATCCGCACTGTTTAAAGTGTAAAACGGCTTGGAACCAAGACTTTATCGTAGAAAATTTAAATCGTTCATTTTGTAAAAGTGATTATAAAATTCATCGCACCAATGTATTGGTGGAAAGAGAGATGTCTAAGATGCCGGAATCTATGGCTGCGGCTGAAAAGCAAAAAACGATAGATGGTATCAAAGAAGAGATAACGGATACGGATAAAGAACTGACCGCGCTTTTAAAAAGAGTGAATCGCTTGAAAGAGCGAAAAAATAAAATGCATACGGATATTTGGAGACTGGAAACCGGTAAGATTAAGATGACTAAAAAGAAATTTATCATGCCTTGTTCTGTAGAGAATTGTCGTGGATTTCTATCGAATGCGTATAAGTGTGAGCTTTGTGAAATATATACGTGCCCGGATTGCTTGGTACCGATTGGGGATAAAAGAACAAATGAAGAACATGTTTGTGATGAAAAGACGAAAGAGAATGCGGTTTTTATCAAAGAGACTTGTAAGGCTTGTCCGGGTATGTGTGGTGAATTTATTTTCAAGATAGACGGTTGCGATCAAATGTGGTGCACTACTTGCCACACGGCATTTAGTTGGCGAACAGGAGAGATAGAGCAAGGGGTCGTTCATAATCCGCATTATTATGCGGCGCTTCAAAATGGAGGTGGGCTAGTACCAAGAGCGCCGGGAGATGTCGTTTGCGGAGGACTACCGGATTATTATCATGAAATAGATCGACCCTTTAAGAAAATCATGCGTAGGATACAGTATACGAACGCCATAAATATATTTATTCCAAAATTGGGGGATGGTGATAATGCGATAGAGATGTTATATCACGGTATGACCGGTCATTTCGATGATATGGAGGATGAAATTGATAGGGATGAAGAAAATTATTTGCGCTCACAAATAAATAAGTTGAATAAGTATTTAACTTGTTGTTTAAAGATAGAGATTATTTACAAGGAAATGATAAATATTCACCGGCAACTAAATCATATAACGGTAGTAACTATACACGACGAGCGGCAAAAAATAGAAAATTATCGGGATAACGAGAATATTCGAGTAGATTATCTATTAAATAAAATAAACAAGGAGAAATTGGCGGAACTTGTATATAGGGCGGATATTAAACGTCAAAAAGCCCAAGAAGAGCTATATATTTGGGAATTGCTAAGTTCCTGTGCGATTGATTTGTTTCGTGATATAGCAATGAAGTTGGCAAACTTTGAGAGCGAATATCAAAGAGATAAACTTGATCCTAGCTATGAAATGATAGATAAGATGATTGAATTAGTGGATTACATGGATACAAAGATTATGGAATATAAAAATTTATTTAATTATTGTAATGTGGAGTTTAAGAAAATAGGAATAACCTATGGTCTAGTAGTGCCTTTTATTCAGCTATCGGAATACTCTATATTGGATATAAAAGATCGTAGCATACTAAGAAATCGGGTTATGAATGAAACGCATCGGGTAAGTGTAATTCCTTTTCCACAAATCCCTCAACTGTATTTAAATATGCTTAATTATCTAAATAAGGTTCTTATCAAAAGTGAAGATATAAGTGCATACAAAGTATATAATTCTTATAATAGAATGATACTGACTACTGAAAAATGGTCTAGCAAGCAAAAAAATATTTCTTTAGAAAATACGATTGGTATTAAATATAGTATAAGGAAACCTCTAGTGGTTCTTAATAACACATCTGATTAAGATTAAACTTTAAGATCAGGAAAGCGTTTTTGAAATAGTTCAATTAATATAGGTATAATAGATTTCTCTCTAATTTTACATTTTTCTATTTTTTTTGGAGGAACAACTGAAATACCTTTACCTCTTTTTATGTGATCGGGGCCTTTAAAACAAAGAAGGTCAAGGATTTTCATAATGTCTTCTTCGGTTTCGGTCATAAAGCTTCGGTCAATTCGGTATTTACTTTTATATAAATAGCGGTTGTAATTACCGGTTTCATAAATTTTTGGATGGTCGTGAAATAATCTATTTCGTATAAGACCAATACCCATGATGGTGCCACCTGATCCGGGTAGATTTCTTTCTTCCATTTTACTAGGTAAAGGTTTATTTAACATTTCAAGTACTATAATATAACTATCGTTAGTTATATTACAGCTAATTTTTTTAGGGGTTCCATAAATACATCCTTTAATATTGTGGCTATTTCTATAGGTATAATTTTGATTCCAGGTTTCTTCATTAAACCTTGTAGCACAAAGATAAGGTGACATTTTATTTTTATTTTTGGAGAGATTTTATTATTCAATTTTATTAACTTCTAAAACAAATTTATATGCGTTGATAGGGTTTGTAAATGCTGCGTAGCATTCATTTTCTTGTATATAAAAGTCACCTAGAACATGCTTAGATGGATAAATGATAATACTGTGCACTCCCCCATATTTATCTACACTATTACTATATAGGCGTGCTTCTTCAGGAGTGAACCCATATCTATAAACTCCGGTGTAGTGGTCGTATATGTTATTCATATGAACGAAAGTATTGAATTCTTCAATAGATGCTTTTTTATCATTTGCGGATACGACAGCGGTGGTTGATTTCAAATCTATCAAAGGAATATCACTTTGAAAACTTTGGACGAATTTATTTAGAAAACTTTTCAACTGTGGTTGAGTCATGATTTACTTTATATATATAATAATATATTAATTATGTAAATCAATTTTAAAATTTTGGACGTTTACACCTTTGGAAATTTAAAACGCCGATTTAAAAATTATATTTATCAAATATTTCTTT
>MDTG01259212.1_pt1 | contig 13586 bp, 17 predicted proteins | sample 811421 | NCBI WGS metagenome assembly MDTG01 (sample SAMN05326645, study PRJNA326480) | marine metagenome | isolation source: seawater | place: Pacific Ocean: South East | collected 2011 | reverse complement strand
TTGTTCTATTAATGTTGAAAGTATTAGCTTTTTAAATATTAAGCAAGAGGCTATTTTGATGAAATTTGTAGTCAACTGAGTCGTGAGTGTGTCGAGAATTGTTAAAAAATTTTAAATTTGTTACACTCAATAATGAGAATTTTTGAAAAATACTTCTCACATAAAACTCCTCTAGAAACGATTGATAAATACGTTCGCTTAGTTCTAAGAACATTTGATGAGGACGATGAAATCGGTATTTATTTTGAAGATCATAATGATGCAAGAATAGTCAGAATAGAGATTTACAATAGAACATTGCATTAATGATAAAGTTATCAAATGAGTGGATATTATATGAATTGTTGGCTCAACATGATTATATATTAACTCACGGTTATGCCGATCAACCTATTGAAGGATTTGTAAAAAAATCAGAAAATAAATTAATTAAAAAAACAAAAGAAATTTTAAATAAACAAATAAATTCATCTGATATTCCTAATTTAAAAAAAGAAATTGAAGAATTTTTTTATGAAACAAAATCGCTAGTAAATAGTAAATACGGAAAATTAGCTTTGCTCGGACCAATTGGAAAGAGTTATATAAATCTTAATCAATGTTTCTTGGATTTGAACGATATAATAGAAGTATATGTAAACGCATCGGACTTTTCAGGTTCAATCAAAACAAAATCGACTGGTTGGGTGTCGTGGATATTATTGGACGGTGATAGAGGTATTTCAAAAAGTTTGGCTTCAAAATATCAATATCTAGTCACAATGAACCATCATAAGATGGAAAGCTCTCAAGTTGAACTTTTTGAAAAAGTAAGAAAATACGAAGGCGAGACTATGAGTAGACACCTTAAAAGATTTATATCAAGCCGCTTTTGGTTTCATGAAGATTTGGAAAAATTATGGCAACAAATTCCATATATACCTTTCATTAGATATGGAGAGGCTAATGAATAATATTTAAAATATGTTTAAATATTTGACTATTCATCCTGATAAAGTCCCTAAGGACTTGCCGTTTGATACAAAAATAATTTCAAGACGAGTTAAGGAAGAAGGTATTGATATGGGTGATCCAAAATTAAAGTGGGCAAAAGTCGATTATTTTATTTTTAATTTAGTTCAAAAAGTTGGCACTTTAAAAAAAGGAACTTCGTCAAAAAGTTTAGGTCAAATTATTTGTTTTAACTTTAATTCAAAATCGAAAGCGGTCGAGAATGCTTACTATTATAAGAATAATCCAAGGTACATAGGTAATCCTTTCCAAAAAATAATATTAATAAAAATGCTTCCACTACCAAGTAGAGTGGGCTCCGAGTTGGCTATACGTTATGTTTTAAAAAAATTTTTCGGTTTTAAAAGTATTTATGGCGGGTGGCCATTTATAATGGGACATTCGAAGGCTAAAGATTGGAACAAGAAAAAATAATCAACTGTTGAAGTGTGTCGTCAGTGTGCCAACGAAACTTAATGTTTGATAATGTTGATGTAATTAAAGGTTTTTGTAATATTTTACTAAACGTTGGCAACGAGACGCTCTACCACTGAGCTATGCCCGCTTATTAAGTTTTTGCTAAAAGTATTAACTTTTTAGCAATTAAGCAAGGGGTAAATTTTGAAAACTTATTAATTATATATGCTAAATGAGTCGTGAGTGAATCGAGATTTTATTATAGAATTATTGAATGAAAAAGTTCTTAGAAAAAGCCTTTCTGAAAATGCAGCGAGATCTGTTTTACGTAATAAAAAATGCAAAAACTTTAAATGGAAAACAAAAAGATAATGGCGAAAAAGCCAAAGAGTCTTTAATTAGATCCTCAGTATTCATAGATCAAATACATCAAGCTGTAAAAAAAAGTTTTCTTGAAAAAAATAATAACCTTATTTTTAAACCCGAAATTGGCAAGAGAACGCCTGAGCTAGCAGTTAAAGGTAGGATAAAGTCCAAGAAACAAGATATAGCTATCAAATTTAAAAATTCAAAAAATGTATTACCGCTTTTGATTAACGTAAGAAGTCAAATGAGTAGTATTGAAAAAAATTTTGACACAATTTTAGAAAGAGCTTTTGCAGAAGTTGTAAATCTTAGACTTGAAAAAAATTATATTATGGGTGAAGTTTTTTTAATCCCAATTAATGAACTAGATCAAGCAGCTTGTAAGAAAAATAAAGTAAAATTTTCTAAAAATTCATTAAATTTTGAAAAATTTTTCAACAGTTATAATTCAATTAACGATAGGCAAGACTTAGACGATGATAAATACAACTTTTTTAAATGTGATAAAATATGCTTATTGGTAGTAGATTTTGCTTGTAACCCGCCAAAACTTATTTCTGATTTTGGAAGCAACAAATTAAATAAATTTTATCAAAAGTTAAGTTATGAGGGATATTGTGAATTTCTTCTGGATAAATACCAAAAATCAATCAATTTTCAATAATATAAGATTTCAAGATATTATAATCTAGAGAATAAATTTTACAAAGATACTTGTCTAACTTCTCTGAATTTAGTTTTTTTATTATGTTAATCTCACTTTTATTTAAATTAGGTATCCCAAAATTTTCTATGAAATTTTTTTGATAGCATTCAAAATTACCTGAAATCTGAAATGATGTTAACTTTGCGTAATAATGCATAACGATACTATTTAATACTTTTTGTAATATTTCTATTTTAGGGATCTTATCCACTAATTCATCTTTAATCTTTAGTGAATATCCATTACAAAATAAACTATCAGTTTTATCCAATAAGAAATTAGGTCCTTTACTAAAAGTTCCTGTGAGAAGTTTTGGGCCTGGCGCTTCCATGGATTGGATTCTTCCCCATTCATAAAAGTATTTTAATTTTAAATTGCCCTTGCTGCGTTTTAACAATTCTTTCTTTTTACTTGATAAATAAATATAAGCTTTTGGAAATTTCTTTTTTATAAAATTTTCGTCAAAAGGTACAAAATTTTTATTTTTTTTATGATAGGGAAATATAACTCTAAGAGTATTATTTTTTAATTGATTACTGCTTTTATATTCATTTATTTTAATTAATTTTTTTGTCACTCTATTCTCAATTTCTTTATTTGTAACAAAAAAAACTTTGTCTTTTAATGTTGCAATACCGACTCTTATGTTAAATATGTTTTTAAGTTTATTAAAACCATTTTCTAATTTTTTAATACTTTTTAAATGCTCAGGTGATGATAGCCGCCATTTTTTGTAATTCAATTCATCAAATTTTATCTTTGAATAGTTTTTATTTTGTAATTTTTCTTCAATTTTATTAGTAATTTTTTTGTAATCAAAAAACTTATTTTTATTGTATCCAAAAAATAATAAGGCTGTATAAGCATTGACATTTTTGAATATTTTATAATCTGCAAAATCGACTATCAGTTTTATTTGTTTATTGTTTTGTAGCTTTTTTCTTAAATGCTCAGCTGCAAATGAATTAAATAGATTATTTTGTGTAATAAAACCTAATGTTCCTTTAAGATTTAACATTTTAAGTGATTGAATTATAAAACAAAGTGACGTGCTAAAACTACCTTTAAAATAAAGAGAATATTTTTTCTTAAGTTGATGTCTTGATTTTATATCTATATTTTGAAGTTTTATATATGGTGGATTTGAACAAATAAAATCAAAATTTTTTTTCATTCCAAATTTTTTTAAAATGTAATTTGTATCATTTGCTATAAAATCCAATTTATGAATATTAAGAATGTTTGATGATATAGGTTTGCATAATTCTAACGAATATAACTCTATTAGCAGTTTACTATTAAAAATAGCCTGGTCATTTATGTCTGAGCCATAAATCATATTTTTCACAATAAAATTAAAATCAAATTTTTTATTAATTAACGTTTTGATTATTCTGATAATAAAAGCCCCGCTACCGCAAGCGGGGTCTAAGAAAGTGGAATTCTTATTTAACTTTGTGTAGTCGAAGCTTTTTTGTAAGATGTTATCAATAATATAGTCAGGAGTATAAATAGCACCTTGTAATCTTTTTTCTTTAAAAGTCAGGAGATCTTCGAAGCTTTGCTCTAAATTTTTGATATTTTTTATACCAAAAATTATTTTTGATTTGATAGCTTTTTTTTCAAATTTTTTTGTTAGCTTATTTAGCAAAGTTGTATTTTTAATTTGGTTTCTATCAATTTTTTTTACATCTAAGAACTCTTCAATCATTAAGAATTTAATATGATCTAGTTCATACTCTTTAAAAATTTCTTTTAATTTTTTAAGATTTTTCATTATTAAAACTAAACGTACATCACTAAAGGGAAAGCGTCTACAGTTGTCGAATGATAATATTTAGTCATTGTTAGTAAAACATTTGTGTCGAAGTGTGTCGAAACAGAGGTTATTTAAAAAAGTTTAGAATTAACGCAGGAAATAAACCATGGACCACCCCGTTGGCAACCAGACGATCTAACACTTAGCTATACCTGCAACAATATTATTAAATATTTGTTGAAAATTCTTAATCAAGTGTAAATAAGTCGCTATTGAATTTATCTTCAAAATATAGATAGTAATAACAATGAATGAAAAGTTTCCAAATAAGATACCAATTTTTCCACTTAGTGGTGTTATCTATTTTCCTAAAACTAATTTACCATTGAATATTTTTGAGCAAAGATATTTAGATCTAGTAAATGATACCTATAAAAAAGATAAGCTAATGGGGATGGTGCAGTCTAAGAAGGAAGGCGTAGATCTTTATAATGTTGGGTGCTTAGGAAAAATTAGTGCTCTTAAAAAAACTGAGGATGGAAGAATTTTAATTAATCTTTCGGGTTTGACAAGATTTGAAATTATTAAAGAAATTAGTTCAAATAAACTATACAGAGAGTTTGAAGTTGATTACAAAAAATTTTATATGGATATTGCTTCTTCAAAAGACCAAGAAAAAGATATTATCCAATCTGACAGCTTCTTTAAACAAGCCAAAAAATTTTTTGAGCAAAACGGACTTTTACTAAACTGGCGAGAGTTTGAAAAACTTGATAAAATTCAACAGATTAACACTCTATCTATGATATCTCCCATAACAAATGAGGAAAAGCAAAAGCTCTTGGAAAGTTTAACTCTTGAAGAAAAAACTAGCACTCTTTTGAAAATTATTGAATTCTATATGTACGAAAAGTTATCAGAGAACAAAACTCTTCAGTAACAAAGAGTTTAATTTGACTTATTCATTGATGTAAAAAAATCTGAATTATTTTTTGTATTTTTGATTTTAGAAATTAAGAATTCTATACCATCCATTGTTCCCATGGGACTAATTATTCTTCTAAGAACATTCATTTTAGAAAGATCATCTTTTTCGAACAACAGTTCCTCTCTCCTTGTTCCTGATCTTGTTATATCTAAAGCAGGAAAAATTCTTTTATCAGCAACTTTTCTGTCCAAAATTAGTTCAGAGTTTCCTGTGCCTTTAAATTCCTCAAATATAACTTCGTCCATACGACTTCCAGTGTCTATCAAGGCAGTTGATATAATTGTTAAAGAGCCTCCTTGCTCAACGTTTCTAGCTGCTCCAAAAAATCTTTTGGGCCTTTGCAAAGCATTGGCATCTACCCCACCTGTGAGCACTTTCCCTGAACTAGGGATTACTGCGTTGTAGGCTCTTCCTAATCTTGTAATAGAGTCTAATAAAATAACTACATCCTTTTTATGTTCCACTAATCGTTTAGCTTTTTCAATAACCATTTCTGCTACCGCAACATGTCTTGAAGCTGGTTCATCAAATGTTGATGATACGACCTCTCCTTTTACTGACCGCTGCATATCAGTGACCTCTTCCGGTCTTTCATCAATTAAAAGTACCATCAAGTAAATTTCGGGATGATTTGCTGATATTGATTGAGCAATATTTTGAAGTATCATAGTTTTTCCAGCTCTTGGTGGAGAAACAATTAAAGATCTTTGGCCTTTTCCAATTGGACTAACCAAGTCAATTAATCTTGCTGTGTTGTCCGGTTTTTTTTCGATCTTTGTCGTTTCAATTTCAAGTTTAATTCTATTGTTTGGGTAAAGAGGCGTTAAGTTGTCAAAAGCAATCTTATTTCTTCCTTTATCTGGTTCATCAAAATTTATTTTATTCACTTTTAGTAAAGCGAAGTATCTTTCTGCATCCTTTGGGGCTCTTATCTCTCCTTCAACAGAATCGCCAGTTCTAAGACCGAATCTTCTTATTTGACTTGGAGAAACATAAATATCGTCTGGACCAGGTAAATAATTTGACTCAATGGCTCTTAAAAAGCCAAAGCCATCTTGGAGCACCTCTAAAACGCCCGAAGCGCTTATTTGCTCATTTTTTTCTGCTAACTTTTTTAAGATTGAAAATAATATTTCTTGTTTTCTTAGAGTACTGGGATTTTCTATACCAAGTTTTTCAGCTTCAAATATTAGATCTGCTGGGTTTTTCTTTTTAAGCTCTTGTAAATTCATTTGATTGTTTGTTTATAGGAAAGTATCTTATATATAATTACTTTTAAGAATTTTTCAACCCTTAAAATGGTTTTAAGTAAACTAAAAAAACCACCAAAATTAACAAAATAGTGGGGATTTCGTTAAAGAATCTAAAGAATTTCGATGAAAAACTGTTTTGATTATTTTTAAAGTCATTAAGAAATTTCAATAAAATGAAATGATAAACCGTCAATAAAAATACGAGCAAAATTTTTATCTTAAGCCAATTTTGATGTCCAGTGTAACCTATTAAGCCTAATCCAAAAACCCAAGAAAGGACCATCGCTGGAGTCATAATATAAAAAAAAAGCTTAAATTCCATTACCTTGAAAATCTTGGAAATATTTTCCTGTTTTTGATTTTCAGAATGATAAACAAATATCCTTGGTAAATAAAGTAGACCTGCCATCCAAGATATAACAGAAATAACATGCAAAGATTTAATTATTAAATATAAATCCATATCAAATATGTTTTTTTATTAATTTTTCAAACAGGACTATATGATCCTCACTGTCATTTAAACAGGGGATTAAGTCAAAATTTTCGCCTCCAGATTTGATAAAGCTCTCTTTGCCTTGTATCAAAATTTCTTCTAGAGTTTCAACACAATCTGATGAAAATCCAGGGCAAATTACAAGTATATTCTTTTTTCCTTCAGCGGGGAGAGACTCGATTGTTTTGTCCGTATAAGGTTCTAACCATTTTTGAGGACCAAATCTTGATTGAAAGGTGGTTTTAATTGGTACATCTTTAAATTTTTCCTCGATTAACCTGGTGGTTTTGTGACAATAACAATGGTATGGGTCTCCTTTATCAAAATAAGCTTGTGGGATACCGTGATAAGATGAAATTATAAGATCTGGTTTCCATTGAATTTCAGAAATTTTTTTTTTAATACTCTGCACTATGGCCTCGATATAAAGAGGTTCAGATTCGTAGTGTGAAATTATTTGTAAACTGGGTTGCCACCTCATTCCCATCAAAGATCTATAAACTTCATCACAAACTGTGGCTGTTGTAGCTGCTGCATATTGAGGGTATAAAGGTAATATTACTAAATTTTCGCATCCTGCTTTTTGTAATTTATCTAGAACAGATTTTATACTTGGAGATCCGTATCGCATTGCATAGTCGACCATTATATTTTCTTTATTAATCTTCTTTTTTAACTTTTCTGTTTGGCTAATAGTATAATATCTTAATGGCGACATGTTTTCTTTCTTCATCCAAATTTCTTTATAAGCTTTGGCGGTTTTTGATGGTCTAATATTCAATATTATTAGGTTTAGAATAATTTGCCATATTATAGGATTTACTTCTATTACTCTTCTATCAGACAAAAATTCTTTAAGATATCGTCTTATATCTAACCATTTTGTAGAGTCGGGTGTTCCAAGGTTTATGAGAACAACACCAGTTTTTCCGAAATTAACTTTTGGGTGATCAATTTTCATTTTCTTTTACTCTTTTAATAATTTTTTCAATGGTCCGTGGTTTTGTCTGGGGTAGTATACCGTGGCCTAAGTTAAAAATGTAGTGTGTATTTGAGAATGTTTTGACAAACTTATCTACGGTCAGAAGAAGTTTTTTTTCATTTCCTAGTAACAACTTTGGATCTAGCCCACCTTGAATACAAACCTTTTTTAGATTGTCTCTAGCCCACTCTGGTTTGATATCATAATCAATATTAATACCGTTGGGTTTTACAAAATTTACAAACCCTTTGTAATTTTTTTTTAATCCCTTGGGAAAGCAAATTACTGGAAATCCTTTTCTTTTACAATATTGTACGATTTTTTTATTCGGATTAAATGAGTATTTATGTAGTTTGGCTTTGGGAATAAGGCCAGACCAAGAGTCAAAAATTTGAAGAGCGTCTGCCCCGGAAGACATCTGTTTGTTAATATGTATTTTAAGAAATTTATCAATACGTTTTAATATAAAATCAATTTTATTTGAATATTTCTTAAATTTGCGAATATTTAAAGTATTGTTTTTCTTCTTAAGATCAAGCATATAAATTAGAAGTGTCCAAGGTCCACCAACAAAAGAAATAAGACATTTTTCTTTATTTAATTTTCTTCTCGTTATTTTAATGCTTTTATACACAGGCTCGATCTTCTTAAGAAATTTATTTTCATTCATTCTACTAAAATCTTGTAGATCAAATTTGGATAGCTTTGGCCCTGTTTTATTAAATGTTACTTTTTGACCCAAGCCATAAGGCACTATCAAAATATCTGAAAATATTATTGCAGCATCTAAATTAAATCTTTTTAGTGGTTGCAAGGATATTTTTGAACTAAGAGTAGGGTTTAAACAAAGTTTAATAAAGTCTGAGTTTGATTTTCTAATTTTTCTAAATTCAGGAAGATACCTCCCTGCTTGTCTCATAAACCATATAGGCACAGAGCTTTTATGATAACGTTTTATTAAACACTTATTAAGTTTATTCATTAATAAATAATATATATATAATAGTAGTTATTGTAATAGGGCATGTTGAAAGGTGTTTTAGCTAATTATACAAAGTTTTTAACATTTTACCCCAAGATTTATTTAATATTTAAACCCTATTTTATTAGTTTTATCTTATAAAAACACAGACTGTATAATTTTAAATGTGAAATATAAACATCTAATAAAATGTTATAAAATTGTTAATATATGTTTATAAAAAAATAGCTTTTTAAATTATTATGAAAAAAATAGAAGCTGTACATGAAAAACTAACAGGTTTATGAACTCAAAATACAACGTTTTTTTAATATCAGATTCAACTGGAGAAACGCTGGGTAGGATCTTCCTTTCTTTAAAGTCACAATTCTCTAATTTCAACTATAATAAAAAAGAATTTGTATTTATAAGAACAGAGCAACAAATCGAAAAAATTGTTAAGGAATGCAAAGAAAAGGACAATGCAATAATACTCTACACAATTGTAGAGACAAAACTAGCAAAATTCATTACAAAAAAAAGTGAAGAAAATAACATTCCTTGTTTTGGTATTTTAGGAAACCTAATATTGAATTTTTCGAAACTTCTAAATCAGAAGGCCAGCCACAAACCAAGTGCACAGCATGTTTTAGATGATGACTATTATAAAAGGATTGAAGCTATACAGTTTACAATGTCTCATGACGACGGAAAGAAAACCAATGATATTGGTGAGTCTGATATCATTCTTCTTGGAGTAAGTAGAACCAGCAAAACACCTACCTCAGTTTATCTAGCCAATAGAGGATTTAAAACCTCAAACATTCCTCTGGTTTTAAATCAAGAGGTGCCAGAGTTGATAAAGAAAAAAAATTTTAAAGGTTGTGTCATTGGACTATACGCTGACCCAGAAAGGTTATCAGAAATAAGAAAAAATAGAGTTGCAATAATGAAGGACAGTAATTTAGATAAGTACACTGATATAGAGTTTATCAAATCCGAAGTGCAAAGTTCGGTTAGATTGTTTAAAAGTTTTAATTGGCCGACTATCGATGTAACTAGAAAGTCAGTTGAAGAAACTGCTGCGTCAATCATTAAAATTTACGAAATACAAAAAAGCAGAAAATTATGATTATATTAGCCTCTAAAAGTGGGGTGAGAAAAAAAATTTTAGACGAAAATAAAATTAAATGCAAAGTTGTCCCATCTAATGTTGACGAAGACTTGGCGAAAGAATCGTTATTAGCAGAAGGAGCAAATCCTGAAATAATTTCAAAAAATCTCGCAGAATTAAAATCAAAGAAAGTAAGCAAGAATATCCCAAATATAATGGTTCTAGGCGCCGATAGCGTGATCTCCTTAGAAAACGAGTTAATCAATAAACCCAAGACTAGAGATGAGGCTCTTTTAATACTAAATAAACTGAATGGAAAAAAACATTTTTTAATCAGTTCAGTTTGCATATGTAAAAACGGCTCTATGATTTGGCACCATACGGACAAATCAGAATTAAAGATGAAAAAGTTAGAAAATTTCCAACTAAAAAACTATTTATCAAAAATTAAATCAGAAACGTTGTTTGCTTATGGAGTGTATCAAGTAGAGGCCGACGGATTAGAGTTGTTTGAATACATAAAAGGAGATAAAAACTCTATAATGGGTTTGCCGGTAACTAAAATTAAACAATATTTAGGCAAATTTAAAGATGAATAAAAAAAAATTTATTATAATTGGAAGTCCAATATCTCACTCGTTATCTCCTGTTCTTCACAATTATTGGTTTAAAAAGCACAAAATAAATGCTGAATATTTTTCTGAAGAAATAAAGGAAAATCAAATAAAAGATATAGTAAAAAAACTCCAAGATGATGAAATACAAGGTTTAAATGTGACTCTACCTTATAAGAAAAAAGTTATTCCTTATTTAAGTAAAATTATTAATGACGCGAAGGAAAGTAATTCAGTAAATACAATTTATAAAGAAAATAATGTTGTTATTGGAGAAAATACAGATGTTTTTGGTTTTCAAGCTGGATATTTGAAGGATGTTGCAAATTTTGGGAGAGAAAATTTAAAAAGTTTGATTTTGGGAGCTGGGGGTGTAGCGCCATCTATTATTCTAGCTTTACAAAAGTCTAATTTAAAAGACATCAGCTTAACAAATAGAACTTATGAAAAATCTCTTTTTTTACAAAAACAATTCCCTACATTAAATTTAATAAAATGGGAAGAGTACGAGAGAAATCTAGAAAAATTTGACGTTATCATTAATGCTACAAGCCTCGGTCTTAAAGGAGGGGAGGAATTCAAAAGTTCATTTAATAATATAAAGCCGAGCCTGATATATATCGATACAATATATAATCCACTACAAACTAAAGTAATAAATCACTTGAAAAAAAAAAATATTAAGACTTTTAATGGGTTAGATATGTTCATCTACCAGGGTCAAAAAGCATTTTATTTATGGAATAAAGTAAATCCAGAAATAGACGATGATTTAATTGATTTATTAAAGTCCAAATTAAGATGAAAAAAATTGGAATAACAGGCTCTGTTTCCTCAGGAAAGTCAACAGCAACTAAAATATTAGCACAAAAAAGTTATCCCATTTTTAGTGCAGACATGGAAGTTAAAAAATTATACGAAGACAAAAAATTTATCAAGATTTTGTCAAATAAATTTAAACTACAAAAAACTGTGAACATAAAGAAAAAGGTTAGAACAATGATTTTGTCAAAAAGAGAAAATATTGAGAAGTTAGAAAAATTAATCCATCCATTGATTAGAAAAAAGATGAGATACTTCGCAAAAAAAAATAAAAAAAGAACTTTTATTTTTTTTGAAATTCCTTTATTAGTCGAGAGTAAATTACTCAGATTTTTTGATTTAACAATTTTTATATCTTCATCCAGAAAATTAAGACTTAAGAGGTATTTAAGAAAAGGTGGAAAAAAATCACTTTTTAAATTTTTAGACAAAAGACAAGCAAATCCCTCAATTAAAAAAAGAAAATGTGATTTTATTGTTGTTAACAACACTACTAAAAAAGTTTTAAAAAAAAATCTATTGAATATACTAAATATACATGAGTGAAATATTTTTAGATACAGAGACCACAGGATTATCATATAAAGAGGGGCATAAAATTCTCGAGATTGCTTGTATAGAAACCGAAGAATTACTTCCTACAAAAAAAAAGTTTCATAAATTTATTAATCCTAAAAGAGAAGTCTCTTCTGATGCTTTCAAAGTTCATGGATTTTCAAATGATTTTCTAAAGGATAAGCCTACATTTAACTTAATTGCCAAAGATTTTGTAAGTTTTATAAAAAATAAAAAAATCATTATTCACAACGCGCCTTTTGATTTAGGCTTTATTAACAATGAGCTCAGAACAAATAAAATGGATCCAATAGAAGATATATATATTGTTGATACGTTAGAATTGGCAAGATCTAAATTTCCGGGAAGTTCAAATTCTTTAGATGCGTTGTGCAAAAGGTTTAATATAGATTTATCTAAAAGATTAAAACATAATGCTTTGCTTGATTGTGAGTTACTTAGGGAAGTATATATTCATCTTTTAGATGCAAAAGAACCCAAGTTATTTTCAAACCTAATTAATATAAAAAGTGACAATCAAAATGATAATGATGTTACAAATTACAACAAAGAAATTATAGAACCATCGGTAGAAGAAATTAAACTACACGAAAATTTTTTATCAAAGGATATTAAAAAGAACTACTTTTAATTTTTTTTTAACCGATAAAGTTTTTTAAAGTCAACATTTTCCTCAATTTTTATATCCTTATAGCCAGAGAGCTCGAATAAATTAATAAATAACTTTCTTATTTCACCATATACTTTGGTCGGAACTTTAACTAAAATAATTTCTTTAAGCGCTTCTTTTTCAATATTACTCTGAACAAGTTCAATTAATGTAGCATGTGAAATTTCAGCAAGAGTATCTCCATTTTCCTTATTTAATTTTAATATAACGTTTATTTCTAGTAATTGATTTTTAATCTGAGTGCTTTTTATGTCTAAATTAATTTTATATTTTTTTATATTTTCAGATAGTTTTAGAAAAGCTTCAGTATCTTTTATTTCAAAATTTACTTTTTTAATATATTTTGAAACAATTTTATATGTCATTTAAATTTTTCGTCCTCTTCATCTATAATTTCTGCTTCTATGACATCATTTTTTTTACTTTCTTGTTTAGTCTCAAAATTTTTATTTTTTATGATTGTTTTTAATAAAATTTTTCTCGTAAAAGGTATCAACAACAGAAAACCAACTATATCTGTTATGAAACCAGGAATAATTAATAGCGCAGCTGCAATTGCAATAGATGCTCCAGATAATATTTCATAAAATGGAACTTTATTTTGGTATATATTTATCAAACCGGATTTTAAAGTACTCAAACCTTGTAATCTTGCAAAAAAAATCCCTGCAATTGCTGTAAAAATGACTAAAAGGACGGTGTTAAAGGCGCCAATATTTTGGCTAACCTTAATTATTACAATTAACTCTATAAGGGGTATTCCTATAAATATTAAAAAAAGTGGGTTCATTTGTCTGATACAAAATTATAATATTAATGTATATTTATCAAATTATGAGTAATAATTTTGGCTATATAGATATCATTTTGCT
>MDTG01014351.1_pt1 | contig 13586 bp, 16 predicted proteins | sample 811421 | NCBI WGS metagenome assembly MDTG01 (sample SAMN05326645, study PRJNA326480) | marine metagenome | isolation source: seawater | place: Pacific Ocean: South East | collected 2011 | reverse complement strand
TTAGCCGAGCAAGCCAATCGCTTCTTGATATTGCACTGAGAGGGGTTTACAAGCTAATTTAATCACTTAAATTACTGGTAGTCTCTTACACCACCTTTTCACCCTTACTTACCTTGGTAAGCGGTTTGTTTTCTGTTGCACTTTCCGTCAATTACTTGCCTGGGAGTTACCCAGCTCTCTGCTCTACAGTGTCCGGACTTTCCTCGATAAATCGCGATTATCCATCTCAAGATAACTTTACCTTAGAATTTAATTGTTATGAATATAAAATTATTATTTCTTCAACGTCAACAAAAGTTAGTGGACCAATATATTTTTTTATAACTTTTCCGTCTTTAATAATGTGGGTTTCAGGAACTCCAAATACTCCAGAATTGATGGCAAACTTGCTTTTTTTATCTACAAGGTAGGTCAATTCACCGTAACCATATTTATTTAAAAAATTAGTAGAATTTGAAATATTATCTTGAAAGCTAATCAAAACAACACGACCCTGAAAAGAATCAATCTCATTTAGGGAAATAAGTAGTTCGTGCTCCTCTATACATTCTAAACACCACGATGCCCAAAAATTTACTATGAGAAAATCTGAAGTTAAATTTGTAGATTTATTTGATTCGAGATTTTCTAGTGAATTTATATCAGAATCAGTTATTTGTATAGCTTCTTCTCTGATCGAAGTACCTGCGCAAAATGTTAATAGAAAAAAAAGTAAAAAAAGTTTAGCTTTCATAATTTGAAATTATCTCCACTAAAAAGCTTCTATCATCATCTGAAAGGTTCTCACTAATTAAGAGATTGTTGATTATGTCCAATCCTTTTGATTCTGTTAGTGGTTCTTGTAAGTATAAAACACCTAAATATGAGTTTGAGATTACTGAATTAGGATTAATGGAAATTGACTCATTCAGATAATTTATCGCCACCTCTCTGTTTCCTGATTCATAAACCATCCAAGCAATCTGAGCAAGAGAATAGCTTTTCAAATCGATATCGGAACTATTCTCAGCTACATACATAAAGTGGGGAAGTGCTTTAGAGTAATCTATTGCATCAAAGTATCTATTTGCCAAAGCTATCCTCATTGGGAATATATTAGGATTATCTTCAATTACTAATTCCATTTCTTCATTACTAACATTATCAAGTTCAGTGTTAGTTCTTATACTAGTTTCAGAGTTATTATTCAAATTTATGAAAATTACTATAAAAAGACTACATACAGTAAACAAAGAAATTACCCACTTATTCATTTTTTAATCCTGTTTAAAAAATATCCGACAAATAAAATAGAAATCACCAATGGAATGATTATTATTTCGAAGTTATTATTTTGTGGATTGGTAATAATTCTTTCTCCAAATCTTGATACCCAATAGTTGTAGATATCTTGATCTGATAAATTGCTTTCTATTTGTTCTTTTAATACTGACCGCATGTCATCAGCATATTCAGATGGTGAATCATAAATAGTCTCACCCTGGCATACTGGGCATAATAAATTTTTGCTCCATTTCTCAAATCTTGATTCATCATTTTCAAAAAATGAAGGAATTGAAAATAAAATCAAAATTAAACATCCAAGGAGATACTTACTTTTCATTTTTTGCAATCTTAGGAATAAATGAAAAGGTACTTAGGCTTAACCCAAGCCACATTATTAAAATACCGTAATTTCTTCTGAAGATTAGTTTAAAACTTTCGTTATCTATAAATTTAATAGTTACATAAGTATCAAATTCTAGATTTCTAAATATAGCAGGTGAACTTATTGCCTGTTGTGATGAGTTTTTAAAAATATTTAGTGAAGCATTTTTAACCTTTTGGTCATATGTAATCGGGAGGTTAATTATATTTTTTTCTTCCCTGGATACGTCGTATGCTTTATTTATTGAATATCTTTTACCAGCAAATTCTATCGAGTTACCTTCCTTAACTATATATTCTGTCGAGTAACTTTGTGTAACATTTAACAGCAATCCAATGCTAAAAATAGCAATTCCAATATGGGCTAATTGTCCTGCCCAGTAGGATCCTTTAATACCTCCTCGTTGAAGTTTACTTACTAGATTGCTACCACCAGATAAAAATAACAACACTCCTCCAAATATTGATATTATTCCTAAGTAAGAAAGGTTGTATTTGAGTGAGATCATGATAGTAATAATTAGTGATATGTTTAATGTAGCTATATTTTTTTGTAACCAATCGTTTAAATTTACATCTTTGATGCCAAGCTTTACTGAGAAAACCATTAAGAAAACAAGTCCGAGAAGTATTGGGCCAACTAATATATCAAAAAAACTTCTTCCAATCGTAAGCTGTCTTTCATAAAAAGTTTCGTAAAAAATTGGATATATAGTTCCAATAAAAATAATTAGAGCAGAAACAAAAAGTAGCAGATTATTTGCAACAAAAAATCCAGACCTTCCAAAAAAGTTATTTATTTTTTTTGATGATGAAAAATATTCAATGTTTCTTGAGCCAACATAGATAAAAAATAATGTGAATACTGCTAGTCCGGAAAGCAGATATACACCTATATTTCCATTAGAGAATGCATGAACTGAAATTAGCACACCAGAACGAGTTATAAACGTACCAAAAATTGTTGATAAAAACATTAAACCTCCAAGAAAGTAGTTCCAATTTAATAGTGTATTTTCGCTTATTTGTGCTTTTGAGGAATGTAAGAAAGCTGTTGCAAGTAGCCATGGTATGAAGGATACATTCTCAACGGGATCCCAAGCCCAGTAGCCACCCCAGCCTAATACTTCGTATGACCATGCCGCACCAAGAGTTATCCCAGCGGTCAAAAAAAGCCAAGGGTAAAATGTTGAATCAGCTGCAATTTTTACCCAGTTGCTTTCAGTATCTTTTCTAAAAAGATGACTAGTAGTAATCACAAAAGGAAGTACTAAACCTATATAGCCAAGATACAATATAGGCGGGTGTATAGCCATAAGAGGATGATTTTGGAGTAGTGGATTTGGCCCCCTACCTTCAGAGGAAGTTAATAAATCCTGAAAAGGTAACAATGTTGATGATTGACATCCAATTGAAGATAATTCTATGCATCCTGCAAAAGGCGATGAGCTAAATATTGTATAACTTGTAAAGAATAAGACAATTGTTGTATAGATCTTAATATCGATATTCGAATCACTCTTTTTGTAAAACTTTAAATAAGTTAAAAAATAGAGGGCAAGAATTAAATTCCATAAAAGTATAGATCCATCTAAAGAACCCCAAAGAGAAGCGAATTTATATACTGGTGGTGTTGTTGTTGCTGAGTAGTTCGCTATATAGCTAATTGAAAAATCATTAAGAAATAATCCAATTTCTAATAAGCAAAACAATAAAAAATTAAAAAGTAAATTTAATCTTACTAACAATTGAATACGAAATTTGTTATTTGTAAACAACAAGAAAAAAAGATTTAATAAACATATCCAACTTAAAATTATTCCAGAATTTGAAATCATTCTGAGTAGTTTTCGACGTCATATGTTTCACCGTCGCTTGATACATATTCGTTGTCATGTTTTACCAACATATCATCTGCAAAAAAAGCCTCATCTTCGAAAACACCGTCGAGAATTACACCCATATTTTCTTGAAACAAATCTGGAATAAAACCATCAAATATTATTTCAATTTCTTTATTGCCATCAGTAATTTTAAAATTTGTAAATCCATTGTTCTTGATTATTGATTCCTCAACAACAAATCCACCTAATTTAATTCTTTCATTCTTTGAAATTTCTATATCTATTGTTTCTGAAGTTGTGTAGTAATAGATAGTATTTCTCGAAGCAATGATAGTACTTGCATATACAATTAACCCAATGCCCAAGAGGACAATAATAAAATTTTTTTTCACTTTACTTAAATTTTAGCTCTTGATTTAGGATTTAAATAATCGTCCCATAACATTTCATTTGCAATTCTAAATCTTTTGGCAAGAAATACGTGCACAAGGGTTACCAATAAAACGCTAAGTAGTAAAGTTACAAGGATATCAGTAGACATAGGGGCATCACCAGAAGCTACAGTTTCCTGGCTTAGGATACTTGCTTGCTGATGGATTGATCTCCACCAAATTACACTAAAATGCAATATTGGAATCTGAACTACACCAAATATTCCTATAAAAGATGAATTTCTCGCAGTTTTCCCCAAGTCTTTATTAAATTGTCTTGATGCAATATATCCCAAATAGACTAGCAAAAGAATAGCAGTTAAGTTCAGTCTTGCATCTCCCCAAACCCACCATGTTCCCCAAGTTTGTTTACCCCAAAAGGAACCTGCTAGTAATGTAACAATAGTAAAAACGACTCCAGACTTAGCATTTGCAATTGCTAGTGAATCATATTTGTTTTTTTTAGTGAAGAAATAGAGGGCGGAATAGATAAAAGTTAAAGTATAGCCAAGATATGCTACCCAAACAGTAGGTACATGAATATACAAAAGCTTTGAGTATATTCCTTGGGTTACATCATAGGGTCCAAATAAAGCTATTCCGACCCAAACAACTAACGGTCCATACAACATCATTTTGCACTCCTTAAATAAAAATTAGTAAAGGCATAAACTACCAAAGTAATTCCTAAATACATTACTAAATAAATATTACTGATTTCTTGATTTACACCTAACCAAAGCGGCGCAATCAGTATTGCAAAACCAATATAAATTGGAACAATGAGTGTAAATTGAACGAATCTATTACTAAAACTTGTAAAAACTTGAAAGAATAGATTTACCATAATTGAATTCAGGCAAAAGAAAAATACAGCTAATAAATTATGAATCAAAGATGAGTTTAATGAAGTATTTGTAAATCCCGAAAAAAGAATCAATAAAAGAATAGCCTGGGGATAAAATATCCCAATTTCAGAAACAGTTTTACTGTAAAAATAATCGACTTTTTTAATAGAGCCAAAATTTAATTCTTTAATTAGTTTTTGCTCATCAAGAGGATTTCTTATTGAAAAAAGAGTTGTAAAAATTATTAAAAATAATAGTTCAACAATTAAAAATATCTCATTGTCTACTCGAAATCTATTTTCTGACAGTATAGGAAATACAATTATTAAGACACACATTGTTGGAGTGATCAAAAATAAAGAAGTGTTGTTTCTAAATTCCAGATTTATTTCTTTTTTAATAATGTATTTTTTAATCATTAAGGTTTATTGTTCTTTCAACATTAGTAAGGGCTTTGATACTTTCCTGACTTGATAAAATTGTTGTTTTTTCTTGAGATTCCCTCTTATTAAATAAATCAAACAAAAGTTCAACTCCATTTTTATCAAGATATACAAGTGGTTCATCTATACAAAGCACATCAGGATTTTTAATATCTGCGATTGCAATTTCACTTCTTTTGACCATTCCACTTGAGAAGTCCTCAATTAAATCATTTTTAAAGTTATTTAATTCATAATTATTTAGTATTTCTTCTACATTCTTTTCAATTAAATTTTCACTATGAAGGAAATAATTTATATTCTCCATTAGAGACATTTTTGGTATCAAAGAGGGGATAGGACCAATTTCTAGTATCGAATTATTGTTTCTTCTTATATCTGAATTAAAAGTATTTCCAATAAAGTTTTTACTAATACACATAAGAAGAGTTGTTTTTCCTGAGCCATTTTTACCAATAATTTCATAATTTTTAGATGATTGTAAGGAAATCTCTAAATGGTTTATAACAATCTGATTACCATAGCCAAGTTGAAGATTGCTTGATTCAAAAAAAGAACTCATAGTTCTATTGTATTGATATTAGTTTTTTATAAATTTCAAAAGTTGTCATTACGTCATCTCTTGCAGTATGTGTAGGGGTAATAACATTAAAGTATTCTGCAAGTGTCTTGAGTTTATGGTTTTTTACCTTATTTCCAAGTTTTAATCTGCTTATATTTAAAGTATCTATTGTATTGTTAGTAAGTTTCTGTTTTAAAAAGTAATTTAAAAACTTTAAATCAAAGTTATCAATATTGTGACCAACTAAAGTGGTCCCGTCAATAAAACTCAATATCTCAGATATTTTTTCTGAAAACAATGGAGAGTTTTCAACTGATTGATTATCTATTCCGTGAATATGGGAATTTGTAATTAATGCATCTGGTTTAAATAATGAGTAGAATTCATCGACAATATCTTCACCTTTTACTTTTAAAATAAATAATTCAACTATTTCTGCTGGGCCAGGTTCAAAACCAGTCGTCTCAATATCAAGAACACAAATAGTTGTATTTATGATTCCTACCTTTGAAGTTCCCACAAAGAGATTGCAGCAGCAATTGATGCATTTATCGAATCAACTTCGCTAATTGATTCAATTTTTAATTTAGTATTATTTGTCTTATGCCATTTTTCAGAAATTCCGTATTGTTCAGATCCTATGACTAATGCAAAATTTTCACTCGGCTTGAAACCTTTTAGATCATTATCAGAATCTGGATCCATTAAAATTATTTGATACTCTTGCATTTTTAACAAATCTATAACATTGGAAGTTGTGTCACTAATTAAATTCATTGTAAAAAGATGTCCAATTGATGCTCTTATTACATTTGGATTATAAAAATCTGTGATTTCATCACTACAAAAGATATTCTTTACTCCAAGTGATTTCGCAGTTCTAATCATCGTGCCAAGGTTTCCTGGTTTTTCTATTTGATCAGCTATTAATATGGGTCCTTCCACAGGAGTATCATTTACAGTTAAGTTTTTTTGAATAAATAGGGAGAGTATTCCATCGGGTCTATCTCTATATGAAACAGCTTCAAAAACTTTTTTTGTTAATGTTACAATTCTGATGTTTTTCTTATTAAAAAGACTAATTAATGAGTAATTGTTTTCTCCAATGAATAGCTCTTCACATATATACAGCGTATCAACTTCATAGTCAGAAGAAATAAGAGATTTATTTTCTCTATAACCTTCAGCAAGTGACTTGTTTTCTGATTTTCTGATTTTATTTTTCGACAAAGAGATAAGAAACTTTAATTCTGGATTAACTAAAGAGCTAATTGATTTATTTGCTGAAATATTCATTGTGAACTATTTTCCTTTTTTTTCTAGTTTTTATCTTGTTTTTACTTTTATTTTCAACACCGGCTGTTACAAACCCTAATAATAAATATTCATCAGGTATAGATAAATGTTTTTTAATTTTATCATCCGACATGTTGTGTGACCCTAAGAATCCACTTTTTAATCCAGCTTCCTCAATTAGGAGCATGCAATTCATCATTGCTGCACCTGCATCAACATACCAATAAGGAGTATCCCAATCTACTGCCTTCTTTGAATTTATTTTATCAATTTCGCTATATCTTTTGTGATATGCGTTGACATTTATAATTATTAAAAATAAGGACAAGGATTTCGAGATCCATTTTTCATATCCTTTTTCTACATAAATATCTTCATTTGAATATTTAGCAAGGAGGTCAATATTTTGCTTTTCTGAAACATGAATAATTTCAATTCCTCTAGAAAATCCTGCTGTTGGAATCTTGATGGCGTGTTTTGCAATAGTTTTTAATTCCGGGTAACTTTTATTAGTTTCAAGATAGTTTCTTACTATCTTTCTTTTGTTTATTAATGACTGAAGATAGGTTTCTTCATTATCCATAACTAATTTGATTGAATAGATTCCAGTACAGCGTCTCCAACTTCACTGGTTGAGAGACCCATCTTCCCTGCAGAAAGAGAATCTAGTTTTTGAGCAGTTTCAATTATTGCATTCTCAATATCTTTACCGTAATCAGTTTCTCCAAGTTGAGTGAGCATCATTGAAGCAGCTGCAATACAAGCAAGGGGATTAATAACATTCATACCTGTATATTTTGGGGCAGATCCACCTATTGGCTCAAACATAGAGACTCCACTTGGATTAATATTACCTCCAGCTGCAATCCCCATACCCCCTTGAATCATGGCTCCTAAATCTGTGATGATGTCACCAAACATATTGTCGGTAACTATTACATCAAACCATTCTGGATTTTTAACCATCCACATACAAACAGCATCGACGTGTCCATAGTCAGTTTCTATTTCTGGGTAATCTTTAGCTACATCGTAAAATATTCTCTCCCATAAATCGTGCGCATAGGTTAGTACATTTGTTTTTGCGCATAGAGTTATTTTTTTTCTGTTGTTCTTTTTGGTGTATTCGAATGCGTATAAAATACAACGATGGATTGCTTTATAGGTGTTAATTGATTCTTGTGTTGCTACTTCACTCTCCGTTCCGTAGTGAATGTACCCACCGGCTCCTGCATAAAGCCCTTCTGTATTTTCTCGTACTACTGTGAAATTTATATCTTCAGGTTTTTTATTTGCTAGGGGAGTTTCAACACCTGGATATAAAACTACTGGACGAAGATTTATATACTGATCAAATTCTTTTCTTAATTTTAGCAATATTCCTTGTTCAAGAATTCCTGGCTTCACATCGGGATGACCAATAGCACCTAAAAGGATCGAATCACTACTTCCAAGTTCATCAATATCTTTTGCTGTTACAAGCTCATTGGATTTTAAAAATCGTTCACCACCTAGATCATTTTCAGTAAAATTAAAATTTACCCCATAGGATGATTGAGTTTTTTCAAGTATTTTTACAGCTTCATTTACAACTTCTGGTCCTGTACCATCTCCAGCTAATAGTGAAATATTATAATTTTTCATCATCTGTTAAGAGCATTTAGAAAAGATTCTACTGAACCTTGGACAACATCGGTCGATACTGCTCTACCTTGTTTTAAATTATGACCATCATTTATAATTGTAACAATTTCAGCTGTTGCATCAGCCCCCTTCGTAATGCTTTCAACCCTATAGTCGATAAGTGTTGCATCCGTCTTTAAGATTTTCTTTACTGCTGTAAATGCTGCATGTATCATTCCATCACCTTCAGCTTCCTCTGTTAGTTCTTTTCCTTGAACACTTAGAGTAACACTTGCTGAGGCATACTGATCTTTACTGTTTACTGAAACTGACAACAGTTTAACTTCTGATGAAGACGTTTCCACTTGTCCCACAATTGCACGAAGTTCATTTTCAACAATCTCACCTTTTCTATCTGCAAGTTTTTTAAAGGTATCAAAACTAGAATTAAACGCTTCCTCATCAAGATCAATATTTAATTTGTCTAGAGCATCTTTGAACCCTGCTCTTCCGGAGTGCTTACCAAGAATGATTTTAGCTTCCTGCCCAACAGAATCTGGCGTCATTATTTCGTAGGTCATACTGTTTCTTAAATATCCATGTTGATGAATACCTGATTCATGACTAAATGCATTTTTACCAACAACAGCTTTATTGTATTGAACAGGGTAACCAGTCAATTTAGAGACCAACCTTGATGTTTCTAAAATTTCAGTAGTTTCAGCATTTATGTCGACACCATACTGATCTTGTCTTGTTTTTACTGCCATAATTATTTCTTCAGTGGATGTATTACCAGCTCTTTCACCGATTCCATTAATAGCACCTTCAATCTGTCTAGCACCTGCTTTTATTGCTGTTAATGAGTTAGCTACTGCTAGGCCAAGGTCATTATGACAATGAGTTGAAATGATGATATCCTCATTTTTACCTTTAACCTCGTCATACACTCCTTTAAGTAGTTCTAAATAGTCTGAGGGGGTTGCATAACCTACCGTATCAGGAACATTGATTGTTGTTGCACCTTCTTTGACAGCTACTTTAAGAATTTCTATCAGGAAATCTTTATCTGTTCTTGTTGCGTCTTGAGCTGAGAATTCAACATCATCACATAATTTTTTTGCGTATCTAACTGACTCTTTTGCATCGTTAAGAACTTCTTCTTTAGTTTTTCTTAACATGTGTTCCATGTGGATGTCTGAAGTAGAAGTAAATACATGAATTCTTGATTTTTTTGCTACTTTTATTGCTTCCCATGCTCTTTCTATATCATCAGGAACGCATCTTGCGAGTGATGCAATAGTAGAGTTGTGTATATTTTTTGCAATTAAATTTACACCATCCCAGTCTCCCGGAGATGAAGCTGCGAAGCCAGCTTCTATAACATCAACTTTTAACTTTTCCAACTGTTGTGCAATTAAAAGTTTCTCAGACGGAGTCAATGCAATTCCAGGACTTTGTTCACCATCCCTTAGGGTTGTATCAAAAATGATTAGTTGGTCATCACTCATTTGTCTTTTTTAATATCCTTTGCACTAAGAAATGGCATCATAGATCGAAGCTCTTTGCCTACCTCTTCAATTTGATGCTTTGAGGCTTCTTCTCTTTTTTGGTTTAAAAATGGAGAGCCTTCTCTAGATTGTGCCATAAATTCTTTTGCAAATGATCCTGATTGAATTTCTTCTAATACTTTCTTCATTTCCTTCTTTGTGTCCGCATTAACAATTCGGGGACCCCTTGAAAAGTCTCCGTATTCAGCAGTGTCAGAAATAGAGTGTCTCATCCATTCAAAACCACCCTCATACATAAGATCTACAATTAATTTGACTTCATGTAGCGTTTCAAAATAGGCACTTTCAGGTTGATATCCTGCTTCAACAAGAGTTTCAAATCCATTCTTAATCAACTCGGTTAACCCTCCACAAAGAACGACTTGTTCACCGAATAGGTCAGTTTCAGTCTCTTCTTTAAATGTAGTGTTTAATACTCCTGCTCTACCTCCACCAATAGCGGATGCGTACGAGAGTGCTAATTCGTGGGTATTTCCATTTGTGTCACTCTCAACAGCGACTAAACAGGGCATACCAGAACCTTCTTCGTAAGTTCTTCTTAGTAAATGTCCTGGCCCTTTTGGAGCTACCATTGCAATAGATATATCTTCTCTGGGTTTAATTTCATTGAAATGAATATTGAAACCATGTGCAAATAATAAAGTAGAGTTTTCATTCATTAGCGGAGCAATAGTTTCGTTATACACATCAGCCATCAATTGGTCGGGGAGTAGGAGCATTACAACTTCAGAATTTGCTACCGCTTCTTCTACAGTGGCCACATTGAGACCCATTTCTTTTGCTCTAGAAAAAGTTTCTGATGTTTCCCTTAAACCAACAGTCACATCAACTCCAGATTCGTGAAGATTAAGCGCATGAGCATGACCCTGGCTTCCAAAACCAATAACGGCAACTTTTTTTCCTTTTATTAAGTCTCCATTAATCTGATCATCATAAATAATTTTTGTTTCCATTTATTTTCTCCTTTTTACAAATTAGATTGAATTGCTATTCTGCCACCACGTATCATTTCTATAATTCCATATGGCTTTAAGAGGTTTTCAAATTTTTTTAACTCTTTAGAGGTCCCAGTTAGTTCGAAAACGGCATAGTCTTGACCTACGTCAACTGATTTTGCACCAGATAAATTAGCTTTTTCAATAACAGATGTCTGAGAATCTTTATTGATAGATACTTTCATTAATAAAACTTCCGATTCAATAGTGTTGTCTGGGTCAAGTTCAACTATTTTTATTACATTAATAAGTTTGTTCAACTGTTTTTTAACCTGTTCTACAGATTCGAGTTCTGTAACTATTGTCATTTTTGACCTACCTTCAATATTTGTAGGCCCAACAGAAAGAGAATTAATATTAAAACCTCTTCTTGAAATTGTAGATGATATTCTAGCTAGAACACCAGGCTTGTCTTCCACCAATACGCTAAGAATTCTTTCGCTCATAGTTCTTTTAAATCCTCTTCATTCATAATGATTACATCATTACTGCCGCCTGCGGGAACCATTGGAAATACCATATCATCAGGGTCTACAACACAATCTACTAGTACTGGTTTATCATTTATTTCTAACATTTTTTCGAACACATCTTTAACTTCAGATTTTTGTTCCATTCTTAGACCCACTGCTCCCATAGCTTCAGCAAGCTTTACATAATCTGGTGTATGGTGTGTAAGTTCTGAAGCTGAAAATCTATTGTTGTAAAATATTTTTTGCCATTGTCTTACCATTCCGTGGTTACCATTATTAAATACGACTATTTTGAGTGGAATGTTTTCTGTTGAGGCAGTTATTAGTTCTTGGCAGGTCATTTGAAAACAACCATCACCATCAAGAGCTAGAACTTGTTTGTCTGGGAATGCAGCTTTTGCACCAATTGCTGCAGGTAGTGAATATCCCATCGTTCCTAATCCTCCTGAATTTAACCAAGTATTAGGTTTTGTGAACTTCCAATGGAGTGATATCCACATTTGATGTTGCCCAACTCCAGATACAACAATTGAATCCTCTTCAGACATTTTTTGAAGTTCTTCTAGAACATAAGGGACTTTAAGAGGACCTTTATCTTCTTGTTTATAGTTCAACGGGTAGCTTTCTTTCATGGTATTAATTTCTTGAATCCAATCAGAAGTTTGCAACTCAACATCTTTAAGTTTTTCGATAATCCCTTTGATTACACTTTTAGCATCTCCAACTATGGGTACTTCAGCTTCTCTAACTTTTCCAATTTCAGCTGGGTCAATATCTGCATGGATGACTTTGGCATTCTGAGCAAAAAACTCAGGATTGGCTGTAACACGATCATCAAAACGCACACCAATTGCAATAAGCAAATCTGAATTTTGTATTGAAGTTGTAGCAGTATAATTTCCGTGCATTCCTGGCATTCCTAAACAAAGCTCATCTCCATCAGGATATGCCCCTCTCCCCATAAGAGTTGTTACAACCGGTATATTGTATTTTTTTGCAAGATCATACAATTCAGTGTTTGCTTTCGAGTGTATTATTCCACCTCCAACATAAAGAAGGGGTTTTTTTGACTCTTTTATTAAATTTACAGCCTGTTGGATCATTTTAGGATTCGCTTCAAGAGTAGGTTTATAGCCTGGTAAATCTAATAATTTGGGTTCTATCCATTTAGCTTTTTCATTAAGAATATCTTTTGGAATATCTACAAGCACAGGACCCGGTCTTCCAGTAGTTGCAATATGCTTTGCTTCAAGTAATACTTGAGGAATCTCGCTTGCTTTGGTAATCAAGTAATTATGTTTAGTTGCAGCCATGGTTAAGCCAACTGTGTATGCTTCTTGGAACGCATCATTACCTATAGCTTCACTTGCTACTTGCCCTGTGATTGCCAATAGTGGAGTTGAGTCCATCAATGCATTATTTAGAGAGGTTATCAAATTCGTTGCTCCAGGACCAGAAGTTGCTATAACTACACCCAGTTCACCTGTTGCCTGCGCGTAACCTTCTGCCATATGACCGGAACCCTGTTCGTGCCTTGCTAAAATATGCCTTATAGGGCTGTCATAAAGAGGGTCATAAGCTGGCAATATTGCACCACCTGGAACACCGAAGATTGTAGAGACTTTAAGATGCTCTAGTCCTCTTATGACTAACTCTGCGCCTGTTAACATTTTATCTTCCATAGTATCCTTAAAAAAAAACCCCCCTTTTTTTTGGGAGGCGCTCAACACAAAATAGTGAGCGCTACATAAGCACTAGCACTAATAATGTAATTGAGATAGATAGTTTTTTCATTAAACATAACTATAGTTAATGCTGATAAAAATGAAAGAAAAAAACCTATTTAATTATCT
>MDTG01021444.1_pt1 | contig 13588 bp, 15 predicted proteins | sample 811421 | NCBI WGS metagenome assembly MDTG01 (sample SAMN05326645, study PRJNA326480) | marine metagenome | isolation source: seawater | place: Pacific Ocean: South East | collected 2011 | reverse complement strand
TGGTATCAATATCAATTATATAAATGCTATAAATGTGATAGAAAAATCATAGAAATATACCATAATACATAAAAATACAAAAATTTGATAATATTTATTTTATTTAATAAAAATTATCATCAATGTCCATTGAAGTGAAAGAATCAGGAGACACTATCACACTTAATTTGCCAGTTAATAAACAAGAATTAGAAAGTACAATCAATAATCTAAAAAAGCAAATGACCAGATTTGCAGAGGATGCTTCAAAAGAATTTAATCTTGCATTAGAGGAGGTTATGAAATGTCTACCCTCAAACATTGAAATGCAATCAATCTCATTAGAAGCTATTAAAAATAAACCTAAAAAAGCTAAAAAAGAACCTAAAAATAAAAAGACTAATGAAAATAAAGTGACAATAGATAATTGGGAGAGTGCAGAAAGTAAGGATAGTCTTAAAAGTCTTAAATCAGAATCACTTAAAAATATTCTATCTTTAAAGGGGCTGAGTATTACTGGATCAAAGCAAGTATTGATGGATAGAGTATGGGGTATCATTAGTGGTACTGTCTCTCAAAACTCAGAATCTACGAAAAAGCCCCGGAAGAAAAAATCTAAGACTAAAAAATCATCTACAAACCCAAATATTGTAAATGACTCTGATAATGAAGATGATGTTAAAGTAACAGTAGATAGTAATAAATCCAAACTAGAAAATATGCTAGAGAAATCCAGTTCCCTTATATATCTAGATGAAATGTCTGGAGACGTTTTTCAAACTAAACAAGGTTCAGAAAACGAGCTAGAATGTTTGCTAATCCCAATTAAACAATGGGTCTTCAAAAATAATGAAGATACTGTCGAATTTTTGGGTATCATTAAAGATGAAAAATTCCAACAATGTGATCCACCTCAATCATTATTGGACCTCTCCGTATAGGGGTTGTCTCAAAAAATTTGTTCACATTTTTTATTTTTGGGTTTTTGTAAACCAGGCGTCTAACGCTAAAATGCTTTTAAAAGAAGCCATCTCTTTTGCAAAATCCAGAAAATGCCTGGAAAAAGCTGGCTACCCATTCAAAAACCATCAAGTGGACGGTGTAAAATGGATGATTCACAACGAGCTAACAAAAAAATACAAAGGTGGGTTAATATGTGATGATCCTGGTCTGGGTAAGACTATACAAACTATGGGAATAATGGCTGCAAATCCAGTGCGTCTTACATTAATCATACTCCCTACATCAGTATTAAATCAATGGATAAAAATAGTAAATGACGTTTTTGGAAAAGATAAATGTTATGTTCATTATTCTAACACACGAGCCAAAACCAGAGCCGAATTGTTATTACGGTTATCAAATGCTACGGTTGCTATAACATCCTATGCTCTGATTTCTGATCCTTTAGACAAAAATAATACACACACCATTCTGCATTCTATTAAATGGGATCGTGTTGTAATTGACGAAGGGCATCAGATTAGAAATGCTAAAACCCTTTCACATAGAATGGCTTGTGATCTTCATACAACATACAGATGGGTGCTTACTGGAACACCTATCCAAAACAAACGACAAGATATTATAAACCTATTTAAATTTTTGGGAATTTCACCCAGTATTTCTAGGAAAAACATCGATATGTATATAGATGATTATCTATTACGAAGAAATAAGACCCTGCTCTTTGACGAGAACTTTTCTGATTATGAAATCATAAATCATAACTGTGAATTTAAAACTAAAGAAGAACAAACTATCTATAAAACAATCCAAGATGATTCTGTGAAAGAATTTATGGATAGATCAGAAGATACAGAAACAAATACCCAGATTCTTATGTTAGAGATATTATTGCGACTCAGACAGGCATCTGTTCATCCTAGAATTGCCATTAATTCATTAAAAAGAAAATTCTCAGATGAGACTCTGACCGATAAGTCTGTTTTCAATGGAATTTCAACTAAAATGCAGGCGTGTATTGATGAGATTAATAAAAGTAGTGGTTTATCATTAGTATTTTCACATTTCCGCGAAGAAATGGAACTAATGCAAAAGTATCTAGAAAAAAAAGGGATTAAATCTGAAATATATGATGGGACATTAAATTTAAACAAAAGACAAAGCATTTTAGATAAATACAAAAAAGAAAATGCTAAAAAATCATTTAAAATCATTGATGGTCGTATAGTTCGAAAACCATTTGAACAACCTACGGTACTTCTCATTCAAATAAAAGCAGGTGGAGTAGGTTTAAATCTTCAACAATTTAGTAATATATTCATAATGTCACCTGATTGGAACCCCTGTAATGAGATTCAAGCTATTGCCAGAGCACATCGTATTGGACAAAAAGATAAAGTAAAAGTTCATAAATTTACATTAGTAACTAATCAAGAGTTCGATGAAACTGATGATAAAAAAAAACAAATGACTACTATAGATCAGCGTATTTTAACAAAACAGGTTGGAAAATACAAACTTATGCAAAATATGCTTAATGATGATACTTTGGTATTTCGTGATAAAATGATAGGCAATGGTCGTTTGGCAAAAACATTTGGAATGCAAGACCTTGAATATCTTTTGTTAGGTAAATGATTTCAAAATTAAAATTTGATTAAATATTTCTAATTTTGTTTTTTCATAAAATGTGTGAAAAGCCTGCTATGAGCATAGATGTTATTGTCTCACAAGAAAAGCTAAACGATTTTAACTATGTACAAAAAAGGTTATTTGAAACTAAGTTATCCATTTTATATAAAATCACAGAAGCTAGTGACAAAAAATTAAGTGATCTTGTAAAAGAGTTTCTACCTGATATCCAATCCTATGATAATGCAAATATGTTACTAGAAAAGTACAGTCTATCATTAGATAGCCTTTTTAAACCTAAAGAAGAGAGTTCTAATCCAAATACGAAAAAAGTCATATTGAAAACAAAGCAGCAACAATCTAATGTAAATAATGATACAAGCAATACTGCTCCAAAAAAACGTATTCTAAAAATAAAGAAATTAGGTCAATAGATAATCTAATCTGTAAACAAAAATTTGATTTTTTTTATTTATTTAACAAAATTTTAAAATGGAGGATTTTTCCAGAGAGATTATAGAGTTTGGTAAAAGAGTAGATAAAAGTTTAAAGATAAATATATTAAATAATAAAATGAATAAATCTAAAATCATACGAGATTTTAACATACTTATACATAGTTCATATTTAGGAACAGACAAAAGTGGCATTTTTAAGGCAAGACAGTATAGTGATGCTATCAAGATTATTCAAACATATCCAGAAGAAAGTATTACAGATATAAAATCTATTGAAGAATGGTTTAAAAAATCTGGTAAGAAAAATCCTAAAAGCATTATAGATAAAATTTCTGATTTTCTTAAAAATGGTTACATAACACAAGCAAAATTGGCTCTAGAAAATCCTCAAGTAAAAGCCATTATGGAATTAACAAAAATTGCCAATATTGGTCAAGCAAAGGCAAAAGAATTGTACACTAAGCATAACATAGTAACTATTGACGATCTAAGAAAAGCAGTATCTACTACACCTGGAATTATTAACGCTAAACAGCATATTGGTCTCAAATATCATAATGATTTATCTCTGAGAATACCCCATAGTGAAATGCTTGAATATGATACTCTTTTACAGACTATTTGTAAAACTATATCTCCTGATTTAAAGATGTCAATTAATGGAAGTTATAGAAGAAAATGTGAAGACTCTGGAGATATTGATGTTCTTATCACTGGACCGAAGGGAAAAAATAAACAACTACGCAAACAGTTGATAGATAAATTAACGGAAATGAATATCATTGCAGAGGTATTAGCTTCTGGTAACAAGAAATTTATGGGAATAAGCAAACTGGCCCATATGAATCATTATAGACATATTGATATAATAGATACAGATATTGATGAATACCCTTTTGCTCAACTATATTTCACTGGATCAGGTGGTTTCAATGCCGATATGCGATCAATTGCCCTTAAGAAAGGATATTCATTGAATGAATATTGTATAAGTGATAAAAATACAAAAATAGCAGTTACAAGTGACAAGATTATGGAAAAAATAGGAAAACCAAATATTGAATGCGAAAAGGATATATTCAAATTTTTAGATATGAAATTTGTTGACCCAGAAATGAGAAATAAAACTACGTTGTCAAAAATTAATAAATAAATCAAGGTAAAATTTGATAAAAAAAATTTATATATTTTTTTATCAAATGTCTGGATCAGAAATCCAAAGCACAAAAATGCCTCAAGTGTATGCTTTTAATATTGAAAGTGATAACCTTAATCTGGGATTTTATGAAAGTAAAACCGCATTTGATAATTATAGTAAAATATTACCATATTTATCAAAAATTATTGATGGTACATTACCTTTAAATAAAACAAATCGAGAAATGCTCGTAAAGGCTATTCAAACATTCAAATATACTGATTATAAGATTAAAAATATAGATTATCACGAATTGAGATATGAAACTAGACAATATAAAGATTATAATAAAATAGCAAATGTTATATTGAATATAGAAAATGAGGATTTTGATAAAAGCATATATACATTAGAGTTTTTGTTATCATTACTTTTTCCAAATATACATAACTATATAAATACATTTAATCTTAAAAACAATATCAATCACGTAAGTTTACGAATAGAAAATAATAAATTATTCATCAACGGCAGCCTTATCTTTATATATAATATGCTTGTTAAAAATTCCCTATATCCTATTATAAATAATCTAAGAAATTCACCATACACATTTAATGAGTTTATGAAAAATATTAAACACAAAAAATGCACTCATAATGAAAATAAAACCTGTGTAATATGTTTAGAAGATATCAAAAAAAATCAAGTTATGTCAACAACCTGCTGTGGTCATAGCTATCATTACCATTGTTTGTATGAATGTTTTGTTAGATCAAAATCAAAACCAGTATGTCCTTGTTGCCGAAAACTACAACCTAGGGGTCTACAGGGAAAAAAATATGATCTTAATATCATCTAATAATTATAAAATATAAAGATTCCATTTATATTCATATGCTGTATTTGTATTTTTTTTATATTCACCGTAGAAATATAGTTCGTTATACTTTTCAAAATCAATAATATAATTTTTAATATGAGTTTTTATATCACCTCGAACACCTGACAAAAATTTTGTTTGTTTATTTAATTCTCTTTCTATCCATATTTCTATAAATTTTATAGCATCTGGTATAGAATCGACTCTTTTTATCTTATCAATTCCTGGTTGAGAATATGGATCAATACCAATAAGTATGTACACTGACATTAATATAGATTATATAATTATAGATATATGTTTATAACTAGATATTTTTAGACTATATAAAAATTAAACAATTTTGGTTATATTAAAGACAATTAACAATGAAATTTTTATAAAAAATACCTAACATAACGTAAATATTTAGTAAATTCATAAGGATTAATAGTAGTTTTAATCATTTAAAGATTAGTAATAGATAATAATTAAAATGACTTCTATAAATTTAAACAATAAAAATGATATTTTTAGTTTTTTATTATCTCGAAATACTCAAGATTGTGAATCTGGTTATTTAGATTCAGTTGGTTCTTTAGAAAAAATAGTAGAAGACTATGTATCAGAAATGAATATAGAAAATATTCTGGATAATAAGAGCAATTTTAACATAGATTGTTATTGGATAAATGAAAAATATAAAGATTTAGTTAAACTTAAAATAACATTAGATTTGATTACAAATGATATAATTTCTTTTTATGAAAAAAAATAATTTAAAATTAAAATCTCATTTATTAAATATATAAGCAATGAGTAACATAGATATTGATAACTTATTAGTAAACATTAAATCACCTAAACAAAAAAACCTAAGTATAAAATTGTGTAGTTCACCTATTGATATTGGATCAACATCTAAAAACTCTCCTTTACATAATACTGATTATAGTTATAATACATTTGATTGTTCTATTCCAAGTTATGGTTCTTTAGAAGAGAAGAAAAGTGATATTCCTATTTATAATTATAGAGAACGTTGCTCTGAATCGTCAAATTTTCCTATATTTCCAGCCGATAAAACACCACCTAATGAAAATTATATGAAAGATATCTATTTAAATTACATAGCCGATAATCAACTTAAAACCAAATTTGAGTAATTATTCATCTGTTTTAGGATTACTAATTATAAAACTTTTTTTTATTATTTTACTACCTGTGTTTTTATTATATCCACACGATCTGTCAACCGGCTTTAACCATAAATTATTACATTTAAGAATTTGTCTTAACATATTAATCGCAGGATATTTCTGTTTTACAGTATTATTAGTATGTAATGAAGTTAATTTACACGAACTATAACCTGCATTTTTTAATGTTATTTTATAATTATTAAATTTTTCAATAACATCTGTTTCTAGAAAACAATCTCTATCTATTTCATTTCCAATAAGTTTTTCAATATTAGTGAAGTCTATATCTACAAATGACAGCATAGTTTTTAGTATTTGTAGAGAAACTGTATTATCTATTTTATTATCATTATCTATCATTGGTAAATATATTTATGTAGTATACTTTATATAAAAATATTGATTATAAAATTTGTTTATAAATATTGTTATTTATTTGATTAAAATGAATATTGGTAAATATTTTGAATTTGAAATTATCAAATTACTAGAAAATATAGGATATGATTGTAACTTTTCACTAACAGTATCAACCTCTTGTAATTTTAAAAGATGTATAGGTAGAGTATGGGATAATGTTAATTGGGATATAAATAAGAGATGTACTAGAGAAGCAACTCATAACGATTTATGTTCTTTACATAGTAAAAATTGTGCAAGTGGATATGTTAATGAATACCCAGATGAAAAAATAGTTTTAAGAGCATATAGAAAACATAATAAAAATGTAGATAGTCAAATAGATTTAAATAATAATAATACACCTAAAATACTATTTAGTACTAAAAAATTAATATTTAATATTAATTTAAAAACAAAAAAAAATATAGATAATAATTCAAAGATGTCTTTTGAATCTATAGATGATCTAAATGATATTATATCTGCATATGATACAAATGATTTTTCAGAATTACGAAAAAACGTTTTATCTGACCTTAAAAAAAAGTATAACTTTTATGTTACAATAGCAGAGGATAGAATTTTAACTAAGGCTATTCAGGATCATATTCAATCAAAGACAAAATCAAACACTATGCAATCTAAAATAGAAATACTATGTAGTAATAAGGTAAAAAATAAAGAATTATATGAAAAAAACGATATTATAGATGATAAACCAAATAAGGACACTCTTTTGTTAGATAGTATGGAACAAGTTAAAGTCATTGATAACGAATATAACGAAGCACTATTATATATCTATTATGATGAAAATACAAATAAACTATATAATAATAAAAAAAATCTCATAGGTTTTTATCGTTATTGGATAGATGATGATGATGAGGTTCCTAACGAATGTAAAACTAAGGATGGTAAAGTATTACACCCTCATACAAAGCTTCCAATTATTGAAATAGATATAACTGCACACGGAAGTATATACAGTGGTTTAGTTGAAGGAATATACAGGGAATATGAATATGATGAAGAATTTGAATCATTTAGAAATACAAATCAAATTCTAAAATGATTATTTATTTTTATGAATTCTACACCTATTACTATTTTTTATTCTAGTGTTTCGGCATTTTTTACCATTTTTACAAATAGCTCCACATACATATTTATATACTCCTTCATTGATTTTTATTTTATTTTTCATCCAAGCATCAGAAGATTCATCAAAATTATGGTTTTTAAGAAATTCATCTAATAGATTAAGGGTCATTTAATGTAATATTTAAAGAAACGTTTTTATATCAAATTTAAATATTAGATATATTTATTATGGATAATTCCAATATCGATAGTAACTATATAGGTGTAATAAACATATACAGTCAAATGTTTCCATCTATAGATGCCGATGTTATAAAAATGGTAATAGATGAAAATAAAGAAGATGAAATTTTAGATATTTTGTTAAAGCTTTCAGATGACTCTTTAGAAGTACAATCACCTATAATGTCACCTAGTAAGGAACATAATATAGTATTCTGTGAAAATATGTATGAAGATAAAAAAAAAGAAGAACAACATAAAATCACCACTTTTGATTTAAAAAATACAGAAGATAACCAACAAGAATATGAACAAGATGATAGAGAATATACAGAATCAGACACTTTTTTTGGAAATAAAAAAAACAAAAAAGAAGAAAAACAGGGCATTTTTGGTGGTCTTTTTAAGAGAAACGTGAAAAAACCTGCTAATGATACAGAGTCCTACTTAGATGAATATGATCCATATGATAGACTATGATTTTTTGACATTAAAATTTGATAAAAGTATTTATTTAAAAATTAACAAAAAATGCATAATAACAATACTTCATTTTATGTTGAATTGGAATTGTTTATCGTTTTATTAAATAGTAGTTCTGCATTAAAATGTAATATGGTTTTTAACAGTATGATTAAAGTAAATATAGAGTCTATCTCTGAAAATGATTCAGATAAGTGTATATGTATAGTAGAAAATCTAAATGGTACTAAACATAGATGTACTAGATCAAAAAAATTTGGTGATCTTTGTGGATTACATTTTAAAAGAAAAAATTCGTTTAAAACCATTTATAATGACAATAGTAATTCTAGAATAAAAACATATACATTAACATTATTAGAAGAAAAAAATACAAACTCTTTAAATGATGAGTATATTGATCTTGAATGGAACAATATACTATACAAACTTGACAAATATACTGGTAAACTATATTATGATAATTCAGACGATTGGGTGTATTTTGATAATATCAATAATGTGGATATACCAATTAGTATTTACTAGAATATATACTATCTCTAATGAATAGATAGAATAGATTTTTTTGATTTCTTAGCGATTGGGTTCATAACAAAAAAAAATTTGACCAGGATTTAGTTTTTTTATCTATTGGTAACAGGTATGCCAGCCGGCATTAGCATTTCTTCTCACCTATCAAAATTAACTAAAAGTTTAATGGATGGGCCTTTTTCCAATATTAAAGGCTGTCCTAGTAGTATGTTTATGGTTTATAAAAAGAATGGAATCAAAACTATTAACTTCAAATTATTAGAAAAAAATCTACCCGCCTACCTTCAAAAATGGACGCTTGGTGAAGTAAAAGAAATTCTAACTGCTGCAGATGACGCTTATTACAATGGTGAATCAATTATGTCAGATAGTCTTTATGATAGTATACTTGAATATTACACCTCAAAAACATCCTCTAAAACTGAAAAATTTGGGCATGAATCTGCTCCTGTTTATGGTACAAAGGTAAAACTTCCAATAAATATGGGCTCAATGGATAAGGTAAAACCAGGTAGTTCTGACCTTAAGACATTTCTTACCCAATACAAAAATCCAAAGTTTATTATGGACAAGCTTGATGGTACCTCACTCTTGGTAGACTACAGAAATTCTGCAAGTCCTAAAGCTTATACCAGGGGAAATGGGAGTGTAGGTCACGATGTAAGTCATCTCATAGAGTATATTGGAGGCATTAACAAGTCATCGCACGCAAATTGTGGAGGTATGGTCCGTGGGGAGGTTATTGTTAAAAAGGCTGATTGGAAGCATCTATCATCTAAGTATGCAAATGCCAGAAATTTCGTCTCTGGTGTTATGAATCGCAAAACCCTCATTAAATCCGACTTTACCTACATTACCTTTGTCGCATATCAGTTTATTAGTGATGAGGTATTAAGCATTGGAAAGCAACTTAAACATCTAAAAGATCACTCTTTTAATGTTGTGAATCATAAGTTGTACTTTCCTAAAGCTATCACTGAGGATAATTTGCCAGGATTTCTCAAACAATTTCGTGATAGTTCAGAGTATGAGATTGACGGCATTATTATTCACGACAATGGTAATCACGAAAGAAACACCTCTGGTAATCCAAAATATGCCAAAGCATTCAAAATGGACAGTATGTGTGAAAGTGCGACTACTGAGGTTTTAGATGTAATTTGGCAACCTTCTAAGTCAGGCTCCCTAAAACCAGTTGTTAAAGTAAAGCCTTGTAAGCTTGCTGGTGTAACTATTCAGAGAGCCACGGGTTATAATGCCTCTTTCATTGAACTCAATGGTATTGGCATAGGTGCGAAGATAGAGATTATCAGAAGTGGTGATGTTATACCCAAAATAATGCGTGTAATTGAAAAAGCAGAAGTGTCTTGGCCTACAGATGATTATAAGTGGGACTCAAATCATACAGATATTCTACTTGTTGAAAAAGCTGGAAACAAAGATGTGTTAGTAAAACAAATAACCCATTTTGTAAGCACATTAGGTATTTCCTTCTTTAAGGGAGGTCAGATTACAAAAGCGTATGACTCTGGTATTACTAGTTGTCTGGCTTTTGTAAATCTAGATAAAAACGCCCTTTTAAAAGTAGAAGGAATTAAGGAAAAGACTGCCTGTAAAATTATGGGCTCAATTGTTAGATGTTGTGAAAATGTACCTATCCATATTCTCGCCGCAGCGACACCCTGTTTTCAAAGCTTTGGAACAAGACGTCTCGCAGCAATTGTAGAAAATATTCCAAATTTCCTTTCACTATCACAGGATAGTCTTCGTGAAAAAATAGTATCTCTGGATGGATTTTCAACAAAAACCACAGACATATTTCTCAATGGTCTACCGTCTTTTAAGGAGTTTCTTTCAGAATATTCTAAAATATATACTGTATCCTATGAATCTAAAAAAGAATCAGTCCAAAATATATCTGGTAAGTATTCTGGAAAAGTATTCTTGTTTTCTGGTTTTCGCGATAAAGGACTTGAATTAGAAATAGAACAAAATGGTGGTACAATTGTACAGCGAATGTCATCTAAAACAAATGTTACTCACCTTATTGTAAAAGATATTAACTCAACAAGTTCTAAAGTAATTACTGCTAAAGAAAAGGGAATAGCCGTATTAACTAAGGAAATGCTTTCAGATATTGTCTAAATAAAACCTTAAATTTGATAAAATTATTTTTTTTTTATGTGATTTAACTCAAAAACTAAATATGGAATTCAAAAACGTTGGTTCTACTCTTAAAGTATCATTTCCAGGTTTTAATATACATCAAAGCACCAATCCTCACTATCAAAAATCAGTTAAACATATATCTTGTGTTATTAATAGTAATATAAAATTTAACTCTTCTGTAGTAAAGGAAAATGCACTACATATTATATTTATACAAGATCATAGTGGTTCAATGTCTCAATATGTTATGGGTACATATAGATCAAGGCTCGACATATGTAAGAGGGCTCTTAAAGATAGTGTTAAGTTTCTCTCATCTCTTGGTGACGAAGGAAAAGATGTATATATTTCAATAGTCTGTTTTAGTTCTAAAGCAAGTATTAAAGTAGATACTGTTAAGATAAATAGTGATTCATTATCTGATGTTTTGAAAAGTATTAACAAAATACACGCTACAGATACTACTAATATTGGTTCAGCAATTGATAAAGTAGAAAAACTGGTACTAAAGGCTGAGGATTTGGATATTGATAAAACAATCAAAATCCTGCTATCTGATGGATATGTTACATATGGAATGTCTTCTACTGAACTAAGAGAAAAATATGTAAACTATTTTGATAGTACTCTTGGTATTGGAAAAGAAACAGACTACGACAAAGAACTTCTTCAAAAACTCACAAAGGAATCAGATGAGAGAAGCTGTATGAAAGAGACAGAAATGAATGACCATATTGTAGATAGTGTCTTTGGTAAAGTTAGTGTATTAGGTACTAATCTGAGTATTGATGCAAATCTATCTAAGTCTAATCTTGATATAGAAAAAGGTGCTATTGTAAAAGAATCACTATCACTTAATACTTATATATTTATAAAATACGTTGGAGATAATAGCTTTACCTTTAATGTAGATAACGTAGCTGCAGCTGCAATTTTAGACCTATTTGAAAAACAGGGTAATCCCAAAGAAAGAATCGATTTTGTCCTTTTGTCACCAGATTATATAAACAGTAAGGATAGTTGTTATGTAGAATATAATTACAACAGTGAAAATGATACATTTAATATTAAGTTTGTTATTACAAGGGGTAATACTGGACAAAACAATAAAACACTATGTCGTGTTGTAGATGAATTTATAGATGTTACAAACACCTTCAAAAGTATTGATTATGGTAAACCAGATAAAAAAATGTATGAATCTCTTTTGTCAAAAATTGATAAACTTAGACTAACATATCTTATTAATATAAACTATGATTTTGATTATATTGACTATATTAAATTGGTATTAGATGAATATAAAGAATCAGTTAAACCTTTACTAGAAGTACTATCTCAAAATGCATTTTCAATGGATGTTTACAGAACCGCTTCAGCTCCAATGAGAATGTGTAGTGCTCAATCGGCAAGAAGCAATTTTGCATTTATGGGAAGACTAGCCAGCGTTAGTTACTCTCAAAATTCGGTACAATATGATTCTGATGATGACTTGAGTCCACAGGTAAGTCCAGCACCAGTACAACAAGCATCTGCTATGACACCTAAGAAAAATTATACGTTCTCACCGCCTCAGTCTACATATACACCCTGCATTCCTAGTATTTCCACTCCTCCGCCAATTACTAAAGAAGAATCAGATGAAGATAATGAAATATTTGATATTCCGCTTATTCCTGATTTATAAAAAAGCACTATTAAACTATTTAATAAATACTTAAAAATGTTTTTTTATTTTATCCTAAATGAACCAGGATATAATTAGTTATAATAGTCATAGACAACAAGAGTTGATTAATAATGCCAGGCTTATAAGTGGTAATTCGCATCCTGAACTATGTAAAGCAATTTCTAATATTACGAAAATAAAACATATTGAATGTGATGTTCAATATTTTTCAAATGGTGAAATAAGACCCATTATTAAGGAAAGTGTGAGAGGAAAACATATTTATTTAGTACAAACTGGAACATTTACTAAAATAAATTCAAAAAGAACAGTCAATGATTATATAATGGAAATGCTATTACTTACTAAAACTTGTATACGTTCAGGTGCTAAAAGCATAACTGCTATCATGCCTTGTTATCCATATGCAAGACAAGACAAAAAAGATAATCCACGAGGAAGCATATCTGCTGCAGATATAGCACATTTTCTAGAATTTGCTGGTGTTAACCGTATTGTATGTTTTGAGCTACACTGTGCACAAATACAGGGTTTTTTTTCTATTCCCTGTGATAATCTATACGTGCATGATTTGATTATAGATCATCTCAAAGAAAATGTATTTAAACCGAATATCAATCTTAGAGACAATTATGTTGTTATTTCACCTGATGAGGGTGCATTGAAAAAAGCTAATAGTTTTGCAATGGATTTAAATTTATCACTAATGGTTATAAGTAAAGAAAGAGACTATACAAAGCTTAATCA
>MDTG01345717.1_pt1 | contig 13589 bp, 9 predicted proteins | sample 811421 | NCBI WGS metagenome assembly MDTG01 (sample SAMN05326645, study PRJNA326480) | marine metagenome | isolation source: seawater | place: Pacific Ocean: South East | collected 2011 | reverse complement strand
ATATTGTATCTGAATCTTCTTGAATCATGCGCTTGATTCAGTCAATGACTGGAAAGACTGTTTTTTATTCATTCTAACGATGTGCATCTGGCGAGGGATTGGCTTTAAGCCGTTTTTTTGGTGCCATGGGCAGCATCGAGTTTCTTTGTGATATACCACTGTTGCAGAATGCCGAGTAGTCCATTAGTTAACCAGTAGAGTACAAGGCCTGCAGGGAACCAAAGAAACAAAACTCCCATCATGATTGGCATAAGCTTCATGACTCTCGCTTGAATAGGGTCAGCAGGGGTTGGGCTTAAGTTCGTTTGCAGATACATGGTCGCAGCCATTAGCAAAGGCAGGATAAAGTAAGGGTCGCGAACGGAAAGATCTTGCAACCAAAGGCCAAACGCAGCGTGACGGAGTTCAACGCTTTCCAGTAACACCCAGTAGAGCGCGATGAAAACGGGCATCTGAACTAACATTGGAAGACATCCACCGAATGGATTAATTTTCTCTTTTTTATAGAGTTCCATGGTAGCTTGTTGTAGCTTCATACGGTCATCACCGTAGCTTTCTTTCAGCGATTCGATTTTTGGCACTAGACGTCGCATACCAGCCATCGAGCGGTACTGTGTCTCTGTCAGCTTAAAAAATAAAGCTTTGACAGCTATCGTCAGCGTGATTATCGAGAGGCCGTAGTTACCTATAAACGAGTCTATTTGGCGTAAGAGCCAATAAATGGGTGCTGCCAGAAACCATAAAAACCCGTAATCAATTGTTAGGTCGAGATTGGGGGATATTTTTGCAAGGGCATACTGGTCTTTTGGACCAGCGTAAAACGACATCGTGTACTTTGCTGTTTGTCCCGCGGGGACAACAATAGTATTGCCTGTGAATTCACCGAAATACTGACCAAAGTCGTTTTTTCTGGTAGTGAAACGGTTAGTTTGCGTTGCATCGGGGATCCATGCGGAAATAAAATAATGCTGGCTGAAACCAATCCATCCTCCTTGCGTGTCAAAGGATTGGCTTCCGTCGTCCACCTCATCAAAGTCTACTCTTATGTACGGGTCATCCTCAGATGTGGTGACGAAGCCAAGGTAGGTGCGGCCAAGACCTCCTACGCTACTTGGATCGTCAAATACTTCTCTCTTTATTTGCCCAAAAGCGTTGGCTTGGAAATTTCTGTTGCTTTGATTTGAAACTATAAAGCTCACTTCGATTAAGTAGCTTCCTCTAGTAAAACTATATCGTTTTATGACGCTTACATCACCGGTCTCGGTGACTAAATCTACAGTAAGTTCCTCTTGGGCATCTGTCAGTGCATAGCTGACTTGTTGGCTTTGATATTCTGCTCTGGTGCCGCTGTCTACGCCGTCTGGCCCGATCAGGCCGCTTTGCGCAACATAACTTCTGCCAGGCTGTGTTAGAAGAAGATCAAACGGGTCACTTGGCACATCTATCTGTTTCCTAAATTGGGGTAGCGCCAGTGAGTTAATATCTCCACCGGTGAGATTAACAGTAAGTTCGAGGGTATCAGTGACTATCGTGATTGAATTATCTACTGTATCAGATAATGAGCGGGCATCTGTCGTAACAACGGAGCGGTCTGTCTCCGCGATAGGTAGGCCTTCGGGTAAGTCCATAGGAGAGTCTGAGATAACGGCTCCAGCAGGCGTTAAGTCTGCGGTTGAATTAATTCGGTCCACAGTTGGTGGATAGTCATCCTGCCAAGCGAGAAGCATAAGATATGTAGTGATCGCGAGGATGGAGTAGAGAGAAAAACGTGTGAAATCCATAGGTCAGCTCTTTTTTTCGGATTTTCGTATAGTCTCCGGCACAGGATCTAAACCGCCTTCATGCCAGGGATGACATTTCCCTAGTCTGTTGATGCCAAGCATTACTCCTGTGAGAGGTCCATGGGTTTGGATCGCCTCCTTGAAGTAGTGAGAACATGTCGGATGGAAACGGCAGTTGGTTCCGAACAGAAGGCTGAAAAATTTTTGGTAAAGATTGATTATGCCGATCAGGAACTTGGTCATCATATTTGTGGCTATGTGCTGTTTTGACGAAGGCATTGTAACGCAACATCGGACCATAGTGTGTTGAGCGATTGAAAGGCTTGCCGGTTCTGAATGTTTTTTGCGGGTTTCCTCACTAGTACAATCATATCCAAATGACGCGGGAGAGGGGTCAGTGTCCGGAAAGAGTCGCGTATCAGACGCTTTAACCTGTTTCGTTCAACAGAAGTTGGGATGTGCTTTTTAGCAACAATTAAGCCGAGCCTAGTACTGTGGTTATTGCCGAATTTGGCAATTATCAAAAAGTATCGTGAGGATGCTTTTATGGTGTTTTGATCGAATACAGCGCTGTAGTCTGAGGTATTTAACAGGCGCGATGTTTTAGGATAACTTTGAGTAGCCATTAGGCCTAAAACTAGGATGCAATGGACGCGGTTGCGTTATTACGCAGAGAGTTTTGCTCGGCCTTTTGCTCTTCGCCGCTTTAGAACGAGACGGCCGCCTTTTGTTGACATCCGAGAACGAAAACCGTGTGTGCGAGCTCGCTTAAGGACGCTAGGTTGATATGTTCGCTTCATATAGTTTAAACCCGTGTGTACTGGTTTCGAACCATTCGAGATTCAAAAAAAGAGCGCGAATTCTAGAGGTTTTACACCGAACTTGCAATGCGGGGGCGGTAGAATCAACTTCAAACTTAATTGTATGCAATCTGTTCGCTCATTTTTTCTTGAGCCATTCCCCAGCACCATTTATATCCAATAAATAGTAACAAGTTATCCACAGCATATTTATACACAAGATCGGAAAAAAACAAATTATCTAGTGATTTTTTGTCGCGAAAAAATAGAATATAAATTTATAAAGCACTGATTATATTCATAAAAATATAAGATGAAAAATACACTTTTCTGGGTTTCAACTAGTGGATAACTCTGTGATACGTCGCTATTATTGTGATCGAAAACAACAATAACTGGCAGTTGGGTAAATTAGTGGTGTTAGTTGAGCATTGGCAGAGGTGTAGTGAGCGTCTTAAAGAAGAATTGCCCGCGCAGCAGTTTGGAACCTGGATTAGGCCTCTTAGGGCAGAGTTGGACCAGTCAAATTTGTGTCTCTACGCGCCGAATAAATTTATTATGGATTGGGTGAAAAATAAGTATTTGGGGCGCATTTCGGATCTTATACAAGAACAAACCGGAGAGCTGTGTCGGGTACACCTGCAGGTGATGAATCCGTATAGCGCAAACGCGCAATCTTCTGCGCCTTCGCGCTCAGACTCATCAGAGCAACACGTTGGTTTTCGTGGCAGTCATTCAAAGTCAAAGAATCTTGCGCGGGGTATTGGTAAGAGCGAGTCAAGAGCTGAGTCGATTGTAGACGGGAAGTTGATGCACCGTGGGTTGTTGAAGCAAGATAACACGTTCAACACTTTTATTGTGGGCAAGTCTAACCAACTTGCTCGGGCGGCAGCCATGCAGGTCGCGGAAAACCCAGGTTTCGCGTACAACCCCCTGTTCATATATGGTGGGGTAGGTTTGGGTAAAACCCATCTGATGCATGCGATTGGCAATTATCTTGTGGAAAAGAAGCCGGGTGCTAAAGTGGTGTATTTGCATTCTGAGACCTTTGTGGCCACCATGGTTACAGCATTGCAGATGAACGCGATCAATGAGTTCAAGCGGTTTTACCGCTCGGTTGATGCGTTGCTTATTGATGACATTCAGTTTTTTGCTGGTAAAGAGCGGTCACAGGAGGAGTTTTTCCATACTTTTAATGCGCTGCTAGAAGGCGGGCAGCAGATAATCCTGACGTGCGATCGTTTCCACAAGGAGATCAATGGGCTCGAAGAAAGATTGAAATCCCGCTTTGGTTGGGGGCTTACAGTTGCAGTTGAGCCCCCGGAACTTGAAACTCGCGCTGCCATACTAATCAACAAGGCGGAGCAAAGTGGAATAGAGTTACCCTACGACGCTGCGTTGTTCATTGCCCAGCGACTTAGATCAAATGTGCGAGAGCTCGAAGGCGCTCTGAAGCGCGTGATTGCCCATGCTAGCTTCACGGGCGCGTTGATTGATCTTGAGCTCATCAAAGAAGCGCTGCGAGATTTGTTTGCACTGCAAGACAAGCTGGTGACAATTGACAACATACAGCGATCTGTTGCCGAATACTATAAAATAAAAATGGCCGACATGTTGTCAAAAAGACGTAATCGTTCAGTCGCAAGGCCGCGACAGGTGGCTATGTCGCTGTCAAAAGAGCTCACGAATCACAGCTTGCCGGAGATTGGTGACGCGTTTGGTGGCCGGGACCACACGACAGTCTTACATGCTTGTAAACAGATCAGCAAGCTTCGTCACAGCTCCATGGATATAAAAGAAGACTACAACAACCTTCTGCGCTCCCTTTCGTCATAGTTAGATATTGAAAATCAAGGAAAAATTAGGATATGCATTTTCTGATCAGCCGCGACGCCCTGCTCAAACCGCTGAGTCTTGTAAGTGGTGTTGTGGAGCGACGTCAAACTCTTCCGGTACTGGCCAACGTGCTGCTTGTCTTAAGAGAAAAAGAGCTTTCTTTGATTGGCACTGATCTCGAGGTTGAGCTGGTCGGTAAGACGGAGGTCGATCAGGCTATTCAGTCTGGAGAAGTTACCGTGCCTGCTCGCAAGTTTCTTGATATCTGCAAGTCATTGGTAGATGGCGCTATAGTGGACGTTGCTTTAGCTGAGAAAAAGCTGGTGATAAGGTCAGGAAGAAGTCGCTTTTCGCTCGCTACCCTGGCGGCATCAGAATTCCCGAATGTAGAGGAAGAGCCGGATACCTTTTCTCTAACTATCGATCAAGCTAAAGTGAGGCAATTGCTAGATAATACTAGTTTTGCCATGGCGCAACAGGATGTTCGTTACTATCTAAATGGCATGCTGTTTGAGGTTGGAAAGGACTACCTTCGTTTAGTGTCTACGGATGGTCATCGGCTAGCGATGGAGACGTTAGCTTTACAAACCGCGCTGTTGGAAACGCAACAGCAAATTCTCCCGAGGAAGGGGGTCGTGGAGCTATCCCGACTATTAAGTGAAGAGGGTGGAGAAATCACCTTGACCTTCGGGCAAAACCACATCAAGGCGAAAGTGCCGGAATTTACGTTTACCTCGAAACTAGTCGACGGAAAATTTCCGGACTACAACCGAGTGCTACCGAAAGGTGGAGATAAAACAGTAATTGGTGATTGCCAGCAGCTGCGGCAAGCCTTCGCTCGGGCGTCAATTCTTTCCAACGAAAAGTATCGCGGAGTGCGGGTCGCGCTGGCTGAAGGAGAGATGAAAATCTTGGCGAACAATCCAGATCAGGAGGAGGCCGAGGAAGTGGTGGCTGTGGAGTATAGTGGGGAGCCCATTGAGATGGGTTTTAATGTCTCCTACCTAATTGATGTGCTTTCCACCTTACGAAGCAAAAGCGTCCGAATTACCCTGTCGGACTCGAGTAGCAGCGCGCTTCTTGAGGCGGAAGGTGTTGGCGACGCGTTATATGTCATTATGCCCATGAGGCTCTGATTGTTCATCCGCCGTTGCAAAGAGTTAAGCCTGCGTTGGGGCTTAAAGGTTGGCATCGGCCGGGTGTGATTGGCTAGCCTTTCTGCCCGGTTCGTCTTTACTATGCCCATCATTGATCAGCTACAGATCACTAGCTTCAGAAATCTGGCTGAAATCAACATCGCTCCTAGCGGTGGCGTCAACCTCATCTACGGCGGAAACGGAAGCGGAAAAACCAGTATTTTAGAAGCGCTTCATGTGCTGTCGTCGGGCAAATCGTTTCGCAGCGCATTAGTGGATCCTCTGATCAAAGATGGTGACTCGGTTGCTACGGTATATGCTTCAACGTCTCAAGGAGTAAAGTTTGGGCTTTCTAAGTCGAGAAATAAAAGATCTCAACTGAGGCTCAATGGTAAAAATGAAGGGAACTGGGAGCAGGTAGCGAGGGCTCTGCCAGCTCTTGTGATTGATTCAGGGGCGTTCTCATTACTTGAGGGGGGGCCAAAGGCGCGGCGCAGGTTCCTAGATTGGGGGGCGTTCCACGTGGAACCTACGTTTCTTGATAACTGGCGCAGGGCGGCTAAGTGCCTGGCAAACAGAAACAGGTTGCTTAAGCGAGGTTTTTTAATGAATGAAGAGCTTCGGGCGTGGGATGTGGAGCTAAGCATTGCCTCTGACTTAATTGATCGCGCGCGCGCCGCCTATTTTAAAAAATTGCTGCCACTGTTCGAGAAGACATATTCTAAGTTTGTGGGCGTTCACTCAGATCTGAAGCTCGAATATAAAAGGGGCTGGCCTGCTAAGCATCAGCTTGAAGACTTGCTCATGACTAATCGGGAACTCGATGCAAAATATGGATCGACTCAGGTGGGCCCTCATCGGTCTGATATAGATGTCCGCGTAGGGAACAGAAAGGCGTCTGAAAGCTTATCCCGCGGGCAGGAGAAGCTGCTGGTTTGTGCGTTAAAAATCGCACAAGGAGAGCTTCTGTCAGGAGTCGTAAACCGGCGATGTCTCTATTTGGTAGATGATCTGCCGGCTGAGCTCGATAGCTCAAACCGACAGCGGGTAATGAAGTGCTTACTTACTTTAGGGTCCCAACTATTCTTGACTTCGGTTGAGCCTAAAGCGCTTGCGATTAGTGAGTTCGGCGACACGGAAATCGCCAGGTTTCACGTGGAACGTGGTACAATTGTTTCTTAAATCGCTAGCCTGTGCCTCCGGTATATTGGGGTCTTCGGTCACCGCGTTTGCTTATAAAAAATAAGTTAAGTTTACGGAGAATCTCCATGAGCGAAGACAACACACCTGACTATAATTCTGACAGCATAAAAGTACTCAAAGGTCTTGATGCAGTGCGCAAGCGGCCAGGCATGTATATCGGCGACACTGATGATGGAACAGGGCTGCATCATATGGTGTTCGAACTAGTTGATAATTCGATTGATGAAGCCTTGGCTGGCCACTGTGACACGATCGAAGTAACTATTCACGTTGGCGAAACAGTAACGGTATCTGACAATGGACGCGGAATCCCAACCGAGATGCACAAAGAGGGAGTATCGGCAGCCGAAGTCATCATGACGGTACTGCACGCCGGAGGCAAGTTTGACGACAACAGCTATAAAGTATCGGGTGGTTTACATGGTGTCGGCGTTTCGGTTGTTAACGCATTATCCGAAGATTTGAAGCTCACCATCCGTCGCGAAGGCGGCGTGTTTGAACAGCACTATTCACATGGCACGCCTAAAGCACCACTAGCGGTGGTCGGTGAAACTCAGATCAGCGGCACGGAAGTACATTTCAAGCCGGCTATGGAGACTTTCAACAACATAGAGTTTCATTACGACATTCTAGCCAAAAAACTTAGAGAGTTAGCCTTTCTTAATGCCGGAGTAGCAATCAATCTAAAGGATGAGCGCACAGGCAAATCAGAGCTCTACAAATATGAAGGGGGATTAAGAGCGTTTGTTGATTATCTGAATACCAATAAGTCCGCGGTAAATAAGTTGTTTCACTTTACGTCTGAGCGTGAAGAGGACGGGATCACCGTAGAGGTTGCTTTGCAGTGGAACGATTCGTATCAAGAAAATATCTTTCCGTATACTAACAATATTCCTCAGCGAGATGGCGGTACCCATCTGGCTGGTTTTCGCGGAGCACTCACTCGCGTTCTGAAAAGCTACATTGACAAGGAGCTTGCCCAAAAGAAAGGTAAGGAAGTGGTTACTAGCGGCGATGATGCCCGTGAGGGTCTTACCGCAATTATTTCCGTCAAGGTTCCTGACCCGAAATTTTCGTCTCAGACCAAAGACAAACTGGTTTCCTCAGAAGTTAAATCGGTTGTTGAACAAGAGATGGCTTCTTACTTTAATGACTACTTACTCGAAAATCCACAGGACGCTAAACTCATCGTCAATAAGATGATTGATGCAGCGCGTGCGCGGGAAGCGGCTCGAAAAGCGCGGGAAATGACCCGACGCAAAGGGGCGCTTGACGTTGCCGGCCTTCCTGGCAAACTCTCCGACTGCCAAGAAAAAGACCCTGCCTTGTCCGAAATCTATATCGTTGAGGGCGACTCAGCCGGTGGCTCCGCCAAACAGGGCAGAAACCGGAAGAATCAAGCAGTGCTACCTCTGAAGGGTAAAATTCTGAACGTTGAAAAAGCCCGATTCGACAAGATGCTGAGCTCAGTAGAAATTGGCACACTGATAAAGGCTTTAGGTTGTGGAATTGGAAACGAAGACTTCTCACCGGAAAAACTTAGATATCACAGCATTATCATCATGACCGATGCCGACGTAGATGGTTCCCATATACGAACGCTTTTGCTGACCTTTTTCTTCCGTCAGATGCGAGATCTTGTCGAGCGTGGGCATATTTTCATCGCCCAACCGCCACTGTACAAGATCCGGAAGGGCAAGCAGGAGCAATATTTAAAAGACGATAGTGAACTAGCGCACTACCAAACCCAAATTGCCCTCGAAGGCGCCAGCTTGCATGTCAACTCTGACGCGCCAGGAATTGCAGACGATTCGTTAGAATCCTTAGTCAATCAGTACCATGAAACGTACGCGATGATCAGTCGCTTGTCTCGGACCTACCCCGCAGAAGTTTTGGAGGCTATGATCTACAGTGATCCGCTCACTGACGCTGACCTACAGGCCTCTTCTCGGATAGAGTCATGGCTGAGCGGCGTCGGTCAGCGCTTGGCTGAGCGCCATCCCAATGTAAGCACTAACTATACGTTGCAGACCAGACAAGATGAGGAGCGGCGAATCTTCCTGCCAGAGGCCGTGTTCAATATGCATGGCTTGAAGCGCTATTTTTTATTTCAGGCAGACTTCTTTAATTCTGGTGAATATAAGCTAATAACCGGGCTGGGAAAGACCTTATATGGTTTGTTAGAGGATGGCGCCTACATCAAACGAGGGGAGCGAACTCAGGTTATCTCCAGCTTTGGAGAGGCAATCGAGTGGTTAACGAAGGACGCGATGAAGGGCCACTATTTGCAGCGCTATAAAGGTCTGGGTGAAATGAATCCTGAGCAGTTGTGGGAAACGACAATGAACCCTGAGACACGTCGCATGTTGCAGGTAACTATCGATGACGCAATCGGCGCTGACCAGCTGTTCAACACGCTGATGGGCGATCAGGTTGATCCTCGCAGAGAGTTTATTGAAGACAACGCGCTTACGGCAGAGAATCTAGACATCTAGCTCGAGCCACGCTTCTGAAAGTTAGCGCGAGTCCATTCCTCCAGTTCAAGGGTTCGGCCTTTAATACATCGATCTGGAACATAAATCGGACTTCCAACCTTGACCGAGACAACGCCTGGAAACTTGATGAACCGATGGGACGGCCATTTGTATCCAGCATTATGAACGATTGGCACGATAGGGACCTGTGAAGCGGCGGCAAGCGCGCAGCCACCTCTGGAATATCGCCCGACCACGCCGGGTTCAGAGCGAGAGCCTTCTGGGAATATAATAACTGAATTCCCGTGTCTGAGCATGGCTTCTCCCTGAGCTATAAGTGAGCGAGCGGCCTTTCGTGGCTTGCTTCTATCAATCGCGATCGGTTTTGAAAGCCGCAATGCCCACCCCCAGAAAGGTATCTGAAGCAACTCCCTTTTAATAATCGGCGATACGGGATGAATCAACTGGTATAAAAGAATGGCCTCAAAGCTACTTTGGTGATTGGATAGGTAGATTGCGGGAGAGCGGTTGAGATGTTCAATACCCTCTATCTTGCAGCTTACTCCGCAGGTCAACTTGAGCCAGCTAAGTATGGATCGACACCAGAACGATGCGACTCGATGCCTGCCCTTAGAGCCCAGCATAGGAAAAAGCAAGATAAAATTCGTGCAGACCACTATCGTTGTCAGCGCATAGCCTAGATAAAATACGCTGGATCGCAGTCCCAGCAGAAAATGGCTAAGCATGCGGAAAAGATGTTTCAGCGCTAACGAAATCAGCAAGGCAGTCGTAGACCTCAACATTCCTGTCACTTAGCTCATGCAGCTGTGTCTCTGTCTCGGCCCCTTTTCCTGTCCTCACCAGCACGGCTTTCATGTTAAATGACTGGGCAGCCTGTAGATCTGTCAGACTGTCACCGACGAAGGTCTGACCTTCAAGGCTTACACTCAGCTCTCGTTCAATTTGTGTAAGCAGCCCTGTCCTAGGTTTCCGGCACCCACAAGCCTCGTCAGGGCCATGCGGGCAGAAAAAAATTCCCTCTATCAACCCCCCGCAATCCTCCACGGCCGCACAAAGCTTCTGATGGATATCCGCCAGCGTAGACTCATCGAAGAGTCCGCGAGCGAGTCCTGATTGATTGGTGGCTATGCAAATTCGATATCCACTGGCGGTAAGTTTAGCAATGGCTCCAAGGCTTCCGGTAATGGGTTCCCATTCATCAGTAGACTTGATGAAATCCCCGGAGTCTTCATTGATTACTCCATCTCTGTCAAGCACGATGAATTTCACGTTACGAATCTCGACGTTTGATCAGGATTTGGTCAGATAGGAAATGTCGGCCAAGTTGAGGAACAGCGACTGAAGTCTTGCCAATAATGCGAGCCGGTTGGCTCTGACGGCTTCGACTTCCGCCATCACCAGGACTGCATCAAAAAAAACGTCAATAACCGGCTTAAGTGTCGCAAGCAGGGTTAGTCCTTTCTGATACTCCCCTTGCGCCAGAAGTGGCGCTACTTCCATCTCTTTGTCAATTATGGCGAAAAACAGTGCTCTCTCTGCTTCCTCTTGCAAAAGGGACTCATCTAGAGGGGGGCGGTTTTGGAAAGAACCCTGCTTCGAAAGAATATTTGCAACACGCTTGTTGATCTCCGCAAGAGACTGCGCCTCCGGCATTAGCGCGAAGGCGTGAACAGCCTGAATTCGGCGATGGAAGTCGAGCGGCCTACTCGGCCGCAAAGCGAATACTGACTGAAATTCCTCGCTACTGATGCCCTGATCGAGATACCAAGCTCGAAATCGCTCAAGGACAAAGTTGAACACATTGTTGGCAGTGTCTGTTGCAAGCTGCTCGCCTGAGAAGGTTGAAACTGATGCTTGAATAATCCATTTGAGATCGAGCTCCAGCTGCATCTCTACGATTATTCTGAGGATCCCAATGGCGGAGCGACGCAAAGCGAAAGGATCCTTGGAGCCGGTGGGAGGCTGATGGATGCCGAACAGACCCACCATTGTGTCAAGTTTATCGGCCAGCGCCAGAATCGCGCCTGCTTCCGATGCCGGCAAAGTGTCGCCGGCGAAGCGTGGTAGGTAATGCTCGTAGATAGCCCGAGCAACTTCAGGTGCTTCACCATCATTTGCCGCATAGTATGAGCCCATGAGCCCTTGAAGGTCGGCAAATTCCCCTACCATGTTTGTCAGCAAGTCGCACTTCGCCAGTTCTGCTGCTCGCACACAATGCTTGGGGTTGGCAGAGGTCTTATGTGCAATTTGTTCCGCCAGTTGGCTTACCCGCTCACACTTATCAAGTACGGAACCTAACTTGTCCTGAAAAACTAGGTTACCTAAGCTTTCTTTTCTGGCGATCAGAGGCTTTTCTTTGTCTGTATCAAAAAAGAACTGGGCGTCAGCTAGACGAGGTCTGATGACCCGCTCATTGCCCGTAATCACTTGTCGTGGATCTTTACTCTCGATATTGCTGATGACAACAAATTTTGGCAGGAGTTGACCTTCCGCATCAGCTAAATGAAAGTACTTCTGGTGCGACTTCATCGCAAGAATGAGTGCTTCTTGCGGTACAGCCAAAAAGCTCTTGTCAAAACTGCCGGTAAGCGCTACCGGAAATTCAACTAGGCTAGTGACTTCATCAAGTAACGCCTCATCAATGACGGCAACCGCCCCGAGCGCATCCGCTTCTCGTTTGACCTGATCTCGGATCATCTCACGGCGCTTGTCGAAGTTGGCAATTACTTTTCCTTGCTGCTCTAAGACGGATTCATAATCCGTGGGCTCGATCAGCGGCAAGGCCTCGTTCCTGAGTGAGCGGTGACCCCAGGTGCAATGGCCAGAGCGGACCCCGATAATCTCAGTCTCTATAGTTTCATTGCCAAAAAGGATGACCGCCCAGTGTAGCGGCCGGATGAACTCCACTCTCGAGGCGCCCCAACGCATTCGCTTTGGTATTGGCAGCTGGGACAAGGCGTTCTCTATTAGACCTGGTACCAGCGCTTTGGTTGCCTGTCCTTTTTCGTTAATTGAAAAACTCAGCTTTTCCGCACCATCTTTTTCGATTCGTGACAACTGATCGATTCCGACGCCACAGGATTTTGCGAAGCCCTGCGCTGCTGGAGTCGGTTCGCCAGCGTCATCGAATGCCGCCTTGATGGCGGGACCTAACCGAGTTTTTTCCTGATCCCGCTGCGCTTCTTCTAGCGTTTCTATCAAGATCGCGAGCCTTCGCGGCGACGCGAATTGCTGCACCCTACCGAAAGAGAGCTTTAGTTCCTGCAGTTGTCCCACTAGAGAGTGTTCTAAGGCATCGGCGAGACTCGTCAGCGCGTTCGGCGGCAGCTCTTCCATCCCGATTTCTATTAACAGGTCACGAGTATTCATGACTTTGGTAAATCCAAATATTCCGCTCTGAGAACCTCGGGTGCGAGAGGGAAGCCAAGACGCTTCCGACTGGCAAAGTACTCTTGAGCTACTCCACGAGCGAGACTGCGTACCCGCAAAATGAAGCGCTGGCGCTCAGTTACGGACACCGCCTTCCTGGCGTCCAGCAAGTTGAAGTAATGAGACGCTTTCAGCACCTGTTCATAAGCGGGCAGTGCGAGTTGTTCCCCCAATAAGTACTGGCATTGCGCCTCGCACTCATCAAAGTTTCGAAACAAAGCCTCAGTATTTGCCAGCTTAAAATTATAGGCAGACATTTCTACTTCGTTTTGCTTAAACACATCCCCGTAAGTCACTGTGCCTTCTGGCCCATGAGTCCAGACAATGTCATAGATACTGTCTACTCCTTGCAAATACATCGCGATTCGCTCAATACCGTAGGTGATCTCGCCACTGACAGGGTGACATTCAAGTCCGCCTACCTGTTGAAAGTAGGTGAACTGGGTGACCTCCATACCGTTGAGCCAAACTTCCCATCCCAAGCCCCATGCTCCCAATGTCGGCGACTCCCAGTTGTCTTCGACAAAGCGTATGTCGTGAACTGACATATCGATGCCCAGGTGACGAAGAGAGTCAAGATACAATTCCTGAATGTCCTTGGGAGAGGGTTTAAGAATGACTTGAAACTGATAATAGTGTTGTAAACGGTTAGGGTTTTCACCATAGCGGCCATCCGTCGGCCTCCGGCATGGCTGAACGTAAGCGGTGTTCCAACTCTCCGGTCCAATGGCCCTCAGAAAAGTCGCAGGATGGAAGGTGCCGGCGCCCACTTCGATATCTAGAGGCTGGAGAATGACGCAGCCTTTGTCTGTCCAGAATTGCTGGAGCGCCATAATCAACCCTTGAAAGGTTAACAAGTCGTAGCTAGTTTTCACGATGTTCTTGATTTTTCGAGACTTTGTTGGAGGT
>MDTG01286624.1_pt1 | contig 13589 bp, 13 predicted proteins | sample 811421 | NCBI WGS metagenome assembly MDTG01 (sample SAMN05326645, study PRJNA326480) | marine metagenome | isolation source: seawater | place: Pacific Ocean: South East | collected 2011 | reverse complement strand
GTTGATCAAGTAATTGATTTTTCAATCAACAATAAACTAGATTACGGGTCAAATATATTAGAAGAAACATTTCCTGATGGTCAAGATATTGAGGTTTTTAAAAAAGAAGTTCTAAAGCAAACTTGGGAACAAGCAAAATCTTTACACGAAAAGGAACATGTCACCCCATATATTAGAAATAACTCATCTTTTTTAGGAGGAATTAAATTTAAATCTGAAAATTTTTTATCAGTAAAAAACTATAATAAAATTAGAATGACAGTTGATGAGAATGAAGATTTAGAAGCTATAGAGATTTTAATAAATAAGCTAGGATTAAATAAAACATGGGAGGAGTATGCTGACTTTATTTTACAAAATCAAGATTTATTTAATAATCAATTTATTCAAAGAAATGAGGGGTATTTCAAATCATTAAACAATGAATCAAAATAAAAATTTTACTGGTCAAAAACTTTACAATAAAGCAAAAGGAATAATTCCAGGAGGGACAATGTTATTGTCTAAACGTCCAGAGATGTTTTTGCCTGACCTATGGCCATCATACTATTCCAAAGCAAAAGGCTGCGAAGTATGGGACTTAGATAACAACAAATACTTAGACTGTTCAATAATGGGAATAGGAACTAATACTTTAGGATATGGGCATAAGGAAGTGGATAATGCTGTTATAGAAACAGTTAGAAATGGAAACATGAGTACTTTAAATTGTCCGGAAGAGGTTTTATTAGCAGAGAAATTAATTGAGTTAAATCCTTGGGCAGATATGGTAAGATTTGCAAGAACAGGGGGAGAAGCAAACGCTATTGCAATTAGAATCGCAAGAGCTGCTTCAGGCAAAAATAAAGTTGCAATTTGTGGGTATCATGGTTGGCATGATTGGTATTTGTCAGTAAACTTAAATGATACAGGAGATGATTTGTCAAATCATCTCCTTCCTGGTCTTGATCCAAAAGGAGTCCCTAGTGAATTAAAAAATTCAGTTATTCCATTTGAGTATAATGATTACGAAGGATTGGAAAAAATTGTGAGTGAAAATGATATTGGTGTTATAAAAATGGAAGTAATTAGAAATAATGAACCAATTGATAACTTTCTGCAAAAAGTTAGAAAACTTGCAAATGATAAAAATATTGTCCTAATTTTTGACGAATGTACTTCAGGTTTTAGAGAGACATATGGAGGGATACATCAAAAATATCAAGTGTTTCCTGACATGGCAATGTATGGTAAGACACTTGGTAATGGATATGCAATTACTGCAGTCGTTGGAAAAAGGGAAGTGATGGAAAGTGCACAGAAAACCTTTATAAGTAGTACTTTTTGGACTGAAAGAATAGGGCCAACAGCAGCATTAAAATCTCTTGAAATAATGGAGAGAGAAAAATCATGGGAAAGAATTACTTATTTGGGAAATTTTATGAGAAGGATTTGGAAAGAGACTGCATTAAAAAATAATATTGAAATTGAGATAAATGGCTTGATTCCAGTTAGCACATATTCTTTCAAGCATAAAGACAACTTAAAATTCAAAACATATTTAAGCCAAGAATTTCTTAAAAAAGAGTTTTTAGCTTCTACAAATTTTTATTCTTCAATTGCGCATAATGAAAGAATATTAGATGACTATAGTGAAGTATTGGAAGAAATTTACTTCACAATAAAAGAATGTATTAGTAATAAAAAAAATATTGATGATTTACTTGAAACTTCATTATGCCACACAGGATTTAAAAGACTAAATTAACAATGATGAAAAATTGGCCTAATGAATATAAAGTTTTAAAGGGATTTAAATCGATTAGAAAAAATGATTTTGAATTAATTCCCATAAGGTATGAAGATAGATATGAAATTATGGATTGGAGAAATGATCAAATCTATCATTTAAGGCAGAAAGAAATTTTAACAAAGGATATTCAAGATGATTATTTCAATGATGTAATTAAGTTACTCTTCAAAGATAGGAAACCTAAACAAATCTTATTTTCTTTTTTAAAAGAAAATTTATTGATTGGATATGGAGGTTTAGTTCATATAAATTGGGAAAATAAAAATTCTGAAATTTCATTTATACTTAACACCACACTTGAAGAAAAAAAATTTGAAATGCTATGGGATAATTTTTTATCACTACTTGAAAATGTTGCATTTTCTAAACTTGGATTACATAAAATATATACATATGCCTTCGATTTAAGACCAAGATTATACGTAGTTCTTGAAAAAAGAGATTATAAACAAGAAGCTAGATTAAAAATGCATGAGAAATTTAAAAATGAATTTATTGATGTTTTAATTCATTCAAAATTTAATGTTAATGGAAATAATTGAGGCCAACATAAACCACTGTAAATTATTGCATAAATGGCGCAATGAATACCATACAAGAATTAACAGTTTTACCACAAAACCAATTGAATTAAATGACCACAAAGACTGGTTTGAAAATAGGTTAAATTCTGACAATTCTAAAATTTGGATACTTTATAAAAGTAAAAAACCTATTGGACAAATCAGGATAGAGAAAAATATAAATAGTGAATGGGAGATAGATTATTCAATTGAAAAAAAACATAGAGGAATGGGACTTGGAAAATACTTAATTTCATGGTGCATCGAAAATCATTCAGATAAAAACTTAATAGCCACTGTAAAAGCAGAAAATACTATTTCTAGAAAAATTTTTAAAAATTTAGATTTCATTGCCTATAAAAAAGAAAATAATATTTATAAATATGTTAGATACTCAAGAAAATAATAATGTGTTGGTAAATTATATTATTCTTTCAAATAAGGATTGGCATCAGGATTTTGTATCAAAATTAAATGAGAAAAATTTAAATTCTAAATGGTTTCTAATAAACAGGATGGAGGATTTAAATATTGATAAACTTAATCAAATAAATCCAAAAAAAATCTTTATCCCTCATTGGTCACATAAAATACCAGATATAATTTATTTGAATTATGAATGTATTTTATTCCATATGACTGATTTACCATATGGAAGAGGAGGTAGCCCACTTCAAAATTTAATCAAAAATGGACATTCTACTACAAAAATCACTGCTATCAAGGTAACTGAAGGTATTGACGAGGGGCCTATTTATCTAAAAAAAGATTTAGATTTATCAGGTACTGCAAAAGAAATATTTTTAAGAAGTTCAAAGATAATTTTCTCTATGATTACAGAAATCATAAGAGATTTACCTAAATCTCAAAAGCAAATTGGTGAAGTAGTCCTCTTTAAGAGAAGAAAACCTAATCAAAGTAAAATAACAAATTTAAAATCAATCGATGAATTATATGATCACATCAGGATGCTTGATTGTGAGGGCTATCCAAAAGCATTTCTTGAATTTGAAAACTTTAGACTAGAGTTCGAAAAATCTAAAATTATTGATAAAAACAATTTAACTGCTATTGTAAATTTTAAACAAATAAAATAAAATGAATTTAAATTTTAAAAAAGTATTTATTGTAGCTGAATTATCAGCAAATCATGGGAATGACATTAAAATAGCTATTCAAAGTATAAAAGCTGCTAAGAGAGCAGGTGCTGATGCTATAAAACTTCAAACATATACACCTGATACTATGACAATAAATTCAAAAAAAGATGATTTTATTGTTTCTGGTGGAAGTATTTGGGATGGCGAAAGTTTTTATGATTTGTATAAAAGAGCTTTTACCCCCTGGGATTGGCATGAAAAACTTTTTTCAGTGGCTAAAGATGAAGGGTTAGTTTGTTTTTCTACCCCCTTTGATAAGTCTTCTGTTGATTTTTTAGAAAAATTGGATAATCCAATATACAAAATTGCATCTTTTGAAATTACTGACATACCATTGATTAAATATGTTGCTGAGAAAAATAAGCCTATTATTCTATCAACTGGAATTGCTTCTTCAGAAGATATTGAACTTGCATTGGAAACTATAAGAAAAGTTGGAAAAAATCAAATTGCATTATTAAAGTGTACCTCAAGTTATCCTGCTCCAATAGACCAAGCTAATTTGATTATGATTAAAGATTTTAGAAAAAAATATAATGTTATTTCTGGATTATCAGACCATACAATGGGAAATATTTCACCAATTGTTGCTACTGCTCTTGGAGCAAAAATAATTGAAAAACATTTTATTTTAGATAGATCTATAGGTGGGCCAGATGCAAGTTTTTCTTTAGATGAAGAAGAGTTTTCAAATATGGTTAAAGATGTCAGAGATACAGAAAAATCTCTTGGAGATATAGATTATAATCTAACATCAAAACAAAAAAAAGGTAAAGATTTTTCAAGATCACTATACATTGTGAAAAATGTAATTAAGAGAGAAATTTTAACTAATGACAACGTTAGATCAATTAGGCCAGGATTTGGATTACATCCTAAATATTTAGATCAATTGATTGGTAAAAGATTCAATGATAATTTCCCTTCAGGAACTCGTTTAACTTTAAATAAAATAGACAATGAATCTTAATTTAAGACAAATTGAATTAGCAGATATTGAAATACTATTTAAATGGGCAAATGATAATGTCACCAGACAAATGTCAAATGATGAGCACTTAATTACTCCAGAGGAATATCAAAACTATATTAAAAATATTTTGTCCAAAAAAAATGTTACCCAATATATATTTGAGATTAACAGTGAGCCAATAGGAACAATAAAAGAGGAGGTAGATAGTGAAGAAAATATAACTCAATTAAGTTATACAATTTCACCAAATCATAGGGGGAAAGGGTATTCAAAACAGTTACTTAATTTATATCTTTTTGATAAGAAAGGGAATTTTGAATGTTTGATTAAAAAAATAAACATTCCCTCAATTAAACTAGTTAAATCAATTGGATTTAAATTTTTTGATGAAACAAATGATAAGGTTTTATTTAGGTATGAAAAATCTACAAATTCAATCGGAATAACACCAAAAAATAAAAATATTCTTGTTTTGGCAGCTCACCCAGATGATGAAACTTTGGGATGTGGGGCAACAATTAGAAGATTACATGAAGAAGGTAATTATATAAAATTAATAACTTTTACTGATGGAGAATCATCAAGGGAAAAATTAAATCCTGATAATAGAAACACGAAACTTTCTAGGGTATGTGAAATTCTAGGAATCAATGATTATGTTTTCGGGAATTTCCCAGACAATTCAATGGATACAATTTCACTACTTGAAATATGTAAGTTTATTGAAAACCAAACTAAAGACTTGAATCCAGAATTAGTTTTAACTCATTTTCATGACGATTTAAATATAGACCATCAAATAATATCAAGAGCAACACAAATTGTATTCAGACCTCAAATTTTTCAATCACAAAAAATACTTTCTTACTACGTCCCATCCGCTTCTGATTATAATTTTAATTCACATTTTGATGGAAATATATTCTTTGAAATTAATGAAAATCAACTTTCATCAAAAATTGATGCATTAAATGTTTATGATAATGAGATGAGAAAATTTCCACACTCAAGAAGTTATGAAAACATTTCCAATTTGTCGAAAGTTTGGGGTAGTAATGTTGGATGTAAATTAGCTGAAAAATTTAAGCTTGTTAGAGAGTCAGTATAAAATGAATAAAAATTCAGTAAAGGTTTTATTTTTTAATGGAATACAAAATAGGCTTGGTAAGAATTTACTTGAAAGACTGTGCTCAGAGTTTATAAATTTAAAAACAATAATTACTGTATATGATAAAGAAAAAATTTATATAGATAATATCGATGTAATTAATTTAAATTATCGTGAAATACTATACGGGATTTATGAGGGGATAGAAGGTTTAAGTGAGATTAATGAACAAGATTTTTTAAAATATAAAGAGTCTTTTTTTGATATTTTTAAAATGTTAGACAGACTTCATTCAGTTTTTAATTTGAATGATAGAAATAAAATTAGAATCATACTCAATCACATTAAATTCTTCGAAAATTTAAATAAAAAATATAAGATTGATCTGGCGATATTTATGAATGTTCCGCATGAAATATTTGATTATATATCTTTTATTTCATTTAAAAAAAGGAATATAAATACTTTATATTATTATCAATTAAATTTCGAATACTTATATTCTATAAATGACGATTTAGATTTTAAATCATTTAATTGGAGAGAAGATTCAGAGTTATCAGAGACATCTATTAATAACAGTTTATTAAATCAATCATTTAAAAAATGGACTGAGGGAGATTATCACCCTTTTTATATGAATTTTCAAAATTTTGAAATTAAAAAATCAAAAAATAGATTAAATAGTTTACTAGAAAAACTTAATTATTTCCTACAGCTTAGAAATAATTATAAAAAATCAGGTTATTTAGATATTGACTATTTACATTTCTTTATTTCAAAAAAAATAATTTTAAATTCAAAGGTTAGAAAACTTCTTAAAAAGAATGAAAAATCTCCTGATTTTAATAAAAAATATGTTTTTATTCCTTTAAACTACCAGCCAGAGGCAACAACTTCTCCTTATGGAGGATATTTTATCTTTCAGGATAAAATGATAAAATTAATATCAGAAAGCATTCCTTCAGATTGGTTAATTTATGTGAAAGAACATCCTAAACAGATCAAATATTTTGCTAGAGATGATATTTTTTATTCTGACATTCTTAATAAGAAAAACGTACAATTTGTTAGATCTTCAGAGAGTAGTTTTGAGTTATTAAAAAATTCTCAATTCGTCGCAACAGTAACAGGTACTCTTGGTATTCAATCTTTCTGTAATCAAAAGCCTGTACTTTTATTTGGAGAGAGTTTTTTTAAAGATGCACCTGGGGTATTTAAAGTTAAGGATTCCGAAAATCTCAAAAAAATAATCAATGAAATTATAGATGGTAGATTTATCATAAAACAATCAGATATTATTAAATATTTTAACCACTTAGAGGAAAAATATTTTTTTGGATTTTCAGATTTTGATTATGGGCCCTACTCTAATTTAAATTGGGACGAAAACATTGATCAATTAACATCTAATACAATCAATTTTTTAAAAGACTATTGAAAACAGTTGCTTTTTTCTACACTCCCCCCATTGAAATTATTGATCTCTATATAAGAATTATTATAGAATTAATTGAACAGAATCTATCACTCAACAATAATATTAAAATTATTGTTTGTAAAGGGAAAATAGGTTTAAATAAATGTGTAGCAAACTATAGAGGAGATAGAAGTAAATGTTATATCTGTAAGAACGGATTAGGTTTTTTAAAAAATAAATATTTTAATAATAAGCACATTGAGTTTTTAACATACTCTAAAAAACCTGAAAATAAATTAGAATTTGATTTGAATAGTATTGATGATCTAAAAAAAATAAATTATAAGGGTATCAATATAGGTTATGCAGTTCACTCTTCCGTAATAACAACATTTAGAGATCATATTTATAAATTAAATGAAAGAAAAAATTTTGTCATTAGTAGTTTAATATCTTCAATCAAAACGCTTGATATTCTTTTTGAAATCACCCCAGATCATGTATATACTTTTAATGGCAGGGTATCTCATTATAATGCAATAAAAAATTTTGCACAACATTTTAAAATTGATTTTTCGATTTTTGAAATTACTGCAAATAAAAATAAGTACTTAATATTAAAAAACAAACCATTGCATAGTGTTGATTCATATACAAATCAAATTGAAGAAATTTGGAGAAGTTCTAAATTAGAATTGAATGAAAAAGAAAAGCAGGCCAAAAGTTTTTTTGATTTAAATTCTGGCAGATTTAAAGATCCAAGGTTTAATATTAATGTTTTTTCAAAAGATGAAGTAATCGAAAATATTGAAAGGTTTAAATCTACTAATAAACGAGTTATTTCAATTTTTAATTCAACTAGGAACGAATTCGAATGTGTGGAAGAGTGGAATAAAGAAAAGTTTTATGAAGATGACGAAGAATTAATAAATGAGATTTGTGAATATTTTAAAAAAAATAAAGAACTTTTATTTATTTTGAGAGTGCATCCAAATCTTAAATTTCTAAAAAACACACAATCAGATAATATTAAAAAACTATCAAAAAACAATAATCTAATTATAATTCCTCCACAAGAAAAACTATCATCTTATGGCTTAATAAGAATTTCTGATTTAATTATAACTTTTGGATCAACAATAGGTGTTGAGTCTACTTACATGGGAAAAAAAACTATTACAATTGGAGATAGTCTTTATAAGAACCTAGACTGCACATATACACCCAAATCATTTAATGAGTTAATAGATCTTATTAAAGATGATAAATTAACTCCTAAACCTTTAGTTTCAACATATAAATATGGTTTTTATATTTTAAATAATGGAAATTATTTTAGACTTAAAAAGCCTGATAATATTAAATATAATAAATTAAAATACTGGATTTTGAAAATATTTAATTCACATAAATATATTTCAAAATCCAACCTCAATAATACTTATTCAATTTTAAAGAGATACATAAACTAACATGGACAATTTTGACAAAATACTAAAAGATTTAAAAGAATTTGGCATCTCTAAATCTAATGTTTATAATATTTTAAACCCAAATGAAATTGAATATTATAAACAACTTGAAATGTTTTATACTGATGCTCTAAAGAATGAAAATGTAAAACAAAAGATAAATGAAATAAAAAAGGGGAATACTGATTTAAATGGAAAATATAAAGGCTATGAAATAACACATGACGAAATTTTGTGCGAGCCTTTAACTTTTAATAATATACCATTAGTTCAACTCTATCTATCTAACAATATTATAAAAGTTGCAAAAGCTTATTTAGGAGAAGAAATTAAGTTAAGAAATCCTTTGGCCTGGATTCATCCTTCAACAAATAATAAAAAAGAAATTAGATCACAAAAATGGCACAGAGATCAGGAGGATACTATGATGTTGAAGGTTTTCATTTTATTTTCCAATGTAACTGAAAATAATGGACCAACACAATATGTAAAATCGACAAATTTTTCAGGTAAATATAAAAATATTGCTCCTAATATGACCTGGTTAACAAACCATTGGTCTAATAAAAATTCTTTTGTTAATAAATGCTATAACTTTATTAGAAATAAAATTCCATTAAATTATCCTATTCCAAAGGACCACATTGTAAAAGCAATAGGAGAAGAAGGTACTATATTTTTTATTGACACTAACGGGCTTCATAAAGGTGGGCTTGTAGAAGAAGGAATGCGTTTAATGACTCATTGTAATTTTCTAAAAAAATCAGCTCCAATGTTAAAAAATGGAATGCCATTAGAACATTTAAATTCAGACAATAAATTATTTTCATTTGATTATAATTCAGAGACATTTAAATCTTTTGACTCAGAAATAAAAAATATATTGAATTAATGAAAATTTTAGGTATCTCTTGCTTTTATCATGATTCTGCAGCTTCAATAATCGTGAATAACGAAATAATTGCTGCAGTTCAAGAAGAGAGATTTACAAGGACAAAACACACCCCTGACTTCCCTTTTAATTCCATAAAATTTTGTTTAGAAGAAACAGGTTTAAAAATTGAAGAATTGGACGCAGTTGTTTTTTATGATAAACCCTTAGTTAAGTTTGAGAGATTATTGTCTACATTTTACCAGGTAGCACCAAAAGGATTAATCCCATTTATTAAATCGATACCAATATGGTTAAAGGAAAAACTTTTTTTAAGAAAATTAATTTATGATAATCTTAAAGAAATAGAGCCAGGTTTAAAAAAGAAAGACCTAAAACTCCTGTTTACAGAACATCATATATCTCATGCTTCGAGCTCATTTTATCCATCGAATTTCAAAGAAAGTGCAATACTTACAATAGATGGAGTTGGCGAATGGTGTACCGCATCTATTTGTAAAGGAGAGGATAAGAAAATTGAAATACTTAAAGAACTTCATTTCCCACATTCAGTTGGCCTTTTATATAGTGCCTTCACTTATTTTTTAGGTTTTAGAGTTAATTCAGGAGAATATAAACTTATGGGGTTAGCTCCCTATGGAATTGAAAATTCAAATGAAACCAAAACATTCATAGAGAAAATAAAATCTGAAATTGTAGACATAAAGGAAGATGGATCAATTTTCTTAAATCAGAAATATTTTAAGTACACTTATGGACTTAGAATGATTAAAGAAAATAATTTTAAATTATTATTTGGATTTAATACCAGGAAAGAAGAGGAAGAAATCACACAAACTCACTGTAACATGGCTCTAGCGATTCAGAAAGTTACAGAAGAAATTGTGATTAAAATGGTTAAGGAAACCAAGAAATTAATTAATTCAAATAATTTGTGTTTAGCTGGAGGAGTTGCACTTAACTGTGTGGCAAACGGGAAAATTCAAGAATTAGATCTTTTTGAAAATATCTATATCCAACCTGCTTCAGGGGATGCAGGAGGATCATTAGGTGCGGCCCTAGCTATTAATCATATGTATTTTGATTCTAATAGAAATTACTCCAAAGAATATGATCTAATGAAGGGTTCTTATTTAGGTCCGTATTTTTCAGATAAAGAAATTTTGATTATAAATAAAAAATACAAAGCGGTATATGAACATGAAGTTTCATTTGAAAAGTTATCTGAAAAAGTTGCTAGATTAATTTCAGAGGGCAAAATTGTAGGTTGGTTTCAAGGGAGGTCAGAATTTGGACCAAGAGCATTGGGGAATAGATCAATACTTGCTGATCCAAGAAATCATGAAATGCAAAAAAAACTCAATTTAAAAATAAAATATAGAGAAGGTTTTAGGCCTTTTGCTCCTTCAGTTCTTGAAGAAGATTATAGTAAATTTTTTGAAGGAAAAACGAAAAGTCCCTACATGTTAATGGTTAAAAAAATTAAAGAAAAAATTAAAATTAGTGTTCCTCAAGAGTATTGGAAGTTAAATTACTGGGATAAACTGTATACTAATCGATCAAAATTACAATCAATTACTCATGTTGATTTTAGTGCTAGAATTCAAACAGTAAGTAAAAAAACGAATCCGAAATATTGGGGCCTTATTAATGAATTTAAGAAAATAACGAATATTGGTGTATTAGTAAATACTAGCTTTAATGTTAGAGGAGAACCTATTGTAAACTCACCTGAAGATGCATTCAAATGTTTTATGAATACCGAAATGGATTTTCTAGTTGTAGGAAATTTTTTATACGATAGAAGCAAACAAGTGGTTAAAATTCAAAAAAAAGAATTTTTAAAAGATTAAAGCCGTTCTTCAATTGAAAATATTTTTAAATATTTCTTTTGCAATAATTTCATTTCCATACTTATTATGATGTCTTATATCATTATAAAAATTTCCTAATGGTGGTGATATCATACTTATGTCAATACAAAAATCTAACTGTGAACAAATTCCTTTGAGTTGATTGTAATGGCTATTTATTTTGTTAAAATATTCAATTTTCATTTGCTCATTATAAATTTTATAATCTAATGAACCTTCATTTAAAGGTATTTGGCCATCAATTCCCATGGTAGGCTGTAAAAAAACTTTATAATTAGCATTTAAAATTCTGGAAATTTGATTCATGGCACTTACATTAAAAAGCCAATTTTCACTTCCGGATAATGATTTATAGTCATTATCAAATGATGAAATAAGGAAATCGGTTTTTAAATTAAAGTTTCTGCGTTTAAAATACCCTATTGAATAAATAATGTTAGGGAAAAATCTAAATCCTGAAATGGATTGATTTATATATACTTTTTCATTAAACATATTAATTAATGAATTATCAAAAAAGTGTATTTTATTAATTAATTCTTCAGGTAAGGCTTTATAATTTTCAGTATCATTTATACCATTTAAACTAATTACATATTCAATTTTTGAGTTTATATTTTTAGCATCAATGATAAGTTTAAGTAGTTCTTGTTCAGAACTATAACCCCCTGTACCACCATTAATGACATTATAATTTAATTTATTTTTATCTATCAATTTTTGAAGATAATATGGCCAAGTGTAACCATCAGACACATGTTGAAAATATCCATCCGTAGTGGAGCCTCCAAGCACTAGAATTGATTTATTTTTTTTATTAAAAGTATTATAATACACAAAAGGACCTTTGGAAAATCCTTCTCGAATATTACAATCAGAATTATTGTTGTGAACATAACCGTAAAAAGGGTGTGATATCATTTCTTGGCAACCATCAACTTCTAATATGGAAGTATTATAGAGAAAACCTACCGATGGTTTTTCATAAAAATAAGTTCTAGTTAAGAATAGTATAGTTTCTAGTAAGAATATCAAAAAAATAAAAACCAAAACATTATAAAGAATTACATTAAAGATTTTAAATTTACCACGCATGATAGAATTATTTAAGTTTTTATTAATTAAAAGAAAATATTGGTTAATACCTGTAATAGTTGTTCTATTATTAATTGGCTTCTTAATTGTTTTCGCCAGCAGTAGTGCTTTATCACCATTTATTTATTCTTTATTTTGATTCAACATAAGTCTAATCCTTCCTTAACTGTTCTGACAATAATCTTTGGATTTTTGTTTCTCAATTTTTTTTTAGAAAATGAAATAATATCCTACGCTTTAATAATCATATCAGGGGTTAGTGTTCTTTCAACAAAAATATCAATCATTATTGAAAAAGTATGGTTTAAGGTTGCATTTGTTTTGAGCCAGATTATCCCCAATATTTTACTAACAGCAATATTTTTTTTAATTCTAACACCAATTGCTCTGTTCAGTAAAATTTTTAGCAATAGCGCTAATTTATTTTCGAAAAACAACAAAAAAACATTTTTCGCAACCATTAACAAGTCATTTGACAAAGAAGGTTTTGAAAGAGCTTGGTAATAAATTTAAATATTAATATAATATAAACTCTAAAAGCATTAAAGAAACTGGATAAATTATCTTTTTTTATTTATTGCAGCTCTACCAATTTTAAAAATTATTACTTAAAAATAAGTATATGAAATTGAAATATTTAAATTTTGTTTTCAATTTATTTTATTTAAAGTTAAAATACCTCTCAAAGATTAGTTTTAAAAGTCTTAAAGTTGGTATAGAAGACAGAGTGATTATAATAATTAAGGGAGAAAAATCAAAATTGATTTTTAATAATATGGTTTACTTGATGCGAAATGGAAATCTAGAAGTCTATTACAATGGATTAATTGAAATAGGTAATAATGTTTCTATAAATAAAAACTTTTCAATAGTATCAAGAGAAAAAATCAAAATTGGCAACAACGTTTCCATTGGTCCAAATTGCTGTATATATGATCATGATCATGATTTTTCAAAAAATGATATTTTAATTAGAAATCAAGGGTATAAATCAAAAGGAATAATAATTGAAGACGATGTATGGATTGCATCAAATGTTTTTATTGGAAAAGGGATTAGAATTGGAAAAGGTGCTATAATTGGAGCTGGGGCAGTTGTAGTAAATGATGTTGAAGAGAATACAATAGTAGCAGGGATTCCAGCTAAAAAAATTAAAAATAGATTTTGAAAAAAATCCTCGTTGTAACTAAACATTTTAAATACGAAAAGATTGGAGGGGGCGCTCAAAAATCAATAGAAT
>MDTG01221947.1_pt1 | contig 13590 bp, 9 predicted proteins | sample 811421 | NCBI WGS metagenome assembly MDTG01 (sample SAMN05326645, study PRJNA326480) | marine metagenome | isolation source: seawater | place: Pacific Ocean: South East | collected 2011 | reverse complement strand
TAGGGGATTGATTTTATATCGGTTTTGGATTTCGAAACCTAAAGAAAAATGGTAGTAGGGGAATTCACCGCCTAAAAAAGGAGAGAGACTGTTTTTGGTGGTGGTGTTCTACTCCTCAACGCGCTTCAAAAATTCTTCGCGCTTTCGCCACGTAAACAAACGCGCGAAACGGGTGTCGTTGGAACTCTCGACGATGGCACCACCACATCTCTACGTTCTCCCCTGTTAGTAGTAGTACTTTTTTCATTTTAAGGGCGGCCGCTTTTTGGTGGGACGTACAGAGACTACTACTGGTCGTCTTCAATAACGCCTTTTCTTTTCTCTCACACAAAGTGTTGTTTAGTATTTAGTACTTTGGAAAGAAGATTTTGTTGGTGTAAAAAATACGCGAAAAATCCATCGAAGAAGAGAAAAGTCCAAAACTCCATTGGAAAACTCTCATCATCAAAGACTGGAGGCACCACCACGCGTCGCGGGAGACGACGACGATGATGATGATGATGAGAGCGAAAGAAAGCGCGCTTTCCGCGTTCTGCCGAGAGCGCTCTCGGTTTTGGGCGACTCTTGCGTTCGCGCGGCGTTCTTTCGCGGGGACGACGAGGAAACGAAAGGCAGAGCTTCCTTGCTCCGCGTTAGCGGTCGTCGCCGACGCCGAGCATGGATTAGGTACGTCGTTTTAATTGTGCGAGAGCTTTCCTCGAGGAGGCCGTCTCTCCGCGACGACCTTTTTTAACGGCGACGCGCACTCAAAACCGTCATTCTCTCTCTCTGTTTCTCACGATGATGTCGACAGGACCGTTCATCGTGGACGCGTTTCTCAATTACGCGGACATTTACTTTTTTGTTGCAGCTGCAACCACCTCTGAATCTGCGAAATTGGAACTCCAAGATCAATTTGCTTCGTACTTTGCGGGCGAACGCGTCTCGATCGAACGAGTGGATTTGAAGTCGCATACGGAGGTGGGCAAATGGAAGGATAAAACTTTATTCACGCTCGGAAGAACGCCGGATATTGTGGTTGCAAACGTCGGGAAATTACCGCATACTGTTGCAGAAAGTATGCACAAAACATCGTCCGCGCCGAGAATGTGGGCTGAGAAACCGCAACATTGGGCGCGAGCGTGCGACGATATGAGAGGCGTCCTGAACGTACAAAGCTCGTTTGCCGGGACGATGGTTTGCGGAGACGAGAATGTTTTAGGGAAAGGGTGGCAGACGTTGAGATCACCGGAGGAGAGCTCGTGTCACATAAGGCCGAAGAAGATTGTGAATGTGACGCAAGTGATTCATCCGCCCTGCGTCCACTCGGTAGCGCCATATCGAGTATCCTTGGCAAGCATTCAAGTGGCAACGAAACACTTGGCGAGAGATTTGAAAGGGGAAAAGGCGGACGAGGACGTGATTTGCGCGAGTTTAGATCCTGGATGTTTACCTGGGAGGACGTGTGCGACATCGCCACAGAATCCGTATCAGCCCGTACAAAAGGATAAACTTCAAGACGAGCAGTTTGAAAAGCACGGCATCATGGAGAGAGAAAAGTATACACAATGGGCGAAGGCGTTCGTCCCGTTCGTTTTGAGCTTGGAAAAGCCGCAAAATGGGAAAGCGTTACACGTGCCGGGGTTTCCCGGGGTCCTGAGCTTAAAATAATCAGAAAGACGCCGACCACGCGATAAAGACACACACTTTTTATTATTATCGCTCCTACAGCATCTACACATTGCAATATACTACCACTGTTTCACGATCCGTTTCAGCCCAGGGTACCAGTAAACAGCCTCTTCCCAGTGCTTCGCGCCTATATCTAGCAGCACCGCGTTAATCGTCCCATAATCCATCCTCTCTAACGCACTGGCTAAATCGTTCAACTTTACACCCAACTCTTGCGTGACCGCACCGTCCTCTTCCGTGATATCTTTCCCCATCAGATAAAATAAACCTCCAATCTTTCTACTCACGACTTCTAACTCTTTCTTCTTCGCGAAGGACATGCTATTGCTATCGCTATTATTACTACCAAACAATCCTTCGTACCTCTTCCTAAAAGTCTCGCAACATTTCGCGTATTCCGGTTTCACTCGAGAAAAATCGCATGTTTCCACCATGCATGTCGAAGGAGGCGTCGGCCACGCCGGCGCCGGGCCAACCCAAGCGCCACCTGAACAGTACCGTTCGCGCCCGCGAACGGTTGTGTTCGTCGTTCCTGGCATTTGCTGTTGCTGATATGGTTGATTATTTGACGACGAAGCCGTCGAAACTGGAGCTGGATGTTGTTGTTGTTGTTGTTGCTGCACCACAAACGGCTGTTGCTGCGAATTCGGATTGAAAAACTGCGTCGGCGGTTGCTCCTGTACAGATGTACCGCCAACCGACGCGGGAGGTACCATAGCGGTTGGCATGAAATGTTGTTGTTGTTGATGCGGATCCGCGGGACTCGTACCGTAGGACGGCTGCTGCCGCTGCTGCTCCTGAAATCCAGGAGCAAAAACCGGTGGCGACGTTTGGGAACGAGTTTGATTATATCCGGAACTCATTATTGGCGGAGAAGGTGCCATCATCGCCTGCTGTGATGGTGGTGGTGGTGGTGGTGGTTGAGGATAGGCAGAAGCAGCGCTGGAGTAATTCGATGAACTCGGGGGAGGCGTGCTGATCTGATTATTAGGATTTTGGTGTTGCTGTTGCTGTTGCTGTTGACGATGAGTTTGATTACGATTAGAAGGAGGTGGAGGCGCTTTCAAATCGGATAAAGGCGCGCTATCCCTGAATCCCATTATTATATTATTATTATTTATTATTATTATTGCTATGTCTACTCCGCGTGGGAGAGAGTGTGACGAATTTAATCTATGCGCGCGTTGTGGGGGTACAAAAATGATGAGAAGAGTTTTTGAGTTTGAAAATATTAACTCTCAAAAACAAATTTCTACTCTATGGTACTAATGATACTAATCGGCACCTATTCGATAGACCATGTCCAATCTACCGTGCTGCAACCGCAATTCGTTGCTATTTTTCCATCGCAAACTGCTCTTGTTTTGGATTTGTTGCTGTTTTTGTTTAGCATTGTTATTATCCAAGTCGTCAAGCGGGACACAGGGCATGCGTTGCGACGTGCCAAGTGGAACAACGCCGCGCGCAAAGGCGTGACGCCAGCTCGGATTGACGTTCCAGACGTATACGAAACAGCGCTCGTGGAGATAGGCGGCGATTTGGTGTCCTTCATCGTCAAACGCGACGGCACCGAGGGAGGAGCAGATGACGTTATTGCTTTTGGGAAAGGAACTACTCGATTGTTTGTTTGTTGATTTAGCTGGACTTTGTCGTTGTAAATCACCGATGCCTAACCCGAACGTCTCCTTCGCCAACGCTTCGACGACACCGGAGACACCGCTCGCCGCGCTGCTCGCGAATTTTTCCGCCGCGTTGTCCACGGTGTCGTCCTCCAACGTGCGCCATTTTTGTCCGACTGATAAATCGTAGATGGCTAAGAGCGATCCGCCTTTGACAGCACCGTGGAGACCTACGGCCAAACGTTTCGTTGGTTCGTGGAATGCGACGTTTCGACAGCGTTTAGCAAGGATCAATGCTAACGAGATGACTGAACGTTTATACGTCTTTCGTAATCTCGAAAGTCCTGGTGACGGTTGAGCAGACGTAGGTGAGAGTTGCACTGCCAACGAAATTTCCGGCATTTGTATGCCCCCTCCACTGCTTACGTTACTGCTCACGCACAACGAGAGCATTTCAGCAATAGCAACGACATGTGGCTCAAACGTGTGTCTTTTTGTGGAGGATTGTAAAACCGCTTCCGTTAAGGCATCGATGGATGTCGCGTGTAAAGGCAAATCGGCTGGAATTTCACGGAACCGCTTCATTACGTGCGCAACGTAAAACGACGGCGAGGCGGACGCCAAAGCCGTCAAGACTTCAAATGAAGACGATTTGAAGGCATCTTCGAGACATCGGTTTGGATCTCGCACGCACGAGAACCAATTGTTGTTCAACCCAGTCGTGTTGACAAAATTATTATCCTCTTCCTCTTCCTCCTCCTCCTCCTCCTCTTCCTCGCCATAGATAACACATCGTAAAATGCACGAAGCCAACGAATGCATGCGCGTAGAATCATCGTCACCCGTGTGAGCGACAAACTTCAAGAGGTGTGAAATGGCTGCGCCTTTCCAGGCATCTGTGATTCGAGTATTACTCGTGGTATCATCCGAAGAGAGTAAACCAACCGCGCACACGAAGAGACCAAACACGCCTTTTTGCATTTTCGTCCTTGAGGACGAAAGTATAGCTTCGTCCTCTTTCCGCATAAAGAACGCGTGCCAAAACGACGCAATCTTTTCCCCTGACGCTTCATTATCACCATTTTTAGCAGCAGCTCTGTCGAAAAAGTCGCCTCCTTCTTCGTTGTCTCGCTCGTCCTCATCAGCTTCAGGAGGTGCTGGTAAACGCAGCGCTTCAGAGATACCAGCTTTGTGAAGAACCGCTTTTGCGATGTTTCTTACCGCTGCTCGAATGCACGGCGTCTCACTCGACCAAAGAGATACACATCGGAAGAAAAGTTGTCTCGCTTGCATCTCCGTGAGATCTTGGATTCCTACGCTTTCGATCACGCTATTCATTTTTGCATGGGGCACAGAATTCTTCTTGGAAGCACAAGATGCAGCTTCAACCGCCGATTGGGCTATCGCAGATTCCATAAAATCATCGTAACTTGCTTCGTCATCTTTGTCGTCGTCCAGAAGTACCACTGTCGTTGCGTCGTTATTACATCCAACGCGAACTTTCGAGAACATTAGATTTCGTCTTTGCCACCCATTGGTTGCTCGAGAAGCGACCGATAACGCAGACGTGACAACATCCGAAGATCGGTGTGCAGCACTATCCACGACCACTTTCCCAAGATGTACAAGACTCATAAGGAATGGCGCGCATGGTGAAGCTAACGGCACAACGTCTTCGCGAAACCAGCTGCTAACGTTTGACGATTCTACTTTTGACCAAGACGCGCTTCCATGCACTCGCCAAAATTTACCTCCGCCAGCAAACCTCAAGTCTGGCGGTCCCGTCGGTCTCGATTGTTTCCACATCTCCATGCTCGATGACGAACTATACAATTCTCTCTCCAAAACTTCATCTCCAATCGTATCCCAAATCTTAACACTTCCTGAAGCGTATAAAATTCGAAGCAAGTGCATCTTCTCGTCAAGGATGATTTCGCAAACGCCTCGCATCAGTTTCGAGTGGCACAAATCGTCGTCCGGCTCAAATCGTGAGAACAGTTTACACTCCACAATGCGAAATCGATTGAGATTGCTATTATTATCATTGTCGTCTTCGGTGTGATACACCAGTCCTTCTTCTTCAGCGACCACTCCCAAAATGCCAACGTCGCCATTTTCCGATATTGTCATGAACTGAACTACTTTTTCCTTTTGTTCTCTACTGCTATTGTTACTGATATTACCACCAGTAAGGGGTAATATCGCAACCGTTGGTGCGATGTGATGTTGAGACTGCGCAACGAGTTCAACGCTTCGCTGACCTTTTCTCTCTTCGACCTTCCAAAGTTTTGTCATCCCATCATCGCCACCGCTCGCAAAGAGAAGCAACTCGTCCGTGTTTATATCGCTATTCTTCCGAGAGGGAGATTTCACTTGAGCGAGACATCGAACCGCTCCCTTGTGACTGTAATGACGGTTATTCAAGCTCGAGTATGCGTCTTCTTTATCATAATCATTCTTTCCATCCTCCATCGAGTGCACTTCGATAACACCATTTGCGAATCCAAACGCTACCAAACTAAATCCCACGTCGTGTTTACTACTACTACTACTACTACTACTACTACTACAAATGTTCGAAGTGTCTTCGCCCTTAGATTGTATCATGTTCTTCGTATGTCTTTCTGCGATTAAATATGTTTGTGAGGAAACCACTGAGTCGTCGCAAATTTTCAAGGCACCGTATTTGGATGCGTTTGTACTCGTTGACGGCATGTTCTGAAAACGCCTCCTCTTTCCTCCCCCAAAACCGGTGTATGCAGCAAACATTGTTTGTGAAGTGTTGTTTTGTTCTACATCTGCATCTGCATCTTCCTCCGTCGTTTTCGTCGTTGCTGATGATGATGATGATGATGATGCCGCTGTGATTACTTTCTCTTTCACAAGTTGTCTTTTTGCAAGTTGTTGGTGTTGCCTTTCAATTTCCTCTTTCACGTTGACCAATTTCACTTCACCGTCGTCAAACGTTGCTAAAATCTCGTCGCATTGCACGCCTTCTGGCGCACCAAGTTTTAAACTCATTACCAGTGCATCAGTGTTATCATTGGTGAAAGTATTGCAAACTTTTGCGATCCTTTTCATCGTCTTTGCATCGTACGCCGTCACACCTACGTCCAACGTCGCCACTATGACAACTTCCAATCCCCCTTTCATCTTCAATAAAACGCAATCTAATATTCGCGTCGTTGTGCTCGATTCAATCACGTGTCTTTTTTCCTCGCATTGCATATTGCTCGCATTCCAAATGCACACGCTGCCGTCTCTCGATATCGACGTTACGAAATGTAAGGAGTTACGAAACATCAACACGACTTCCGCGCCATCGTGTCCCCGCAGTAAATGCGTCGGTTGGATCTTTTCTTGCATTAGCACACTTTTCACGTTCTGCCTGGACAGTGGAGAGGAAATTTGCGACGATTGCCATCGAACAATCGACCCGTCTTCGCTCCCCGTCCATATGGAAGAATGAGAAATCTCGTTGTTGTTCTTTCCACCGTAATTATCACGATCCGTGCCACTCCTCCTCGCGACGCACACGCAAAACGCGGAGATGTTCTCTCTCAAGAAAGTAGACGCGAACGAGTCGACCTCTTCTTCCCTTCTTCTTCTCAACACCGCCGCTCTGCACACCGCGAGTTCCGCGTCGAATTTCATCTCGCACAAAAAAACTAATTTTCGCGTGGTGCAATTTCGGCAACACCAACGCGGGGTCGATGATTGTGCGACGACGATTGCATCGTCGACGCGCTTTACACCACGCGGGCGTTGTCGTCGTCAAAAGTCGTCGTCGTTTCTCAAAAGGTGGTGGTGGTCGTCGTCGTCGTCGTGGTCGCAACGGGAGAAGAAGAAGACGAAGACAAAGAAGAAGAGTGTTGTGTCTCTTGTTGCAAAGTCTTTTTTTTCTCCGGGAAAAACGCCCTCCTTTTCCTTCTTCAAATAATAATGGACCGGCCACGTTAAATAACGCGACACTTTGACGCGCTTTTGTTTAAATACTCCGCTGTGTACAACGAGAGACCGCCACCAAAAGGCAGACAAAGACCACCGAGACAGCAGCGGAAAGCGACCGGAAGAGTCGTTCGTCTCTCGATTATTAAATACTAATGTTCTCGTCCGAGGTCGCCGTTGCATCTGCGGCGTCGAGACCTTTACGTTCGGATGGACACCACCACCAACAACAACGGTCCGAATTCGCAGCGCGACGTCGTTACGTGACGTCTTTGTCTTCTTTGAAAAAAAGACACCAACAACACCAACAACAACACCAACACCAACAACGACGACGACAACAACAACGACGACAACAAGCGTTCGGAAGGGTTCGCGCGTTGGTCTCCGTCGACGTCGGTCCCGCCGCGGTTTTAGGGACGAGCGTGATGCTGTCGTCGATAGCGCTGTACCAAATTCGAGCCTCTCGACCGGAAGTCTCTCGAGATAAGGACGTGTTTTTCTCCTCCGTTGGACTTCTCTGCGGGGGGATCTTAGTCTTTCAAGGATGGCGCTTGGACCCTTTGATGCTGTTTGGACAGCTGATGACGGCTGGAACGGCAGTCGCGTTCGCCTCAGAAACGATCAGCTTACGGCAGAACTTGTTAGACGTGGAAGAAGAGAGAGGGTATGATGGCGGTTTGGAAGACGACTTTGAGGACGACGACAAAGACTACGAGGAGTTTGGTGGTAGAAGAGGGAGAAAGGGACGAAGAGGCGGCGGAAGAGGCAGCGGGAGAGGACGAAGGAACAACAGAGGATACGCGTTACCGTCGCAAACGCAAAGCGGGTTTCGAAGGTTCGACGACTCGTTCGAAGACTTGTACGAAGACGACGACATGGATAGAGGAGGAGGGAGAGGATTTAGTAGCGTTCAACAAGAAGTGGGTGAAAGTGGAGGACGATACGTAGGTAGTGGTGGTGGTAGTAGGAAAGGAATACCTTCTTCTGCCTATGCCGCCGCTTCGAGTTCTTTTTCACTCGGCGAAGAAGATGAAGAGGATTTAGGAAGCGACTTTTCTCGCGAGTTTCGACGCTCCCGACGAAAAGACAGAGATGAGGACGAAGACGCCGACGCCTCTTCCTCTTCTCCTTCCTCCTCGTCGGTATCATCAAAACCATCCCTGGACGTTTGGGGAAGCGAAGGCGACGACGTCTTTTGATCTGCCACGCGCGTTTACCGTTCGTTGTACATTATTATATACATACCACCTACTCTAGTATTGGCGTAGTACGCGCACCCTTTTGTTCAACGTTCTTTGTGCTTTTTGTGTTGCATTATTAAAATCTCGACCAAAAAGAGTGTGTTCAGCCAATGAAAAAGTTCATTGGATCTCATCTCGTTCTCTCTTTTGAGAAAAAAAATCAACCCAAACCGTGCCCCCACAAAATTTAAGCGGAACCTCGTGTCCTTTGCGATGAGTGGTCGGTCCACGCCGGCCATCCCAAACCTGCGGGTTTTAGTCGTGGACGATGACGTGTTGTGTTTAAAAATAGTCACCAAGATGTTGCAGACGTGTGGATACACGGGTGCGTCGAAGACATCGTTCGCGCCGCATCGTTTACGAGTTGGATTTTTTTGCTTTTTGTCGGGGACGACGAAGTCTTCTTCTTGACGAGAGGACGAATGCGCGATAGGTTTAATTTTTGATCGGTGCTCTCGTGACTCTGAACGCCGCGCGACGATTCAGAAGAGACGCAAATCGAATGCAATTGATCCTTGTGGACGCCTTCGGAGTCCTCGCGCTGTTGTCTTACCCTCGCTTTCGCGCGTCGCGACGATGATGCGCGATCTCGTCCGTAACGAACACAATCGAGCAATCTATCCATTCTCCCTTTTTATCCTCTCGGGGGAACAGGGAGTCGACTTTTGAGATATTTTTTTTTCTCCAAACTGACCTTTGCGTATTCTAATGCAACGCGCAACACCACCAACAGTAACATCCACGACGTCTTCTGTGACGGCGTTAAAGTACTTGCGAACGAAGAAGGAGGAGTTTGACATCGTTTTATCCGACGTGCACATGCCAGACATCGATGGTTTTAAACTTTTGGAGCAAATCGCCTTGGATATTGATATTCCAGTGTTGATGATGAGTGCGAACGCGGACCAGTCAGTGGTACTAAGAGGGATCATTCACGGAGCGGTAGATTATCTGTTGAAACCGGTGAGAATACACGAGTTGAAGAATATTTGGCAGCACGTGGTGAGGAAAAATGGGACAGATTCGTTGCAGCGGTCCGCGTCGATGTCGATGTCGCCGAGGTCGGGGAGAGGAAGTCCGGAGAAGGACTCGGGGATGAACGTGACGGAAGCGAATAAGAAATTGAGAACGATTGCAGCGGTGAATAGTGCCGTGTTGACAGATACGAAGGCGGCAACGAAGGGAAATAAGAAACCGAGCACGGTGCAAGGAATAGCAGAGTTATCGCATCAGCAGCAGCAGCAACAACAACATACAAAAAAAGGCAAAGATAATAACACCAATACTGCTCCAGTAGCAGGACAGCAGCAAAACCAGATGAACGTAACACCCTATCCAAACGCCGGGGCAGCACCAGGAGGAGCCCCAGGAGGAGCAGTAGCCCCAGGACACCCTGGCGGTCACCCGCCATTGCAGTCACCACATCAACAGCAGCAACAACAACGCTTAGACGGCTCGGTTCCACCACCGGTTAATATGTTGGGAGCATATGTAGAAAATGGTATGCCTCCCGGAGCGCATCCGCAATATCATCCACAAGGCAGTACTCAGCAGATGGGATCTCTGTCAACAGATCCAAACATGATGAACGTAGTACGTAGTGGTGGCGGCGGTGGCGGCGGTGATATGAACGGTGTGCCAGTGCAAGCCAACGGAACGCCTGGAGCAGGACAGTCGGGTGGAAACACTGGTGCAGGTTCGAAAAAGCCTCGCGTAGTTTGGTCGGCGGAACTGCACCAGCAATTTGTTAATGCCGTGAACCAGTTGGGCATCGATAAAGCAGTGCCAAAACGCATCTTGGATTTGATGAACGTGCAAGGTTTGACACGAGAAAACGTCGCGTCACACTTGCAAAAGTATCGATTGTATTTGAAGCGTTTGCAAGGTGGACCGAACAACCCGGGTGGTCCGGGCTTCTTGAGCAACAAGGTAGCGGGCAGCACGACTGGTGCCTCGAAATCATCCGGATCTGGGAAGAGTAAGAATAATGCGAGTAAAGTTAGCGTGCCTGGTGGGTCATATCAGTTCCATCCTGGAGCTGGAGCGCCTCCGCAGCAGTGGAATCAAGGAGTGCCGCAACAACAGCAACAGCAACAGCCTCCACACATGGTTGCAGCCGCAGGTCCAGGCATGCCTCCACAACAACCACAATATTCTACGTTTCCACATCCTCAAGGTATTACACAAGGTCCACCACCAGGAACGGTTCCTCGTTACAGTTACGGACCAGTACCTATCGACGCGTCTTCGTTTACGCCAATTCCGTTGGACTTTGATGACTCCGGTCTCGGCCTCGGCGCGTCCAAAGGTAGATTCGGCAGTAAATCGACCGATGATATGTTGAGCATGTTTCTGAAAGATGGTGATCCCGACTCGATTTTGTAAAATAGATAGAGATATCACACCTTAAAGGGACGACGTTTAATAGTCTGCTGAACAACAAATGTGCAATAGTAGTATTTAGTAGCATATCAAAAAATAATAAGATTATGTGATCGTATTTCGTATGTCTGTAACTTATTCGACGATTTTGCGCAGTTGTGATAATTTTCGTGTCCATGGCAAATTCTCTTCATAATGCGTCCGTCGTGCACTCGACGCACAAAATCTGCTGCTACCGTCTTCCTCAACCACCACCACCACCGAAGTAGTGGTAGCAGTAGTCACCATTGTTTTATGAATAGTATTGGCAGTGGCCCCGCCGCTTCTTCGTCGTCTCTCGCGGCAGCGCGTTGTTCTTCTTCCGAATTAAAAAATTCCCGAAAATTCAGAACAGCAATGCACTCGTCTCTGTATCAATCGAATCGATTATGCGGAGTACCATCTATCGGCAGAAAAATGAGTGCAATGAGCACATTTGCTGGTACTACTCATTCTTCGAAAGAACAAGACGAAAGACCTATTCAAGTGCAGCCACACGTGCTCTCGGCGTACGCGTTGAACGTGAATCCGAATTTTGAGCTAAACGTCTCAACTGTCGCGAGAATAGATGCAAAGGATTTTCCATCCGAGGAAGAGGTAAACGAAATCACGGAGGTTTGGGATAAGACGAGAACAAACAGGGAGAAGATGAACCCAGTAGAGTCGCCGTTTATGAGAGCAGCGGCGTCAAATAATGGCAAAGATGTTGAATACACAGTAGAATTGTTTGCACGAACGAAAGGCGAAGTCGTGAGATATGGCGGACGAGGAGGAGGAAAACAACTAGGTGAAAGGAGAATTGATGTGACAGGATTAGTGCCTGGAAGTAATAGTACAATGGATGAGAGAGAAAATGACGAAGATACAGAATTGTGCGTGGAGTTGATGCGAGAAGGTCTGTACATGCATTGCAATGCCCATAAAGCCATTCGCGATTTGTACGCCGTTTCGAGAGGGAAGGATAAATCGAGCATCGTGTTGACGGCGAGAAATTCGAAAGACGATGAGTCAAAGAAAAGAGGAGGGGAACAAGAAGACGATGAAGATAGCTTGCTTTTAGACCAGTTTACGGTGACTATAAACGCACGTTCACTTCCACCGAGACTCGAGGTCCGACTGGGAAAAGAACGTCGAAGCGCTTTAACTGTGCGCCAAATTCTGGACGATCCGACGTTGCGAGACTCCTTGAAAGATGGAGACGAGGTTGTCGCTTTGGGTGGACCGAAAGTATCTGGGAAGATTGATTTGAGCAGTAATAGTTTTGGCTTAGTTGGCGAACGAAGGACAGAGTTGAACGGAGAATCTTTGTTGGATTACCATCGCTCGCGGTATAAAGATCGAATTCCAATGCTCGCCAATGCGAAAGACGACGATAGGGCGGTTGGTTTGAAACTGCGGGGACAGAAGTCAGCTTGGCCATATCCTGCAGAACTTTTGTCATTGAAGAGTGAGAGTTTTAGCCCATTATCTTCGTTGGTTGAATTGCCGGATCCCGAGACGTACCAGAAGAAAGTATCGAAAATCAGACAACTCCTCGGCGACGACGCATTTGTACCGTTGGCGAGAATACACCCAAAGATGATGCGCCTGAGCGGCGAGACGTCGTCTTTGCATTTGTGTTGCTCATCCAAAGAAGGTGGATTGACTGGACCGTCGAAAATATTCAGCGATTTTGAGACGTCGTATTACGAGTTGGCGTACATTTCATCCGGCAGTAGCGAAGAAGACTCTCGAGCGCAAATTAGGCAGTTGGCGAACGAAGTCGAATTAGTGCTTAGAACAAAGTGGAACTTTTCGGAAGAACAGGTGGCCTTTCTAGTGAACGATGTGAAATCGATGCGAGTGGTGACGAAAGAAGAAAAAAGAAAAAAAGGACGACCAGTCGCGTACGTTCAAAGCATTGCAGATGGTGATAAAACGAAAAAGAATAGCAGATGGGCAGCAGATGTAGAGCGAGAGCGTTTCGCATTGTTTCTAAACGCAAACAGAGGAGGAACAAGCGTCACAAATCAGCTAGGTTTGACGGACGATGTGGACGATTACGGATTATCGGAGACGTATTTTGTTGGATGTTCGGTTGACTACTATCAATACGGCGAAGGATCACACGGAGGAGGACGACAAGATGCTTCTCCTGGATATCCTCTCGTCGATTCTACCGGTGCAGTTGTGGCGAGAGATAATACTGCTGTTGTTGATCGCCACAAACCGATAACCTCGGCCGTTGCGTTTGCATTAGAGCACATGAAAAAGAAGACGAAGAATTATGACAACGGTGACTACGAGAACAAAACGAAAGAGCTCACCGTGCACGCATTGTCGTCCTACTCAAACTCGAAAGCGTCACCCACGGACGTTGAAAGCGCATTCGCGTTAGTCGCGGCTTCGAAATCCTCGAACGATCGAGTGCAACTGAAAATTATGGAAATCAAAACGGGATACAACAATTTGAAAGTGCTCAGTTGGGATTCTAACCTGAAGAGAACCGCCCAAGCGCAATACGGATTTTACTGCGTCGATCCCACGAAAAACAACGAAAACGTGTGCGTCACCACGCACCCAAAAGAAGATGGCGGAGGTGTCGTCGCACCCCTTTTCGTTTCATCCAAATCTTCTTCTTCTTCTTCTTCTTCATCTTCTTCGAACAGAACACGAACGAACGACTTGAAGCGCATCATAGCCTTGAG
>MDTG01049330.1_pt1 | contig 13590 bp, 11 predicted proteins | sample 811421 | NCBI WGS metagenome assembly MDTG01 (sample SAMN05326645, study PRJNA326480) | marine metagenome | isolation source: seawater | place: Pacific Ocean: South East | collected 2011 | reverse complement strand
GTTCCGGGTTGTGAAGCATCTGTCCATCCATGTACTGATGGAACAAGTTAGACAACCAACCGTACTGACGGGAGTGGTTGTACAAACCGACATCAACACCTTCCATGAACGCATCAGCATACTCCATGATGTCATAAGGCACAGGCTCTATGGAAGGGTCATCACATACCCAACCACTAACTACTTGAACATAAGTGTCACCAACATTGACAGCACCCTTGATGTAAGGAACTCCATACTTAACGCACTGACCACAGTGATGAGTACCGTCGCTACCAAGAGGATGTGATACTACAAGACCATCCTTACCTGCATGCTCACGCAACTGTTCTTCTAACCATGCTAACTCGGAGTCATCCGCATTCTTGACATGGATGATTTGCTTGACCTCAACAGTACCATCGTCGCAACCAAAGAGGTTGCCACTGTACAGGTTACCATCAAAGTCACTTGGCATAGTAGGTGCGGGTGCTATCGGTGGTGCGCCATGAGACCCACGCAACTGAACCAAGTAAGTGTCACGAACCATGTAGCCGTTAGAGTTTCTTGCATCTCTTGCTTGAGTACTAACGAACTCTAACTCTATCTTGCTTGGGTCTATGCCTATCTTCTCTAAGTCATGGGTGAGGTAGTTATCCTCACCGACCTTGAGGGTGACTTTGAAACAGTCCTCACCTGCTGTGACACCTGCATTACCTTCACCGAAAACTATGTGAGAGTTAGGGTACATAACTGCTGATGCTACTGCATTAACGAAGGGTTGTACTATGAGCATACCTTGAGGGTCTATGTAACCATGCTTGTATGCCGGTGTTTCACTTGGGTCTTTGGACAACATAGTTCTAACTATGCGCTCTACTATCTCTCTTGCATCTTCAAGAGTAGCGGCAGGAGAGGACTCAAGTACACCCGGTCTTGGGTTGAGTGGACATGCTCGTATGAACATCGGTCTATCATTGGAGTAACTGCGCTTGTTCCATATCTTATCTATGGTTTGCAACGCTTGACTCACGAAGCGTTCCGTTGTTTCTTCGTCGAGGACATCCCCCCACTGTAGACTCCACTTGATGTCATCAGTATCAAGCGTGGCTAGGTCTTGGTACAACCTACCATTGGTTTTTGCGGTCACATACTTTGCTAAGGCTTCTGCTTTTTGGCTCATCATATTTCTCATCTCCTATTTCTTTCTTGGTTTATATATCATTTTCATTCAGTCTATCTTTCTTGTTTGGTATCTCGTGCATAGGTGGGGGTGTCCATTTACCCACGCCCATGATTAGTTCTTGGAACTCGTATGCTTTCACAAACGATATGGTAAATGCTATCTCGCTACTCATAGTATCACCACCATAGCATTGTCAAGTCTGTATTCGTTGCTTCCATTACCGAGTGGCTCAAGCATAAAGTAAGTAACTCTTGTACCGTACATCTGTTTGGTCACGCTTACAGCATTGAAGTTCTTGGGTGTATCATAAGCAGGTTTGGTGATGTGTTTTGTTTGTGTCCATTCATGTGATGTACTTCCTTTTCTCGCCAAGTCTATTTCAGTCCTGTAGTCTTTTGCATACACATGGATACTGAAAGGGATAAAACGATTCATGTTTCTGTGGGTGGACAGCGTAGCCCAACCACCATTACAAAGAAGTATCCTTCCGTCTAAGTACCAAGTGATGATGTCAGTTTTATGGTAACGCAGTGCATACTTACCATCATCAAGCATGAACAGTCTAGTGTTAGAAGTCACAGGCTTGCCCTTACTTGGGTCTCTTGCTCTTGCAAACAAAGCCGCTACATCTTTGTACTTCATTGAACATCACCTTCGTAGCATTCTTTTGTACAGTAAGGAGTAGCGATGTTGAAACTTGGACTTGTACGCCACAGTATATCCTTTTGGTTGGCATAACCTTTGCATCCTGCACACTGTATGTAACCATTACACACAGCCCATTCATTCACATTCTTGTACTTCATTGTTCATCACACTCACTGCACAGTTCTGCATACACATACTGTTTTCCTTTCCATTCATACTTGCACTCAAAGCAACGCATGTGTAAGTTACTTTCGTAGTATCCTAGTTTGCTTGCTTTGTCATATATTACTTGACCAATTTTGGGTTTCATCAATTGCCACTTCTTTCTTGGTTTATATATCATTTTATTTCAGTCCACTGTTTTTCAATATCAATCTTGTACCGTGGGTGTATATACTTTGAGGCTAAAAGTATCTTCGCCACTATGTCAAAGTATCAATAGTCTCATAGTGTGTGTCAAAGATTTGACATATCATTATCTCACCTATCCCTATAGTAATAATATATATTCTTCTTAGAGTAAGTATGAGTAATGAGTATACTCATTTTACTGACATGAGTAATGAGAACTTTGAGACAATGAGTACAACAGCGTTAGGTTACAAGATGTAACTCGTACTCCTGTATAAGAAACTACAAAGAGGGTACTGCGAGCAAGGGTCAGCCTCACCCCTAAGAATAGTCACCCGCCCGTTAATATACCCGGACTTAAATCTCGCTCTTGCTCGCACTAATTGAATTATTTTTACAACCCATACGGGTGTGTCGCAGTAACTCGCAAGGTGAACGGATTAGCGAACCGCATGCGAGGCGACAACACCCCGACATCGCATGCGCTATGGCGAATTTGAAAATAAAAAAAAGCCCCCACGCCCCCCGAAAGGGGCGCAGGGGCAGTTATATTCCGCAGAATATATCAGTTCATAAGTGTGCTAGGGTAGTTACCTACTCAAGACAAGGACACATGGCCGTTGGTCATGAGCCAAGTGATGCTGTTGATGGTTGCGCCTTCACCTGTGTAGACAGTCTGTGGTGCGCCTTTGTTCTTGGCGATGTTTCGGACAGTGATGCTAGGCATGCTTGAGATGTTAGCGACGGTTAGTTTGACCTCTTCTTGCACAGGTGCGGAGACTGTTGGTTGTGGTGTTGGAGTGACTTGCACTTGGGAAGGAGTGTTTGTTATGACCGCTTGCGCTTTCATAGCCTTCTTTTCGTCTTTGGTCTTGCCTTCATGCCATGCTTGTACGACCTTGCCGGTTTCATCTTTTATGTTGTACTCACATCTGCACCACTGCTTTCGTGCTTGACCTTCATACTCAAACGCCTTTTGTGTAGGGTCGTTAGCGGCGTAGAAAGCAGTACCTTTTTGCACAGCCGTCATAACAGCGATGTCTTTTCTGTCGTCACGCACTTTTTGGCGGATGTTACCCATTCCATGTGCTACAAGGTTGCGTACTTTGCCTTTGTTCTTGCCGTTCAAGACCTCATGCTCATGGGAGAGCATGTCTAAGACCTGTGCTTCTGTGCTTGTGTAAGAAGGTACTTGCTCTTGGAACGCTTTGTTTGCATGCTCACGGAAGCCTACTAACGCAACCATAGAGGCTACGACTTCTGCTCTTGTGTAGGTGACGAACTCACTCGGCATCCATGCGGCTTTTTCGTTCGGCTTAGGGGCTTCACCTGTCCACTCAAGGTATCCTGCTTCTTCGTCGAAGGTTACAGGTAGGCTCACAAACTCATGGTCACTTGCTAGGAAGTCACGCAGTAAGTTACATACCGGGGTGAACTGCTCACCTCTTGCGGCGTTCCTGTCTACAGGTACAGTGGTTACGGTCATAGGCTGGCTAGGGGTTTTCTTGGCTATATCTTTGCTCATTTCGATTCCTCCAACCGACACTTCTTTCTTGGTTTATATATCATTTGACTTTGGTGACTTGATTTTCAATATCCAAAAGTCATAGCATACATGCCATAGCACATAGCACCTAAGCACATGAAGGGAAGGTGCTATTCGCACCCGTATGGGTTGGGTCAAGGGTCGCTATTCATGGGGGTGCGAATTAGAGAAGGCTATGGGAGAAGGCAATACAGGGGCGGGGGCGGGAGTGTCACTTAGGAATCTATAGAACGGCGCATGTGGGCGCAGGTGGGGGCGCAGTATAGCGTTCTATAGAATGCCTGTGCCATACCCACGCCCCACCCACGCATAGCACACACGCAAGGTTTAGCCATAGCACAAAGTGCTATGCCGTTCTATAGAACGGGGTACGGCGGCCATAGCACAGCCCATAGCACCGCCCATAGCACGCCCCTTAGAAGGAGAGATAGCCATAGCACACCCCATAGCACTTCTTTTAACCGCACACAGCGTTTTAATAGAAAAAAAATTTTAGAAAAAAATTTAGTATAAAAGTAATTTTATAGCGAATATCTTTTATTCTCATTGTTCTTAGCACCTGCATGGTGGAGTATGACTTCTGTGATTGTTGTAGTCCTACCGAACTTGCTTTTGCAGTGATGAAAGCAAAGAAAAAGTCCAAGCCGTTTCACGGTTATAACCCAAATAGGCATCACCGAAAAGGTGGGCTGAACGCTAAGGGTAGGGCGGCGGCCAAGAGGAAAACCGGCGCAAACTTGAAGCCGCCTGTAACCACCAAACCGTCAAAACTCAAGCCCGGCTCTAAGAAAGCAAAGCGTCGTAAGTCTTTTTGTGCGAGAATGGGTGGTATGAAAGGGCCAACTTCTAAGAAGGGCAAATTGACACCAAAAGGTGCGGCATTGAAAAGGTGGAATTGTTAATGACAGCGTTTAATCAAGCATGGGATATATTGAAAATGCGCTTTAGAGATTTTCAAGATAAAGCAAAAGGAATGCAAGATGATATTAAACATAGATATGCAAGAGAAAAAGGCAACCCAAGAATGATGCCATCTCATGAACAAGACACAGTTAATCAAAGCATAGTAGATAGATTAGTGCATGATAATATGCAAGAAAACATGCAACAAGGTAGAGTAGGTGAGCAAACTACAGATGCATTAGCAAGTAATAGACCTTTATTCGTACCTAGATTTGATGCTCGTGCAATACACCCTAAATTCACAGTAAGACAAGATATACAAGATAAAATGCCTTATTCAATGTCGGACTTATACACTGATAAACCCCCAATTAATTATTATGACCCTGCAAATTATGCTGAATCTCCTTCGCCAACTCTTACTGAAAAAGATATGGAGATGTTGAGAAGGTTTGACACCAATAAATTTAATTTGTAGGTTTTAATATGGATGAATTTGACAAGGTGTGGGCTTTACTTAAAGGTCAATATATGCATCCTAGCGTAATGGGTCATTTTGCTCGTGGTACAATGGCTCGTGAAGATGCAGATTTTAGAGATTTACTTACCGGGGAAAGAAGAACCGATGCTGAATACAAAAAATACCCGATAAACCGATATGATTTTCAAAATGATGATACTATAGACCCTGCACCGTATGACCCTAGAAAGCGAACAGGTCCAACAGCGATGCCAAAAGCAGGTGAGTTTGGGAGAGATGATAGATATGACCGACTTAGAAGGATTGCAAGAAATACAGGCTTTGGTAATACTAAAGACGGCCCTCTTCACCGACAAGAAGAAAAAGTTAGACCAATAATTAGAGAAAAAGCATTAAGTTATCCTCAACAAGCGGTTGATGACTTTATAGCACGATTATACAATCCTCCTACTCGTGGACCTTTTTTTAAAAATCCAACTGAAAAAGAATTAAACGACCCTTACAGATTAAAACCGGATACTGATGGCCTTAAAGCATTAGAACCCGGTGACATAGCGGGTTACCCTGCTTCAAAAACTGGACATAGTTATGCTATGTCACATTTAGGAAACCCAAGAGATAGAACAAGACTTGATGCTTTACGAAGGGCAAAGCAACACCATGACTTAAATTATACTGACGCTGAAAGAGAAGCATACTTTGGAGGCCCTTATCCATTACTCGCATACGGTTTGAATGACCCGATAAGTAGACAAGGTAGTGAATATTATGAACCGGATAAATATGAATATGAACTATTTGACACTGACGACCCTTTTGATTTAGCATACAATCATTTAGAACAAACTACATTCAAGAACTACGCAGATTTGATACCTCCCGACCTTAAGAGCCGACAACTTTAATTTGTAAACTACTTTAGCCTCGGACATGGGTATTGCAAATTTATTGCTTTTGTTTTTTCTTGCTTTTTTGATGGGATATATTTGGGCTTCGTATACTTTAGTTTCTAAAGAAGATACCAGTTTTGTCGTGTTTGACGACGATGATGAAATTCAAAAATTTCATGAATCTTGCTTCCACGGTATGAGGAAGGGGATTGAATGAAGGTAACCGTCTATGAGGTTGGCCCTCGTGACGGTTTGCAAAATTTAAAACAATTTATACCGACTGAAATTAAAAAGGGCTTGATTGATGAATTATACAAAGCCGGTTTAACTCACATTGAAGAGACATCATTTGCACATCCAAAGTATGTACCGCAAATGGCAGATGCCGAAAATGTGTTTAACAAAGGTTCTGTACTTGTAATGAACAGGCGTGGTCTTGATAGAGCGTTAAGTGTAGGTGCTGAAAAAATAAATATTGTATATTCACCATGTGAAGAGTTTAATATCAAAAATTTTGGTAAAACAAGAAGTGAATTAATTACAATGTATTACACAATGCTTAATGGTATACCAAAAAATAACATAAGAGTTTACATTTCTATGGCGTTTGGAAGTCCGTATAGCGGCGTAATAACACCTAAAATGATGCAATTATGTATAAAAGATGCAAAATTGTTGGGTGAAACGGTAGTTTTCTCGGATACCGTAGGTGCGGCTACAAAAGAGGAAGTAGCGTTGTGGGCGGATATGGCGAAAGAGAATAATTTGAAAGCCGCTATTCATATTCATCATAATGGAGATGAACAAAAAGCAATTAGAACAGTAAGATATGCTTTATTGGAGGGCATTAGAGAAATAGACTCTAGTATAGGCGGTTTGGGTGGCTGTCCTTTTGTACAGGAGAGTGGTGCTAATTTGTCTACTGAAACATTAGTACGACATTTGAATATATGGGGCTTTGATTGCGGTATAACTGAAAGAAAATTGCAACCGGCGTTAAAAATTGTAAGAGAAATAAAAGAACTTCAAGAATTAATGTTAGTGAAATAGATGTTGATTTCTTGGCTCAACTACTGTTGGATTTTCTTCTTTATAGTTTTCAGCCATTAATTGTATAGTTCTGTGCATAAAAGGGTCAATATCTTCAATTAATGTACCGTTATTCGTCGGTGTCATTTTATGTGTACGGTCAAGCATCATTATGTCATCAATAAATTCTTGTGGTAATTCTTCGTTGTGGTGAAGTTCTACTGAACCTTTTGTTAATAACTCCCATGCTAAATCCATAGGTTCACTTTTTTGTTTATTTGCACTTTTCCTACCATCAATTGCTTGCCTTCTTGCTACATGTTGTTTAAATTCATTTCCTTTTAAACCATGAGCATTAATAATCTTAGTATTATTATCTCCAAAATCTTCACCCTTAAATGATTGTCCATCTCTAATAAATGGAGTTTTACGATACATAACAGTTGTAAGTTGAGGTTTATGTGGCATGTTACCATGTGGTTTAACAATAGCAATAATTGAATCACCTTCACTAAGATAACTAGCCGGACTTAAATTATGTTGTCTTAATACTTCTCTAGGAATTCTTTTGGCTTGCATAATATTATCTAATAAATGAGTTCGTATAGCAAATTCTTTGGTAGGAACATTTCTTTTATAATTTCCATCTTTATCTAAATATGGGCTTAATGCAGAATGTATCCTATCTATCACTTCTTGTCTTTGCTTATCATCATCTATTCTATATTTTCCAAACAATCTTAATTTACCATGACCTTTATCACCTTCATAAAAATCATTTTGTAATCTACCTTCAAAACTAGGTTCTGCATTAGGGTCAAATTGAGGCTGTTGAGTTTCGGGTTCGGGTTCAATTTTAGGAGGTAAATTTTGAGCCGGTATATCTTGTGGTTCTGTAGTAAAAGTAAAACCACCTTCTCGATTTTGTGCAAATATGTTTTCCATTTGTTGTCTTGTAACTCCCGAATAACCATCCGTTAAGTTATTCGGCTCTTTTAAAGGTCTACCACTAGCATCTAAATCATTATACATATTTTGTATATGTTGTTGTACAGAAGGATGGACATATTCTCCTTTTGCTACACTTGCACCGGCTTTGGCTTTGTCAGCCATGTCTTGAGCCGATGACGCTTGTGCTTGATTCTTTTGCTGTTGCATTTCTGCTCGTCGTTGTTGTATCTCCATTCCTGTTTGAGCCAAACTTTGAGGCTTAAGTTTTTCTTTTGCCCCTTCTACGGCAACTTGACCTATCTTAGAAGCCCCTGCTCTAGCAATACCTTTTGCCGCACCTCTCGCTATTGCACCACCAACTACTTTAGCACCGGCCATCAAAGCGGGTATTATTGGTACGGCTTTACGCACACCAACAGGTCGGCTCATGATTACCGTATAGGGCGAGCATTCTAAATGCTATCGCTACCTCGCCCATAACAGGTGCGAGCGTGAGCAAGATACTTGTTAAACAGCAAACCACCTTACAAGATTTTGGTTTAGAACCATTAGACGAATTTCCAACTATACCTTATGACCCATCACAATTAACACCCGGTATTGAAGCAAGTTTAAAAGTACAAAGTGATTCATACAGAAATACACCTATGGGTGAAGGTTATAATACATCTAATATTCAACCTAAAAATTTACAAGAATATAGAGATATGTTACTAGATGACTATTATAGAAATGTATCTGCTTATACTAATCCCTCGGAACTTGAAAGCATAGAAACTGACCTTGAAAATGCTAGAAATACGGCTATGCGTCAAGTTTCTAATCAAGTAGGTGGGTATGGTCCAAAAAGAATATTTCAATTATTCCCAAAAGACAAAACACCTCAACTACAAAACCATCCTCGAACAAAAACTCTTCCTCTTGACTTAGATGAAGATGGAAACCTTGCATATCTCAAAGATTTAGAAAAATTAAACTCGATTAATACTGAACAAGGTTCTATTAAAAATACATTACCGGGTACTTATGATGATAATTTTCCTAACTTAATGGCATCTTTTAAAGGAAAGCGTAGAGAAAATTTAATGTCATCAAGAAACTTTTTTAACAATTTAGTTAGAAGATATGGCCCTCAAGGTGCAACTGAAATAATAAGAAATCATCCCGCTTTTTCAACAAATCGTCAAAGAAGTTTAGCCGAAGTGCTACCTGCTTATCAAACTGAAAATCCATTTAACGAAGATGGTTCAATAAAGCCCGGTGCTGTACCTCCTGTAACAGCAGTTAAGCAAATGTCTGCTAGTGATATTGAAAGATTAATGCTCGGCGCAGGACTTATGCCTATAGGGTCACAAACTGATTCGGATAATCAAGGATATGAAAGAAATATTGTGATTCCATCTATAATGGACCAATTTGCTTTTGAACAAAGTGACCACAGTAAAGCAAAAAGTAAACTTAGAAAACCAATGATTATTGGTGATATTGATAGAAAAAATCGTGGTGGTACACAAGCCGGTAGTTTTGTTTCACCTACTACAATACCGGATATTAGTGCGGCAATAGTAGCATCAAAAAGAGAACCACATAAACTAAGAATGTTAGGTATAAGAGGTTTAAATCCTATTGATGATTTTGTACAACAAAGAGCATCTACAGGACAACGGGAAGGAACGAGTGAAGGATATGTGCATTCAAGAATAGACCCTAGTAGACTTGTACCAATAGAAATCCCAAAAGGTAGCATACCTGCTACTGTTAGAGGTGATGTATCAATTAATATGAATGACCCAACACCTTCACAAGACCAAAGAGTGGCAAATTTACTTGGTACGATTAATGATGGTTTTAAACCCGGTATTACACAAGATACCTTAACACCTAGAATGTCTAAGAGGGGTTTTCATAAAGATTTGAATTTAGAAACATTATTTAATTTTCACAAAGATGGATTTCATGATAGTAAAAATTCAATTACACAGCAAATAGAAAGAAATACAAATAGAATGAAAGGTTTGGATGAATCACTTAAAGTATATCAAAATAGATTAAAAGAGTTAAAAGATATGACATCATTCTTTGAGACTTTAGCCCCTCATGATTTAGATAGACATAATGCTAGTATAGAACATGTAGAATACCGTATTGATGACATAGAAGGTGAAAAAGAACAAATTAAAACTCAAACGCAACATCTAAATCATAGATTGCTTTATCATAATCAAGATTTCCAAGAAGCATCTAAACAATATGCAAATGCATTAAGAAGTTTAGATACTCAATTACCATTTTTAACTGATATACCCCAAACAGGTATTAATTTAGATGAAGAGTTGCCAAAACTTGAATCATCATTAGATGGTCATGATGGTGGAACTCAATTAGACGATAGAAATAAATTAAACTTTAATTTAGACAAACATGGTTTTCCATTAAATGAAGATGGTACTGCTATGACATTAAATGAAAAAATCAATTTAGTAACAGACCCTAATTTACAAGAATTAGCAGAAAATATATTTAAAAATAGAAAAAGAGTAATAAGCCAAATAAGAAGTTATAATACAAAATTACCATTTGGTGATGATACACCAACTAAGGAAAAAATTAAACCCAATGAACTAGAAAATTATCTTGAGAATTTAGAAAGAGCAAGAGATTATGAAATAGAAAGTAGAGGTAAAACCACAAATCAAGAATTATATCAAAACTACATAGACAAATTAAGGAGGGAACATGCTGATGCAAGGAAAAATATTCGTTAAACAAAGTCTAAGTGATGCATATAGGCAATATTTAGAGGATGTAACTATCCCAATGAATACTTATCTTGATGCACCGGAAGAGTTTGTAACTACTAAACCATCTATTTATCATTCATTAAGAATGCAACCTGCTACTGATGCAAGAACAGGTCGAGTAAGAAATTCACCCGCAATAGCAAGAGCATTAGCATCCAATGATAATTTGCAATTTCAAAATGATATAAGGGATTTCTCATTACCATTAAACACTAATCAAGGACTACCACTATATGGTAGACATGTTTATCCCGGTGAATTATATTCTTTTAATCCTAGTTTTGGTAAAGAAACACATCTTCCCGATTTACCAGTTACTTACAAACAAACATGGGGTGATGGAACAAAAAACAGACCGCTTAATTTGTACGGTTTTACGGGTAATGCCCCTACTCCGCAAAGATTTACTAGTAGTACATTTCAACCGGAAGGGATAATTTACGGTAATTTAGATGAAAATGATGTAATTCAATTAAACACTAGACCTGCTTCTGCTGAAAGATTTGCTCAAGTGGCAAGAGCATTGTCACCATTTCATCCGAGTAGAGATATAAAACATTTAGGTGTACACTCGGAAGATTTAGCAAGGGATATTATGGATGCGGGTATCCCACCGATATTAGCAGAATCTAATGTAGATACTAAAGGTATAACTCAACATTTACCATTTAGATTAGATGAAAAAATAGATGTACAAGAAGCACATGACCCATTCGCTCAATATGATATGGGTAACTTAAATCGCCCAACCCCGGAAGGACTTGGACATTTTACACTTGATTCTATTAGAGCAGGTGAACCAATGGACATCTCTATGCAGTTGCTTAAAGCCTCTTTACCTACTATGCGAGAAGCAGGTTTAAGTTTTGAAGATTTAGATGCTTTAAGATTTATTCCTAATTATCGTAAAACAAGTTTCTATCAACCACAATTATTAAACAAACCCGCTAACATAACTTATGAAAAAAATACTGCATCACAAAAACCGGAATACAAAAGAATACCCGGATTACAAACAGAAATTGGACCACCACAAAATAATATACATTCTTATTTTGTAAACCCTGCAACACGCTTAGGTGTTTTATCGGGAGATGTGACATTTATGGCTAAACCTACATTATTAGGTATTAGAAATAATGATAAAGATTACGGAGTTGATTTTTGGAGAACTCAAAGACAAGGGGCAGGTAGTGAAGGTGGAGAAGGTATAATTTACGGCGAACTACCAAAACAAAATTTTGCAGAAATTCCAATAAATTATACTGCGGCTGATGCGATGAGGGCTAAATTAAATTTAGACCACTTTATGGATACTTTTCACATACCGGAAGAAGAAGCATTTGAAATGTTAGCCACTAGATTTCCCGAAGTGCATAATATAGCATCACAATTTCCAAATGTAAATACTCAAGATACTTCATGGCAACAACCTGCACAATACAGGGGTACTAATCCATTACTCTTAGATGAAATAGACACAAAAGTAGCAAGCGAGCCAATGGATATTGCTATGCGGTTGCTCAAAGAGGCTCGCCCTCATGCACTCATAGATAATTTTCATTTGGAGATGTTGCTTAGTCCGAAATCGTCTGCACGACCAAAATTGTTAAGACAATATTTTCCTCATGCAACATCCGAAGATAAAATACCAATGAATGAACTCGCAACAGAACAAGAAATAAGGCAAAGAGATACTGATTATTTTCCCTTAACTCAAGCCCAACAAGATTATCGTGAAAAAGAATCCCCGCCTATTTTTGCCAATGTTGCGACGGATAAGGTGTCGTATGACCCTTATTGGCAAGATATATTGACAGGCGAACCAATGGACATCGCTTTTCAGTTGTTGAAAAAAGAGATACCATATAGCAGTAGAGATTATCCACCACAAGAAATTTCTGTATCTACAGGCACTCCACTTGTAACACCTAAAGTTGCAGGTGAAACACCCGAAGTATGTAACATGCCGGGATGTGAGTCGGGTCTACCACCTGTAATCTATAGAAGGATGGCTAATCCAATTAGAAGTATAGACAATCATCAATTTATGTGTGAACAATGTGCTTACAAAAATGATTTACAATCATTACTTTATCATAAAATGCTTAAGGGTGAAATAACCCCAATGGAACTTGCTATGCAATTACTCAAAGAGCGTGTCAGTCCCGAAGCCAAGCGACACAAGTTAGAGTATGATAAGAAGTATGAATCTTCACCGGAGAGAGTAAAGTACCGTGAAGAATTAAACCGTGAGCGTAGGCGTAGACACATTATGGGTAGGGGTGGGCCGGATATGAGCCACACCAAAGACCATACCATTGTACCGGAAAGTCCTCATACTAATCGGGCAAGGCATTTTAAAGACAAAGGTACTCTTTTGTAATAGTCAAACATCTCATTTATCTCATAGTATTAGTCAATAAATTGACTATATCATTATCTCACATTTTCTATAATAATATAATATAATGATAATATCAAAATAATGAGTGATATATTGAGATAAATGAGTACATCATAGAAATCTTTATATTGGCTACAAAATTGACCAATGGTGAGCAACATGCAAGGTACAGGACAAGACTCGGATGCAGAAATAAGATTGATGGGGTTGATTTTAGCCCAATCAGCGTTAGTAGGATTAGCAATAGGTGTGTTTGACGCAGACCTATGGTTGAAAAGCGAAACTCCTATGCTAAATGGATTTACATACGCTATGGCCGCTTTCTTTGTACAAGGTATTGCTTATTATTTCTTTAAGATGTTCTTTGAACAGAATATGCAAGAAAGAGTAAGAGCAACCGGTGTACAAAGAACAAGGG
>MDTG01011345.1_pt1 | contig 13592 bp, 13 predicted proteins | sample 811421 | NCBI WGS metagenome assembly MDTG01 (sample SAMN05326645, study PRJNA326480) | marine metagenome | isolation source: seawater | place: Pacific Ocean: South East | collected 2011 | reverse complement strand
AGGGAGTGGGCTATTCAACAAAAATCTAAATTACAAAGATACGAAAGTGTTCTACAAGAAATAAATGTTGAAAATGAAATAAATATTTTATTAGAGTCTATTAGAGATGGAAAATTTGATATTAAAGGAGGCATTGATTCAAACCAACAAAATTTAGATGAGCTGATAAGAATTAATGGTGATAGTATATCAGAAGAAGTTTCAGGAACATTACCGCCGATTTCAACATTTGAAGAAGATACCGATAGAAATACGAGAGATGCGATACAAAAAATGGCACAGGCAACACAATCTTTTAAAGCATATTTTAAAGGTTTATTAGGTAAAAGTCCTATAATAGAGGAGAGTCTAAAAAGTTCTTTTGGAGTTGATTTTGACTTTAACAATCCACCAGATGATTTTATACAAAAATTGGTAACACAGCAAGAAGCAGATCCTAGTTTTTTAACTAAATTAATGGTATTGGAAAGTGATTTTACAAAATCTAAAGATGTTTTAACACAAAAACAAAAAAGATTAGTTACAGAAACAGCAAGAAATAGAGATAGATTGAGAAAGATAGAAGCGATGCTAAGAACAGAAACTTTAGAATCTAAATATAAAAGACGACTACAATCAGAATCTTCAGATGAAATATCAGATGCAAGGAATGCTTTACAATCATCAGAAGAAAAATTAGAAGATTTGAATTCTAAAATAGAAAGTTTAGATGGTTCCTTTCAAACATTTATAACTTCAGAATTTAATGAAGTAAAAGGCGGAGGTCAATTTGATTTTTCTAAAGTATCAATACAAAATCCGACAAAAACTTCTTCTACTGAAGCTGGAAAGGTGGAAGAAAAAACTAATGAACAAGAAAATCAAGGTAATACTGGTGAAGAACATAACCAAGAAACAAAAGATAAACAAGGGGAAACAACTGGAAAAGTAGGTGAGGAACAAACAATAGAAGATTTGATAAATAGTATAGACGAAGATTTGACAACAATTACTGATGATAATGATAGAATTGTTCATAGTTCTGAGAGTGAAGTTGATCGTGAAACTGTGGAAGCCTTTCGGAAATGGAGAGAAGAGTTATCAGAAAGTGGTAAGAAAGATTTAGAAACTATAGAAAGATTACTTGATTCAGATACAGAAGGTAAAATATTGAGTGATGCCCCCGTTAAAACGAAAGAAGGTAAAATACTTTGGTTTCAAAAACAAGTGAAAATACAAAATGTTATGGCATATCTTATGAGTAATAAAGATGCTTTAATGCAAAGTAATCATTTTAAAACTTTAACTGGATTAAGTGAAACTCAAAAATTATCTACAGATTTAGAATTGACTACAGATCAGGAGATATCTCTTATGGAAGAATATAGCGATTTTTTAGATGATTTTACTGGTCCAGAGCCTGCAGATGAAGGGGAAAAAGTTGATAGAGATAGGATGAGAGATTGGGTAGACAATTGTATTATTTCTGGCGGTTCAGGTTGTAATATGGCTTCAGTAAGATCTATAGATCAGGATTTCATTGATAATTCAATGGGAAGTTATCGTGGTAGTATAGAATCTTTAGAGAAAGCTCAGTTAGCTACTTCAGGTTTGGCTGCCGGTGCGTGGATTGCTACTCAGGGAGCGGCAATGGCTGATGTAAGTGGTGGATTTGTGACCGCTGGTTTGGCGACTACTGCAACTGTTGCCAAAGTTGGATCTTTAGGAACTACTGCACTGAAGGGAGTTCAATTAACGAGACAAGGAATTGAATTTGCACAGTCGGTTGCTGAAAAAGCAAATAAATTACTTGGGCAAATAGAAAGTGTTAATTCAATGGTAAATGACAAAGATTATCAAACGACTCAAAATTTAAGACAAATGAAAGGCTTATTATATGATATGTATAGTATAAGTGATAAGGCAAGAACATATTTGGAAGGAGCGGAGACGATAGCGGGATCTGTCTCCGATGGTGCTAAACAGTTGACAGGGGATTTATCAGAAATTGTATCTGGTTCTATAGATACTAGGAAAGCTATTAGAGAATCTACACTTGATTCTATCGAACAAAATGAAATTTACGAACAAACAAAAATAAATCCGGAAGACAGCACGTGGAATGCTGGGAAAATGGCTCTTATGTTTATTAATGAACCGGAAATGGTGAGAGATTTGTACTCAGGATTTAGTAAAGTTGGAGCTGACTTAGGAAATAATATACAATCTTATGATGATTATAAAAAAGAACATACTAATTGGTGTATGACTGAAACTGGTTGCCAATATGGATATGCTTGGCAACAATATGAATTGATTAATGGTCTTTCTAAAGGAAAGGGTTTCGGTTTTATGCATCAATTCAAGGATAAATTAGTTGCTAAACTGAATACTGAATATGTGAATAATGAGGAGTATAGACAATATGAAATATATGAACAATTACGTCAAAGAAAGGAAGGTGATGTTGGAGAAAAAATATCCCCAGAATCTCTGGATGGTGAAAATAAAGAATTTTATGATTATTTTCATAATAAATTTGGAGGATATACAGAAGAACAAATTGAACAATTGAAAGATCATAATAGAAAAAGTCAGGATTTCTCTAAATCCTTAACCCAATTAATGGGTGGAGATGTTCGCGGGGCAATAGAATATGATTTACTTACTGATGCACTAGCTACAACTTCAGTGGATGTTAAAACATTAAAAGAAGACGGATGGGAATTAGAAGAACCTAGGGATCCAACAAATCCTTGGAGAACTTTCACAAAAGGCGAAGAAAAGAAAACATACAGAGTAAATGAAAAGGGTCAAGCAATTAGTGATTCTAATTATGGGGGAGGAATAATTTGGCATCATAGATTTGAAATCGGTCAACTCCCAACTGCTAAAAGAAGGGTAAATGAATACTTAAGATTGATTGATGTAATACAAACCCCGCAAAATGCACAAGAAGGTGATCAATCCTCTTCAACAGATATAACTCAACGAATTAAAGATTTTTTAACAGATAATGAAGGGAAATATAGAAAAGAATTTTTTAGTCAAGAAGAGACAGAAATAATAAATGAGAATTTAAAATTTATGCATGTTAAAGGATTAGATCAATGGCATAAGCCATATGATGAGAGGAGTTCGGAAAATCAATGGGCTACAACAATTGAAACTTGGTCTAGGAGATTAGAATTTGGAACAGTAATTCTTTCTATAGGTATTGGAGCTGCAACAAAGGTATCACAAGCTACAAGTTGGCTTGGTAGGGGATCTCAAGCTGGTTCTACTTTAACAAAAGCCCAAGCAACAGCTGAAGCAGGGGCAAAAGTTTTTGGAACTGCTTGGGAAGAGACGGCAAGGATTACAAGGTCAATGGCTCAGGCTAAGGGTTATGCAGAGACAGTTGCATCAGTTGCACGAGAAGGAGGTGTAGATAAAATTGCCAGAGCTACTAGCGAATTATTGAAAGTCCAGGGAGCGTTACAAACAGCAGCTATTGCTACAGGAACTACGGGAACTGTTATAAAAATGTTGAATAGAGTTAATGAAGCATTAGAATATGGTGCATCCACGAGTTCGGCTTACGCAGAAGATATTAGTTACATATTAACAAATGCTACACCTGGAGACCTTGAGGAATTAGATAATATAGTAAAATTTACTGATAGATTAACTGTAGACAATATAATAAGTCAAGATAAAGCAAATGAAATAGTTGAAGATTGGGTAAAAAAAAGAAAGGAGGAAAAAATGCAAGGAAAAAGTGAATAAAGATGTGCATAAATTATATTTAATTTATGAATATATTATTTTTAATATATAGATATATAATATTTTTTATATAACTCTCCTATAGGAACTTCTGTAATAATATTTATTTTTTTGTAGGAATATCTCTTATTTTCTTGTATTTCTAAATATTTTCCTTTATTATCTTCAATATATAGACCTTTATGAGATAACACAGCATTAATTGTTATATATTTAGTATCAATAAGTGTTTTGGAAAAATCTGTGGCACTTTCAAGTGTATCAAAACAATATATTTCTGGCAATGATTTACTTTTATTATATTCAAAAACGACCCTATATTCTTTTATTTTTTCATATTCTATTGCATTACCCAGAGGTAAAAAATAATTATATTTAATATTTTTATTCATTAATTATGAAATAGAATTATATCTTTATAACTTTTTATATTTATTTTATTCAATAATCATACTTATTTAAATGTTCGTAAATATCTATAATTATTTAAATATAATATAATTATTTAAATATATTATGAGAATTGGATTAATTGGGGTAGGTAATATGGGTATGCCTTTATTAAAGAGATTAATAAATAATAATTACGAATTAAATGTTTTATTAAAAAAGGATAGATTATTAGAAAATTGCAAAAAATTTCAATTAAATGAGTTGAATAAATTTATTGATTATAGTTCTGTAATAATATCTGTCCTTCCTAATTCTAATATAACATTTGATATAGTAAATAATATAAAAACTAATGATAAAAAATATTGGATGGACTTATGTTCTTCGTGTCCAAAGGATGTATTAAAAATAAATGATAATTTATTAAAAAAAAATATTGAATATATTGATACTCCAGTTTCTGGTGGTCCAAAAGGAATGGAGGAGGGTATTTTAACTTCAGTAGTTAGTGGTCCAGAAGCAACATATAAGAAATGCTATGAAATAATAAATTGTTATTCAGAAAATATTTATTATATATCTGATAAGATAGGAACTTCTAGCACAATTAAATTAGCAAATAACACTTTATTAGCATTAAATTTAATATCTGCTGCTGAAGTATTGAATAATTTAGAAAAGAAAGATATTGATATAAAAAAAGCATTAGAATTTATTAATACATCTTCTGGAAGGAATTGGGCGACAATGCAAAGGTATCCTGATAATATATTAACTGGGAAATATGATTTTGGATTTTCTTATGATTTGCATAAAAAAGATGTTTTAACATATTTAAGTACACTTGATAATGTAGATAATAGATTTTTATTGACTAAAATTGAAGAAATATATAGAAATGATAATAATAGGTTAAGCGATGATATGGATCATACAGAAATTGTAAAATTAATTAAATAACACCAAATTGAAAATTTAAAATTTTGAAATAATTATAAAATTGTAATTTATAAAAATTTGAAATTCATAAATTAATTTTATATAAATATGTCAATTATACCAAATTCATATAAAATTAATGAGACAGATCTATGGAAAAAAAATCTAGATGAAGAAGGTTATGCTGTAATATCAGATATATTATCTGATAATGAATATAAAGAAGCTTTTGAACTGTTTAAGAAAGATTGGAGTTATGTTTCTCCCAATTTTAATTTTGAAGATAAAAAAACTTGGGGTATAGAAAATTCTCCTATGATGTACGGTAAGGGAATGGCAGTTTTTAATGGTTTCGGTCAATCCGATTTTATGTGGTATCTTAGATTATCTAAAAATATTCTTAATATTTTTCAAGAGATTCATAATACAGAAGATTTAGTGACAAGTTTAGATGGTTTTTCTGTATATTTTTCTAATAAACAAAAATCTAAACCTTGGTTACATATAGATGAGAATCCTAATAATCCCATATATTGTGTGCAAGGTTCTTACAACTTTTTTAAAGTATCGGATCAAGATGCTGGTTTTGTTGTAGTTCCTAGATCTCATATAGAATATAATCCGGTTGTGTCACATAATAAAGATTGGTTAATGTGTCCAGAAGGTGAACATTTACAAGACTGTAAAAAGCTTTTAATTCCAGAGAATTGTTTGACAATTTGGAATTCAAGGCTTATTCATGCGAATCAAGGTATGACAAAAAAAAATACTGAATTAAATAGATTAACCACATATATATCATATTTACCAAAAAATATGAGAAGTGAAGAAGTATTAAACAAAAGAATTAAAGCTTATAAAGATTCTGAGACAACATCACATTGGTCTAATAGATGTGAATTAAAGAAATACCCTTTTGGTTTTGGTAAAAGATATGAAGAAAGAGGTTATAGAAAAATAGTTCCTAAATTAGATAATGATAATATACCAGAAGAAAGATTAAAGTATTTATAAAATTAGATTATTATTATTACAAAATCTTTTTAAAGATTTTTTGATGCTCATTTTTTCTGGGAATGTGAAACAATATTTTTTTTTTATAGAATCTGGTTTATCGATATTTTGTGTTATTTCTATATTATAATAATTTCCCCTCTTTGTTATTTTACAATTTTTTGTTCCATTAATAATATTATTCCATACATAATTTTCATATTTAGACAAAATGTTTCTTGTATTTTTATTTAATAATATAATGTTTCTATAATCAGATATATTTAAATATTTTGTTAAATGTAGAATTAAATCTTCTGTAAATTCAAACATATAAATAATAAAGATTTTTATTTTATTTTAATTATTATTGAATTACACAAAAACTAAATATATCAAAAAGACCACTATTATCTTGTTCTCCACTAACTTCTATATTTGAGTTATTTATTTGTGAACCTTCTACTTTACTAAAATTGAAGAATGTATCTTTATCAGTTAAAAGAAAAGATGATGTTAACCTAGAAGTTTGTCCACCCCATCCGCCTGATATAAGATTTGTGTTTATATCATTTATAAGTGTAATAAGGTTTTTTTCATTATTAATTGATTTCATAAAACAATAAGAAAATGCACCCTGTGATTCCCCTGCTGTATAAACATCATATGAATATTGGTTATCTTTGCAACCACTTAGAGCAATTACATTACAATTTATTTTTGGAGCTGAAGAATTGTCTTCAATATTATTATTAATATATTTATATTTAAGATCCCATATTGTTCCACTTCTACAGCAGTCCATTAATATTCTCACAAAACAATCACTTCCTAGATGCTGTAAAAATTCTGAATTAAGGGTATCATCTTTTATAATACCTGCTGATGAATAATCATAAGGGCATAAGACTTCATCTTTCCAATCAGTTTCATCACCAGACCAATCAGTTACTGAAGATCCGTGTCCCGAATAATGTATAAAAAATTTTTTATAATTATTTCTTATACTTTTAAAAGTGTTTATTATATTATCTCTATTCGGCCACAAACATTGATGAGAGCCACATATTGAATTTTGTGAATCTGCTAAAATAATATAATCAATTTCATCATTATTATATTGACTTTGTAAATAATTATAAATATTTTCAATATCATTATGACAACCCCTTAAATGGCCATTTCCCTGTGCGTATCTAATACCAATTAATACTGCAATTATTTTTTCACCCATTATCTTTATTATAATATTTTTTTTATACAACTAAAAATTAAAATTATTTAAAAATTTGTTAGTTTATATAATTAATGATTTTTGAAGAAATAATAAATAATAGAATCAAAATTATATCTTCCAAACAGTTATCAAAAGAAGATAGATATAAATTAAAAGATTTATTTTTTGAAAAAAATAGTATTGAAAATAATTTATTATTATCAATAAGTTTGAATAGAAATACAGATAATTTAAATTCAAGAATTAATATTATTGAAAAAGAAATTGATAATGTAAAAAAAAAATATGAAAATATATTTATTGAATTTTTGTAAGATATTTAAATTATTTATACACTATTTTCTTGTTGTTTGAGAAGCTCTGCTTTGTGTTGTTCTGACATTTTTTTATAGGGTGCTTTATCTTCATCTGAAGAAGATTTCCATCTACTTCCACATTCTTTCATTAGTTCTGAATTTTTCTTTGATTTCCATTCTTCAAGTTCCATAAGTTTTTTCATATTTTCACTAACAAAGAAATTGTAAGCTGTTTTTGCCCTTGGTTTCTTAGCTTTTTTCTCTTTCTTTGGCTTCTTTTCTTTTTTAGAAGATTTCTTTACAACTTTAACAGAATCTTCTACCACTTCTTCAACTTTTAGTGGAGGAGCTTCCACTACTTCTTCAACTTTTAGTTGAGGAGCTTCCACTACTTCTTCAACTTTTTGAGGAGAAGCTTTTTCTTGAAGTTTTGTAGATGATTTCTTTGATTTTCCTTTACTTTGTTTCTTAGTTTCTACTGCAGACATTTTGTAATTGATAATTTGAGATTGTAATTCTCAATTGTTTTTTAGTTTCAAATTTTTTATTTTAATTCAAAATAAATAAAATAAATAAAATAAATTAAGAATCTATAATATAATTTTATCTTTTTATATTATAATGGTTAAAACAACAAATATAGATAAACACGGTAAAAAAAGGCGCGGGAAATCTTTAATTACTGGAGACTGTATTTTCCCTTTCAAATATAAAGGGAAATTACATAATGTATGTATTGATGGAAAAGATGGAAAATGGTGTGCTACTAGCCTTAAACCTGGAAAAATGTATGCAGAATCTTGGGCATTTTGTTTAGATGAAGAAGAAAAAATACCTGAAAAACAAAAAAAAAAATCAAGTAAAAAAATCAATTTTGACGACATTCAAATATTAGACCAAGTAGATGCTTTAGAGGAAGAAAGTGGAAAAGTTAAGAGAGGGACTGTAGAAAAAAAAAATTCAAATAGAACAGTTGATATAAGATTTGTTGAGGGATATAAATTTCAGCCTGGAACTGAATTAAAATATATTAGGAAAGTAATAAAATATACAGGTGATAAAAATGAACAATTAACAGAAGAAAATTTTGATTTAATTTTAGCTAAAATTACTTTCATTGTAGATAGAAAACCATATAATAGCTTAACTATAGGTCATTCAAAAAAAAATAATATAAATGGTAGTTGGTTAGTTTTAAATATAGATGCAGATAATAATTACTTTAAAAAAATAGAAGATGCTCTGGATTATTATATAGGTGAAAGAGAATATTTGAGTAAAAAATATGATATAATTAATTTTGAAGGCTTTGATGATGATTTAATAAGAGATAAAATACCAGAATTATCTTTTGAGCCAGTTGATTTATCAACTTGTAAATATGACCGTTCTATGCTTGATGAAGAAGAATATTTAAAAGATATACCTCAGAACAAAGTAATAAAAGTTAATAGTGAAAATTGCTATAATATTGATGAATTAGTTCAATATTTGATTAGCTCCAATGGTAATAATAGAGACCCTTTAGATATTATAGAAGGTCTGACTACACCAATTTGGAAAAATGAAGAGGAATTATTATTTCTCAGAAATTTTCCAACTATCCCAGAAGATAAAAAAGAAGAATTTCAAAAAATAATGGATGAACAATTGGCTATTTTAAGAATGCCCCCTTATATTGATATAATTATGACAGATAAAGGTAAAGAATTTTTAAATAGATTATTAATTACAGGTAAAGTTTGTACAGAAGATTATACTGAAGATTTTACTCCGGCTCAAACAGAAATTACTAGAACAAGGGAATATTTACAAGAGAATTTTACAGAAGGAGAAATAAAAGAATTGAAATTAATATCTACAATAAATGGTTTAAATATAGATGGTATTTTACTTAAAGATACGGGAACACATTGTATTCACGGTGTTGGTTTCAGATTTTGTAGTTTATATTTTACTATTTTCCTGAAAATCAGAGATACAATGAAGTTATTAGGAGAACCATTTGAATTAGAATTATTTCCAGGTGTAGTAGAAGTTAGACCGAATGCTTTTATGTTTTGTCATAGTAATGTTACCAGTAGAAGATTAAGATCTTCTAATGATTTGTATCCTTTAACAGTTTTATTGTTCGATATTGAGAATATGAGTAGATCTAATACTTCTGGAGGAACTGGTAGAATACTGAAAATTCCCTTAACAACTGGTTGGAAAATGTGGGCTCCAACAGTAGATGATGCTTCTCCTTGGGGTTTTACTGAAGAATTTTGTCAATCACAAATAAGGGTTTGTGAAGTTAATATGGAATCTTTAAAAAATACTAATAAAAAAAATATTTTAATGCAATTTGCTGATAGACCTGATAAACAAAAAATAAAAGGTCCTCTTTCACCAGTTGGTGATTGTAAAAAAGAAAAAAAAACTGCTAAAAAAGAAAAAAAAAACTGCTAAAAAAAAAATTCAATCTATATTACCATTAGATGCAGATTTGAGTGAACATATTGAAAAAGCATTTACTGAAAACTGGCCGGCAGAGAGGAGAGGAGTTCGTGATGCACCTCGGATAATAGATGGAGTTAAGGAAAATATGATTCTTGATTTGCAGTTTCATTTATCTCAAATATTTGAGGGAAAGATTGAGACATTTGAACAAATAATTTCACTAAAAAAAGATGCAATTAAAGGTGAACAAATGATACAACAATGGGAAAAATTGATAGAGAAGATTGGAGATAAAACGACAAATGTTTATATATTAAAGAAATATTTTGAAGAAAATATTCCATCAGCACCAAGAACTAAATGTGGAGCCTTAAAAACAGAAGAATTTGAGAGAGGTAGTAAAATAGTGATGCAAGAGAATATCAGTAAAATAATCCGTGGCTATATATTCTCAGGTAATTATCAAAAACCTTCAGATGGACAATTTGAGCAGATGGAATATGATTTAATTAATGCTCTTTCAGAAAAAGCTTCTATTACAAAATTTAGCGAATTATTTTGTTTAAGAAAAGATTTTATTGAAGGTGAAAAATTGATAGATAAATGGAACGAGTTTTTATCTAAAGTAGATAAAGAAAATGTATTATTAAATTACTGTGAAAATTATATATTAAATCAGGATGGAGAACAAGACAAATTAGAAACTAGTAGTAGTGATGATATTTCTTTCAGTAGCGGAGAAATTGATATTTCCGACGAAGATATTTTACTGAAACATAAAAAAGAATTAACTGATCAAGAAATAGGAGATATGAAAGCAAGAGGGAAGTTACCGTTTAAAGGTGAATTAATACCTGCTATTAGAGTTCAAGATAAAGAAGCCTTAAAAATATTATTAAGAGCAAGAAATATTGAAGCAAAATCCTTAAAAAAAACATTAAAAAAAGATTCAAGTTCCTCAAGTAGAAAAACATTGAAAAGAAAGGTTAACAGTGGTTCCAGTTCTAGCAGTGAAAAAAAATTACAAATTGAACAAATGATGAAAAATATTTTATTAGAGATATATATTAATTTAGAATCACTCCCTGGAGGAGGTTCTAGAGTTCCCAGAGAAATAATAAAATATTTAAAAGAAGAATCAATGGAATACCCAGAATTTTGGGATGCTGATAATGTTATTGGATATATCTATAGAGATGAATGGTCAAAATTAATTGAAATTTCAAAAAAAGAATATGGAAAAACCGAAAAAATAAAAAAAACTGTTAAGAAAAAATCTTTACAAGGTAAAAAAACTGTAAAAAAAAATAATTTATTTGATTTGTTAACAAGATATCAATCTATTCCAGATAAATTAAAAGGAGAAACTATTTTTAAACTTACAGATGATAAATTATCAAAAGATTGTTTGAATAAGACTTTTATTTTAAAAAATATCAATAAAGTGGTACCCCCTGGAATTCATCCAACGTGGTCTGTTAAAGTTACTGAAGTTAAAAAAAGATATAAAATTAATTTAGAGTATAGTTCGAGAAAATGTCCTGTAAAAAAACAGTACTGGTGGAATCCAAAAAAAAGGGATGAGAATGGGAATCCCGCTTCATTATTCCAGAAAGAGATTAATGATGGATATTCTCTTGTAGAATTAAAAAATAATTAATCCTACTTATTAATTTGATAAATCAAAAAATTAAAATTGAATTTTTTGATTTATTAAATAACGTGATATAATTATCCTTGTATATCATCTTCATCGCATCCATTTTTAAGATCCGATTTTTGTATTTTTTCTTGATTATTTTCATTATCTTCATTGATTGTTTCTAATTTATTCATTTTTTTTTCGTGTTCCATTGCTTCTTTTTGTATTTTTTCCATAAGTTCAGGATTTTTTTCTTTGAATTGTCTAACCATACCTTCTAATCCTAGACTGAAATGTTGATACATAGGTGCTATTATTTTAATCTCTTCTTCAGTATATACTTTTCTATTAATAGCAACAGTCAAACAATTATGTATCCCTGCCAATAAATCGATACTTAAAGGGGGAAAAGTTTTATTTTGTTCCTCTTTCTTTTCAGAATTATTTGTGTCTTGATTGTCTTTTTTATCCATATATTTATAATAATATTTTTTTTTTATTAAATTAATATTCCTGATTATAAAATTTTAAAATTATGGAATTATTTTTTAATCTAATAATATATAAATGGATCAAAAACAAAAAGATATAAGAGCTTTAACTTTTAGAGCTATTTTACTGTATACTCTAGTGGGGGGGTGTTGTATAATAAATATATTGAATTATATTGAAACATTAAAATTTAATAAAGAGCTTAAAAAACAATGTAGATTATGCAAAAAAATGTTAATTAAGAAACAAAAAATACAAATTGAAATCTAAAATTAAAATATAGTTTTTTTAAAAAAATGTTTATTAATAATAATGATAGAGAGATTTATAGTTCAAAAATTAGCAAATAATTCAATAGATAAAATGCTTTTTATAATCTTATTGTGTTTATTAGTAACTTCATTAAACACTTTAAAATACAGAGATAATAATAAACAAACTAAGGAATTAATAAATTTAATTTCTCAATTATAAAAAAATAATAAATTATAATTTATTAAATATAATTTTAAAATTATAATTTATTTTATATGATATTAATGAATTATTTTACCAATATTTTTCTATTCTTAAAGTTCCAATAGTAGAAATATTACCTTGAGTCCTAATAATAGGATATCTCTCTGTTTTTATTTTAAAAGATTTTATATAAGAAACTAATTTCCAATCCCATAAATTCTGGTTACATCCTAATTTATGAACGTGTTTTTCTTCATTTTCAATAGAGAATTGTGAACAAGGATGTAAGTCTTTTCTTAATTTTTTTATAATTCTTTTATTATATATAACCCCGACACACCCCCCTTCACCATTATAACGATAATCTAACAAATAAATATCAGAATTTTTTTTATTAATGTATTTTAATATAGAATCATATACTTCTTGTGTTATTTTAGCATCATCTTCTAATATACAATAGTAATCATAATTCTCTTTTTTATTTATTATAGCATCAAATACTTTCATATTGGATAAAGTTAAACCTTTTGTTCCCCAGTTGCTATTTAAAGGTAAACAAGGGAAACTTTTATGAATAGTACCATCATAAATCCATTCTTCATTAGCTGAAACACATTTAAATTTTTGACCTAATAATTCTGGAATAGGTTTTAAAATATTATCTAATTTTGTATCCCTTATGTCATAATTTTTCAGATTGATACCTTCTACTCTTTCAAAATCTGCCCCAACATCAATTAAATTACTTTTTAGTTTTTCCATCCTCATTTTGCTTTCTTCACAATTAAGATTAATAACATAAAATTTGATATTTTTAGATCTAACAAAATATTTTTTTTTTAAATATATGATAATTAAAGCGATAATTATTTTTTTTACAAAAGACATTTAATTAGTTGATATATAGTCATATATTAAATTTTTCTTAAAATTAATTTAAAGATTATTT
>MDTG01446069.1_pt1 | contig 13593 bp, 14 predicted proteins | sample 811421 | NCBI WGS metagenome assembly MDTG01 (sample SAMN05326645, study PRJNA326480) | marine metagenome | isolation source: seawater | place: Pacific Ocean: South East | collected 2011 | reverse complement strand
TAAAAAACCTTTTGAAATTGCAATATCTTTAAATTCTTTAAACTCGTCAGGATGTACATACCTGAATAATGGAAAATGCTTGGTTGAAGGTTGTAGATACTGACCTATAGTTAAAAAATCTACTTTTGCAGTTCTCAAATCATCCATTACTTGAATTATTTCATCTTTTGTTTCACCTAGACCTACCATAATTCCTGATTTGGTAAAAAGTTTTGGTTTTTTTTCTTTTACTGATTTTAAAAGATTTATAGAAGCAAAATATCTAGAACCAGGTCTTACTTTTAAATAGAGACTAGGTACTGTTTCAATATTATGATTAAACACATCAAGATCAGCTTCTAAAACTTTTTCATATGAATTACCTTTTCTTAAAAAATCTGGAGTTAATACCTCAACAGTAGTTTTTGGATTATTTTTTTTAACTTGAGTTATCACTTCTTTAAAATGATTGGCTCCTCCATCTACTAAATCATCTCTGTCAACAGAAGTTATTACTACATGGTTTAAATTTAATTCCTTTACAGCTTTTGAAATTTTAAAAGGTTCTAGAGAATCCAAAGCACCAGGCTTACCAGTTTTTACATCACAAAAAGCACAGGCTCTTGTGCAAGTATCACCCATAATCATAAATGTTGCATGTTTTTTGCTCCAACACTCAGTTATATTTGGACAGTTAGCTTCTTGACAAACTGTAACTAGGCTGTGCCTATTAACTACTTGTTTAGTTTGAAAGAAAACTTTTGAATTTACTATTTTAGATTTAATCCATTTAGGTTTTTTTTTTAATGGAGAAATCGTATTTTTAACTTTTTCTGGATGTCTAGGTTTCATTATTTTAATCTTATTAGGATTTCTTCTTTTTTTCCAAACTTTAATTTTTCTCTGTAAAGCATATCTAAATAATCTAAGTCTATATTTTCAGATAAAAGTTTGTTTTTTTTTTCAATTTCATTTAACTCTTTTGAAAGTCTTAAGTCTTTTTTTATTAATCTTTCTTCAAAATTTTTCTTTTCAAAATAGGAGATTAACCCTCTCTCTCCACTTATTAAACTAATACCAACATAGAGAGTTAAGAATATGTTTAATAAAAATAACTTTCTTGTTTTAAAAATCTTTATTAGTCTCATAGTTAGATTTTAGCCATTTTTGCTGAATTTCCAAGTTCTTCTTCTATGCGAAGTAATCTATTGTATTTAGCAACTCTTTCAGATCTAGCAAGGGATCCAGTTTTAATTTGAGATGAATTTGTAGCAACTGACAAATCAGCGACAAAAGTGTCCTCTGAGTCGCCTGATCTATGTGAAATTATTGTTTTAAGTCCATTTTTATGAGCAAGATCAATTACTTCCAAAGTTTCAGTAAGTGTGCCTATTTGGTTTGGTTTGATTAATATTGCATTTGCTGCTTTTTGTTTAATTCCTTTATTTAATCTTTCTTCATTTGTAACAAAAAGATCATCACCAACAATTTGGGTCTTTAGATTTTGATCATTTATTAATTTCATGAATTCACTCCATGAATTCCAGTCATCTTCTGAAAAAGGGTCTTCTATTGATTTAATTGAGTATTTTTTTATAAGTTTTGAATAATACTCTATTGTTTTTTTAGATGTTTCAAATTTAGATGACTCCACTGAATATTTGCCATTATTAAAAAGTTCATTGGAAGCAACATCCAAACAAATTGAAACTTCTTCTTCAGGTTTAAAACCTGCTTTTTCAATAGATTTAATAATTAATTCTATTGCCTCCTCATTTTTACTTAATGATGGCGCAAAACCCCCTTCGTCCCCAACTGTTGTTGAGAGTTTCTTTTCATTAATTAAAGTTTTTAAATTTTGTATGACTAAAAAAGACACCCTCATAGTCTCAGAAAATGTCTCAGTTTTTTCAATTCGGATCATGAACTCTTGGATTCTTAGTGAATTATTTGCGTGAGCTCCTCCATTAATAATATTCATTAAAGGCCTTGGAAGCTGAGTGGATTTATTTCCTCCTAAATATTTATACAATGATATATTTTTTGATTTAGCCGCTAATTTACTTGCTGCTATGGATACAGCTAAAATTGAATTAGCTCCTAATTTATTTTTTTGTTTAGATCCATCGAGATCAATCATTAATTTATCAATTTTTTTTTGATCAAAAATATCTATACCTTTTAATCCCGAAGATATTGTTTCATTTATATTTTTTATTGATGTTAAAACTCCCTTTCCTAAATAAGCTTTGCTTTTGTGATCTCTTAATTCGTATGCTTCATGGGTTCCAGTTGAAGCTCCAGATGGAACTATTGCTTTTGCAGAATTACCATTTTCTAAATAAATTTCTGCTTCAACTGTTGGATTTCCCCTGCTATCAAAGACCTGGCGACCTTTGATTTTATTAATTTTAGACATTCTTAATTAATTTATCAATTTCTACTAATTGTTTTAATAATTCTGGCATTTTTGATAATGGAACCATATTAGGTCCATCAGATGGAGCATTGTCTGGATCAGGATGTGTTTCCATAAATACCGCTGCAACTCCAACTGCAATAGCTGCACGTGCAAGATATTCTACAAATTCTCTTTGCCCTCCGCTTTTGTCTCCCATACCTCCAGGTTGTTGAACAGAATGTGTGGCATCAAAAACTACTGGGTAACCATTCTTAGCCATTATAGGTAAGGATCTCATATCAGAAACTAATGTATTATAACCAAAGCTTGCGCCTCGTTCTGTAACTAAAATATTTGAATTTCCAGAGTCTGCAATTTTTTTTGTAACATTTATCATATCCCAAGGTGCTAGAAATTGTCCTTTTTTAACATTTATAACTTTTCCTGTCTTAGCTGCAGCAATAAGTAAATCGGTTTGTCTGCACAAAAAAGCTGGTATTTGTAAAACATCAACATGTTTAGATACTATTAAACATTGTTCAGCTGTATGGACATCAGTTAAAACTGGTACTCCAACTTCTTTTCTAATTTTATCAAAAACAGGTAATGAATTTTCAAGACCTACTCCTCTTTTTCCCTTTAAACTAGTTCTGTTAGCTTTATCAAATGAAGTTTTGTAAATTAAACCTATACCAAGTTTTTCAGTAATTTTTTTTAATTCAAGAGCTACACTTAAAGCATGTTTTTCGCTTTCGAGTTGGCAAGGACCTGCTATCAATGTAAAAGGGTTAGAATTTGAAATATTTAATTTTCCACACTTAACAGATTTATTTCCCATTAATTTGATCTCCAATTGTTTGCCGCCTTTACAAAGGAAGAGAAAAGTGGGTGTGGTGTAAATGGTCGTGATTTAAATTCAGGATGAAATTGTACCCCAACAAACCAAGGATGGTCTTTTAATTCTATAATTTCAGGTAAAGTACCGTCTGGTGATAATGCAGAAAAAATTAGTCCTTTTTTTTCAAAATCATCTCTATATTTTATGTTCACTTCATACCTGTGTCGATGCCTTTCTTTAATTTTTTTTTCAGAATATATTTTAGAAATCAAAGAATTATTTTTTAACACTGCATCATACAAACCTAGTCTCATAGTTCCTCCTAAATCTTTTTCGCTTCCTTTAATTTTTTTTTTTCCTTTTTGCCATTCCTCTAATAAACCAACAACAGGTGTGCAATTATTACCAAATTCACTGCTAGAAGCATTTTTTATATTCAGTAAATTTCTAGCTGCTTCAATTACCGCCATTTGCATTCCAAAACAAATGCCAAAAAAAGGTATATTATTCAATCTTGCGTATTTTATGGCAGCAATTTTACCTTCTGTGCCTCTTTTTCCAAAGCCTCCAGGTATAAGTACTCCAGATACATTCTTTAATAAGGGCTTTATATTTCCTGGTTTCAAATTTTCAGAGTCTATTCTTTTTAAATTAACTTTTACATTATTCGATATTCCTCCATGAATTAGAGCTTCATCTAATGATTTATATGCATCTTTCAGATTTACATATTTTCCTATGATTCCAATATTTACATCTTTTCTTGGATTTAAAACTCTTGAAGTAATATTTTTCCATTTACTTAAGTCGGGATTTTTTTTACTTTTAATATTAAAATAAGTTAACACTCTTTCATCTAATTTTTCTTTATAAAAACTAATTGGAGCTTCGTAAATAGTTCTTACATCAATTGTCTCGATAACATTATTTATTGGTACATTGCAAAATAATGATATTTTTTTTCTTTCTGTTTTTGGAATTTCTTTTTCTGATCTGCATATGATTATATCCGGTTGTATCCCAAGACTTCTTAATTCTTTAACTGAGTGTTGAGTTGGTTTTGTTTTTAATTCACCAGAAGCTTTTAGATATGGAACTAATGTAAGGTGAATAAATAAACTATTTTTTTTTTCCTGTATCATTAGAAAATTGTCTTATAGCTTCTAAAAAAGGCAAGCTTTCTATGTCCCCAACTGTTCCACCAATCTCACAAATAATAAAATCCTCATTCTTTACATTGTGAGAAATGAACTTTTTAATTCGATCAGTGACATGTGGAACTACCTGAACTGTTCCTCCTAGATAATCTCCTCTTCTTTCTTTTTTTATAATATCGCTATAAATTCCACCTGTAGTGATGTTGTCTGATTGGGTAGCTGGGATTCCTGTAAATCTTTCGTAGTGTCCAATGTCTAAATCAGTTTCGGCTCCATCGTCTGTTACAAAAACTTCTCCATGTTGAAATGGATTCATTGTTCCAGGGTCAACATTTAAATATGGATCCAATTTTCTTACTCTAACTTTAAAACCTCTTGATTGAAGTAATGATGCTAAAGAAGCGGAAGAGAGACCTTTTCCAAGTGATGAAACCACGCCGCCAGTTACGAATATGTATCGCGCCATGGAAGTATCTTATACAAGATTATTTTTAAAAAGAAAAGGTTATTTTGATGACTCAGGTATTTGAGGCAAATCAGAGTCTTTGTTTTCCTCTTTTTCAATTACTGACTGAACTTCTCTTATTTCATCATGTGAAATTGCAACTAATACTATGCTAGTAATTATAAAAAGTGTTGCAATGATTGCTGTGGATTTTGTAAGAAAAGTACCTACTGATCTTGATGATGTGAAACTTTCTTGTGAAACACCAAGTCCAAGAGCTCCACCTTCTGATTTTTGCAATAAAATAACAATTATTAGTATAACTGCTAAAACTATGTTTATAATAACTAATATATTTTCCATAACGTCTATCTATAGTAATTTTTTATTATATCAATAAAATTTTTATGTGATTTTGATGCTCCTCCAATTAAAAAACCATCTATTTCTTTTATTAATTTTAGTTGATTAATACTTAAAGAATCAACGGAACCCCCGTATAAAACTTTTATTGTTTCTTTGGTTTTAAAAATATTTCTCAATAATTTTTTTATAAAAATGGTCGTTTTTGATAAATCTGAAAAACTAGGAGTTTTTCCTGTTCCGATAGACCATATGGGTTCATAAGCCACAATAATATTTTTTTTGTTATATTTTTTTTCTAAAACTTTTAAAAGTTGTTTTTTTAAAGTTGGAAAAGTTAATTTTTTTAATTTTTGTTTTTTATTTTCACCAATACAAAAAATTATTTTTAAATTGTTTTTTAAAGCATTTTCCATTTTTTTTTTTTAAAATTTGTTCGTTGTCACCTTCTGCTCTGTTATCAGAGTGGCCAATTATAACATATTGTGCTCCTAATTTTTTAATCATATATGAGCTTATTGCGCCTGTATTAGATCCAAATTTATCTTTATGATAACAATTTTGTCCTCCAATACTGACTTTCTTATTTTTAAACTTTTTTGAAAAAGACTCCAATAAAGTGTATGGAGGGGTTATCACTGTTCTATATTTTTTGTTATGTTTTTTATCTGATTTAACAAAAGCATTAATTTTATTAACTATATTAATGGATTTAGAAACTCCAAACATTTTCCAATTTCCAATAAAGTATCTTATGTTATTTGCCATAGTAATGAATTTGATCTATAGGTGTATTAATTATTAACAAAGACTTTAATAGATTATAAAAATGCTTTCATCAATAGGAAAATTTTCAAAATCTTTAGTGCTTAAGATTTTTGTTGGAATAATCATTTTACCTTTCGTTTTTTGGGGGATGGGAGATATTTTTAGAGGTGGAAACCAAAATATTGTGGCTACAATAGACTCAGAAAAACTTAGTACACAAGAATTTGTTAATTACTTAAATAGATTAAATCTAACTGAAAAAGAAAAAAATGAATTAAAGAATGCTGGATTAATGGAAAAAATATTATCTGAATATATTGGTAAAAAAATCATTAATTTAGAAGTAAAAGATTTAGGAATAATTTTAAGTGATAAATCACTAAAAAATATAATAGTAAACGATAAAGCTTTTTTTAAAGACAAAAAATTTTCTAGAACTAAATATGAAAAATTTTTGTTAGAGAACGGAATAAGTGCGCCCAGTTTTGAACGAAACTTATCTGAGCAAGAAAAGAGAAGACAATTGTTATCCTTTCTTTCTCAAGGAACATACATATCAGATTTTTTAATTCAAAATGCGTATAGCAAAGAAAATCAAATTAAAGATATCGAATATATAGATTTAAATAATTTTTATGATAAGCAAAAAATAAGTGAGGATGAAATTAAAGAAACCTATGATAAGAATAAAGATCTTTTTAATGAAATATATAAATCTATTAAATTTGCTGAATTAAATCCATCCGCTTTAACAGGGAAAAAGGAATTTAGTAAAAGTTATTTTTCCAAGATTGATAAAATTGAAAATGATATACTTGACGGTAAAAGTTTTAAAAGTATAGCTGAAGAAAACAGTTTAAAATTAATTGAAACTGATGGGTTAAATTTTGAAAAAAAAAATATTTTAGGGGTAGAGTCAAATAATATTAATGATGATCTTTTTAAAATTTTTTTTAAAATTGAAAATACTAATTCTCCAGAAGTAAAAAATATTAAAAACAAATATTATATTGTTGAAATCTCATCTAATAAAAAAATTAGCAGAGGCATTAAAAATAAAAATGTAAATGAAGCTATTGTTTTGCAAATTAAACTTAAAAACAAAGTTGAAAACAATGTTAAAGTTGCAAAAGAAATCTCTAATGGTTTGTTTAATAGAGAAAAAATGGATGAGTATGCTAAAATCAATAACCTAGAAATTAAAAGTTCACGAATAAGGAGTGTTAAGAACAATGAGGTTTTCAATAAGGACATAATTAAAGAAATTTTTAAAATGTCAGATAGTCAAATTAATATAATAACAGACAGCACTTTATCCAAAAGTTTCATTGTTTTTATAAAGAAAACTGAAAATATAAAACTCCACAGAAATCATAAAGATTATACAAAATATAAAACAACAGCAAAATTAAATTTGGCAAAAGAAATATATCAAACATACGATAAGAGTGTAAATGCAAAGTATAAAATTGATATAAATGGTAAAACCGTAGATCGTATAAAAAATTCATTTTAATGAAACTAAATATTAGTTTTAAAAGTTTTAAAAAAAATCATAAAAGAAAAAAAAATCAAATTCTTTTTATTTCAAAAAAATGCAATGATTATCGCAAAGTAGAAAACTTATTTAAATTTTTACTTGTGGAAAAAAATAGTTTTATTTTTGAGTCAGTTGAAAAAGGAAAAATACGCGGAAGGTATACAATTATTGGTCTTAATCCTGACAAAATATGGGATATAAATAAAAATTTTGTTACATTTAATTTAGAAGGAAAAAAAAAGAAAATAAAGACTAATCCTTTAATTTTTTTAAATAATTTAATAAATAAATTTAAGTTTAAAATGCCAAAAGGGCTGCCTAGAATGGCATCTTTATTGGTAGGTTATTTTTCATATGATGTAATTAGATATATTGAGAAAATACCTGATAATTGCAAAGATGATTTAAAGGTACCCGATGTTAGACTTTCAAGACCAAGGAGCTTAATTATTTATGATAATTTGAAAAAAAAGATTTATTATATTGAAAATGTTTTCGGTGATGTTTTTATAAAGAATTATTACGATAAATATCAAGCAATTAAAAATAGTTTCAGCCTTTTTAAACAATATGAAGATATAAAACTACCAACAAAATTTACCTTTAAAAAAAATAAACATAAAATTAAATCTAATATTTCAAAAAATAAATTTAAAAATATTGTTTCAAAAGCAAAAAAACATATTAAAAAGGGTGACATTTTTCAGGTTGTTTTAAGTCAAAGATTTGAAAGAAAATTTGAAAAACAGCCTTTAGAAATCTACAATCATTTAAGAAAATCAAATCCTTCGCCTTTTATGTTTTATTTTAATTATGAGGATTTTAAAGTTTTAGGCAGTAGTCCAGAGATACTGGTAAGATTAAGAGATTCAGCAATCACAATTAGACCAATTGCTGGGACAAGACCAAGAGGTAAAACTAAAATTCAAGATAAAAAATATAAAAGAGAATTACTTCATGATAAAAAGGAATTAGCAGAACATTTAATGTTATTGGATTTAGGTAGAAATGATGTTGGAAGAGTATCAAAAACAAACACAGTTAAAGTAACTGAGAGTTTTGGAGTAGAGAAATATTCTCATGTAATGCATATTGTTTCAAATGTTGTTGGTCGTTTTAATGAAAAAATGTCAATCTTTGAAACTCTTCTGTCAGGATTTCCAGCTGGAACAGTTAGTGGAGCACCTAAGATTAGAGCAATGGAAATAATTGACAAATTGGAAAAAAATAAAAGAAAACTTTATGCTGGTGGTATAGGCTATTTTACATCTAATAAAGAGTTTGACACTTGTATAGCACTTCGTACAGCTATCATAAAAAATAATAAATTTTATGTTCAAGCTGGGGCAGGAATTGTTGCGGACAGTAAACCAGAAAAAGAATATCAAGAAACAATAAATAAAGCTAAAGCTTTAATGAAAGCAGTAGACTAATGAAAGTTTTATTAATAGATAATTATGATAGTTTTACTTATAACTTATATCACCATCTATCTAGTTTGGGATGTAAAGTTGATGTTTTTAGAAATAATAAAATTAATTCAAAAGAAATAATAAAAAATAGATATAAAAAAATTGTAATATCTCCAGGTCCAGGTAATCCCAACCAATCTGGTAATTGTTTAAAAATTGTTAATGATCTTCACAAAAAAATTCCAATACTAGGTGTTTGTCTTGGTCATCAGATTATAGGTCAAGTTTTTGGTGGAAAAATTAAAGAAGCTAAAAACCTAATGCATGGAAAAATGAGTAAAATTATTCATAAAAAAATAGGTTTGTTTAAAAATTTTAAATCAAATTTCCAGGCTACTCGTTATCATAGTTTAATTATTGATAGAAAAAAGTTACCTAAATGCCTTATAATTACGGCAGAAACCAAGAATAAGACTATAATGGCTATAATGCATGAAAAATATAATGTTCATGGAGTTCAGTTTCATCCTGAAAGTATTAATACAAAAGTAGGAATCAAGTTAATTAAAAACTTTTTGAAATATAAGTAAAATGGATAAAATTATAGAAAAACTTAAAAATAAACAAAATCTCAATTTTGATGAAAGTAAGTCTGCTTTTGAAAATATAATGTCAGGTAAGATTAAAGAAGATAAAATACATAATTTTTTAATTTATTCTTCTGCGAAAGGAGAAACTTCTGATGAAATTGCAGGAGGTGTTTATGTTTTGCGGAATAAAGCTAATAAGGTAAATGTTCCTGATGATACTATAGATACTTGTGGTACTGGTGGTGATGGAAAAAATACTTTAAATATTTCTACCGCAGCAGCATTATTATTATCAAGTTTTGGGGTTAAAATAGCTAAACACGGAAACAAATCTGTCTCTTCAAAATGTGGCTCGGCCGATGTTTTGGAAAAATTAAATATAAATATTAATCTTGGTCCTAAAGAAGTAGAGAGTAGTATAAACAAAAATAACTTTGGATTTATGTTTGCTCCCGGTTATCATTCAGCTATGAAATATGTTGGTCCTGTAAGAAAAAAAATTGGAAAAAGAACTATATTTAATTTAATTGGACCACTAAGTAGTCCAGCAAATGTAAAAAGACAAGTTGTCGGAGTTTTTGATAAGAAATTATTAAAAATTTTTGCCGAAGCCCTTAAAAATTTAAATTTAAAAAAAGCAATGATTGTAAATAGTCAAGATGGTTTAGATGAAATTTCTCCATATGCCAATACCAATATTGTGGAACTTTTTAACGGTGAAATTAAAGAAACGATTATAAGTCCAAATGACTTAGGTATCAAAGCAGGTAAATTTGAAAATATTATTGGAAAAGGTCCAGATTATAATTCAGAAAAAGTAAAAGAAATATTTAAAGGTAAAGATAATGACTTTTCAATAGCAGTTTGTCTAAATGCTGCTGCAGGATTGATTGTGGCAGATAAAGCAAGTTCATTTAAAGATGGTTACATCAAATTAAGAGATCATATTCTTTCAGGAAAAGTAATGTCTCATATATCAAAATTACAAACATGATAGATCATTTAGATAAAATATACGGTGAAAAAAAAGAAAGTGTTGAGAAATATAAGAAATTATACTCAGTTAAAGATTTAAAAGAAAAGATAAAGGCTTATAAAAATTACTATGATTTTAAAAAACCATTAAATAATAAAAAGAAAGTTAATGTTATAGCAGAAATAAAAAAAGCCAGCCCTTCAGCTGGTGAAATAATAAAAAATTATAATCCAACTGCGATAGCAAAAAATTACTCCAAAGCTGGAGCAACATGTTTATCTGTCCTTACCGAGGAAAAAAATTTTAAAGGTAAAATTGAAGATATCCAAGAGATCAAAAAAGAAGTTAAACTGCCAATTCTTTGTAAGGACTTTATATATGATGAATATCAATTATATCTTGCAAGAGCGTTTGGGGCTGATGCGATACTAATAATTTTAAAAGGCATAGGACAACAACGTGCTGTAGGACTCCGAATGATAGCAAAAGTTCTTGGACTTGCTGTAATATACGAGGTACATACAGCTATTGAAGCTGAACAAATTGCTGGTTTGGAAGATGTTATTTTAGGTATTAATAATAGAAATCTAGAAACTTTAGAAACAAACATAAAAAACACATTAGATGTTTACAACAATGTTCTTTTAAAAAAGAAGCATCCTGGTCCTATTGTTTGTGAAAGCGGTATTAAATCAGAGAAAGAAGTTGAAGAAATAGTAAAACAGACAAAAATAAATAATTTTTTAATTGGTGAATCACTTCTAAAAGATCTGGACAAAAAAACCTCATTATTACAAAGAATCCTCAAAATAACTCCATAAATAAAGGTTAATTTAGCGTTGATATTGAAGTAGAACTTTTGTAGAACAGAAATGTACGAGGTTTGTTCTATGCTTACAAAAAAACAGAAAAATTTACTAATTTATATAAACAAAAAAATTAGATCTTCCGGTATTTCTCCTTCATATGAGGAAATGAAAAACTCACTCAACTTAAAGTCGAAATCTGGTATTCATAGATTAATTTCAGCCCTTGAAGAAAGAGGATTTGTAAAAAGATTAGCACATAAAGCAAGAGCTTTAGAAGTTGTAAAACTACCTGAAAATGCGAGCGCAAATGATATTTTTAACTCATTTACACCAAGTGTAATTAAAGGTGGCTTAGATAAAACAAATAAAAATTCTAGCAAAGTTTCTGTTTTAGGGAGTATTGCTGCTGGAACTCCTATTGAAGCCATACAACAAGAAGTTGATAAAGTAGCTCTTCCTGAAGACCTACAAAAAAATGGAGAACATTTTGGTCTTAAAATAAAAGGTGATTCAATGATTGAAGCTGGTATTAATGATGGGGACACTGTTATAATTAAAAAGGCCTCAAACGCAGATAACGGTCAAATAGCAGTAGTTTTAATTGATGATCAAGAAGCTACTTTAAAAAGAATAAGAAAAAAAGGAAATACTATAGCCCTCGAAAGTGCTAATAAAAATTATGGCACAAAAATTTATGCTGCAAATAGAATAAAAATTCAAGGAAAATTAATCTCTTTGTATAGAAACTTTCACTAAAATAGTCTAATTAATCTACATGACATTTATTTGTAGGTTTGCCCCTTCCCCAACAGGACCACTGCATATTGGCGGTATTAGAACAGCTTTGTTTAATTGGTTGTTGGCAAAAAAAAACAAAGGAAAATTTTATCTAAGAATAGAAGATACAGATAAAGAAAGGTCTAAAGACGAATTTAAAAAACAAATTATTGATTCTCTAAATTGGATTGGAATAAATCATGATGATAAAGAATTTATTCAATCTCAAAATATAAATAAACATAAAGATATTGCAGAAGAGCTTCTTAAAAAAGGTTTTGCTTATAAGTGTTATTGTACTGAGGATGAAATTAAAGAACAAAAAGAAAAATGTAAGAAACAAGGAATTCCATATGTTTACAACAGAAAATGGAGAGATGCTAAAGATCTACAAATTCCAAAAGATACGAAACCGGTAATAAGATTTAAAAGTAAGATTTCAGGAAATAGTATAATTAAAGATTTAGTTCAAGGAGATATTAACATTTCAAATTCAATTATTGAAGACTTTGTAATTTTAAGAAAAGATGGTTCACCTACTTACCAATTATCTGCAACAGTTGACGATCACTCTATGAAAGTATCTCATGTAATTAGAGGTGATGACCATAAGATTAATACTTTTAAACAAAAACAAATTTATGAAGCTATGAAATGGAATATTCCTGAATTTGCACATATTCCATTGATACATAGTGAAAAGGGTTCTAAACTTTCAAAAAGAGATAAATCTTCAACCATAGATGATTATGTTAAAATTGGAATTTTACCAGACGCACTTAGAAATTACTTATTAAGATTAGGTTGGGCATATAAAGATAAAGAGATATTTACTTTGGATGAAAGTATTCAGCTTTTTAACTTAAAGGGTGTAGGAAAATCTCCATCTAAACTCGATATATCCAGAATACTTTCGCTTAATGAACATTATATCAAAAACATAGATGAAAAAATTCTTTTTGGTTTTTTAAAAAACTATGCTCAGAAGTATAAAAACGCTATTATCTCATCTAAAGAAGAAGCTATTATTAAATCTTTGAACTTCCTAAAAAATAAAGCAAAAACCCTTGATGATATTTATCAAAATTCACAATATATTTTAAACAATGAGATTAAGATTACGCAGGAAGATGTTAAGCTTCTAGATGCGAATTCTAAGAAAATTATAAGTGAGTTTCTTGTAGAATTTAAGAACATAAAAACTCCAAATAAAGAAGATCTTGAAAAACTAGTTAATAGTCTAATCAGTAAACACAAAACTAACTTTAAAGGTGTTGGTCAGCCACTAAGAATAGCCTTGGTGGGTTCTAGGTTTGGTCCTGGAATTTATAATATCATCTTATCTCTTACAAAAGATGAGGTCGTAAAAAGAATTTCTAAGATTAATTAAATTCTTTTTGTTAATTAAACTTGACGATCTTATATCTTACCTTTATAAAAAGAACAAATCAAGAACATTTATGAAGCTTAAATTACCTTTTTATATTCACAAAGTTGGTGCTGGTTTCCCCTCACCTGCAACAGATTACATCGAGGAC
>MDTG01409086.1_pt1 | contig 13594 bp, 6 predicted proteins | sample 811421 | NCBI WGS metagenome assembly MDTG01 (sample SAMN05326645, study PRJNA326480) | marine metagenome | isolation source: seawater | place: Pacific Ocean: South East | collected 2011 | reverse complement strand
GTAGTAGTAGTAGTAGTAGTAGTAGTAGTAGTAGTAGTAGTAGTAGTAGTAGTAGTAGTAGTAGTAGTAGTAGCAGCAGCAGCAGCAGCAGTAGGAGAGATGGTGTCAAAAAAGAAATGGACAGTTTCAACACGGTCGACAAGAAGTATTTCTTGGGCGAGTGTGAAAGCGTGCATTCCGTGACCGTCGGCCAACGCGCGCGCATTGGTGGTCTTCCAAAACCGTACTTTGTCGTCGGTAAGAGCATTGAAGGAGAAGAAGACGGTAAAACGTCCAAAGTGTACGTGTGCGAAGGCGGCGACCACCCGGCTTTACTCACAAACTGGTGCGTTATAAAAGACGTCCATTTTATCCACGACGATGCAGGCGACGATCGAAACAAAGAAGAAGGGACAACGTGGGATATCCTGAATTCTCTCCAGCAAGTCCGCGTGAAAACACGCTACGCATCTCCTCTCGTTCCGGCGACGATGGGAATACCACCATCGCCCGCGTGGCAACAACCCTCTCTCTTCTGCCGCTCGGCGTACGAAAAGGCAACAACAACAACGACGACAACATCAAAAACGTCTTCTTTCTCTTTCTCTCCTCCTCGTCTCCTCCAAATCAACTTCGCGCATCCAGAAAAAGCCGTTTCTATTGGCCAAGCCGTGGTTCTGTATCACCACTCAACCTCTCGAGTTCTCGGCGTCGGCTCCATCGCCTACCACGGGTTAACCGTCTTCGAAGAACAAGAACAAGAACGAATGAGAAAATGAACCGTTGCGAACAAAGCCAAAAAACAATGGTAGGTCTGTTATTCTATTATCATTAGTTAACGTTACATTTTTCAATCATCTTTGCCATCGTTCAAAATCTTCGCCACATACACGACACCAACGCCAATCGTTCGTCTCATCCACCGTCTCAAAGCTGTCCTTCTTTTCTGTCTATTTTCTCGACGCGTTTGCGCTCGCTCTTTTTCGCTATCGGTTAAGGACGCGGCGGCTTGAAATTTTAGTTTCTCGCGTTCTTCCTTCTCTTCAAGTCGATTGGCGAGTTTGCGAAGGCCGTTACGAAGCATGCTCCGTAAAAAGCGAGCCTTCCTACGCAAATGCAAAGGAGTTTCACGAAGGCGTCGTTGTTCGGCGCGCTCTTCTTCGTCGAGTATGTCCGGGTCGTCATCAAAGAGTTGTTGCTCTCCGCTGTTGTTCAAACTCGCGTCGTTTCCTTGCTCTCCTAAACTATTCGAGCTTTCGAAACTTTGCTCCAGATTCATGCTACTCTCTCTCTTCATGCGTTCTCGCTTCTGTATTCTTCTTTCTCGTCTCAACTCTCTGTGAAACGCCAACATGTATTCGTCCAAGCCTTTCGCGGCGGTCATGTGCACGAGCTTTCTCGGCACGCCCGGCGATTCCGCGTATATGGTAACCAACATCGCCCCATTTTCAACCTTCTCACCGTCCCCCTCTCTCGCTCCGTCGTCCTCAAATTTCGGCTGTATTAGACTTCCCGCGTATAAGTGTTGAACATCGTACCCGCCGCCGCCAAGCTGCACTTGCGTGTGTTTCTTTTTCTTATGTGCCTCTTCGCTTCCGTTGGCGTCGACACAGACAGAAATCGTCGATCGGGTCGCTTCGTCATGCCAAACGCGTCGAATGCCGATATAATCTCTCGGTGCCATCAATCGGGGGTAATTAATACGCCAAAATATCAAATCGCATTGCTTTTCTTCATCTTTCGCTAAAATTCTACTCGTTGTGTTGGAATTGCCCCAAACATTTTTTCTCTGCTCATCAGTTTGTACTTTCGCCACAATATCCGCGTCGACGTTATCGATGGCAATTTCCGTTTTGATCCGTGCGATGTGTTTCCCATGCGCGCAAGATGACGAAGACGTCGAACAATACATTCTATACTTACAAGGCATCTTCGCGCTTTCTATGCTCCCGGTGTGAATCTTCTCCCAAACGACGTCCGTGCGTTCATTTAAATCCGCCGCACTATTCTTCCGACCGCTACTATTTTCCACCACGGAGTCCACAAACGCGTTTTTGTGCGTCTTATTGACAATCCCCGCTAAATTTGCAGACATATTCGGCACGTCAGTGCCCGCATTACTCGCCCAATTCTTTTGTTTGTCCACTCTCAGAAAAAGCGTCTGGTCGCCGTCGTGGTTGTTTGATGAAGTCGTCGGATAGTGTTGAATAAAATCTCGCGAACCTAAATCGATGGATCGTCTGAGCAAACTCGTCGTCTGTAACTTGTAACCGCTATTGACTCTGTTTTTCGTTTTCTTCTTTCTCTCATTATGTTGCTTCTTCTTCTTTCCTCTGCTAGCAGAGGAAGAAAACATCTTCTCCATTTTTCTCGCTCCCATCCTCGCGAGTTCCACGACGACCGGTAACACGAACCGAAGCAGAATATACACGCCAAAATACGCTTCCAAAGCGAGCGAGGCGTTGAACCCTTCCCATTTTCGGACCGCGATCACGGCGAAAGATAAGTAGATGAACAACACTCGCTCTCGAATGTGCGGTAAGATGTGGAACGGGAGATACTCTTCTTCTTCTTCTTCTTCTCCTTCTTCTTCCTTTTCTTCGGCGACAAAGTACTCTGAGTCAACATTATTTTGTTCCATTTTCTTCTGAGAGACCGGCGTTGCTTTCACGTACGAGTGAGATGGTTTAGGCAACGCTTTCCCGGTTCGATTGATCGGGCGATGTTCAGAGATGGAGTCCATTTCTTCGCGCGGCCGATTACGCGTGGGATATCATCTTCAAAGAGCGCGCGGGTTCAAGTGAAGGGAAACTGGCGGCTTTTTTTTTTAAAAGGGAATGGCTTTTTTTTAATGGGAAAAAACGTCCCAAAAGAGATGGATTTCAAAGAAGAAGAGAGAGACGCGAGCGCCGCAAACCGAAAAATCTCTTCTGCGTTACTGTAAAGTGTCGTCAAATCGCACGCTTCTATTTCCTACTGCTAGTGTAATACCTACTGGGCGCGATGTTTGCTCTCGTCGCGCCTCGATTGGCAATGTCTTGCTCCCATCGGCTTTTAAATTTTAAATACAAAACCATGCTCCCTCGAGCGTCTTCGGAAGGATCGTGTCCAATTTTCCCATCTGCGCTCGTTCTTTGAATGGTAAAATTGCAATGAATCTTCACGAGCTTTCTCAACTTTTGCGGCTTTTTAAAATGCGGCGGACGCAAAATCGGTTTCCACGTCGCCGTGTCGCGAAGGAGTTCTTTCGGGTGCGTCATGCGAAGAACGTCGAGGTCATTTTCTAATCCGTGCCCCGTCATGATGCGTCGCGGCATATTATTACTATCGCCACCATCACCATCACTCGCGCCGAAAAGTTCCATCACTTTGTTCTGAACCTCCTCAAAACTCGGTGCGTCTCGGAGATGTGCTTCAGTCAATCCGGACCATTGCGTTCGGTAATCGGTCACGGTTTCCATCGGACGACAATAACTCGTGTACACCACGTTCAAGTGTTCGTTAATCACCGAAACTTGGCCTAATAAACTCTTCACGCCTCCTAAACCAGTTCCTACCATCTCACAATCTAATGCTAAACATTCCGTGACTGAAAAATCATCGTTGAGAGGTTTTGGAGGTCCCGAGGGAACGTTTTCTTGTTTGCGATGTTCTTTGTCCTCTTCCTTTTCATCGAAGAGGTTAATAATCCTTCCGTTTCGAACAACGCGTAACGCGCCTAACCCAAAAGGTCGGTTCTTCGCTACCCTCTCGTAATATCTTCTCTCTTCCTTATCGTCTTCGTCTTCTTCGTCTTCTTCGTCCTCGTACCTCCCTCTTCTTCCGTTTGCGCCAATAGAAGTATTCGGAGGCGCTTCTTCTACGCGCCTCGCGGCAAACCGGTACATGGCCACCACTATCCCCCAAAAGCTCCCTAAATTCTGAAACACGTCCACATCACTCTTTGCTCCGTACCTTGCCAACGCATCCGCTCGCGCATTATTCATCCTCGCCGCGTACGAGGACCCTCTTCCTCCGTTCTTCTTCCCGTTGGACGCATTGCCTTCCGCGTGTGCCTTCACCTTATGCACCACCGTCCGTCCTTCTCTCGCCAGGAGCGCCCAGTGCACGCACTTTGCGTACCATCGTGTCTTCCTTTCCTTCGCGGTGTTGTTCCCGGTGTTCTTTCTAAAGCTTTCCACGCATTTCAGCACGTACCTCGAGTCCGTGTACACCGTCAGTCTCTCCGTCGCGTCGTGCCGTAACACGCACGCTAAAAAAGCCAACACTTCCGCGCTGTTGCTGTCCGCGCAGTCTTCGCGCGTCACGCGAGCGGCGTAGTTCAGGGCGTGTCCCGGGCCGTAGTAGCACGAAATCCCTCCTCCGACCTCGCCGGTATCGGTGTCGAGAATCGACGCGTCGACGTAACACGTCGCGTCCGAAACCGTTACACCGCCGCCGCCTCCTTTCCCGTGTTTCTCGTTCGCCCCGTGCGCGCTGACTAAGCTCCGCTTCCGTGCCGAAAACGACGGCGAGAGGCGCAGGAAAAGGACCAGCTGGACAACGCGGAAGATCGCGAGCGCGGCCGTCGCGGCGTCGCTCGCGATCGAGCGAAGCAGAAGCATCGAACAACAACGGCAAAGCGATGCATTGATTTAAAGACGAAAATGCCGCACTAAAAAAGAGTCTTATTATTAGTATTGACTATTGATGGAATACGTGTCCCTGGAAGGCTTGCGCACGGATGGGCGCCGGCCGCACGAACCGCGATTCTGCGCGGCCTCGTTCGACGCGTACCCGATCTCTCGTCGATCCAAAAACGGAGGATGCACGGGATCGGCGGCGTTCAGCTTGGGCCAAACCGTGTGCGTAGCGGCGGTGTTTGGACCGAATTCGACGAGTGCGTCTTCGGCGTTCGGAGCGATCGATCCTTTATCGCAAGAGCGGTTGAAAGTGAGCGTGGAAGTGACCAGCGCGGCGTTTGGGGTAGATTTGGTGGGAGGCACGAGACCTGGGGGTGGATCGAGAAAAACGCTCGGGAAGAGCTCCGCGTCGAGCAAGTCCGATCGGAGAAACAAAGAATTAGCACTCAAATTTGAGCAGATTTTGGGCTCGTGCATAGATACGAAACGGTATCCTCGATCGGAGGTGTACATCTCGTGCGCGACGATGAACGACGACGGTTCCGCGTCGGCGGTTTTATTCAACAGCATAATATTAGCTTTAGTCGATGCGGGTATTCCGTTGTTAGATGTGTTTGTAGCCATGTGTGCGACGCCCTTGGACGGCGAAACGTTGTTGGACCAAAATGAAGTCGAAGAGAGGGGTCGAGGCGTGGAGTGTTTCGTCGTCGCGGAAACTAAAGAGAAGAAGAAAATAGACGGTGTAAGAGGACACATCGGGTTTGGCTCGAACGAAAACAACGACTCAGACGGCCTGCAACGAATCGTTTCCTACGACATCAGTGGCGGCAAGTTGGCCTTGGCTGCCGTCGACGCCATGCTCCGCGCGTGCGCGAAAGGCTGCGAAGAAGTTTCCGTGGTCATGCGCAAAGCCATGAAGAAACGACTCGCGAAGCTCGCGAGCACGACCAGAAATATGTAGAATAGACTAGTCTAGTCGTGCGCGTGCGTGCATGCGTGCGTGTGCATAGATTGAGTATAGCGTAGCAGTATAACCGCGCAGATTGTTCGATTTTTGTTATCTTTTTTTCTCGCCCCCCAAAAACTCTCTTCAAAAATTGTAAGCGCATCGAAGAGCGTCGTCGTCGTCATCGTCGTCGGCGTCGTATTTCTCCACCATTTGTCCTCGCGCGCGCGACATCATCGGTTGAGAGAGGCAGGGGAAGAGGGTCTGGAGAGCGATCGATCGAAATGCACGCGGGTTTACACTCCCGCTCGAGCGCTCACGCGAATAAAAATCACTCTTTGCGACACAGCTCTTCCTTGGAAGAAGGCTTGACAAACGTAGAAGATGCGAATGAATCAAAGGGTCGCAATAATCGTCGCTCCTCCTCGAAACTGGGAAACGGGTTCGGTGGTGGCGGTTCTTCGTTCTGGGGAGGAGGACGAGGAGGTTCCTCGCCTTCGTACGGACCGAGCGTATTGAGGTCGACGAGAGATAAATTTGGTAAGAAAGATCCATCGATTTCAGTCTGGAAGCGCTTACAACCGCTCTTGTTCGCGGCCATCTTAATCGGATTTCCGTTGTCCAACGCGGTGTTCTTTTTCGGCGCACATGTGATGCCAAAGTTATGGGGATCGTCAAGTAGTAGTAGTAGTTCAGGGAGAGAGATGATGTCGCCGGCATCAATGTCTTCTTCTTCGAGGTCGTCGCCAAAGTTTAGCGGGAAGCAAAAAGAAGGCGTTTTTGGCGCGTTTGGGAGCGAATACGAGGACGAAGACGATGACGAAGAAGAAGACGAAGAGGTTTCGGACGACTTCATGGAAGGTTACGATCACAAAAAGAATAGAAAGAAGAAAAGTTTAGATAGAAAGAGGAAAATGGATCCTTCGATGATGGAATCGTTTCCAGAGTTGTCCGATTTCTTGGATTCGTACCGCGAACAGTACGAATCGGTTTTTGATGCTTCGAGCGAGTCTTGGAGAATTAAAACATATGGACGCATTTGCTTAGTTTCGGATTACGTTTTAGGATTATCGACGGGTTCTGGACCAGCGACGGCGGTGACGACGTTAGCCGAGGAGTTGCACGAAAGCGGCTTCGACGTTACGATTTTGTACACCGGGTATCCGATTCATAAACCGCCGGATGTAGAGTTCTGGGTTGGATATTACACTGCGAAAGGGATTCACATGGTCGCATTACCCGAGACTGGCGTTTCGTACGATGTACCCATAGATGTTGCCATCGCGCACAGAGTGTTTATGTGGATGAACGACCAGCAGTGGTACGATTGCGTACATTTCTTGGATAATCGAGGAAGAGGCTATTTCGCGTTAACCGCCAAGAAGCAAGCTTTAGCGTTCAAACACACCGAATTCGTTGTTCACGCGCAACAACCACATTTGTGGTACAAAACAAACTCGTTGCAAACGTTGGATACGTTGCACGATTTAGTCATCGATCATTTAGAAAAAGAGCAAATGAAAATGGCGGACCACATAGTTGCACCGAGTCAGTACATTTTGAAATGGTTCATCGAGCAGGGATGGGAGTGGAACAGAACGAAATCTACGAGAGTTCACACGAATCCGCTGCCGAAGTGGGTGAAATCGAAAAACAAAATCGCTCACGAAGCGAGCACGATCAACGAGATTGTCTTTTTCAGTAGATTCGAGTTGCGCAAAGGTATCGTTTTGTTTTGTGACGCGATGGACCAGTTAGCTTTAAGGGGTGACACGCAAATTATGCAAAACGTGCGGGTGACATTTTTAGGCCATTTGAGCAACTCGGCGGAGGAAAAACTGACGATTAAAGGTGGAGCACGAGCGAGAGTCGATCAATATATTCGTCAACGCGCTAAGAAATGGTTATTCCATTGGCAAATTTTGAAAGATATGGACGTGAAGCAAAGGTATGAGTACCTCCAGGAAGGGAACATGAACAATAAATTAGTCGTATTGCCGTCTCTATTGGAGAATGCGCCGTATACTTTAGTGGAATGTTTAGTCATGGGTATCCCGGTAGTCGCTTCGGATGTCGGCTCGGCGCGCGAGTTTATCGACAACGACGACGCTGAGAGAGTCTTGTTCGTGCCAACCCCTAAACCTTTAGCAGGCAAAATTAGAGATATTCTAAAGAATGGATTCGTTCCTGGCAAATCGAAAATCAAACAAGACGTGGAAAAAGACTGGACGATTTGGCAGCACCATTTAGTGCACCAATCCAAAGATTCCTCGAACTCCATGTCAACCTTACAAACGTGGGAAGAACCGCTAGTTACGGTGATAGTAGTCACGTATAACAACCCAAAGTTGTTAAAACAAGCCTTGCAATCGATTTATGAACAAGAATATACAAAAGTTGAAGTCGTGCTGATTGATGATGGTTCCACGTTGCCGGAAGCTCAAGCATATTTACGTGAAATCGACGCCGAATTCAAACGCAAAGGGTGGGTCTATTTGCAACAAGACAATAGAGGTCCCGGGGCGGCGCGTAACAACGGCGCTAAGCACGCGAAAGGCGAATTCATAATGTTCATGGATGATGATAACTTTGCAAAACCGAAAGAAATTGCAACCTTCGTCTCCGTTGCCATGCACACGAAAGCGGACGTTTTGACGTGTACGAATGAATACTTTTACGGATTAGAGTTACCCGGGAACCGACCGCCGATTGGAAGATGGGTTCCACTCGGTGCTGCTACCACCGTAGGCATGTTTCAAAATCTCTATGGAGACACAAACGCCATGATTCGACGAAAAGTCTTCCTCGATTTGGGTGGTTTCCCGGAGGATTACGGCTATGCTCTTGAAGATTGGGAGTTGTTCTCTAAATCTGTCTTGGGCGGTTATAAACTCGAATCCATTCCGTCTCCACTATACTGGTACCGCATTCGTGACACCTCGCACTCTCACGAAACTGCTAAATACGGCAATGCCGCGCGTACCATCCGTCCTTATCTCCGACAAATCCCACAAAAACTCCATCACATCGTCCTCTTCGCGCAAGGCATGAAGGACTCGCACGATGTCGCCGCCGGCCAATTGGAAGAACAAAACGGTCAAATGCGTGACGTTCGTAAAATGTTGAAAACATTAGCGACGAGTCTGAACGATTTATGCGACGACGGGTTAATTCCAACCACCGCAAAAAACGAAGTAAAAAATTCGCAATTTGATTTAAACGAAGACGATCCTTCAATCGTCGAATCCCCTTCGTATGAACGTCTGGAGGAGAAGAACAAACGCTTCAAATCCTGGTTTCCGTTCGCGGACGGATACAACATCGACAAACGAAATGGACGCATCTCCGAATCCTCCTCGGACACTCGTGCCTTGCGTATGCAAAACCCAGACTGGAAAGACGCTCGAGGTGCGGTCCAAGAAATCCATTTGCACCAAAAAGAACCCTCCGCGGTCATAATCTCTGGCTGGTCAAAGGCCCGGGACGTCTCCGGCGCCCCCGACGGCGGCTACTCCATCTACGCGGACATCAAATTTATCGACGGAAAAATGATGTACGGCTATTCTGTCTCTTTTGACGTCGGTACGCACACCTGGCAGTTCAAAGCCGGAGTTATCGACCCAATTGTTGCCATTGAAAGTATAACTGTATACGCCATGTTTCGTTGGCACGCGGGTACCGCATGGTTCGACGATATCACGGTCTCGTCGTTGAAAGAAGGTTTGTGCGATTACACCAAGTTAACTTTGGAAGGGTTGGGACCGGATAAAGGTAACGGAGGGAAAATTGGACCGGGTGGGACCAGAGATGAATTGTAATATGTAGTCTTGTCTAGATATAAATCGCGCTGTATTTTTTCTGTCTCAAAATCACTTTGTCTCGAGGCAACGAAGGACAAAATAAATTTTTAATTCCACAAAAAAGGAACACACGGGGAAACACGACGGTATTCGCACGAGATGGGGAGGACTTTCTCGAGATCGAAAGTCATCCTCGCGACGTCCGTTATCGGTTCCTCGTTGTTAATCTTCGCCACGTTCGGGATTCTTGGACCGAACATTCCAAACTTAACGCCGAGTTTGAAACAATTGGACGAGAAGGATGCCTTGCTGAGGGAAGATTACGAAGCGCATCGTCCGCGCGCCCGAACGCGTCACGCGAGAGAAGAGTCGAAGCAAAACGACGAAGATTCGATGGCGAATTTAGTCCCGAGTTTAGAAAAAGATAACGTGGTGAAGAACGAGCGGTTTGGAGAGGAAAGTTCAGACGAAGACGTTTTAGTCGTACCGATCTCTTCGAAGAAAGAGATCTCTTCGACTTCGTCGAAAAAAAATGTTGTTGCAGCTAATGACGGCGACACTGAAGAGGATTTGCATCCGTTCAAGCGTCGAAAACCACGACCGCCGCCGAACAAGTTTACTATTCGCAACGAAGCGACCACGACACATCCGGAACATGTGTTAGACCCGAACAAGATGGAAATAATCTCCCTAGACCATCCGCGTGCGTTTCTCTACAAGAGGTTCATGACGGACGAAGAGTGCGATTTTTTTATTAACCACAGTAAAAGTCGGATGACGAAAAGTGGAGTCGTGGACGCGCAGACAGGCGGGACGGCGAAATCGGACATTCGAACGAGCACGGGGAGTTTTGTGGGGATTGGCGAGAATGATTTGATGAGAAAATTAGAGAAGCGAGTGGCGACGTTTTCTATGTTGCCGACGAAACATCAAGAGGCGACGCAGGTGTTGAGATACGAGGTTAAGCAAGAATATAGAGCGCATTACGATTATTTTTTTCACAAAGCAGGCACTGCGAATAATAGAATCGTGACGGCTTTGATGTATTTGCACGAACCCGAATTTGGAGGGGAAACGGTGTTTCCGAATACGGAGGTGCCTTTAGAGAGAACTGAGAAAGGGTGGGGGAAGAATTTCTCAGAGTGTGGAAATAGGGGAAGAGCGGCAGTGGTGACAAAAGGCGACGCACTACTTTTTTGGTCCATGAAACCAGGCGGGGAGTTAGATCCCGGGTCGTCGCATGCCGGGTGTCCCGTCGTGAGAGGAGAGAAGTGGACGGCGACAAAGTGGATTCATGTAAATCCAACGACCGAATGGAATGCGAACAATCACAAGGTGCACTATGCAGGGGGGCCCGCAAATTCGGAGAAGTGTAAAGATACGAACGCGGCGTGTGCTGGATGGGCGGAGAGTGGAGAATGTACGGCGAATCCGGGGTACATGGTGAGTTCGTGTAAAGTTTCGTGTAGACAATGTGTCGGTGGCTGGCGAGACGGGACGTATACGAAACCCGAGTTAACATAGTAGAGAGAATATTGCTATTAGTATATAGAGTATCAAACCCATCCACCTATCCATCCACATCTCCTTCTCACTTTGAAAATTTAATCACATCGTCTCAACAGTTGCGCTGATTTGATCTGCATGGTTGACAAAAATCTCCCATTGTTCGCGGCCAAACGCCAAACCTTTAAATCCGGGCGCCCACTCGCCGATTTTGTTTTGATAATATTCACGAACGTCTATCATCACTTTCCCCATATATTTCCGTACCGTCAATCTCTTATTTCCTCCAAGTTCGCACACCGTCTCGCTTTCCGAATTGCCAGCCGCGACGATGTCGATTTTGATCTCCACGTCCGCTATCTTCTCTCGCAAGTTCTCAAACTGCTCCGCGTTCAAATTAATCCCTTTCTTCCCCGGTAACCACTTGCTGTCTTTTTGATAGTACTCTCTAAAGGAAATCGTCGGCGCGCCTTTGAAAACTTGCACGGCGACGCGCTTCGCGTTTGTGAGTCTGCACACTTCGCCATCCACAGCGTCTTCTGCTTGTTGTTGTTGTTGTTGTTGCTGCTGCTCCTGTTGCACCGCCGCTCCCGCTGCCACGTACTGCTGCGTCGTCGCTTGACTCTGACTCGTCACGGCCGGTCCTCCTCCAGCACCTTTAATTGCTCCCCCAGTCACATTGCCACCATCCCCTTTCTCCTTCGTCACGTCCAACGCCCACGTCGGCGGTGACTTCCCGCTATTGTGCATCAACCTGAAATCCATCCCTCTCTTCAAGCACATATACAACACCCGATTTACTTCCGACTTCTCCATCTTCGTCGCTTCGGCTATAGTTTTTGCCGTCGTCCCACTCGCGCCGTAATCTTCGAGGACATCGAAAATGTTATCGAGCGAAAGTTTCAAATTTTTTTCTTCCTCTTCGTTGACCAATTTTTTCTCTCGTTCTGGGGGAACAGAGGCAGGAACTTCTTTCTTCACCGGGGGAGGTCCTTCCCACTTACTCCTCAAATCCGCCTCGTTCGCAACAACTTTCTGCTTCTTCGCTAACGGTTCAGCGCTGTTCGGCGCCACCACCGAAGTAAAATCTTTATCCATTCGTTGCTCGCCGCTCATGAATTCGTCGATGATGCTCGAAATTAATCCCCTGAAATCATCAACAGAAAAGCCAAGTTCGGTGGATAATAGCTCGCGAATTTTACGCTCGGAAGTCTCGTCGAGGTCTAACGTTCGCAAAAGCTCCCGGCACTTGGATTCCACCGCCGCGGCGCGAAAATCAGACATTTGTTGAGAGTGTTTTGTCCTTTAGATTTATGAATCGAAGAAAAAATGGCGAGTTCAAAAAATGCTGAACACACGTCAGAAAGGTGCCCGAAGTAAAAGTGGGCACCTTTACTTCGGCGACGCGCGACGGGATCTCTCTTTCTCTCTCTCTTTTGAATATCGGTTTGCAAATAGGCTACAGAGTACTACGCATGAAGTGATTTTGATGCATGCATGTGTGTATGTGCTAAGAAACAACAACGTTTGTTTCTTCTTCTTCTTCGTCCGGCGCCGCTCTTTTCGAGCGTTGATACTGACGTTTTTGTTTTGAGAAAGCGAAAAACGCAGTCTCGAACTCTCTCTCCCAAGAGCCAAAATCGAACGCGTTTATTGCGGTCGCTTTGACGAGCTTTTTCACGTCCGAGACAAACGCAACGTGTTGTCGTTCTTTTCGTTTCTCTTTTCGTCCTTCTTCTTCTTCTTCTTCTTCTTCTTCTTCTCCTAGAAGGTACTCAAACGCCGATAAGGCGATGCCGAACGTCGCGGCCGCCGCGCCAATGGCCGACGCTCGAAACTGCGGCGACGATGGAAACGAACGTAAACTCGCGCCAACAATAACGCACGCGTATTCTTCTACTTTCGACCACAATCGTTTAAACTCCATCGGCCTCACGCCTTCCCCTCCAAATGCGACGATTTCGACGTTCCTTTTCATCGCCTCTAAAAACTCCTTCGCCCACGTCGCTCGCGTCGGTTTCGACACGCGGTATTCCAATGTCGTCAAAATTACCGTCTCCATTTTCGCCATTGTCTCCTTATCGAAAGAGATCGTCGATATCGGAGTGCTACTATTCTTCTTTTCCTTTCCTTCGTCCTCCTCGTAGTCGATATCGAATCGGTCTCTTCGCTCTCTCGTTTTCAAACTCAACCGAAAACACGACGCGCTCAGAACTTCGTACACCCACGCGTTTTCACTCTTACACTCTCCGTTCGCAAACGCTTGCACGACTTCTTCCGCGAAATCCACTGCCGCGCACGCGATATCAACCATCGCGAACGAGAGCGCGGGACGACCGTTTTCGCCCACCTGTTTTGTGGGCACAAAAAACTCTTCGTGTTTATTCTGAAACAAAAAAAAATGTTCCGCTCTCGTTAAAACGCCCTCGACGACGGCGTCGCGAACGCGCGTCGATCGCTCCTCGTCTTCGAGCGACACCGGAGCGCTTCGCCGCTCGGGATTCGAGAGGCACCGGTCGTTTTCTCGGTCGAACAATCGAGACACCAGCGCGGAGGTTTTGTCTTCTTCCTCTTTTTCTTTTTTTCTTCGGGGCGACGTCGTCGTCGTTGTTGTCTTCTTCTTCTTCTTCTTTTCGTCGTCGTCGCCTTGGACCAGCAAAGCGGCTTTCTCGCGCGCCACCCCGACCAAAGACGACGCTCGTTTCATTTTGCGAAGAACGAAAGCGCGAACGAACGAAATG
>MDTG01335221.1_pt1 | contig 13595 bp, 9 predicted proteins | sample 811421 | NCBI WGS metagenome assembly MDTG01 (sample SAMN05326645, study PRJNA326480) | marine metagenome | isolation source: seawater | place: Pacific Ocean: South East | collected 2011 | reverse complement strand
TATGACTTCTGAAATTAGAGATGCAGGAAATGTGTTCAGACCAAGTAAAGTTGGAGATATTCAACTCGAAGGAATGGCAGCAGGTCGTGCTGCTAGAGTAGATTTACTGGTTTTAGCTGGATTGCCCCAGAGTCTTTCAATATCTCATGATTTAGTCTCCAATTCATTTCCTGGAGGAAGTGTGGTAATTCTTACTGTATTAGGAGTAGATTTAGCAGGGAACGAGAATCCCATTGATAATGTTTCATGGAGCTTTTTAGAAGATGCTGGATCCATCTCACCCGGTAATTCACCCGGTGAATATGTCTACGTAGTTGGAGAAATTGGCTCTTGGGATATAATTGCAAGAAGAGGGGTCGCAGATTCGATATTATCAATCACCGTGGTACCAGGAATACCAGATAGAATTTCCATAGTAATGGATGTTGATGAAGGAAAGATATTTTCAGAAGGTGAGATCATTGATTTGAGCTTGAAGGTTTTAGATGCATCAGGAAATCAGATTACTGTTGCACATTCACAGATTATTGTTGAAACAGAAATTGGAGATGCGGAACACCTTCAATCAGATGTATGGAGAATGAAGATAGATGGTTATGGAGAAAATGTTCCAATCACAGTAAAGTACCTAGAACTGGAACAAACTATTTTCGTTTCTGCAACGCCAAGTGCTCTCTCAAAATTAACTGACACAAATATGGGAAGGATGGCCCTTGGTTCCGTTTCGGTCGTATTTCTTCTTGCAGTAATGCTTGTCCTATTACCTAAATTTAGAAATGAAGAAGATGAAATTTTTGAAACAGAAGAAGATACAATACCGGAAGGTCGTTCTAGCCCTTCTCCTCCTCCTGCTGGTGTATCTTTCGGTGCTCCTCCTTCTTCTGCATTTTCTACATCTTCTCATAGGAGAGGAAGACATCGTTCTTCTTCAAATATGGCTCCATCATGGGGTGCATCTCAAGCAAGGCAAAATTCTGCTAATATGGCTGCAATGGGTGCAACAAACACAGTTATTCAACAATCTCAAGCCTCCTTTTTACCTCAATCTAATTTTGAACAATCACCTGTTACCGATCCTGTATCGGCTCCTCCTCGCCCAAAGGGGTTAGATGAAGTAGAAAATTCTCAACCAGAACCTATTCAAGTTGAAACCGAAGAAAAACAAATCTCAGTTTCTTCAGGTGTGATGTTGGCTTGCGATGGGACCACTCAAGGACAAACCGGGTGGTATCATGATGGCATGGGCAACACAAGTTATTGGCAAGTCGATGAGGAAGGAACATGGACTCGCCTAGGATAATGGTATGCCTATTAGCAATCTTGCTAATTTCTTCGCTTTCTGTACATGATAATTTAGCAGATTTGTCTTCATCATCATCCACTTCTGCTAGATCATGTGCAGGGAGTACTGCTGTTCAATCAATCGACATACTTCCTCCCGGTCCAGTGATTTTATCTGCTGATGAGGTTCAAGATTTTTCATTTTCTTTAAAAGATGGTTCTGGAAATATCATTTCTGCTGGTTATGAAATGGGATCTAATGGAGGAACGACCGTGCAATTGGGTTCTGAAGAATTTCGCTTCTCCCCATCTGGATTAGGCAGTGCTTCTGTTTGGGTTTGCTCTGGAAATGTGAACAAGACGGTTTCGATTACAGTAGTAATTGGTACAGTAGTAGGATTAGAGTTGACAGCAAGTGATATTCAAGTTACTGCTGATGAATCAATTGATTTGATATTGGAACGAGTTGATCAACAAGGATATCGCCAAGCTATTGTTGTTCCAACGAGTAATTGGACCTTACCAGAAGGTTCAGTATTAGAAATGTTACAAGGCGATGGTTTTCGTTGGACTCCCAATCAGGATGGTAATCAGAGTTTAATTGTAGAGGATGGAGAATTTTCTGCAGAATTAGAAGTACATGTTACTCATGGGACAGCTAGAAGATTGGCAATATCCCCCTCTTCGCCTCTAGATCAAATTACTGCCGATGATGAAATCATTCTTAATACGATGTGGGAAGATATTCGAGGGAATCGTTGGCCTGCAAATTCAACTTGGGAAATAGAGAATACAGTGATAGGTCTAAATTCAAGTATTGGAGCATCAGTACTTTTTGATCCTTCAATTCAAGGATTAATCACTATCTCAGCAGAAGCCAATGATCCTATAACTCCCGCAATTATTCGGACGGCATCAATTAGTTTTGTTGTTCAACCTGGCCGTTTGATTTTGTTAGAAATTTCAGGCCATTCATTGACTATACCTGTAGATGTTCCGTTTGATCTTAACCCTCAAGGATTTGATGCCGATGGCAATGCTGTAGATTTAACCGGTTTAGAATGGTCAATAATCGAGGGCTCTTCTCCTAATTCTTCAATCAACTCAGATACAAATTATTTCACGCCTTCAATGCCCGGACAACACAGAATAGTTGCAACCTTGGGTTCTCGTGTCACATCAGCTACCATAGAAGTAGAACAAGGAATCCCGTCTTCTATAGAGGTAAGATCCGATGGTGATTTGGCACTTTCTGTCGAGACTGGTTCTGAATTAAATTTGACAGTAAATGGCTTTGATTTAGCAGGTTCATCATATCCTTTTGATGTAGATTGGACGGTTCCAGAGGGATTTGGTGTAATTGAAGCATCTTCGGTTGGAACTGGAAACTTCGTTTACTCAGCAGAAGGCGTAGGTATTGTTCAATTAACTGCATCTGTCGGGGAGGTCTCGTGGGAAATATTGGTTAGTGTTCTACCTGGCCCACCTCATTCACTTGAATTCGATATCAAAGGAGAATTAAAGCAAGGGAATTCTGTAGAAGTCGAGGTAAGAGCCTACGATATTGCGAATAATAAGGTAACTATAGCCGTGTGTGCAGTGGAGTTTGAAACAGATGCAGGAGTAATGGACTGCATAGAAGGCCGTTGGATTCTTGATCTGAAAGCAGAAGGGGAGGTCCGTTTACAGGGAACTTATGATGAAGGATACGGATTAGAATATATCACAATCGAACCTACTTTGATGGATGGTTTATTCGGTTCTGATGCAGGTGCTGTAATCTTCGGAGGAGTAATCGTTTTGTTGATGATATTGGGGGTTCTTCTTGCAGCAGATAGAAAAACAAAAGAGATTATCGAGGAAAGAAAATTAGAAAATCAAGAAGTAATTCTACAAACCCCTGAGATTGAAGCAACACATGCTCAACCTCCAGTTGCTCCATCACCCTCTATAATTCAATTAGAGTCGAAGTCTCTATCGGTTGAAAATTTTAGTCGCCCATTGATGATTTCAGAGATACCCGATTCTGCCACTAAAATATCTCCCGTTCAGGAGACTGATCTATCTAAGTGGTCTGATGAACAATTGTTGTCTGCTGGTTGGACTAACCAACAGATTGAATCCTACCGCTCTGACCAATTAGAAACATCATCAAATAAGGCAGATGATGTTCAAGAAGAATGGGATACAGGGTGGTAGCGTTCCTAAAACATAGAAGCGATGCGTTCAGCTTCGACAACGATGTGTGTAACTGAAACTCCGCTGAAAAACCAACCTGCTCGAGTAAATTCAGGATTCTCAACAGACAAAGTAGCCATATATCCTGGTGGATAGGACGGAATTTTTCTAGCTCCTATGTGCTCAAACAAGACTGGTTCAGCATCACAGATATGCCTTCGCAAGGACTGTTTAATAGAACTCACCGATTGATTTTGAAGGGCTGGTGACATTATACGAAACAATCGATGCCCTTCGGGTGCCCTAGGTGTACCATGGACATCACTTTCGTGGAGTATCCCACTAATTGGTGATTCTTCATCTGGAATGAGGATCCCATATCCTACTGGTACAGAAGAGACGTCATTAGAAGAATAACCAACTGCATATATGTTAATTTCTGTGAATTGAGTAGATTCCCGATCGAGTGGCGCACACCAAATCACTGAAGAAAGTGGTATGTCACGAGCCAATGCAACCTCCTTCGGTGTTGAGGCCTCAGACTTTATGGTGAATGAGACGTTGGTGAGTAGATTGAGCGCCTCTCCCAAACGTTCGATCAGTGTTTGCATTCCTCCCGCGAAGGAGGCAGTTGAACCATTTTTGGGCTGAAAAAGCGGATATGTATTCTTCATCTTATGCTTTATTCTCGTCCATTTTATGGGAGGTTCTTCCCCAAATCGCGTCATAGATGGCATGAGGAAATCTGCATCTACATTTGAGGCGCGATCGTTGACTATTCCTAGAGTCATAGCATCATTCATAGGAGAAAGTGGTAAAGCCTCAGCGACTGAAAGTTTACCTTGACGAGATTTCCTAAGCCCATTTAGCATTCTCAGAGGACCAAAAGTAATCATGTTCCATGGTGAAAGTTTTCGACGTCGACCGTTTATCGAAATCCAGCGTGTGTTAGCATTATTATTGGAAGGTTTGAAACGCTCTCCTAAATTTAGATCGTTTACCAGTCGCCAAAATGCAGGGTGCGAACGAGTGGCATTCACGGCCACATCACAAATCCAATCACCTTGTTTCCATGTGTCAATGACACCTCCAATTCTTTCACTTTTTTCAACGATTTCTACGTTAACATCGGGTCGCTTGGATGCAATTCTGTACGCAACTGTCAGTCCAGAAAGACCAGCACCGACCACACAAATTGTGGATCCAAGCGGCAGGTTCTTTGAGACACAAAGCGGACGACGTAATTCGTCACCGTACAGAACCCAATCCTCTAACGATGCCATTTGATCACCCGTTGAGCCAATCTACTGGCTCACGCAGTACCTCTAACATGGTAGCTTCGTCTGAACCCGATTTCACTTCATGACAGTATTCCCATCGAGACGTCAGGGGTAAAGACATCAGGATACTTTCGATGCGACCATTGGTAGTAAGACCAAATTTTGTGCCACGGTCATAAACGAGATTAAATTCGACGTATCGACCACGTCTAAGTTGTTGCCATTCCTTTTGATGGGGGGTGAACGCCATCGACTTACGTCGTTCCAAAATTGGAAGGTAGGCCTCCAAGAAATTTGAGGCACAGTCCTTCACAAAGGCGTAACAATCCTCTTTGTTATTGGAGCGCAAATCATCGAAGAATATCCCTCCTACTCCACGCCTTTCACCCCGATGAATAATGTGAAAATATTCGTCGCACCAAGCCTTATAGGCATGATAATCGGCAATTTCATGACGATCACAAACAGTTTTGTGTACTTGATGAAAATGTATGGCATCCTCAGTGAAAAGATATGATGGTGTCAAATCTGCTCCACCCCCAAACCACCAACTCCCATCGATTACACCTTCACCTCGCTCGAAGTAACGGTAGTTTGCATGAACGGTAGGAGCCATTGGATTGTGGGGATGGAGGACAATGCTCAATCCCGTGGCAAAAAATTCTAGATCCTGGCTGCCTAATCCTCTTCCTCCACCCATCTTTGAGGCCGCTTGTGGGCTAAGTGTTCCGTGAACAACGCTCACATTAACACCGGCCTTTTCGAAGACTTTGCCCTCGGAAAATACTCTACTTCTACCTCCGCCCCCCTCTTCTCGAATCCACTCGTCTTCTCGATAAGATGACCCATCAATTGAGGAGATAGCATCACAAATTTTGTCTTGCAACTGATGCACCATCTCTACCATGGTATCTCTCATGCATCCTCACCTGTGACTAAACGTAAAACTGCCTCGACACAATCAATTTGGGCACCGGGAGCGAAACCATGACCAAGGTTGAATATGTGACCAGGGTCATCACCGGCATCAAAGAGGACGCGTTGTGCTGCCTCAGTGGCTGCCTCGGGAGTACCGTGCATTCGAGATGGGTCAAGATTTCCTTGGAATGCGAATTTGTCGCCATATAACGCTCGATTGGTTTTCAAATCGTCTCGCCAGTCGAGAGAGAGAGCTTGTATGTCTAGTGTTCTAATTGCCTCATGGAGGTGTGAACTACCCTTAGCATAATGGATTAAGGGGACATGACGTTCTGATCGTTCCCTAAATACTTCAATCGCTCGCTGAGTCGCCGGGAGGGCAATACTATGGTAATCTTTCAATGAAAGCAAACCTGCCCATGTATCGAACAATTGGACTGCATCAGCTCCACCGTGGTTTACCTGATCGGCAAGTAGGTCTCCAACGACTTCAGCCATGGTCATAAGCACACGTTGGGCACCCTTAACATCGGAGAATACCGTAGCACGAGTGTTCTGAAATTCTTTATCTCCAGTGCCACCAGCCAGCAAATACAGCGATGTCGTCCACGGACAACCAGCAAAACCCAGTCGAGCTATGTCTTTTCTCTCTTCACCGATAGCCCTGAGTGCGTCACCTGCCCAAGGTGCGTGCTGACGGGCAGAGAATCTTGGCCAATCGTCTACTTCATCGAAAACGAAGGGGTCAATTTGTATGCCTCCACCGTAACCGACATCATAACCTAATGCAGGCAAGGGAGTGAGAATATCGCTGAACACGATGGCCGCATCAATGGATTTGTAGCGATGTATGGGTTGCATAGTGATGGTAGTACACAGGTCAAGATCCTGACAACGTTCCCAGAAGGAGTGTTCAGCCGCGAGTTTCCTGTATTCAGGGAGGTGGCGACCAGCTTGGCGCATGAACCATACAGGAGTTCGATCGACAGGACGCCGGTTTAGAGCTGCCAATATACGCTCTTGGCTGTTCATGCGTGCAGCTCCATTTGGGAGAGTGCATCATCCATAGCCTCCACTAACCCTCGTATGTGACCTTCATCATGAGCAGTAGAAATGAAGCCAATCTCGTAGGCTGATGGAGCGAGCATGTAACCCCTTTCAAGCAAGGCTTTGTGTACATCAGCATAGAGTGCTGCTCCATCCTTTGGAATTTGATCAGCACGCACAGCTGGTCGGCTGTTTCCGGGTGAAAACCAGAACAAACTTTCTAGCCGAACAATCCGCATGGGATTACCGTGCTTTTCTAGAACGACTTTCATCTCGTCCTCAAGTAGAGTCCCGAGTGAATCCATGTGATCGTAAGCCTCATCATCTAACAAGTCTAATGTAGCAACACCAGCCGCCATGGCGAGAGGATTACCAGAAAGTGTACCTGCTTGGTACACGGGGCCTAGAGGCGAGAGTTGTTCCATTATTTCTTGACGTGCACCGTAAGCGCCGACTGGGAGTCCCCCTCCAATTACTTTGCCTAATGCCGTAATATCTGGTGTGACATTGCAAAGATCACCGTAACTACCTTCCTTGAATCGGAAGCCACTTATCACTTCATCAAAAACCAATAGAGTACCGTGCTCATCGCAAATATTTCGGAGGCCTATCAGAAATTCTGGGCGTTGGATTAACAAACCATTGTTGGCCGGCAGCGGTTCAACTACCACTGCTGCTATGTCATCACCATGCTGGTTGAATAGGTATTTGACGGCATCAAGATCATCAAGGGGACAAATGAGAGTTGTGGCAATTGTGTCTTGAGGAATACCTGGACTACTAGCTATACCAAAGGTAGCTAAACCACTACCTGATGAGACCATTAGTGCATCAACATGCCCATGGTAACAACCTTCGAATTTCACTAGCATGTCACGACCAGTGTATCCTCTTGCTAACCGAACTGCACTCATAACAGCCTCCGTACCTGATGAAACAAAGCGAACCTTGTCCATGTGTGAAAAGCGTTTTTTGACTCGTTTTGCGAGCTCAATCTCTCCTAGATGTGGAGCACCAAACGAGGTACCGTTAATCATTTTCTCTTGAATTGCATCGATTATCGTTGGGTGTGAATGACCGTGAATAAGTGGTCCCCATGACTGGACAAAATCAATGATTACATTCCCATCGACATCTGTGATGTGTGCTCCTGATGCTTTCTCAAAGTATATTGGGTTACCATGAACAGATTTGAAAGCCCGAACAGGCGAGTTTACTCCACCGACCAGATGTAACTGCGCCTCATTGTGAAGTGTGTTGGATTTATTGCGATTCACATTATCACCTACTTTAACCAACATTTACGTGCAACTTCACGAGCGTGATAAGACACTACTATATCCGCACCTGCTCTTTTGAAAGACGTTAACACCTCGATTATCATTCGTTGGCGACTTAATTCGTCCTCAGTGGCATTCATTAACATCGCGTATTCTCCACTAACATTGTACACTGCCACGGGACGAGACACATTTTCGGAGACTTTTCGAAGTACATCGAGATAAGGTAGCCCCGGTTTGACCATTATGATGTCTGCTCCTTCTGATTCGTCTAATTTTGCTTCCAAGATTGCTTCTTTGTAGCCCGATCTAATATCCATTTGATGGGTTGCTCTGTCGCCGAATTCTGGGGTAGAGTTAGCTGCCAAGCGAAATGGACCGTAAAAGGAAGATTCGTACTTAATGGAGTATGACAAGATACCAGTGCTGGTTAGCTCTGCCTTTTCGAGTGATTTTCTTATGGCCGTTACGCGACCGTCCATCATGTCTGAAGCACATACGTAATCTACTCCAGCTTCGGCATGGGAGAGGGCAATATTGACTAGAATCTCAACTGAAGCATCATTGACTATCTCTCCGTTGTCCACCAACCCACAATGTCCGTGTGAAGTTGCCGTGCAGAGACAAACGTCTGTCATAACAACAAGGTCATCTCCGTATTTTGCCTTCAATTCTGCAACAGCCCGAAGAAGGTGTGAGGCGTGATGAGCGTGACTGGCTTTTGGATCTTTGTGATGACTAGCCACCACTCCGAACAGCATTACTGCGGTCAATCCGCATGAAAAGTCTTGTTCAACAGTCTTAAGGAGCATATCCACAGATTGGTGATGAATACCAGGCATGCCTTGAATTGGGTCATCTATACCCTCTCCATCTACCACAAAATGAGGTTGTACAAGCGAGGATAGAAGACTATTACCAAATATAAGATCGCGACGAGACTTTGTCCAGCGATTGATTCTGGGTCTAACGTTCATCATAATCCATCCTATTCTCTCGCCACCACTGAATCAGAGATTCGGATGTTGGACCATCCAACACCGAAACCCGGGACCCACTGTAGTGTTCTAAAGAGAGGATGACCGACCGTGTACTTTCTCCCATACAAAGAATTTCGTTAGGCGCCCTGAGGGAGTTTTTCGCCCAAGAACGGGCAGAAGAAGCCGATGACAATACCAGCACGTCATGTGAATTAATCTCCACATATCCTACCTCTTTTGCTTTATTTTCGTAACCAACCCACGATTTAACGTTGAATCCTGTTTCCTCTAATGTTTCTTTGAGTGTAGGTGAGGAGAGATTAGATTGTGGTAATAGAAAAGTTGTGTTGGTTGGAAAATGCTCTGTGATATATACTCCTAGTTCACGAGCATTTCTGGCTCGCGCACAAACTGCGACAGTAACACCAAGTTGGAAGCAAGCGCGAGCCGTCCCCTCTCCTATGGCCAACCATGGTATCCTGCCAATATCTGTATTCACTTCAGCGGCAGCAACGGCACATTTAGCGGCAAAAGGCGATGTCAGCACTAGATACGGCCAATGACGTTTTTTATCGTAAGCATTCAGGAAATTCACCGGCCAATTTTCTAAACGGGGCTCGAGGTCAACTACTGGAATATTTTCCATGGCGATTCCAGAATTTGCAAGTACCCGGGAAATACGTTCAGAGTTCAAAGTGGAAATATAGCGTGGACCTGTGTTTTTCATTGTAAAGGATTCTAAGGGTTGCACTGGAAGATTGATTTTCAAACCATCGATAATTCCTGCATATTGAAACATATCGTAGACTGAACCTTGGCAAAAGATGGCTCGCCAGTTCTCAGGAGATACTTGGAGGTGAGCCTGTTGCCCTTCAATGGCGATTCCAGCTGGGAAGAGACATCCTCCTCCTACCTCTTTGAGAAGACGACGTTCAGTCGTTACATCTTGCTCAGTTTGCTCGTGATTTAGCACAAGTCGAAGAGATTTGAATTCCTGGAATCGGTCCTTCTTACAGTGGACGGAAATCGCCCCCTGACCAGGTGCAGTAGGCCAATCGGAAGGGTCGATACGAAAGGCAGAAAGTTCTTTTTTTACATCGTCTAGAACTCCTACACTATTGAGCCGAGAGATACCCACTTCTGCCAAAACAACGGCATCAACGCGCCCATCTAACAATCGAGTAAGACGATTTTCAACATGGCCCCGAACTGCTAATGGAATGATGTCCGGCCGTTGGCTGAGAAGGAATGACTGTCGACGGCCAGAGACGGTACCAAACATAGCACCATGAGGAAAATGGTCCAGTATTGTTGCTAGTGGAGTGTATGAGGAACCATTCAGTACCTTATCTAATGAGTCGATTGACTCCGATTTTCTAACTATTACAAGGTCCGATGTGCAACCTCGCTCAAGATAGGCCAAGTTCTCAATCCGCCTATCAACTTCCACGGGAACGTCTTTACTGGAGTGGACGGCGATGTCGACCTCGCCAGAGAGCAAACTGTCGTCAATGGCGTGAATGAACTGACCAACTGAACCCGATAGTTGCCCTCCTAAACTACGGTCACCGGTTGAGGAGAGCGTTACTAAATCAGATGATATACCATACTTTTCAAGTTTCTTCTGTACAGCATTAGCTTGCCATAATGCCAGATTTGAGGATCTTGTCCCTATACGTATTGTCATGAAGCCCCTCCAAAAACGGGGTTCTTCTTGCTCATGTCTAGAACGTATTGTTTGGTTGCACTATCCACATGTGCAAGGATGGAGGAACTCAGTTCTCGCTCCGTATTTACAACGAACTCGGACAATGAAGAGAGATGGAAAGGTGATGATTGATGACAAATCCATGTTGCAATTTCGCGTGAAAAAGCACCCATTTGTGGCACATCTTCTACACTCGCATGCGGAGACTCTTCCCAGATTTTGGACAGCCCCTCCAATGTTTTGTAAACATGAGCACGGAACTTCTTCTGAGCTTTGCTCTCTAATTTCCCCATATACCGTTCCTGAATATCATCGATTATTGATTCGCTTCTTGCGATTGTAGCAATGTAATCCCATTCTTTACCTAGGTTATGCGAGACTTTAATCCAATGGGCCATACCAAGAAGTGTCTGATTATCAGATATTCCTGATTCATCGAATGAAGGTGGCCATGAGAAATCCATTATAGTGGTTGGGACATTAATGGGCAACCGACGGCGTTCGTTGTATGTAGCAGTAGCATTTCGTATAGTGGAAATGATTAGATCTGGGTTTTGGTTACCTTCATGCCAAATGTTGTAAGAAATCATGTTGCATTTAGCAGCCAAATGTGGGGCTCGTTTAGCAGAAACAACAGGGTCTCGAGAGACAACCATAATATCTGTTTGATTTGCTTTCAAAAGTTCTTCAACAGCCTTCATACCCATATCTCCAAAACCCAAAACCGCGGTCTTCATAGGACCACGCTCTTCGAGCAAGGCGTCAAGTGCAGTAGTAGCGAGACTAAGCATCGATTCTGTGGTGCTGGTAAATCCAAGTTTTTTTCTAACTGTTCTATTGGCTGCGACCACATGCTCAAAAAAACCTAAGTTATGATGGCTGATTAAGTTGTATTCTTTGTGAAAATTGATGGATTTTCTAAACTGGGACATCACTTGTAATTCACCCATCATGAAAGAGTCGAGTCCGCTACAAATTTTGACAAGTTGACGCCATACCGCGGTTCCTTCAAATTCATCAAACGGAATATTTTCTATACTGTTAGCTTTGGATATCCTAGAAGCAAGCGAAGCAGAGCCGATGCCGAATCCCACATAGAGCACACGATTGCATGTAGAAAATTCGAAAATTTCAGCCTTGCAAAACTCGCTCAACCTTCTGTTGTAAGATGCCCGCTCTTTTTCGGAAATTCCCTCAGTAGTGATTTCTTTTGCTATGTCAATGGTTTCGGAGTTGAATTTCAATGCTGCTAAAGAAATGCGACCAATGTCTTCTGCTTCATGGCTTTCGATCTTATCTGTTACCGAATTCGCAAACGGCATCAAGTCGATCAGTGCTTCGCCCACTGGAGACCACCAACCTTCCGGGTATGATTTTACTTACGAATCTTTGTTTTTAGAGAATGAAAACAAATGAGTAACCTAAACAGAATGCCTCTCAACTAATCTATTTCGTGACTCCCCACACTCCTTCCACAAAAAAACCCTAATAATCCTATCAACCAACATATCAACTCGATTAAGTTGTTAGGAGTTATTCGATTGCCCATTCAACTCTGTTAGACTGTTAGGAGAGATTGGAGAAGGTTGCTACTAACGCTAACCCGGTGCTACTGAACAACCCTATTTACAACATATACTAAACCGTAGGTCCGTAAAATGGTAAGATTTCACGAACTTTTACTCGGCCCTTCAACCGATAGGTTGCTAAGAGGGATGGCCATCAATTTCTCGATTGTTGGTTTCATGATTCATCTATTTTGCTGTTTCTTGTACGATTGGGGATCACTTCAATCAATCGAACTTTCTCCGTTTATAGACTCATATCTTGACGCACTCTACACGCCATTTTCCATCATTCTTGCATACGAAGTGTATGAGTTAATCCGCGCTATTCCAGAATCATTTTCGAATTCAATTGGGAAACAATTCGAGGTTGTTACACTCCTAGTCGTCCGTGATATTTTCAAAAATCTTTCAGACATTGGAGTCTCTGATACAAAGATTGATTCAGATGTTGCTTTTATTGCCATGGAAGGACTTGTGTTTGTCTTGTTGTTTGCAACATCGTTGTATTTCCGTTCTAAAACTGTGATTTCGGCGGATATTAGTCAACAAGATGACTCTATCCAAGCATTTGTAATGCAAAAGAAACACTTGGCTTGTGGGCTAGTGATAATCTATGTTTTGGTTGCAATGTATTCGTTTACATCATGGTCAATGGGTGTTCTTGATGGAGAAACTAGCTTAAGCCGTAGTGTATTCTTTTCTGATTTTTTTACTTGGCTGATCGTTTCAGATATTATCATTCTGCTTGTTTCTTACAAGCACATATTTGATTTCCCACAACTTGCTCGAAATACAGGGTTCATTCTTTCTACAGTGATTATCCGTGTTGGAATTGGAACACCAGGCTACACTGGTGCTGTTTTATTCATCTTGTCAGCATCTTTAGCGGTATGTGTACTACGTTTGAGTATTCATAGTAACTCTGCAAATGCTACCGTGAAAAGAGATATTACACAGAAAAACTAATGAGAAAATATCCTTAACAAAGTTCATTCATATTGTTCATCAGGACTCGGGAAATCATGAGATCTTACATCAGAGACATATTGTTCTACAGCATTCCGAATATCGTTTTCAAGATTGAGGTATCGTCTCAAGAATCTGGGACTAAAGTCCATTGTAATTCCTAACATGTCATGTAATACTAACACTTGGCCATCAACATCTGAACCTGCACCAATTCCAATAGTTGGAATTGAAATTGCTTCTGAAACTTGCTCAGCTAATTTAGCAGGAATTTTCTCAAGAACTATAGCGAAACATCCTGCTTTTTCCAACATTTTGGCATCTTCAATTAATTTCTCTGCTTCTTCATCTTCTCTAGCTCTTACAGTATATGTTCCGAATTTATAGAT
>MDTG01261551.1_pt1 | contig 13595 bp, 19 predicted proteins | sample 811421 | NCBI WGS metagenome assembly MDTG01 (sample SAMN05326645, study PRJNA326480) | marine metagenome | isolation source: seawater | place: Pacific Ocean: South East | collected 2011 | reverse complement strand
TTTTTTAACTTTTTTTATTTTTGACATATATATATATATATATATATATATAAAACAAATAATTTTTAAATATATAAATTACGAATTTAATATATCAATTTGTGATATATTATATATTGCAAACGGAGACATCTCTACCAAATTTTCATATACAGCTTTTATTATAAATTTTATATCTTTTGATGAAAATCCACGATTTAGCAACTCTTCATCACTATACCAAAAACTTTGTTGTCTGTGTTCATTTGCCCTAGTTAAATTTAATTTATGATTTACTCTGTAAATCATTGCCATAACTCCAAATGCTCCACCTGATGTCATTAACTCTTCCTTAGATAAGCCAATATCTTTTTTATATCCAAATACACTTATTCTTACAAGTGTAGCATTTTTATATTTGTCAGGATTCTTATTTATCTTGACATTCATTAAATTTTCAATTTCTTTTTCAGTATTCCCAACTATAATTGGTTTTAATTTTTCACTATTATAATTATAAAATAATTCATATCCACCTAATTTATCAAATCTACTCATTATTTTGTCATATATCTTTTTTACTTTTTCAATATTAGACATTTATTAAAAAAATCTATTTTAAGTAAATTTTTTTTTCAATTTTATAATTTCTTAACCTGTTTATAAAAATAGCGTTATAAATTTTTTGTTTTGTCAATGTAATAACTTTTAATGTATTTAAAACAGGACACAGGATCAGCGAATACACAATGTAAAACGTTATCTTCTGGGTCGTTAGTAATATTAACTTCGGACTTAAATATTCCTTTATTTTTGATTATAGAATTTTGGAGATTTTTTCGTTCACTTTCCTCAAAGTCACATATGAGAGCATATGTAAATTTATCTTCTAAATTATTATCATTTATTAACTTTGAAAATTCTATTTCATTCATTTGAGAATTTATGGCACACATTAGAACCTTTGTAGAACGCATATCAACTCCAAATTGAATATCCTCACTTATAACTTTTTTAATAGAGTTTCTCCATTCGCTTGGCTCGCTCATTGGATCATCTGGAAAGTTTAAATTAATTGCTTCATCATGATTATCCTTTAAATTTAAAACTTTATCTAAAAATGTATTAATTTCATCTGACATATTTTTTTTAATAAAAAAATATAATTATTCTCTTATGTATTTTCAATTTTATTTTATATATAATAATATCCATATGAAACTTTAACTTCCCCAAAGTTATTTATTGAACTTTTGGCATCTATATGACCTTTTGTCAATAGTCTCTGTAACATGCCATTATAAGGATTTAGTAACATCCATGAAGCGCATGCAATTTCTTTTTGTGATGACTTTATCATTTTAATATTTTCTACTTTTGATGATCTAGATTTTGTTTTGAACTTATTATCAGATTTAAATTCTCCTAATTTTATTGCACATGTACCTTTAAAATATTTTCCACTTTCACAAGGATCGTCATTACCATAACATACTTGACCAACAGTCTGACCGTTATATGGCAGCCAATATAATATTACATCTGGATTACTCCATTCGATATCATAAAAGTTATTATTTTTGAGTTGAAATTTTCCATATCCACTACCATTAGTATTTAAATATATATTTTCTAAATAAACATATGGCTTACGAGGTATTAAAAAAAAACATAATAAAAAAGTAAATAAAGCAAGTAAACAACAAACTCCTCCACATTGCTTTTTTCGTTTAGGTGACTTTGGAATTACATAGTATTTATAATTATACTCTTCTTTATTTGGTTCTAACATTGTATAACTTTCATCATTATTATCAGACATTAATTTATATAAAGATTTATTATTTAAGTGTTTTCATTTGAAGAATAATGTGAAAAAAATAATACAAATTAATAAAATTGGTAAAGAGCTATTACTTGAATTTAAAAATATTAAAAGTAATAATATTAAATTAATATAGATTAAATTCATAAATAAAAAAAAGTTTTTTGACTGGTCTTTAATTTTTTTAAAAAATATAAATATTTCAGACTTTCCTTTATATTTTGATATAAAAAAATTAAACAAATAAGTACTAATTAATATTATAAGTGAATTTATAACTAGTAAAAATAATAGTTCAAATTTTATATTAAAATATTTGTTTAAATAAAAATAAATATTAGATGTATTTAGTATATAAAAAATTACAAATATAAATTCAATAAAAAAACTCTCAATATAATTTCTAAAATAAAAAGTTTTTAATAATTGTGAAACACTTTCATTTGGTAATATTTTTTTGATAAAAAATGGCTTTATTACTAATCTTGTAAATAAAATAGATATTATAAAATAAGAAATAAATAAATTTGTAAATATATCATTTATATTACCATTTATAAAGCTTTTATATGTAAGCATATATAATAATTATATAAAAAATTGAAATATATTAATTTTTTTTTCATTAAAATAAGAAAAAAAAAAATGTCCAAAGAGTACATAAATGGAATTAATTATAAATTAAATGAACCTCAAAAGGTAGAAAATATTTGTGGTTTATATGCATGGAAAATTACCAAAAGTGAATTAGTAAATTTACAGAAAGATTGTGAAGTACTTTTTACAGGTCATAAACCAAAAGAGACAAAAAATAGAAGAAGACGTATGAGCAAATATATTGAATTAGGTAATAGCTTTATTTCAACAGAAGATAAAAAAAATAGTCATTTTAAATTTATTGAACCATCTTTAATAGAGGAATTAAATATCTTAAAATTTATTTTTAATCAAACAAATAGACATTCTGATGATATAATATCTGAATGTGTAAGAAATAATTTTTTAGTTCCATCATCGATAAATTTTAATTTTATAAATGTAATTATAAGAGAATATTATCCTGGGCAAGGTATTGGATTTCATATTGATAGAGCAGAAAAACTAGATGGTATGATATGGAGTTGTATAATTGATTGTGGAAGTCCTACAGATGGATTACATTATCAACTTGAAGATACTTCAGGTAATAATATTGAATATCCTTTTTTGGAAATATCAGGTTGTGTTAGCGTTCAAACAGGGCCAGCAAGATATTTATTTAAACATGGAATTCATAAAATCAACAGTCATAGAATAAGTATAACTTGGAGATTTTTCAAACCTGATTATCTTACAAATGTAAATGGTTATTCCAAAACAAATAATTCTTATTTAAATACTTTACAAAAAAGATTTGAATACAATAAAATTCAGGAAATAAATTTTACATCATTTTATAATGGCTCAAAATTATGGGCGAAAGAAAATCAGTCAGTTAGTGAGCTAGTTCATCAAACATTTAGTGAAAGAGATAAATCTAATTCACAAAATAACGAGTATACATTGTTTCCAAATTCATCTTTATTTCTTACATCTGTAAAGTCAGATGAAATTTCAATCGCTCAAGAAACTGCATTACCAATAGCTAAATCTTTTAATATTCAAAATATAGATACTCCTAAAGATATAAATAAATTAGATTGTACGGGCTCATATGATTTATCTAACAATTATTTTCAAGAAAATAAAATGACAGAAGTTTTAAAAAAGTGTAATTTAAAAAATTATAAAGATACTTATACTAAATTGATGAATGAAGATGTTGAATTAGAACAATTGCATTCATTTAATTTAAAAGATTTTCGTGATGTAAATATTGACGATTTTGATGCATTAAAGATTATTGCATTTTTTAATCCTTTTACTTAAAAAATTGATTAATTATACTTAAAATTATATTATTTATATATAAAATATGTCTAAACAATATAAACCATTTATTGAAGTTTTGAATTTTAAAAATAATATTATAGATGATGATTTTGATGTAATTAGTTCACAATATGAAAATCAACCTTCATTTAACTTAGGATATCATTATTATACAAAGCAAGTAAGGGAAAAAATGAATAGTACTGACTTAAAAAAAAGAAATTTCTATTTAATCGTAAATGAATTTGAAAATCAAGTGCCTGAATATGATGATAGTTTAGATTCTTTAGTAAGCAAAAAATTAAAATTTAGTAAAGGAGAAGAAATAATATCACGTGATTTTTATAAGTTATGGGAATTAATTACATACTTTGACTTAATTTCTGATAAATCTATTAAAACTGTTTCAGTATCTGAAAATGGTGGTTTTTTACAATGTATAAGTTATTTTAGAAATACATTTTTTAAGAGTAATTCAGACACATATTCTTACTTAAGTTCAAATAATAAAGTTTCAAGTAATACAATTAAAAATATAAAAGATACAACATTTAATAAGATAAATGGAGGTCCAATAGAAATATTGGATGATGAATCAGAGCTAGCAAATGTTGACAATATAGAAAAATTTATTAAATCAAATAAGATATCCTCAAATATTGATCTAATTACTGCAAATGGAACTGTACAATTTAATGAAAATTCAAATACAGAGCATCAAATGTATAAATTAATGTTAGGTCATATAATATTGGCTATATCTATAACAAAAAATGGAGGAGATTTTATATTAAGAACAGATGACTTTTTTACAGATGTGACATTGAAACTAATAAATATTTTAGGAAATTGTTATAAGAAAATTTATGTAACAAAGCCATTATTTAGTAGAAATTTTTTAAATGAGAAATATATTGTATGTAAAAATTTTAATTTGCAAGATTCCAAAAAAGATAAATTAATAAAAAAGTTAAAAAATTTATTAAATGAAATAAATAGAATAGATTATTATGTACATGACATAATTCAAGAATATAAAATTAATGATGATGATAAAAATGTAATTGCTAAAATAAACATAAATCTAGTCGGTGATGAACATTTAAATATAAATAAAATTATTGATTATAAAAATAAAAAAAATTATTTTGGAGAGCAATATCATAAATTTAGAAATAATCAAATAGATGCAAATAAATGGTGGAATGATACATTTTTAAAAAATAAATTATCTGATTTAAATAATGTTAAAAATGTTCTAGTAAAATAATTTAATTTTTGTATATTATATTAAATAAATAAAGTTATTAAAAAAATCTAAGTATTTTTAGTATATTATAACTAATTAAAAAGTGTATGCAAAACGTAAAAAGATATTTTAAATTATTTGAATCGCACGATTTAAAGCTTACATTATTGTCATAATCTTTATTGTAAGAATTTAAATTTTTTAATTCAAGTAATTCTCTATAAATTTCAAGATTTTGTTGAGACAAATTCATATTCATAAATTTAATTTCATTATTATTATAGTCAGTAAAATTATCTATAACTTTTGAAACGAAATCATCTGATAGTACGAAATTTTTTTTCATGTTTTTATCTTGTATTGATTCCATTTCCCATATATCTTGAACAGAAATAATTTCATCTTCATACGAGTCATTGTTAATTTTTAAGGTAATGTTATCTATTGGAATATTATTTGATATGGTAGTACATACAATTGAAAATAGTTTATCTTTAGATACAAAAGTTCCATATCCATCATAATTTCCTTTTTCAAATTCACCAAAATATTTTATCTTTTCACCAAAATCGTCATAATAATGAATACCATTACCATGAGGTACTATTTGCATAAATCCATCAATTTCAAATTCCATCATTTCTGAGCGATATTTAATATTTCCAGATTCATAAAATATTTCAACATATTTTTTGTTTTTAATTGTTTCAATTACTTCTTTAAATTTTTTAAATGAAGAGCTACTTTGATTGTCAAATGTAATTTCGTAGTCTTTTGAATCAAAGTTTAAAATTGATTTAAAGTATCTATCTTGAAAGGTAAAATTTATAAATTCAGTGATATACTTGAATATTTTTATTTCATAATTTTTATCACTTTCATTTTCATGAGTTGCAATTTTAATTGAAGGAACACTTTCAGCTTGTGAAATTGTTATAAACACATCTTCACTATCTAGCTTTGCAATAAATTTATTCATATTTATTTATAATAAATTAATGTATCAAATTGCTAATTTTTCATTTTTTTTTAATATAGTATTTCTATTCCAAATCCAGCAATTTTACTTAATACATATTCAAGACCAATTAAACATCCTTTATTTTCATTATATGAAGTTGTAAAAAATCCACTATCTTCAGAAATGTTAGTATTTTCTTTGATTGAGATTAGAAAGTTTTTAATATTATTAGATCCATAGTCTTTAATTAATTTACTATCTCGTAATTTTACACTTGAACATAAATCTAATTTTTCTAATTCATCTGATTTATTTCCAATTACAGCAACTGGAATATTAGGTGATATATCTTTAATGTCGGTAAGCCATTTATTAATATTAGTTGCAGTAGTTTTGCTTGTAACATCATACATTACAATTACAGCATCAGCGCCAAGTAAATAATCGTTACGTAGCTTACCTCCATAATTTTCTTGTCCAGCAGTATCCCACAAAGTTATATCAAATTCTTGATTACTTTTAGTTTTAATATTAATATGTTCAATATCAAAATTATGAGTAGCATTGTAAGATCTATTATGTCTATAAGTTTTAGAAACTGTTTTTTGTTTTATAAAGTCAAAAAATGTGCTTTTCCCAGTGCAACCATCACCTATAAGTACAATTTTTGGATGTCTATTTTTAATAATTTCAATTGGTACATATTTTGATTTTTTGGATTGATTATAAGTTGAATCATGTGATCGTTTACGAGACATATTTTAGTTTTTTATAAATATATATTATCATAGACAATATATATATAATTCAATTTTTTACATATGAAATGCGAGCTTTTCTAACCTTCTTCTAATTTTCTTGTATAAAGCTTTCTTGACATATTTTTTATTTTTCTCTAAATCCCATAAATCTAAATTAGCTTTTATTGCAAATTTTTTAACAAATGATCTCATATCATGTTTTGTAAAAACATAATTAGCAATAAATTCTACTTTCATATTTACTTTTGCAGTATCACTTTCTGGCTTATTTTTTTCTAACTCTTTTTCGCTTTTTACCAATTCTACATTTTTATTTTTAATAATTAGATAAGATAATAAATCTTCGAAATCTGACAAAATCCATTTATTCATTGTTTTTTCGTAAAACATCTTAGTTACACTTCTTAATAATCCTGGATCTCTATTTACATTTGTATAATGATTTAAGTCATATGATGGATAAGGATTTAAAGGATGTGATGCCACAACTGGTGAAAAGACACGACGTCTTGGAGTTGATACTGTTAATTCTAAATCATTATCAGAAATTGAAGGTGAGTTAATTGGATGGCGAATACTTCCAAGATTATATGTAGGAGATTTAGATCTTATACTAACATGTGATTTAGATGAAATGCTAAATGGTGATACAACTGTAGATACAGGTGATACAACTGTAGATACAGGTGATACAACTGTAGATACAGGCGATAAAACTGGAGATACTGGTGATACGACTGTAGATACTGGTGACAATATACCAACAGGTCTTCTTACATGATAATCAATTGCAGCTGTACCTAATGGATTAACGTAGCCACCTTTTTGAGGAATATCAATATAACTACTTATAAATAGTGGATTAACAAAATTATTCATTATATATATATATATTATAAATATATTTTTTATTTAATATTTTGAATTAAATCATGAAATTTTTTTATATCATTATTAGCTTTACTTAAATAATCTTTTTTTAATTTAAAAATAAAATCATTAATTTTTTGATCTGAAATATTTTTTTTTTTAATTAAAAAATAATTCTTATATATTTCAATAATATTTAATATTTCATTATACCATTTATTTTCAAATAAAATCCATGAATAATCTAATATTCTGTTTAAAGTTTTTATATTTTCATATTTTGTATTATTTATAAAATCAATTATATCATGCCATTCATGAATGTTATAAATATTATTTAATATATATCTTTCATTAAATAACAAAATATTTAAATGTGTATTTTTATATGTTTTTTCAATGTCACATTTTTTTATTTCATCTGCTTTAAGCATATCTGTAAAACAAAAATCAAATGACTTTTTAAATTCTTCATCTGAAAGTAATGGATGGACTCCAAATGTATTTTTCTTATAGCATTTTGACAAACATTTTTTTTCCATTAATAATTATTATATATATTATAATAATATTTAAAATATATTATTATAATATATATGTCTTATAAACAATTTAATATATTATGGTCAAATAAGTGTAAAAAAACAGAATATAAGTCCATTTCTATTTCAGATAAATATGTAATTATATCTGGAAAAAATAGTTATAAAATTAAAATATTTTCTAAGGAATCTGGTAATTACATTAAAACTTTGAAAAATAAAAAAAATTTCTTTACTAGTGAAGATCCACAAGATGAAATAGCTATAAATAACTTACTTTTTGTAACTGATAAGGAAAAGTCAGTATGTAGCATATTTAATATTGATATGGATTCACCTCTTGCAATATTTGGTTTTAAAAACTTATCTAACCCAAGTGGTATAAATGGATATTATGATGAGGATAATGACACTTACTTGATATATATATTAGATAAAGGTCAAAATGATATAGTAAAATTTAAATTACAAATATCGGATAATCAAATAAATAATTTGGAAAGCGAACTATTTGTAAAATTAATGTATCCAAATATTGACAAAATTCAAATTGATTTCGAATTAAAACAAATTTTAGGTTGTTGTAATAAAGATAATAAATTAATTATTTTTGATTATAACGGAAATAAAATAAATGAAATAGAAGGTGAAGTCGAGAATATGGCTATATATAATAACTATTATATATTTACAGATAAAAGTATTGATTCAAATATGTTACATCTATATGAAAGAAAGTCTTTGAAATATTTACAATCATTCTACTCTTCACAAATTAGATTTATTAATGATGTTGTGGCAAATAATCGTGAGTTATATATAATTGATAATAAGTGTTCATTATCAAAAATAGATTTGGGTTTAGATTTGTCATCTGATGAAAATTTTTTAAATAAATTTTTATTAATTGGTACTTTAGGATATATTTTTTATAAAATGCTTTGATTTATATTTTCTTAGGAACAATATAGTTATTTATGTAATATATAGAAATGAAATTTCTATATATTTTTTTTTTTCTTATTACTTTTTGCTTTTTTAAGCTACTTTTATTTATATACTTAATAATCATTTTTTTAAATTCTAAATCATGAATGTCAAATATATTTTTTCTCTCAAATAATACTAAGTCATTATAATCATAATTTTCATTAAAAGTTAAATTGTTATCAATCCTACCTATAATATAATAGTCAGTTATTTTATTAACCTCAACCCAAAAACGTTCTTTACTGTTGCTAATTTTTACAGAATATCCTATTTCTAAATTATTTAACTCCTCTTTAGATGGAATATCACTATCATTTAAGGAACTAACACTAATCCAATTATCAAAATAATAATCCATATTTATTTTAATATAATATAACTAAAAGAAATTATTTTTATTAGTATATTAAATTAAAAAAAAATGAATAATTACTATCTTACCCTTAATAAATTAAAAAAAATAATATGGATAAATCATATATTATTAATAGATTAAATAATGACAAAAGATTAGACTGGGATGAATATTTTTCTTTAATTACAATATTAACTTCTCAAAGAAGTCCATGTAATCGTTTAAAAGTGGGATGTATTATAGTAAAAGATAAACGTATAATAAGTACAAGTTATAATGGATTTTTACCAAATTGTGAACATAAATCTATTGTAATTAATAACCATGAGCAAGCAACTGTTCATGCTGAACAAAACGCAATAGCAGACTCTGCAAAAAGAGGAATAAATATATTTGGAGCAACTGCATACATCACTCATTATCCATGTATTAATTGCTTTAAAATTCTAGCAGCTTCAGGTATTAAAGAGATAAAATATTTAAATGATTATAAAAATGACAAGATAATTAATGAATTAATTGAAAACGGAGCAGAAGTTATAATTACAAAAATTACATCGGAAATGTAGGTGTATTCTTTTGTTCGTAAATTATTAAAACACTATCTTTTATATACTTAATATCGAAAATCTTTATATTTCTTTTATTATCTATTATAAATTTATTAATTTTATCTTCAAAAATCACAGCTTCTTTTTCATCATTATATATTATTTTTACTAATTTATTTTCAGTATCTAAATCATCATCTAATTCATTATAGTCTAAAAAATTACTTTCTTGAAATGAACCTACTACATTATCTATAACTTTATCTTTATAATTGTATGACATATATACGTATATATATATATTAAATTTTTAAATATGTAAGGTAAAAAATTGATTAATGAAATATTTTTTAATAATATTTTTAAAAAAATATGTCATTTAAAAATGCTTTAAAAGTTATTAAATCAAATTATGAAGAAATAATAAATAATCCATTAGATCTTATATCAGTTGGTATGTCTGATGACCCTTTTGTATGGAATGTAAAAATAATAGGACCTCCAGATTCACCGTATGAATATGGAGAATATGATGCAAAAATAACTTATCCATATGATTATCCTTTTAATCCTCCAGAATTTAAATTTATAACAGAAATATGTCATCCCAATATTTATAAAGGTGGCAAAGATGATGGCAAGGTATGTATATCAATTTTACATTCTTCTGGTAATGACCCAAATAATTACGAGTTATCAGAAGAAAGGTGGAAACCTGTTCATACATTTACTAGTATTATTTTAAGTATCCTATCGTTATTAAATGATCCTAATGATGAATCTCCTGCAAATGTAGATTCAGCAATATTATGGAGAAATGATAAAAAAAAATTTCAAAGTATAATTAATAATTCTATAAAAAAATTGAAGTAAATTATATTTAAAGGATAAAATATATTTTTTATATAGAATGGAAAATCAGATTAATATAATTAAAATTATAAGTTATTTGGATAATAATAAAAATATAAAAATTAATGAAAGTACAAATGATGAAAAGGATGAATATAAGATTTTAGAAAGATATAACTCAAATAACTTTAAAAAATTTAATGATTTTTTTAAAGGAAATATTGATAGAATTGGAACTTTAAATGATAGTAATTCAATATTTTTTTCAGTATTGTATATAATTTTTAATAACTTTAAAAAAATAGATAATTTAAAACAAAATATTTTAATTAATCAATTAAAAAAAAGAATTATTAAAGATGATTCAAATGATAAAAATTTAATAATTAATTCGTTATCTAACTTTTTTAATATAAATATTATATTATTTTCATATTCTAGAGATGATATTTTAATTTTTTATAAAGAAGATGAATTGATACCTTACAAAAATAATATTTTCATAAATGAATTTAATAATAACTATTATCCACTTGTATATAAAAATGATGGTGGTAATATTTTTAAATATAATAGTTCAATATTAGAGAAAATATTAAATTGTAACAAATTATCAGTATATAGTGTGCAATCAGATAAAAAGTTAATTATTAATTATAATAATTATCTTGATGTTTTAAATAAATCATTTAATATTAAATTATTAAATGAAATTGAAAATATATTGCAAGACAGTGAATCAGATGAATATAATAATTCAATTGGGATATCAGATGAAAAAAATTTAAATAATTCATCTGAAAAGATTAGTCTTTTAAATTTATCAGATGAAATTAAAAATGTAAATGAAAAAAATTTAAATAAATCATCTGAAAAGATTAGTCTTTTAAATTTATCAGATGAAATTAAAAATGTAAATGAAAAAATAATAAAAAATGATGACTCAATATATAAAGATGAAATTATTTATAAAATAAAGACTACTACTAATAAAAAACTGGAAAAAGAAACTAAAGAGACTTTACAAAAATATATAAAGTTATTACTTAAAAATAATAACGTCCTAAATTTAAATTCAAAAAAATCAATTTTAGTAAATTATTTAAAAGAAAATATTATTTAATATATATGGATTACGAAAAGATATCATTAATAAAGAGTTATTTTATACAAATAAAACAATTTAGAAAATTAGATAAATTTAAGAACATGAATAATGACGATTTTTCAAGTGAAATGAAAAAAATATTTCCTAAATTTTTTAAAGAAGATAAAGTAATATTTGAAATAATTATGACAGGCAAAGATTTACATTTTTTAGATTTAATGTTTAAAAAAGTTGATGAAATAAATAAAGAATACAATGGTAGAAAATCGGAAATAGATAAAATAAAAGATACAGTTGAAGATATTCGAAGTTTAGTAACTTTAAATAAAGAAATGGATAAAAATAAAATTAAAGGTCATATTAATAGAATACATGGTGTGTTTGCACAAGAATATCCAGTAATTATAACAAGGCTACTAGATGAAGAAACAAATCAATTAGATATAGAGCAATTATTTTTAGATCAGGTAAAACATAAGTATGAAGTTCAAATTGGCACTGAATTAGCTAATACATATATATATCCTAAAATATAATGATAGATATTGAAATTATTTGATTGCAAAGTTGACTAATATTTTAAATAAATAATGACATAATTTATTTAAGATAATAAGTTTTTTTATTGATTTTACTTGAGTTATAGCTATTTAATTTAAAATATAAATTTTGTTTAAATTCATAGCAATCTTTTTTTTGGTTATTTTTTAAACAATCTACAAATATTTCATCAATTAGATAATGATGATTATCTACTATGTTTTTTTTTTCATTGTATTGCTCAAATCCCCAAAGTATAGATGTTATTGTAACAACGTAAGCTGCAGGCACTAATGAATAGTCATTCATATCTGTATAGTCATGTGATGTATATAAATTTCTTTTTGGAAAATTTACTTTTTTTAAACTATTTTTAATTAAGTTCATTTATTAATAGTATTATTTTATTTCTATTTAAATTATTTATTAAAATTTATCGTAGTCAATTAATAGCTCCTCTCCTTTATTTATAGCTCTAATACTATAAAATGATATCATATTACAACCTCCATTCTTAAATGATATATTTGGATTTTTTGATGAATTCATATAATATGATATATCATTTGAATTTAAGCCATTTTTTGGTAAGGTATATTTACCATCTATCTTATGATAAAAGTCATCCAACATTTTAATTACTTCAATATTAACACCTTTTAAGTCCTTTTCCGATATTTCAGCTATTTCATTATTAAAACATTTTTGTGTAGTCTTAAATGGATTTGTATTAATTGGTATATCTTTAATAGCAAAAACTCCTACACCAGATAATTTGGATGGCTTGATTCTACAATATACGTCATTTTGTAAATTGTTAATTAATTTATTATAGTATTTTACTTTATATTTCATATACTAAGAAAATATTTTATTAATTCGTTTAAATAACAAAAAAATTATATAAATAATTATAAGAAGAAGTTTATAAGTATAAATAAATGGGATCATAGTTTAGTGGTAGAATATATGGTTTGGGACCATATGACCTGGGTTCAATTCCCGGTGATCCCCTTTTGCCTCTATAGCTCAGTGGTAGAGCACCAGCTTTGTAAGCTGTTGGTCGTCGGTTCGATCCCGGCTGGAGGCTTTTTTTGGAGA
>MDTG01189315.1_pt1 | contig 13595 bp, 5 predicted proteins | sample 811421 | NCBI WGS metagenome assembly MDTG01 (sample SAMN05326645, study PRJNA326480) | marine metagenome | isolation source: seawater | place: Pacific Ocean: South East | collected 2011 | reverse complement strand
CCTCGCGGTTTTCGAAGTCTTCGGAGAAGAGGGGCGGAGGATCCTTGGCGCGGATGGCCAGGAATCCGAGGCCCGGAAAGGGGGGATCGATGTCGAGGGTATTGGTCCCGGAGGGATCAGCGCCGATATTCTGGGCTCCGGCCAGTTCACCCCATGTCTCGAGGGGTGAGGTGAGGTCGGCACTGACGAGGACATCATACTGCTTGGCGGAGTCACTGGGCCAGGTCAGGCGGAGGGCCCCGGGCACGTCGGGCGAGTGTTCCACATCCAGTGAGAGGCGCGACTCAAGGCCGGGCGCACTCTCCAGCTGGATCTGGTCAAACTGCATCCAGCCAGCTCCCTGATCAGCCTCCCTCCGCAGCGTGACGATATTCTCGCCAGCGACTGCTGAAACGGACGCCGCGGTGAAAACGTCGCTGAAGTGGATCTCCTCACGCGAATTGACCCCGCTGGTGGAGGTCGTCAGAACCTGTACTCCGTTGAAGAGGGCCTCAAAGTTGATGGGGCCCCCGCCCTGGTGATTCGTGCAACAAAGGTCAACGCGCAAACGCAGCTGGTTGCCGGGCTGAACCTCCGACGCGGGAAGATTGAAGTGGATCCTCACCTCTGGATCCCGCAGCACGAGAGCACGCTCAAAACTGGCATCCGGCTCATCCGAGGCCACGATGCCGATGGGCGCGGGATAGAAACCGGCAAAGTAAAAATCATCGTCGAGGGCACTCGCACTCCCCGGCGCGGCGGTGGCACCATCACGCTCCTGGGAAAACTCCTGCTGGGTCCCGTCGTTCACGCCCAGGGTCCAGACCGGAGCGAAGGGGTTGGTCCGAACCAGGACGGTCGCTGTTTCCACATCGGGCCCTCTTGTAACGGTCAGGGTGTAGGTGGTGGCCAGACCGGTGGGAACGATTCTAATAGTTCCAATTCCTTCAACGGTCTCAGTGTCCATATTCCCGATCCCCTGGTCGATTGTGACGCTGGCTGACGGATCCACAATCCAGTCGAGAGAGACGCTCTCTCCCGGCAGGACTTCCTCCGCAGTGACCGTGAAGGACTCGATGACGGCAACGTCCACCTCCACCATTGCGGTCGTGACTTCGCCTTCCAGAATGCTTGTGAGGGTATAGGTCGTGTTCCCAATCGGCTCCACCGTGATCTCACCCACGCCGTCCACCGTCAGGGCCCCCACTTCACCCACCCCATTGTCAATGGAAAGCCCGCTTGCACCCGGGGACACAATCCAAGAAAGGGTGACCGCCTCACCGGCCACGACGCGGGCACTGTTACCCTCGAAAGCACAGATTGCTTCGCTGCATGAGAGCGTATCGGCATCCACTTCAAGATGGATTGTATCGAACTGCATCCAGCCTCCGCCCTGGCCCGCCTGACGCTCGATCGAGACAACATTGTCGCCTCCGGGGCCGGTCAGGGCAGCAACTTCCGCAGCCGTGAATTCGACTGTGAATTCCTCATGGCTATTGTTCTCCCCATTGGTCGAAAAGCTCTCCTGGAAGACATCATTGATATAGACGTCGAACGGAATGGGCCCGCTTGAGTTGCGAAAATCGTTGTGATTACTGCAGCAGACATCGATCGTCAGTCGAAAGTCAGTCGCATTGCTCACACTCGAGTCCAGGTTGAAATGGATCCGGTTGGTGGTGTCCACGACAAGGTTCGCCCGTTCCATGTTCGCCAGTGGCTCGTCCTGCGCCAGCAAACCAATGGGCTCCGGGTAATCCCCTGCAAAATAGTAGTCATCATCCTTGGCCGTGGCACTGCCGGGAGCACTATTGGTATTTCCATCTTCCTGCGCGAACTCGGCCTGCGAATTATTGGGAGTTCCCAACTGCCAGACCGATACATAATTCTGGGCGATAGCAGCCTGATGGAAAAACAACGGAGCGATTAGAACCAGACATCCCTTCATGAGCCCCTGATGCCACCAGATCCGTCCTCCGGCACAAGATAATACTTGGCTGCCGAACCGACTTCAGCACCGGAGGAGCTCCCTCTTGTGTCAGTAAGTCCAACAACGGATGCATTAGCTTTTTAACATTCTGAAACGAAAGACTTCCCCTGGCCGGACGCCTGCATATTCCAACCCTGCCCAACTCATCTCCATGTGTTCCTCCGGCCCAGCCTTCTTCAGTTGACTACGGAGGCCGCCGCACATGGAGTTCCTTGGATGACTTTCCGCGCACCCGCAGCCGCCCTCTTGATCGGGTTACTGCTGCCTCTGTCCGGTCTCCGCGCCCAGACCGATGAGGAACTGCGCGTCCTCGCCGCGGAGGCCTATCAGGCTGGGCATATCGAGACCGGCCATCTTCACCTCCGGACGATCCTCTCCAAGACTCCTGGCAATATGGCTGTCACCGTGGAAGTGCTGGCCGAAATCCTCAAACAGTCGCGGCGCAGCGATGCCAAGCTTCGGGCCGAGCAGCCGAATGCTCCCTTTTCAGAGAACCCCGCGGCGGAAGAAGCTGCCAGGGAACTCTGCGCCCTCGAACGCCTCGGGATGATCTCCGCCAATTCCACCTTCTTCAAGCGGTCCGCCACGATCCTGGTTAATCATTGTCTGCATGATGAAAAGCTTTTCGAGGCTCGTGAACTGGTCGACCGGCTCGCCGAAGAGAATGATCACGATCTGTTCTGGCAAATCCTGCAGGCCCACGTCTACAGGCGGCTGAAATCGGCGGCGGCCCGGCCTCTCTTCGAGAAGCTCAAGGGTGAAATGATCCCTGATCATCCCGACGAGGAGACCCGGAAGCACTGGGCCTTCTTCGCTGAGGAATGGGACGCATACGGAGAATCCCTTCCGCTCGCCATTAAGCCCCTCTTCGAAGGAAGTCCCCTGCCGTTCATGGAACCGGACGACCCCGACCTCGAATGGGACCTTGTCACAACCCGCCCCGCCAGCCTGGTTGCTCCCGTGATCGACCGGGTCGCGGCCAAGGCCCTCACGGTCCCGCAAATCGTGCCCTGGCGGGACAAGAGCGGGCTTACCGACCCCGTCCGAGCCCTCGACCTTCACCTTCTCGACCAGCCTGTCGCCCAGCTGCAGAAGCTTCGTGAAATCCAGGAGCAACGATACGAGCTCGAGAAATACGACAGGGACCCGACAGATACTGAAATTCTCTTCCGTTTCCGCCGTTATCCGTGGGCGCCCTCGGCCCAGTCCGAACTCCGTGAGTTTGCCAACCAGGCCCTCTTCGCAGGTCACTATCAGTCCGCCCTGCGTAGTTTCCAGGACTTGCTCGACCATGCCATCGACCAGGAAAACCGCGAGGCGGCCCAGGTTGGGATATGGACCACCCGCACTCAGCTTGAGAACCCCGGAAGCCCGGCTGACCTCCTCCTCCAGATGGATCCCGACCGCCCTTTCCCATGGCTCGGGAAGCCCACCCCTGCCAGCACTATCTGTCGGCAACTCATTGAGAAACGGGTGCCTTCGCAGTCCGCCACGCCGGTGGTTACCGCGCAAACCCTGCGGGATCTCACGCTCCGTCCGGTTCGCATTCCTCCGACCTCTCCATGGACAAGTTCCGTTCCCACCATGCTCGACCTCAGCATCGCAGGAACAGACCTCCTCGTCAGCGGAAGGGACCTTCTCGCGCTGTTTGATGGAAAAGATCCGGCCCGCCCTCTCTGGATCATCCGCCAGCCGCCCACGATGGGAGAAAACAAGAATCCGGACAAAAATTACCCTGGCTTCTTTCGTCCCCAACATGCCGAAGGCCTTCTCTTCACCCGCTGGGGATTCAACTTGCAGACGCCCCGCGGAATAGCGGCGCTCGATTCCAGCACTGGTGCCATTCTCTGGAGTGAGGAGTCGGCTCTTCGCGACAACCGCCCCCTTCACCTTCCCCTTGGAGATCCGACCCCGGCCGACGGACTCCTCTTCTATCTTGAGTGGAGCTCGCCTCACGACCTCAACCACGGCCGCGGGAGGAGGCTCAACCTCGTCTGCTACGATCCCGGCCAGAGACAGACTGCGTGGCGGGCGCCGATCGCAATCGCCGGACACGACTCCGACCTGACCGCCAGCCTCGAACGCAGTGAGCCGGCTTTCGCGGTCTATGGAAACCGGGTCACCGTGTCCAAGGGCGCGATTTACAGTAGCTCAAATTGTGGATTGGTTGCGCGCTCCGACGTCCGGGACGGACGCACCGACTGGGTCTACCATTATCCCCCCATTCCCGCCAACGAGCGGAGCGTGCTGAATCACGGTTCCGCGCCCATCGTAGCCGGCAGCAAGGTCATCTGCATGCCACGTGATACCCGTCAGGTATTCGCCCTCGACCAGCGCACCGGACGCCTGCTCTGGGAAAACACCCTCGTGCTCGGCGTGCAACTGGTCGGAATAGTCGATGACCTCCTCGTCGTGCGGGGGCAGTCTCTGGTGGCCGGCCTCGACGTAGAAACCGGGCTGGCCCGCTGGTATCGTCCGGCTGACCACGTGATCGGACGCCTCACGCTCCTCCGCGACTCCGTGTGCATGGCGCAATTGGACGGCTTATACCGCCTTGATGCTCGGACTGGCCAAGTCCTCGAAGTCCTACCCTGGGGACTGTCCAGCGAGAAACCCCGGGCCTTCGCTCTGCACGGACGTGATCTCTACGTTGTCACAGACCAGCCGGCCGGAGGACCGGGCCGCCGTATTGGCCAACCGCTCAACGCTGCTGCCACGGATAAACGGGCACCGCTTTCCCTGCCCCTGAGCCGGGCGTGGACACTCCCTCGCGATAATGCCCGGATCACTCTTCCCCCCTCCAGCTCACCCCTCGCGGGAAGTGCCTTCGTTTTTTCGTCCGGGATCCTTGAGCGCATCGACCTTGACGGCCAGGGACGTATCGTCTGGCATCGTTTCATCGATGGGTCGAACCCCCAGGTTCATCTTATTGGCCCTACCCTGCTCGCTATCGACTATTCAACCGGCAAGGCCCCCGGCCTTCTCACCCGGATCATTGCTTTCGATGCCCGCAACGGCTCCACCCTGTGGGAACACTCTCTCGATGCTCCCGTAACGAGCAGTGTAAACTGCGGAGAGACCCAGGTCTTTCATGATACTACCGGCCGGGTCGTAGCCGTCGACCTGCGCACTGGCCGACGCGCATGGCAACGCAACTTTGGTAACGGCTTCCAGATGCGCCTTGCGTGGGACGGAACAAAGCTCCACGTCTTCTTCGTTTCCAGGCTGCGCTCCGCCCGGCATATCATCATCGAGCCCTCGACCGGGAGCACGCTCAGCAACAGAAAAATCGCGGCCAGGACGTCCGATGATGCACGCAATGCCGAGCTCATTGACGGGGACTACTACGAAGTCACCGTCGAGCCGGTGAAGACCCGCTACGTGCGCCTGACCTCCCTTGCCGAGATCAACGGACGGGAGTGGGCTTCCATCTCTGAGCTCCAGATTGCGGGCAAGGACGGCCGGAATCTTCCGCGCGAGGGCTGGTCAGCCACCGCCTCCAACTCCGAAACTGCAGCCAGATACGATACCAGACCCCAATGTGTCCTGGATGGGGACCCGGTCACGTGGTGGCATACCAAGTGGCTTGGCGGCGACGCCCCCCTGCCCCACTCGATAGCCATCGACATGAAGCAGGCCCAGGTCATTTCTGCTGTCCGCTACCTTCCAGCCGAGATCGTTAATAACAACGGGACTATCCGCGAGTACGAGCTGCATGTCAGCGAGGACGGAAAGAACTGGGGCATCCCGGTCGCAAAGGGTTTCATGGTCAATGAAACTCGCGTCGACCATGCCTACGCCACCGCCCAGTCCATTGTCTTCGAGAGCCGCCCGAGTAACAACAAGCCCCTCGACGTCTTCCGCTACCAGCTCGACGGCAGGCCAGCTACCCTCGTTCGCCGCAACAGCCATGTGGTATTCATGAAGGATCCCTACTTCATGATCCATGAGGGAGACAAACTGATAGCCTTCCGCTTTGACGAACCCGGCTACCGCTTTGAAGTGGGAAATCACACAGAGCTAGACCTTTCCGCCCTGATGCTCGAAGGCGATCGACTGATCCTTGGTCGCAAAAGCGTCGTCGTGGCCGACCTTGCACAAAGGAAATTCATCGTCGCTCCCGGCGAACCTGGACAGCTCCATAACAAAGAGGGCCTCCTTATCCGGGAGGGGTCTGAGAATCTGCTTAAGATCGTCAGTCAGGGCGAACAGGGACAGGCGGTTTTCCGCTTCAGCCTGCAAACCGGCCAGCGCACGCACTCCACTCTGGCCGGACAGAGCGAGGCCTTCCGGCCTGGGCCTGGCCTCCCGGTCTATGACGGACTTCTGCTTTTCCAGGATGGTTCTGCTGTCAGCGCCTGGGTCGGAGCTGTGCCATAGGCCAGCCCTGCCTCGGTCACGTTCCTGTCCGTCAGTTGAAACCTTTTATTTTCCTAGCTGCCTTGCGATGAAGTCCTCCCCTCCCCTGCTCGTCATGGACCGACTCTCCTTCTTCGTGCTCATCGGAGCAGGCGCCTTGGGCATGGTTCTCTCCCCCCCGGCCGGGGCCGAGTCCCGCTCGTGGCGCAGCGCGAGCGGCAATCGAAGTTTCCGTGCGGAGTTCGTCTCCTCGGACGGTAAAAGAGTCGTCCTGCGTCGCCTCGACGGGAAGAGCGTTACGGTTGCCCTCGCCAACCTGCACGCCTCCGACCGGGCCTGGCTCCGGAATCATCTCAAGAAGAAGGAGGTGAAAGCCCCCGGGGGACTTCAGGGGGAGTGCTTCGACACGCTGTCCTATGGGGATGGCCGGAAGACGGTGGAAAGAAAGCTAGAAGGGAGCCTCGTAGCGACCAAGACCCTGGACGATCGCCTCGTGGGCCGCACCGGCCTGAACGGCATCTACAAAACCAGGATCGGAAAAGACTCCTACGAAATCTTCTTCCACTGGACCGAGGACGATGAACTGCAGGAGGTGACCCTCCGAAGCAGAACCGTCGGACAGGCCGAATATAACAAGGCTCTGAAGGAGACGTGGACCAACCTGATCTCGCTGCTGCGCAGACATCACGGGGCCCCAGTCCAGGTGTCCCAGTATCCAAACCAGCAGTTACTGGGCGACGGCAAGCTCCTTGGGACCCATCTGTGGCATACGCCCAACCAGCACTCTATTCTCCTCTGCACGGGGCGGGAGCGCACGGGCTATCTTGTCTCCATTCGCTTCAGCGCCGACCTGATTCCGCCTAACAACCTAGAGAATAATTCACCGCCGGCGGTTCCTGAGGACGAAGAGGGGAAGCAGTAGGCCCTTACCCTCCAAAACCGGCCAGCGCGGTCCGTTCCCGAACCTGGGCCGCTCAGCTCGCTGGCGTTCCGTCCAGCCCCGCAAATTTCTGATCCCAGCTCGACAGCCAGCCTCATCTGCACATGCTTGGAAGCGTGAGATCCGTCGCCCTCTGCAAACTGTTTCTCCTGTTGGCGCTTTTGGCCGGGGCCAGCGAACGGCCCAATATCCTCTTCTGTATCTCCGACGACCAGAGTTACGCCCACACGGGGGCGAATGGCGACAAGGTCGTCAAAACTCCCGCATTTGATCGGGTTGCCAGGGAAGGTATTCGCTTCCTCAATGCCTTCTGTGATGCGCCGACCTGCGGGCCCTCCAGAAGTGCCATTCTCACGGGCCAGCCGATCTGGAGACTGGAGGAAGCAGGCAATATCCACAGCACCTTGCCTGATAAATTCCTGACCTACGCCGAGCTCCTTCAGCAGGCCGGATACGCCACGGGCTTTACTGGCAAGGGATGGAGTCCGGGGCGCCTGGCAGCTGGCGGGAGGAATGCTAATCCCGCTGGAAAGGAGTATCGGGAGAAAAGGCTCCACCCACCTTTCCGCAGCATGTCCGCCAATGATTACGCTGCCAACTTTGAGGCTTTCCTTGGAGAAGTGGAGGAGGGACAGCCCTTTTGTTTCTGGCTCGGCACCCATGAACCTCATCGCGCCTTCGAAACGGGCGCAGGAAAAAAATCCGGGAAGGACCCGAAACAGGTTGTCGTCCCCCCCATTTTCCCGGACCACCCGACCGTGCGGAATGACCTCCTCGATTACTACGTGGAGGTAGAGCACTTCGATCTCATGGTCGCGCGTGCGATGGCGACCTTGGAGAAGGAAGGGCACCTCGGAAATACGATCGTGGTAATTACCAGTGATCACGGGATGCCGTTCCCGAGGGCCAAGGCCAGCCTCTATGACGCAGGGACCCACGTGCCCCTGGCCATCCGCTGGCCACAGGGAATCGGAGCAGGCGGCCGCATTCATGCCGGGCTGGTAAACCTGAGTGATCTGGCACCCACATTTCTGGAAGCTGCCGGAGTGGCGGTTCCTGAGATGATGACCGCCAAAAGCCTGATGGGCATCCTGAAAAAAAGCCTCTCCGACACATCGAGGGCAGCCTTCATCGCCATGGAGCGGCATGACGGCTGCCGCCGAGGCGGCAAGGGATACCCTTGTCGCGCTATCCGGACGTCCGAGTATCTCTACATCAGGAACTTCGAGCCCTCACGCTGGCCGGCTGGGAACCCGGACCGGGAGTTCTGTGCCCGCTACATTCCTTTTGGCGAAGTCGACTCCTCTCCTACCAAGAGCCTGCTGATGAACAGCAGGGAAAAGGCCAGGCTAAAGCACTTCCATCAGCTGGCCTTCGGCCGGCGACCCGCCGAAGAGCTTTATCACGTTACCACCGATCCCGGCCAACTTGAAAACCTCGCTGGCAAACCCCAGCACGCGGAAATCCAGGAGAACCTCGCGGCGAGGTTGCAGGCTCACCTCGTTCGCACGAGGGATCCTCGAGCACTCGGTCTCGACGCCCCATGGGATTATTATCCCTACTATGGTCTGCGGCGTAACAAGCAATGGAAGGTCGATCCAAGGCCTTGAGCAGGCGAACCGGCTGGCCAAAATTTTCAGAGAAGCAGCAAGAATCCTCCACACCGGATAGGACTGGTGGCAGGGCAGGTTCCCCTTGGCGGTCCAGCCTGCGCACCTGCTACCTGACCTTGGTATACTTCGTCACCCGCCCGTGGACGTTCCACTCCTGGGCATAAAGATCCCCCCGAGAATCGAAAGTACATCCGTGCACTGCAATGAGTTCTCCCTCGTGCCAGTGATCCGGTGCCACCTGGTTACTGGCTTTCCTGCGATCCTTTTTTTCATCGCCAAGGCGTGAAACCAGCTGGTAGTCGTGATCATAAAGGGAAATCCGGCCATCCAGCTCGCTCACTGCAAGCAGGCCTTCGTGAATGTCCGCGGCACAGGGCCGTCCTAACCGATCATCAATGGTCCTCAGGAACTTGCCGTCAAGGTCGTGCTGCTGCAGCCGGTTATTCTGCCGGTCGCTGATGAGCAGGCTCGGGATTTCGCGCCGAGTATCGACGAGGATATTGTGGCAGATATCAAATTTACCGTTCTCCTTGCCCTTCCCCCCGAAGCTTTTGAGGTATTCGCGACTCCCGTCGTAGACGTGGACCAGCGATTTCCCGTAGCCATCGACGACATAAACCCGTCCATCCGGAGCCACGTCCATGTCAGTGGGATTATACTCATTGCGGCTGCGGTAGAGCCCCTGGCCCGGAGGTGGTCCGATGATCTGCCACACCACCGTTCCATCAGGCTTGACCGCCACCACCCGCTTGATCCGCGGCATGGCCAGCAGAAGCAGTTCCTCCCCCTTTATCTTGCGGACCTTCATTCCGTGTACCGCCTTGAAGACCTTGCCGTCCCCGGTTCGGACTTCCCCCTCGTAAGCACCGTCTGCCCCGATTATCTGAATGGTGTTAGCAGTAGCGATGTAGACCTTTCCCTGGCTGTCCGCAGCAAGGTCCCCATGCAGGTCTCCCAGTTTCTTGCCTTCCGGATAAAGCGGCCACCCGGGAACGGTTTCGTAGATTCCTTCGCCCTGTCCGGTGCGAACCGGCTCGACTTGTTTTTCTCCGGCCTCGATGATCGACAGGGAGGTGAGCATAAGCAGCATGGAGATGGTCTTCATCGGAGGGCCCGACGCGTTCAGCGCAGTTTGCAACTGAGCCTCAAAAAAGCCATTCAGTCGATGCCTCATTGATCCCGGCCCATGCACCCAGCTCCTACCTCCTCTCGGGGGAAGCCCGCTCCCGAAGCATGGACGCCATTTCCACTCTCTGGCTCTCCATGCGTTCCGCATTGAGGTCGAGACGGGCGCCCTCGATGAGGCCATCATAAAACTGCCGCAACCCTTCACTCCACGGACCGGAAACCGTATCGACGGCTCTTTCCTGTCGGTTGTTTCTCCTCATGAGGGATGCCCCGTTTTTCAAAAGGAGTTCGACCATTGGTTCCCGGCAGAGGAAGGCCGCAACATGCAGCGGAGTATTGCCATCCCGGTTGGGCCCCGAGACCCGCGCTCCCTTCTCGATCAGGAGCTCAGCAATCTCAAGACGCCCATGAAGGGCTGCTGTGCTAAGGGGAGTGCTGCCTCCTTCGTCCTGTTCATTGACCGAAGCGCGATTCGTCAAGAGCCTTCTGGCCGCCCCCATATCACCCCGGGCCACCGCCTCGTGCAATGCTCCCCGGCGGGATCGGGAGTTGTTCAGATACCTTACCATGCTCGCATGCTCTGCATCATCTGCGACATGAAAGATGAAGTCGTTGCTGAACAGGCCTGCCCGGTTCTGGACCTGGAGGAAGTGAATCCCGGTCTCGGGTAGTTCCTTCAATTCAATCCTCACGCTCTCGGCCTTGTCCCCCAGAGCGGTCACCGTTCCAGCAACCCTCGTTCCATTCACGATCAGATGCGCGCCCTGCTCAAGGTGGCGCCCACTGATCGTCATGGTGCGATTGCTGCCATGGAGAACGGGAAAGTGCTGCCGTCCACGCTGCTGATGAATAGGTCCGTGGGTCCAGAGAGCTGGTTGGGGCGATTCGAAATCATCCTTCGCTCCGTGGCGGGCGGTGAAGGTACCAAGGAAGCGTCCTTCCGAGGCGAGGGAAACCAGCTTCTCCCGCGAGACCACCCGACGCTTCGTTCCGACCTGGACATAAGCTCCTCCCTCGGGCCGGTCCTCATACTGCAGGACGACAGGCGTCCCCTGTCCTCCCACGAGGGACACTCCCTCTGCCTGCAATACGACTGCACCTTCCCTGGCGGACTTTTCGAGGGCGTCGAGGAGGCTGCCCGTCAATCGGTCATCGCAGGTTTCCTGGTTAAGGGTCACCTGCCGGGCAAACGAACCAGAAAACCCGGTGCTGCCTTCCAGGACCATCTCCCATACGGCGTCGAAAGCACTCCGGCCTCCCCAGGAGAACTGCCAGATGCTCCTCTCATCATTACCAGCTTCTGCCACCCTCCGGTAGAAATCGAAATCAATTATGTTCAGGCGACCCTGCGGAAGAATCAGAAAGCGGTCATGGGCCCCCCGCCAGGTTGGGGCATCCATGCCCGATCCAGGTGTATTGGTGCTGACCCAGAAGGGCATGCGGTGACAGTCCCCGCAACGGTTCGCACCGGGAGTGCCTCCCGCGTCTCCGATAATGTGAAACAGTTCGAAGCCTTCCTCCGCACGATCGGTGAGCTTGTTGTCAAAGGCCCGGCGCTGGGCCGGGGGATAGGTCACATTGAGGAGGAACCTCGCCATGTCATCTCTTTCCTGCTCGGAAAGGAATCCTGCCTTCCCCTCTTCGTTAGTCTGCTGGGAGCCCACCATCATCATGGTCGTCGCCAGGCTCCCATCAATCACATGGCGTGTTGTGCTCTCCGGCTCATCCTCGTCACTATTGGGAGCCACGTGGCTGCGCGTATTGGCGCTGTTGTTCCCTCCGTAAGGATCCCCGGGAATCCCATCCCAGTGAAAAGGCGCGGTATCACGCAAGCCCCTCAGCGGCATGGTAGAGCGCGGCATGATCTGGTTTCCTCCGGTGACAATAGGCGTTTCCAACACCCATAGAAGCTGGTCGGTGTGGCCGTCAGGATGGCAACTGGCACAGGAGAAGGTTGCCGTCGTGGAAGCCGCGGCCTTGTTGAAGGCTATCCTTCCCTGCTTGAAGACCGGGTGCGTGGGGTCCTCGAGGGCTATCGTCTTCTCAAGCCTCGGCCGGGCCGAGTCAGAAAGGTCCAGCAGGGAAACCGTATTGGCAACCGCGTTAAGAACCCACGCCCTCGCCAACCTGCCATGCCTCGTCGGTTCGAGGGCAATCCCCCTTGGGACGGAACCTACCTTGACCCGGCCCAGCACGGCCCCGGTTTTCGCATCCATGGTGCAGACAACATCTGAACCAGCCGCGCTCACAACGAGAGTGGAATCATCCCCGCTGATCTGGATGGCGAACGGCGTGGCGAAAGCCTTATCACGGGCCGGATGCTTCGGGGGCCGAGGCTCCAGATCGAGGAATTCCGGGCCAGCGCTCTTCCCGGGAAAGACCTTGGTTACCTGGTTCAGGAAGGCCCGGTTTTCCAGCTCGGCCAGCCCATGCTTTTTCGTCCCCGAACGACCATTCACATCGTTGCGGGCATCAGTCTGGGCAATGAACACCTGCCCCTTGGAACCCACAGTCAGCCCGTAGAGCAAAGTTCCCAGCGTATCAATGGTCTGAACCAGGCGATCCGTCTTCGTGTCGAAAATATAAAGGTCCCGGTCGGGAACCCGGGGATGCTTGACGATATCGGTTACATGCCCGAGAGACAGGACATTATTGTTCGCAATTGAATGCTCGTGGGCATTGAAGGTGACCAACTCACCGTCCACCCGATAGCCCCCGGAGAGCTGGGTCTTGTTGTTGGACTCGAATGGGACCACATAAAGACGCTCACCCTGAACCACCAGGGCCCTCGGATCCTGGGCGGTGATTTTCAACCGCTTCTCCACCTTCCGCGTCCGGGTATTTACCACCGCAATCTTGTTCTCGGAGGAGAGTGCCACGTAGGCCTTGTCGTTGGTAGCAAAGGCAATGCCAACCGGCTCGTCAAATCGGGTGGCCTTGGTCCTCGGGTCGAGGTCCTGGACCGTGGCCACCACGTGAAAACGAGTCGCGTTTTCCGAGTCAAGGTCGATGACACTTACCGAGTCGGAAATATGGTTCGACACCCAGAGCTCCTTGCCATCCGGCCGCAGGGCCAGGCCTACCGGGTCCACTCCAACCGCGATGCGTCGAACGACCCGGCCAGTCCGGCGGTCGAGTACGTCTACGGTGTCAGCCGGGGTATTGGCGACGAATACATGCTCCCCATTGAGAGCCATCGGCCTCGAATGGGGGCTCAGGAAGGACGGGTGACCAATCACTGCCGGTTCGGACGGTGAAACCCCCGCCATGACGCAGGCTACCGCCATCACCATGGTGCACACTGGGGCAAGGAATCTCATGATAGTCAGGAGACCATGGTGCCACAAAGCGCACGAAAAAGCAACCGGGCTCTATCCGTGCTAGCGCCTTTCGAGGCGCTTACGGAGGCCTTGATTTTCCCGCTTGAGATCCTCCAGCTGCCGCTTCAACGCTTCAATTCCCGCACCGGGGTTTTTCTTCTCTGCACGCTCTTTTTTGTCGGCCCACTCCTTTTTGTCGGCCCACTCCTTTTTGTCAGCCCACTCCTTTTTGTCAGCCCACTCCTTTTTGTCAGCCCACTCCTTTTTGT
>MDTG01446771.1_pt1 | contig 13596 bp, 8 predicted proteins | sample 811421 | NCBI WGS metagenome assembly MDTG01 (sample SAMN05326645, study PRJNA326480) | marine metagenome | isolation source: seawater | place: Pacific Ocean: South East | collected 2011 | reverse complement strand
GGGGGAGATAGACCTCGCGCTCGCCGACGGCTCGGAGAAGAGAGGGCTCCTGGCGGCAGAGGGGGGGGAGTGGGCCGGCCAGGAGCCCGGGAAAGGGAGCCGCCGGCGGGCGAGGCGGGGGGGAAAGACCTCGCGCTCGCCGACGGCTCGGGATCGTTCAGCGCTGGTGCTCCGCTCGGTTCACGCGGCAGCGCTCGCCGGCGCTGCACGCCTCGTAGATGACCTCGCCGGGTCGCGCGGCGTTGCACGCGCGGGCGTCGGAGACGGCGCCGGGGCGCAGCGAGGGCTGGACGCCGCAGTGCAGGTCACCGTCGTTCTGGCGAACACACCAGTGCACGCGGATGGTCTCGTCGCACACGTTCTTGAGCTGCACGTGGTAGCCGTCCTCGCAGGTGTCGTTCCAGCTGGGGCGCTGCTGGCGCACGCAGTAGTCCATGTGGCGACGCTGGGCCTTCGCGACGCTCGAGACGCGCAGCTCGTCGCCGTCGCTCGAGAGGGCGAGCACGGAGGTGGCGAAGAGGAAGGTGGCGGTGCCGAGGAGGAGGGTGCGCATCGACTTCATGGGGGGGCTCCTTGAGGTGTCGTCGGATCGGGGCGGGCTCGGGGGAAGGTCGCGGTCCGTTTCGCGCCTCGGACCGAGGCCCGCATGAGCTTGGCTCGCGGTGCCCGAGGACCAAGCAACCCATGTGCCACCCCTCATGGGGGTTGAATTCCCCGGAATTTGCGCAACCCACGTACAGCAAAGCCCCCAGCTCGCACGGATCTGCAAGAGGGGGCTTTCAGGCTTGAAAGGTGCCGGGTGAACCGTGACGGGGTGGTCACGCGATGGCGGCCCGGGGGCGTCGCCCGCGTCCCGACGCGAGCCTCAGGCGCGGGCGGCGATGGCGTCGGCGAGCGCGACGAGGCGCTGGGCGTTCTCGACGTGGAGGTTCTCGATGAGCTTGCCGTCGACGACCACCACGCCCTTGCCCTCCTTCTGGGCCTCGGCATGCGCGGCGATGATCCGGCGGCTGAACTCCACGGCCTCGGCGCTGGGCGCGAAGACCTCGTTGGCGGCCTCGAGCTGCTTCGGGTGGATGAGCGTCTTGCCGTCGAAGCCGAGCTCCGCGCCCTGCTTGCAGCTCGCGGCGAAGCCCTCGGCGTCGCCCAGGTCGAGGTACACGCCGTCGAGGATGGCGAGGCCGGCGGCGCGGGCGGCGAGCAGGCAGGTGCCGAGGCCCACGAGGAGCGGCAGGCGCATCGGCGTGTGCGCGGCGTGGAGATCCTTGGCGAGGTCGCTCGTGCCCATGACGAAGCCGGCGAGGCGCGGGTGGGCGTCGGCGATCTCCTCGGCGCGGAGGATGCCCCGGGGCGTCTCCATCATGCACCAGAGGGCGAGCTCGTCCGGCGCGCCGTGGGCCTCGAGGATGCGCGCGGCCTTTCGCACGTCGTCGGCGCTCTCGACCTTCGGCAGGAGGGCGGCGTGGGCCCCGCTCGTCGCGGCGGCGGCCAGGTCGGCGTAGCCCCAAGGCGTGTCGAGGCCGTTGACGCGGAGGAGGAGCTCGCGCGGGCCGTAGTCGTTGGTCTTCAGCGCCTCGACGACGTGGCCGCGGGCGGCGTCCTTCGCGTCCGGGGTCACGGCGTCCTCGAGGTCGAGGATGATGCCGTCGCAGGGCAGGGTCTGCCCCTTCTCGAGGGCGCGGGTGTTGGAGCCCGGCATGTAGAGGACCGAGCGGCGGGGGCGGGAGGTCGTCTTCATCGCGCGGGAGGATGCGCCGAAGGGGGCGCGGCGTCGAGAGCCGGCGGCGGGGGAGTGCCTCAGGGCTCGCAGAAGGTGGGCTCGCCGCAGGTGGCCGGCTCGCCCTCGCAGACGCCGCTCGCGCACTCGGCGGAGCCGCCGCAGGCCTCACCGTTCTCCTTCACCGGCTCGCAGACCCGCGAGCCGAGGATGTCGCACCAGCCGCCCTCGCACTCTCCGAGGAGCGAGAAGCTCTCGCTCACGCAGGCCTCGCCGAGCTCGAGCGGGCCGTCGGCGGGGGCGACGCAGGTGCCGGTCTCGGAGTCGCAGTCGAGCCCCGTCGCGCAGACCCGGAAGCCGGTCTCGCAGGCGTCGCCGACCTGTCCGGCGGCGATGCAGCGCCCCTCGCGGCCGGCGCCCGGGAAGGGCTGGCAGTCGAAGGTCTCGCCCTCCGTCGGCGCGCAGCAGAAGAAGCGCGCCGGGTCGCAGGTGCCGAAGAAGAGCCCGCCGAAGCCGTCCGCGACCGTCCGGCAGTCGTCCCCGAGGCCGCCCTCCCGCTCGACCCAGCGGCGCCGCTCCTCGCCGCCGGCGGGCGGCTGGGTGGCGAAGCAGGTCGGATCGAAGAGGGCCGCGCGGAAGGGCTCGCCGCATTCGGCTTCGCTCAGCGTCTCGAGGCAGGCGCCCGCGGCGTCGGCGTCGTAGCCGGCGTGGCCGCCCTCGAGCTCCTCCCGCCAGCGGCCGATGGGCATCGCGGCGAAGATCTCCTCGAGAAGCGCCGGGCAAGCCTCCGCCTCGAGCGCGCCGGCCGCCGGGATGCGCGCGCGCAGCTCGTCGTCCAGGCGGGTGTCCTCGCGGAAGGGGGCGAGGTAGCGGGCGAGGCTCGACGGGTCACAGCAGCGGAAGAGGCCCGCGCAGGTCGCGTCCGCGACGCTCGGCACCAGCGCGTCGAGGGCGAGCCCCTCCGCGCCGGCGTCGGTCGTGGTCTCCCCCGCGTCCGCAGGGGACGCGTCCGTGTCGACGCCCGCATCGACGGCGGCGCTCGCATCGGGGACGCCGGCGTCGAGGCGCGCGCCGGCGTCGGTCGCCTCTTCGCTCCCCGCGTCTCCCCCGCCGCCGTCATCGTCGCCGCAGGCGATAATGAAGAGGTGCGAGAGGAGCGACAGGGCGAGGAGCGCGCGGGCCGAGGTCATCGCCTCCACGCTGACTCGTCAGAACGCCGCCGATTCGACACACTGCGTTTCCGATGGTGGACACGACCCCCGGCGCGCTCGACGAGCTCACGGCCTTCCTCGCGGTGGTCGAGGCCGGCGGCTATCGGCGCGCGGCGGCCCGGGCGGGCGTGGGCGCCTCGACCTTGAGCAAGCGGGTGAAGGCGCTCGAGCAGCGCCTCGGCGTCCAGCTCCTCCGCCGGGACAGCCGCAAGGTCGAGCTCACCCAGGCCGGCCAGCTCCTCGTGGCGGACGCCGGCGACCTCCCGCGCCGGGCCCACGAGGCCTTCGACCGGGTCCGGAGCTTCGCGCGCCGGCCCCGCGGGCGCCTCGACGTGGTGATGCCCACCTACTTCGCGAGCTCGGGCTTCCACCGGCGGGTCGTCCCGCGCTTTCTGCGGCGCCACCCGGAGGTCGAGCTCCGGCTCCGCATCGTCACCGATCCGCTCGACGAGCTCGGCGAGCGGCCCGACGTCCTCGTCGCGGCGCGCCCCCCGCACCGCCGCTTCCCCGACACCTCGCTCGTCGGGCGGCGCATCCTCCACTACGGCGCGGCCCTCTACGCCTCGCCCTCCTACCTCGACGCCCACGGCCGACCGAGCCACCCCGGCGAGCTCGTCGCCCACAACTGCCTGAGCTACCCGGATCGCGAGTGGGTCTTCCGCACGGCCGAGGGCGAGCCGGTCGTGGTGTCGACCGAAGGCACGCTGACGACCAACAGCAACGCCGTGCTCTGGGCGGCGACGCTCGAGGGGCTCGGCGTCGCGCGCTCGTTCCCGACCTTCTTCGAGGAGGCGCTGGCGGAGGGCGAGGTGGAGGAGGTGCTGCCCGGCTGGAGCGCGGCGCTCGCCGTCTACGTCTTCCACCCGAGCGAGCGCTTCGTGCCCGAGCGGACCCGCGCCTTCGTCGACGCCCTCCGCGCGCACTTCGAGACGCACCCGACGCCGAGCCGCGTCCGCGAATCGCGCTGAGCGCGTCGTCGGCCCCGTCGCGGCACCGCGCTTGACGGCGCCGAAGTCGTGCGCACCGTACCGGCCGTGCCGACCCGCCGCGACCTACCCGAGCACCCCCAGCCGCCTCTCGGCGTGCAGCTGGATCTCGTTCGGGCCGGGGGGCTCGCGTAGCGCGTCGCAACGGGACGCCGCGAGACGCGAAGAGGCCGCCCGGACGCCCCCGGGCGGCCTCTTCGCGTTTCGCGTTCTCCCTTTCTCAGGACGAAAGGAACGGCGTGCTCCTCACGCTCCGCACCACCCACCGACCGGCCACGGATCTCGGCTACCTGCTCGGCAAGCACCCCCAGCGCGTGCAGCGCTTCGCGCTCTCCTTCGGCGAAGCGCACGTCTTCTTCCCCGAGGCGGACGAGGGCGCCTGCACGGCGGCGCTCCTGCTCGACCTCGACCCGCTGGCCCTCGTGGCCAGCGCCCGGCGGCGGGGCGGCGGCCCGCTCACCCAGTACGTCAACGACCGGCCCTACGTCGCCTCGTCGCTCCTGAGCGTGGCGATCAGCCGCGTGCTCGGCAGCGCCCTCGGCGGCCGTTGCCGCGAGCGTCCCGAGCTCGCTACGACGCCGCTGCCCCTCGAGGCGACCCTCGCGGCGCTCCCCCTGCGCGACGGGGGCGAGGCGCTCCTCCGCGGGCTCTTCGAGCCGCTCGGCTACGCCGTGGAGGCCACGCCCACGCTCCTCGATCCGGCCTTCCCCGGCTGGGGTACGAGCGCCCACCATCGCGTGACCCTGCGCTCGCGGACGACGCTGTCGGAGCTGCTGGGCCATCTCTACGTCCTGGTGCCCGTCCTCGACGACGAGAAGCACTACTGGGTCGGCGACGACGAGGTGGACAAGCTGCTGGCCAAAGGGGCCGGCTGGCTCGAGCGCCACCCGCTGCGGGCGACCATCGCGGCGCGGTACCTGAAGCGGCAACGCGGCCTCGCCCGGGACGCGCTGGCGCGCCTCGCGCCCGAGGACGGCGCGCGCGACGAGAACGAGCCCGAGGAGGCGCTGGAGGCGCCGCTCAGTCTGAACGCGCGGCGGGTCGACGCCGTGATCGAGGTGCTTCGGGAGGCGGGCGCGGAGCGGGTGATCGATCTGGGCTGTGGCGAAGGGACGCTCCTCCGGGCGCTGCTCGCCGACCGGCGCTTCACGCACATCGCCGGGATGGACGTCTCCCCCCGGGCGCTGGAGCGGGCGGCCAAGCGGCTCCGACTGGACGGGCTCGCGCCGCGGCAGCGCGCCCGCCTCGAGCTCTTCCAGGGCTCGCTGACGTACCGCGACGCGCGGCTGGCGGGTCATGACGCGGCGTGCCTCATCGAGGTCCTCGAGCACGTCGACGAGGCGCGGCTGCCGGCGGTCGAGGAGGTCGTCTTCGGCGGAGCGCGGCCCGGCCTGGTGGTGCTGACCACGCCCAACCGGGAGTACAACGTGCGCTTCGAGGGGCTGGGGGCAGGGGAGCGGCGCCACCCGGATCATCGCTTCGAGTGGTCGCGGGCGGAGCTCGCCACGTGGGCCGAGGGGGTGGCCGGGCGCCGCGGCTACGGCGTGCGCTTCGCGGGCATCGGCGACGCCGATCCGGAGGTGGGCCCGCCGACCCAGATGGCCATCTTCGAGCGGGAGGCGGCGTCGTGACGACCTTGCCCATCCCCGAGCTCTCGCTCGTGCTCCTGGTCGGGCCGTCCGGCAGCGGCAAGAGCACCTTCGCGCGCACGCACTTCGCTCCGACGGAGGTGCTCTCGTCGGACGTCTGCCGTGGCCTGGTGGGTGACGATCCGAACGACCAGAGCGCGACCCGGGACGCCTTCGAGCTGCTCCACTTCCTCGCGCGCAAGCGCCTGCGGCGCCGCCGGCTCACGGTGGTGGACGCGACGAACGTCCAGCGAGCCGCCCGCGCCTCGCTCGTCGCGCTCGCTCGGGAGGAGCACGCCCTCCCGGTCGCCATCGTGCTGAACGTCCCCGCGAAGCTCTGCGCGGCCCGGAACCGCGAGCGGAGCGATCGGAGCTTCGGCCCGCACGTCGTCCGGCAGCAGCACGCGCAGCTCCGCAAGGCGCTGCGCAGCCTGAAGCGCGAGGGCTTCGCGCGGGTGCACGTGCTCGGCTCGCCGGAGGCGATCGAGGGCGCCCGGATCGAGCGGCAGCGGCTCTGGAGCGACCGGCGGGACGAGCGGGGCCCCTTCGACGTGATCGGCGACGTGCACGGCTGCCGGAGCGAGCTCGAGCGGCTCCTCGCCGAGCTCGGCTACGCGAGGGGAGAGGACGGCATCTTCGCGCATCCGGCCGGGCGCCGGGCCGTGTTCGTCGGCGACCTCGTCGACCGCGGCCCGGACTCACCCGGCGTCCTCGAGATCGTGATGGGGATGGTCGAGAGGGGGAGCGCCTTCTGCGTTCCGGGCAACCACGACGTGAAGCTGGCGCGGAAGCTCCGCGGGAAGGAGGTGCGCGTCGCCCACGGGCTGGCAGAGACGCTCGCGCAGCTCGAGGGGCGGCCGGCGGCCTTCGCCGAGCGGGCGCGGCGCTTCGTCGAGGGGCTCGTGAGTCACCTCGTGCTCGACGGGGGGGAGCTGGTCGTCGCGCATGCGGGGCTCCCGGAGGCGCTCCAGGGCCGCGCCTCCCGCGCCGTCCGGGACTTCGCGCTCTACGGCGAGACGACGGGCGAGACCGACGCCTTCGGGCTGCCGGTGCGCGTCGACTGGGCCCGCGCGTACCGGGGGCGAGCGACCGTGGTCCACGGCCACACGCCCGTACGGCGGGCCGAGTGGGTGAACCGGACGCTCTGCGTGGACACGGGCTGCGTCTTCGGGGGCGCGCTCACGGCCCTCCGCTGGCCCGAGAAGGAGTGCGTCTCCGTGCCCGCCGAGCGGGTCTGGTGCGCGCCCGCGAAGCCGCTCCACGCCGGGCAAGCGGAGCGGTCCGGGGCGGGGCTCCAGGTCGAGGACGTGCTCGGCAAGCGCATCGTGGAGACGCGCCTCGATCGGACCGTGACCGTGCGTGAGGAGAACGCAGCGGCCGCGCTCGAGGTCATGAGCCGCTACGGCGTGGATCCGCGTTGGTTGATCTACCTGCCGGCGACCATGTCCCCGGCCGAGACGAGCGCCGAGCCGGGGATGCTCGAGCACCCGCGGGAGGCCTTCGCCTACTTCCGCTCGCGCGGCGTGCGCGAGGTGATCTGCGAGGAGAAGCACATGGGCTCGCGAGCGGTGCTGGTCGTCTGCCGCGACGAGCGGGCCGCCGCCGAGCGCTTCGGCGTGCGCGACGGGCGCCGCGGGGTGGTCTACACGCGGACCGGGCGCCCCTTCTTCGACGCGCCGGAGCCCGAGGCTGCGCTCCTCGCGCGGGTCGCCGAGGCGGCTTCGGAGGCGGGGCTCTGGGAGGAGCTCGGCTCGAGCTGGCTCTGCCTGGACGCGGAGCTCATGCCCTGGTCCGCGAAGGCCCGCGGGCTCCTCCAGAGCCAGTACGCGCCGGTGGGAGCGGCGGCGACGCTGGGGCTCCGCGCCGCGATCGAGGCGCTCGACGCCTGCGTGGAGCGTGGAGGCGAGGCAGGGGCTCTGAGAGCGCGCTTCGCCGCGCGGCTGACGCGGGTGCGCGAGTACCGGGAGGCCTACCGGCCGTATTGCTGGCCCGTCGAGCGGCTCGAGGACTGGGCGCTCGCTCCCTTCCACCTGCTCGCGAGCGAGGGGGGCGTGCACACCGACCGGGATCACCGCTGGCACATGGAGACGCTGGCCCGGCTCGCGGCGGCGGGGTCGTCGGTGCTGCGCGCGACCCGCCACCGGAGCGTGGACCTGGACGACGCGGCGAGCGTGGAGGCCGCCTGCACCTGGTGGCGCGCGCTCACCGAGGCGGGCGGCGAGGGCATGGTCGTCAAGCCGCTGAACTGGAACGCGCGGGGGCGCCGCGGGCTGCTCCAGCCGGCGCTGAAGTGTCGCGGGCCCGCGTACCTCCGCCTGATCTACGGGCCCGAGTACGACGCGCCCGAGCAGCTCGAGGCGCTCCGGCGCCGGAAGCTGAAGACGAAGCGGCGCCTCGCCCGGAAGGAGCACGCGCTCGGCCTCGAGGCGCTTCACCGCTTCGTGGAGGGCGAGCCCCTCCACCGGGTTCACGAGTGCGTCTTCGGCGTGCTCGCGCTCGAGAGCGAGCCGGTCGACCCGCGGCTCTGAGGCGACCCCGGTCGAGCGCTTCTTCGCGGGAGCGCGCGACCGGGGCGACCGGTGGCAGAGGTGGCCGGGGAGGGCAGGCCCGGCTCAAAGCCCGTAGGCTTCCTTCAGGTCGGCGTCCTTCTCCGCCAGCATCTGCGCGAGCTCGACCACGACGCGGCACTGCTTCACGGTCGCGTCGTCCTGCATCTTGCCGTCGAGCATCACCGCGCCGGTGCCGTCGCCCATGGCCTCGATGACGCGCATGGCCCACTTCACCTCGTCGACGGGCGGGCTGAAGACCTTCTTCGCGATGCCGATCTGCACCGGGTGCAGCGACCAGGCGCCGACGCAGCCGAGCAGGAAGGCGTTCCGGAACTGGTCCTCGCAGGCCACCGTGTCGCGGATGTCGCCGAAGGGGCCGTAGTAAGGGAGGATGCCGTTCGCGACGCAGGCGTCGACCATCCGCGCGAGCGTGTAGTGCCAGAGATCCTGCTGGGCGGTGGCGCGCGGGGCCTCGGGATCGTCCGGGTTCGGGTCCTGGCGCACCAGGTAGCCCGGGTGGCCGCCGCCGACGCGGGTGGTCTTCATGCGCCGCGAGGCCGCGAGGTCGGCCGGGCCGAGGCTGAGCCCCTGCATGCGCGGGCTGGCGCCGGCGATCTCCTCGACGTTCGCCACGCCGAGCGCGGTCTCGAGGATGGCGTGGACGAGGATGGGCTTCTTCAGCCCGTGGCGCGCCTCGAGCTGGGCGAGGAGCCGGTCCACGTAGTGGATGTCCCAGGCGCCCTCGACCTTCGGCACCATGATCACGTCGAGCTTCTCGCCGACCTTCTCGACGATCTGCATGACGTCGTCGAGGAACCAGGGGCTGTCGAGGCTGTTGACGCGGGTCCAGAGCTGCGTGTCCCCGAAGTCGGTGCTCGCGGCGACCTCGATGAAGCCGGCGCGCGCGGCCTCCTTCTGGTCGGCGGCCACGGCGTCCTCGAGGTTGCCGAGGAGCACGTCCACCTTGGGCACGATGGACGGCACCTTGGAGCGCATCTTCTCGCTGTTGGGCGCGAAGAAGTGGATCATCCGCGAGGGCTTGAAGGGGATCTCGCGGGCGGGCTCCGGGGCGCCGAGCGCGAGCGGCTGGAAGAAGTGCTTGGGGCTACGCATCGCCGGGCTCATAGCAGAGGCGGCGTGAGGCGGACAGCCCGCGGGGCGTGACGCGGGGGCGAGTCGCGGACGGTTTCGGGCGGTTTCGGGCGGCGGGGCGTGGGGGCTACCCTGCGGGGGATGGCGCGGCGCAGGCGGTCGGTGACATGAGCGAGCCCGAGCGCGGAGGGGAGGGCGAGGCCCCGCTGGCGCACGCCGCCACGCTGCCGGATTCGGGTGAGCGAGCGGCGCGCGAGGAGGTCGCCTTCGCCGAGACGATGCAGAGCGACGCGGGCCGGGTCGCCTACGCGGAGACGGTGCAGAGCGACGCCGGACAGGTGGCGGTCGGGTCCATCGACGACGCCAGCGTCACGGACGAGCATCGGGGGCGCTACGCGCCGGGGCGGGAGCTCGGCCGGGTCGGCATCGGCCGGGTCTTCGTCGCCATGGACAAACACCTCGGGCGCGAGGTGGCGGTCAAGCAGCTCCTCCTCGAGCCCGCCGAGGGATCCGGTCCGTCGCGGCAGGCCCTGGCGCGCTTCCTCCGGGAGGCGCGGGTCACCGGGCAGCTCGAGCACCCGGGGATCGTGCCGGTGCACGAGCTCGGCCGGCGTCCGGACGGCTCGCTCTACTACACGATGAAGCTCGTGCGGGGGCGTTCCTTGGGGCGGGCGCTCGGCGAGGCGGAGGACCTCGACGCGCGGCTCCGGCTGCTGGGCCACTTCCGCGATCTCTGCGAGGCGCTCGCCTACGCGCACTCACGGGGCGTGGTGCACCGGGACCTGAAGCCCGACAACGTGATGGTCGGCGCCTTCGGCGAGACGGTCCTGGTGGACTGGGGGCTCGCGAAGGTGCGGGGGGCGCGGGATCTGCGGGGGGAGGAGCTCGGGCCGCGGGCGGAGGGGGAGAGCGGCGAGCGGCTGCGCATGGCCGGGGAGGGAGAGACCCTCGAGGGCGCGGCGCTCGGGACGCCGAGCTACATGAGCCCGGAGCAGGCGCGTGGCGAGGTCGACGCCATGGACGAGCGCACGGACGTGTGGGGGCTCGGGGCGATCCTCTTCGAGATCCTGACGGGGCGGCCGCCCTACCGGGGGAAGAACGCCTGGGACGTGCTCACCCAGGTGGTCGCGAACGCGCCGCCGAAGGTGCGCGAGCTGGCGCCGGACGCGCCGCCGGAGCTCGCGGCGGTGGCCGACCGGGCGCTGCGGCGAGACCCGAGCGAGCGCTACGGGAGCGCCGCCGAGCTGGCCGAGGAGATCGCCGCCTGGCAGGACGGCCGCCGGGTCGGCGCCTACGCCTACAGCTCCGCGGAGCTGCTCCGGCGCTTCGTGGCGCGGAACAAGGCGGCCTCCTTCGCGGCGCTGGCGATCCTGGTCGGCGCGCTGGTGTCGAGCGGCGTGGTCTGGCGGAGCTACCGGGACGAGCTGGCGGCGCGGGAGCAGGCCGAGGCGCGGCGCACGCAGGCGGAGGCGGCGGAGGAGCGAGCGCGGGAGAGCGCGCGGCGGGCGCAGGCGGCGCTGGCGGAGGCGTACCTCGAGAAGGCCGACCGGGCGATGGGGGAGGGGGACGCGGCCGCGGCGGCCATCTACGCGGCGGCGGCGCTCGTGGAGGATCCGGCGAACCCGGCCTCGTCGCATCACGACGCGGGCTTCGCGGCCGGGCGCGAGGCGCGGGAGCGGGTGGTGCGAGCCCGCTCGCGGCTGTTGGCGGCCGAGCGCCGGCGGCGCCATCGCTTCGCCGGGCGGCTCGGGGACGCGGCGCGCCCGCTCGCGTCCCGCGGGGCGTTCTCGCCGGACGGGGCGCGTTTCGCCGTGGCGGCCTTCGGCGAGGGCTGGGTCGTGGCGGAGCTCGAGGGAGGGGCCGAGCCGGTCTTTCGCCCCCTGCCGGGGACCCGGGCCGTCTGGGCGTGGACCGGGGACGGGGGCGTGGCCATCGTCGCGGGCGAGCGCTCCGGCGTCTACGACGCGGCGACCGGCGCCCGCCGCTTCGCCCTGCCGGCCACGACCCGCACGGTGGTGCGCGCGGACGAGGGGCTGCTGCTCGGCACGGCCGACGGCGACCTCGTGCTCGTGGAGGAGGAAGACGGCGCGGAGCGGGCGAGCCTCGTGACCGGGTTGCCCTCGGCGGAGCGCGTGGCGGCGGGGCCGCGGGGTCTCGCGGCGGCGGCGGCGCGGGGGCTCGCCCGGGTCGAGGTCTGGAACCTGCGCAGCGGGGAGCGCGTGCTCGAGGCGAGCGCTCCCGGCGCCGTGCAGACGCTGGCCTTCTCGCCCGAGGGCCGGACGCTCGCCGTCGGCGGGCAGCACCCGCGCGTGGAGCTCCACCCGCTGGACGGCGGCCCGGCGCGCAGCCTCGAGACGCTCGGCTGGGTCGGCGGGCTGAGCTGGCGCGCCGGCCGGCTCCTCGCGAGCGAGGGGAGCGCGCGCATCGTCGCCCGAGATCCCGTGGGCGGGCAGGTGCTCGAGTCGCTCCACGTGCCGCCGGGGAACGGCTTCCGGCTCGCCGTCGGGCCCGCCGCGGAGGCCGGCGCCTGGCTCGCGGCGGTGCCGGCGCGGGGGCCGCGCGCGCCGGATGGGGTCACGCTCTTCGCGCCGGTCCCGGGCGCCGCCGAGCCGCTGGACGTGGGCGCAGCCGTGCGTTCCTTCGCCGTGGGCGGCGGCGAGGCGGAGCGCCTGGCCATCGTCGCGGCGGATGGCGTGCGCGTGGTGGACGGGGGCGCGGTGGCGCGCTGGCCGCTGCCGGAGGGCGCGCGCCAACCGGTGGCGGTGGACGTGGCGCCGACGGGCGCGGTGGCGGTCGCCACGAGCGACGGGGCGATCCTCGTCGCGGAGGACGGCGCGTTCCGGGTCCTCGCCGAGCCCTGGGCCGAGCGCGCCCAGCCGCTCCTCGGCCTGCGCTTCGGGCCGCGGGGCGAGCGCCTCTACGCGAGCGCCGGACCGGGCGACGTCGCCATCTACGAGCTGCGGGAGGGTGGGCAGGTCCTCCGCTTCGCCGACCACGAGGGCGCCGTCCTCGGCCTGGCCGTCGCGCCCGACGGGCGGCGCTTCGCCTCGGCGGCGCGCGACGGGGTCGTCTGCCTACGCAGCGAGGACGCGGTGGAGCACGCGCTCGAGGGTCACGGTGGCCTGGCCTCGGACGCGGCCTTCTCTCCGGACGGGGCGCGGCTGGCGACCGTGGACGGCGTGGGCACGCTCCGCCTCTGGGACGCGACGACCGGTGAGCGGCTCCGGGAGATCGACGCGCACCGGCAGTGGATCAACCGCGTGGTCTGGGACGGCGCGGGGCGGCGGCTCGCGACCGCCTCGGACGACGGGACCGTGCGCGTCTGGGACGCCGAGGAGGGCGCGCTCCTCCGCATCTTCCCGACGGGCACGCTCGCCATCGGCGTGGCCTTCCGCGGCGGCGCGCTCCTCTACCACGACCGGGGCCGCATCCACCGGGTGCCGCTCGAGGACGCGCGGGAGGCGCAGGCCCCGGAGGAGCGGCTGCGCGCCGCGGAGGAGGCCGCCGGGCTCCGGCTCGACGGCATGCGCCTGGTGCCGATGCCCGACGGAGGCGCGGGCCTCAGCCGGCCGGACCGGTGAACGGGGCGGAGGCGCGGGCCTCGTCCGAGAGCGTGAGCTCCGCGAGGGCCTCCCTCAGGTGGGATCGGCAGCGCGAGAGCGGGTGGTCCGGGAACTTCGCGTCCCACTCGGGCGCGTCCGACGCGTTGCGGAGGACCGGCGCCTCGAAGTCCGGGGCGAGGGCCGCAACGCCCGAAGGCCGGCTCGGGCGTCGGGCGCGGGTTCGGGAAGGACGGCGCCTGCGCGGCGCGTTGGCTCGGCATGGACGTCGACCGGGCGCGCGGGGCGCTCCTCGGGACGCTCGTCGGCGACGGGCTCGGGAGGCCCTTCGAAGGGGCCTCCTCCGGGGAGCGGCTCGACGGGGCGGTCGCGGCGCGCCTCCTCCGCCCCCGGGCCTGGAGCCACAGCGACGATGGCGAGATGATGCTCGGCGTGATGCGCGCCCTCGAAGAAGGGGGCCGCATCGAGGAGGCGCGCCTCCTCGAGGTGCTCGCTCGGGGGCACGAGCCGGCGCGGGGCTACGGGAAGGGCACGCGGGCGGCGTTCCGCGCCTGGACGGCGGGGGCGAGCTGGCAGGAAGCCGGGCAGGCCGCCTGGCCGGAGGGGTCCCGGGGAAACGGGGGCGCGGTGCGGGGGGCGCCGGTCGTCGTCTGGACCCTCCGTGGGCCGGAGGAGCGCGCGGTGGAGGCGGCGCGCGCGGCATGCCGAGCGACGCACGCGCATGCAGAGGCCCTCGACGGCGCGGTCGCCGTGGCGCTGGCGACGCGAAGGGAGCTCTCGGGGCGGCCGTGGAGCCTCGAAGAGCTCGCGGAGAGGGCGCCGGCGCTGGCGGGCCCGCTTCGAGAGGCGGAGG
>MDTG01430650.1_pt1 | contig 13596 bp, 10 predicted proteins | sample 811421 | NCBI WGS metagenome assembly MDTG01 (sample SAMN05326645, study PRJNA326480) | marine metagenome | isolation source: seawater | place: Pacific Ocean: South East | collected 2011 | reverse complement strand
GCGCCTTCCTCCGCCGCAACGCGCGCCTCGACGAGGCCAAGGCGCTCACGCTCCGCGAAGAGCTCCGCCGCGCCCGCCTCGCCCTCGCGAGCTTCGCCTCCTCGTAGCCGCTCGCTGCGCTCGCTGCCGCTCGCTACCGCTCGCTGCCGTCCGCTTTCCGCTGTCCGCGGTCCGTCGGGGGCAGAGGACTGCTGCGGCGGCGGCCGCGTACGCGGAGGCACGCAGCGCTCGCAGTCGCTCGCAGCCGTCCGCTTTCCGCCGTCCGCAGTCCGTCGGGGGCAGAGGACTGCTGTGGCGGCGGCCGCGTACGCGGGGGCACGGAGCGCTCGCAGTCGCTCGCAGCCATCCGCTTTCCGCCGTCCGCAGTCCGTCGGGGACAGAGGCCTGCAGCGGCGGCGGCCGCGTACGCGGAGGAGCGGGTAGGGGCTCGTCGGCGACGCCTCCCTCCGCGAAGCGGCCGCCCGCGCTCCCCCGACACGTCGCGCCGGCGCCGCCTACCTCCGCGAAGCGGCCCGCGTTCCCTCGACGCGCCGCCCCGGCGCCGCGTTCCTCCGCGAAGCGGCCGCTCGCGCTCCCTCGACACGTCGCGTCGGCGCCGCCTTCCTCCGCGAAGCGGCCGCCTGCCCTCCTTCGACGCGCCGCCCGGCGCCGCCTTCCTCCGCGAAGCGGCCGCCGGCGCTCCCTCGATGCCCCGCGACGGATAGCGGACGGCGGAAAGCGGACGGCAGCGAGCTGAGCCGCGAGAGATGGATGGAGCCGAGGGACTGGGCCCGTTCCCCGAGAGATCGGCCGCCTCAAAAGGAAAAGCCCGCCGGATGGCGGGCTTGACCAATGGCGTCCCCAGCGGGGTTTGAACCCGCGTTACCGGCGTGAAAGGCCGGGGTCCTGGGCCACTAGACGATGGGGACTGGGAAGGGCGCCGGACGAGCGCCCGCGGTCGGAGGGCCGACCGTCGCGAGTGTTTAAGCGGACGCCCCCACGTGGTCAAGGGAAGCGGCCGCTCGACGCGCAGGGGGCTTTGGGATGAGCGAAACGAGAGACCCAATCAGGAGGTTGGTTCAACCCTTGTCCTGATTTCGCGTACGTTTCTGGAAAATACTTGACCCGTGTCAAGATCGAGCAGAGATTCCTTCCCCATGAAGGACAACAAGCTCGGGCGGCGGCGCGCACTCAAGGTCCTCGGCATCGGAGGCGTGACCGCCTTCGGCCTCTTCTCGGCTGCGTGCGGCGGCGGCGAAGAGGGCGGCGGGGGCGGCGGCGGAGGCGGCGGCGACAGTGAGGGGTGCGGCGCGCCCGTCGACGCGCAGTCGCAGCAGATGCGCACGACGCTTCAGTACAAGGAGCAGTCGACGGAGGCCGGCAAGAACTGCGCGAACTGCGCGCAGTACGTCGAGGGCCAGTACGGCGACTGCGGCGGCTGCAACCTCTTCAGCGGCCCGGTTCAGCCGCAGGGCCACTGCCTGAGCTGGGCGGCGCAGGCCGAGGGCTGAGCTCTCCGGCTCCTCTCGCTCGCCTCCGGAGATCCCAGAGGTGAGCGGGGAGCGACGCCGCGAGCAAGGCGAGCGTCCAGCGGGTCTCCCCGCCGGCCACCTCGTTTCGCAGCGCACCCAAGAGGAGGCCCCCCGCGAGCAGTTGGCCGACCACGTCGGCCGGCCGCATCTCCGTCCGTCTAGCGCGCGCCCAGGCGAGCAGCACCAGCACCTCGAGCCCGATCGCGCCGAGCGCGACATCGAGCGCCCACGGGAGCAGCGCGTCCATCCCGACCTCAGCTAGCCCGTCGGGGAGACGATCCCGAGCAGGTGCGCCATGTCCTTGAAGAAGATCCGCGCGTGCGCCTTCGGCTTGGCCTTCACGAGCTCCTTGTTCATGTAGGCCTGCCAGGTGAGCGTCTGCACGTCGGGGTCGTCGCACATGCTGACGAAGCGCTCCCGGCGCTTGTCGTTGCGGTACCAGAAGTGCTGCATGATGCCGAGGATCCAGAACACCCGGCCGTGCGCCTTCATGAAGAGCTTCCGAGCGAGCCCGAGCTTCCGCGCGTCCCCCGACTCCAGGAAGCTCACGGCTGCCACGGCGGCCAAATCACCGCCGACCATCGCGTAGTAGATGCCCTCGCCGCTGGACGGCGCCACCACCCCCGCCGCGTCGCCCGCGAGCACCACATCGCGCCCGTTGTCCCACCTCTTCAGTGGCTTCATCGGGATCGGCGCCCCCTCGCGGCGCACCGTGCGCACCTCGGCGAGCCCGGTCTGGTCGCGGAGCGCGGCCACGGAGCCCTTCAGGCTGAAGCCCTTCATCGCGCTGCCGGTCCCCACGCTCACCTTCGAGCCGTGCGGGAAGACCCACCCGTAGAAATCGGGCGAGGTGGTCCCCTGGTAGATGACGTCGCAGCGCGTGCCGTCGTAGTCGCGGACGCTCGCGTCGGGCGCCTCGAGCACCTCGTGGTACGCGAACACGCAGGGCGGCCGCTTCGCGTTCACCTCCTGCCTCGCCACCTTCGAGGTCGCGCCATCGGCCCCGACCACCAGCCGCCCACGCATGGAGCGCAGCCCTTCGCGCGTCCGGTAGTGCACGATCGCGCCCGTGCCGCCGTCGCGGCTCATGCGCTCGTAGGCCCCGCGGATTCGCACGGCCCCGGCCGACGCGGCGCGCTCGCGCAGGTACTCGTCGAAGACCTCGCGATCCACCATCCCGACGAAGCCCCCCTCGATCGGCATGTCCACCCGGCGCCGGCTCGGGGAGACCATGCGCGCCGAGCGAATCCGCGCGCAGAGCAGCGACTCGGGGATGTCGAAGTCCCGCATCAGGCGCGGCGGGATCGCCCCGCCGCAGGGCTTGATGCGCCCGCCCTTGTCGAGCAGCGCCACCGCGTAGCCGGCCTTGGCCAGCTCGTGCGCGGCCGTGGCGCCCGCTGGCCCCCCGCCCACGACGATCACGTCGAATCGATCGCTCATCACTCGTCTCTCCGTTCGATCGCGCCGCGTGGGCGCGCTCAGCCGCCGGCCCCCTGCAGGAGGTCGCGAATCGCGAACGCGCTGGCGAGCATGCCCAGCACGTAGAAGGTGGTCCCGGTCGCGTTGTAGAGCGGGGCGCGCTTGCGCGGCGCCTTCACGAGCATCGGCATCATCGCGCCCTGGGCGAGGAGCAGGCCGGCCACGATCGCCGCGTGGACGGTCTGGCCGTCGCGCCAGAGCAGCCCGATGACGACGAGCTGCGGCACGGCCATCACCACGCAGGCGAAGACCGCCGCCGGCCGCACGCCGAGCTGCACCGGCAGGGTGCGGATGCCGAGCTCCCGATCGCCCTCGATGGCCTTGAAGTCGTTCAGCACCATGATCCCGAAGGCGCCAGCGCTGTAGAGCAGGGCCATGGTCGTGATGCGCCAGTTCGGCAGCTGGGTCGTCAGCGCCGCCGCGCCCGTGAACCAGGGCAGGCCCTCGTAGCAGAGGCCGACCGCGCTGTTCCCCCACCAGCCGTTCAGCTTCAGCCGGAAGGGCGGCATGCTGTAGGCCCAGGCGAGAGCCAGCCCGAAGACCGACGCCACGAAGACCCAAGGGCCGAGGGCGGCGCCGACGGCGAGGGAGAGCGCGCTCCACGCGATCGCGATGCCCAGCCCCCAGCGGCCCGGGACGCGGCCCGAGGGGATCGGCCGGTCGGGCTCGTTGATCGCGTCCACGTGCCGGTCGAACCAGTCGTTGCATGCCTGGCTCGTCCCGCAGACCAGCGGGCCCGCGAGGAGCACCGAGCCGAGGATGGACGCCCAGTGCTCGGCGAAGGGCACCCCGGCCGAGACCACCCCACATCCGAGCGCCCACATGGGCGCGAACCAGGTCACGGGCTTGAGCAGCTCGAGGGCGGCGCCAGGGCTCGGGTAGCGCCGAGCCCGGGTCGGCTCGCCGGCCAAGCCCATGAGATCACTTGGTTCTGCGGCGTGGCCGCGCGATTTTCCGAGGCTGCCCATGACGCACCCTCAGTGCTAACACAGCGATTCGGGTGCGTAAAGAACGCTTGACGTCAAGAATGCTTGACACTTCCCGTCCGAGGGGGCCAAGCTACCCGGGATGCTTCTGGAGGCCCCCCACGCCCCTGGCGCCGAGCCCCGCCCCCGAGCGCCCCTCTACACGCCCGAGCAGCGCGAGCGCCGAGACGCGACCCGCTGGACGCTCGTCCAGGGCGTGCTGGCGCCGGTGCAGTTCCTCGCCTTCGCGATCAGCCTCGTGCTCGTGCTGCGCACGCTCGCGACCGGGGCGGGCGCGGAGGCCGCCGCCATCTCGGTCGTCGTCAAGACGGGGCTCCTCTACGCGATCATGGTCACCGGCGCGATCTGGGAGAAGGTCGTCTTCGGGCGCTACCTCTTCGCGAAGGCCTTCTTCTGGGAGGACGTGTTCTCCATGCTCGTCCTCGCGCTGCACACGGCCTACCTCTGGGCCCTCTTCAGCGGCGCGCTGGCCACGAACCAGCAGCTCTGGCTCGCCCTGGCGGCCTACGCCGCCTACGTCGTCAACGCCGGCCAGTTCGTCCTCAAGCTGCGCGCCGCCCGCCTCGACGAGAAGCGCGCCCGCGAAGCTGCGGCCCCGGACGCGCGCCTGGAAGCGAGGGCCGCGTGAGCGCCCCGAACCCCGCCATCGCCGGCGGCGCGGCGCTGCCCGTGCTCAAGGAGCGAGGCCAGCGCGAGGTCTTCTGCGGCCTCACGGGCATCGTCTGGCTCCACCGGAAGATGCAGGACGCCTTCTTCCTGGTGATCGGCTCGCGCACCTGCGCGCACCTGCTCCAGTCGGCGGCCGGCGTGATGATCTTCGCCGAGCCCCGCTTCGCCACGGCCATCCTCGAGGAGAAGGATCTCGCCGGCCTCGCCGACGCGAACGAGGAGATCGACCGGGTCGTCGCCCGCGTGCTCCGCCGCCGCCCCGAGGTCCGCCAGCTCTTCCTGGTCGGCTCCTGCCCCTCCGAGGTCATCAAGCTCGACCTCTCCCGCGCGGCCGCGCGCCTCAGCCAGCAGCACGGCCCCGACGTGCAGGTGCTCGCCTACTCGGGCAGCGGCATCGAGACGACCTTCACGCAGGGCGAGGACGCCTGCCTCGCGTCCATGCTCCGCGCCCAGGGCCCGAGCGAGGACGCGGGCGACGATCTCCTCGTCGTCGGCACCCTCCCGGATGTGGTCGAGGATCAGCTCCAGCGCCTCTTCGACCAGCTCGGCGTGCCCGTCCGCTTCTTCCCGCCGCGCCGCGCCCGGAGCGCGCCGCCGGTGGGCCGGGGCACCCGCTACCTGCTCGCCCAGCCCTTCCTCGCGGAGACGGGGCTCGCCCTGAACGACCTCGGCGCGCGCCACCTCCCGGCCCCCTTCCCGCTGGGCGCCGAGGGCACGCGCGCCTGGCTCCAGGCGGCGGCCACCGAATACGGCGTCGACCCGGCGCGCTTCGAGGAGGTCGTCGCCCCGGCCGAGGCCCGCGCCCGCCGCGCCCTCGCGCCCATGCGCGAGCGCCTCGCGGGCAAGCGCATCTTCTTCTTCCCGGACTCGCAGCTCGAGATCCCCATCGCCCGCTTCCTCGCGCGCGAGGTGGGCATGGAGCTGGTCGAGGTCGGCACGCCCTATCTCCAGCGCGACCACCTGGGCCCGGAGCTCGCGCTCCTCCCCGATGGCGTGCAGCTCAGCGAGGGCCAGGACGTCGAGCGTCAGCTCGATCGCTGCCGCGCCGCGGCGCCGGACATGGTCGTCTGCGGTCTCGGCCTGGCGAACCCGCTCGAGGTCGAGGGCATGACCACCAAGTGGTCCATCGAGCTGGTCTTCACGCCGGTGCAGGGCTTCGAGCAGGCCGGCGACCTCGCCGAGCTCTTCGCGCGGCCGCTGGTGCGCCGGGAGAGGTTGAAGGTCTGAGATGAAGCTCTCGGTCTGGACCTACGAAGGCCCCCCGCACGTCGGCGCCATGCGCGTGGCGACGGGCATGAAGGGCGTGCACTTCGTGCTGCACGCGCCGCAGGGCGACACCTACGCGGACCTGCTCTTCACGATGATCGAGCGCCGCAAGCAGCGGCCCCCGGTCACCTACACGACCTTCCAGGCGCGCGACCTCGGCAGCGACACGGCGGAGCTCTTCAAGACCGCCGCGCGCGAGGCCTACGAGCGCTTCCAGCCCGAGGTGCTCCTCGTCGGGGCCTCCTGCACGGCTGAGCTCATCCAGGACGATCCGGCCGGCATCGCCGCCGCCATCGGCCTGCCCGTGCCGGTCGTGCCCGTCGAGCTCTCCGCCTACCAGCGCAAGGAGAACTGGGGCGCCGGCGAGACCTTCTACCAGCTGGTCCGCGCCTGCTGCCCCAAGGAGGGCGTCGAGCGCCTCCCGCGCACCGGGCCGAGCTGCAACCTGCTCGGCCCGACGGCCCTCGGCTTCCGCCACCGGGACGACGTCGCGGAGATCACCCGCCTGCTCGGGCGGCTCGGCGTCGACGTGAACGTCACCGCGCCCCTCGGCGCCTCGCCCGCGGATCTCGCGCGCCTCCCCCAGGCCGACTTCAACGTCGTCCTCTACCCGGAGATCGGCGAGCCGGTCGCCCGCTGGCTGAAGCGGAACCACGGCCAGGAGGCCGTCGCCGCGACCCCCATCGGCGTGGGCGGCACCGCCGACTTCGTGAAGCAGGTCGCCGAGCTCGCAGGCGTCGACCCGGCCCCCGTGCTCGAGGAGAGCGGGGCGCGCCTGCCCTGGTACTCGCGCTCCATCGACTCGACCTACCTGACGGGCAAGCGGGTCTTCGTCTTCGGCGACGCGACCCACGCGCTCGCGGCGGCCCGGGTGGCGACCGAGGAGCTCGGCTTCGAGGTCGTCGGGCTCGGCACCTACAGCCGCGAGCAGGCGCGCGACGTGCGCAAGGCGGCGAAGCGCTACGGCGTCGAGGCGCTCATCACGGACGATCACCTCGAGGTCGAGGACCGCATCGCCGAGCTCCACCCGGAGCTCGTGCTCGGCACGCAGATGGAGCGGCACATCGCCAAGCGCCTCGGGCTGCCCTGCGCGATCATCTCGGCGCCGGTCCACGTGCACGACTACCCGGCGCGCTACTCGCCGCAGATGGGCTTCGAGGGCGCGAACGTGCTCTTCGACACCTGGGTGCACCCGCTGATGATGGGCCTCGAGGAGCACCTCCTCGGCATGTTCCGGGAGGACTTCGAGTTCGCCGACGGAGCCGCGCCCTCGCACCTCGGTCACGCGCCGAAGGCGAGCGCGCCGGCGGAGCTCGAGGGCCCTGCGGCCGCCGACCCTCAGGCCGCCGACCCTGCGGCCGCCGACCCTGCGGCCGAGGGGAGGGCCGAGTCGCTCGCGGCCGAAACGGCCCCCAGCGCTTCGGCCTCCACCGCTTCGGCCTCCACCGCCTCGGCCGCCAGCGCTTCGGCCTCCAGCGCCTCGGCGCCCGAGGCCCCGCCCTCGGGCGAGCCGAGCTGGACCCGCGAAGCCCAGAAGGAGCTGAAGAAGATCCCCTTCTTCGTCCGCGGCAAGGCCCGCCGCAACACCGAGCGATTCGCGCGCGAGCGCGGCTTCGCGTCCATCACCCTGGAGACCCTCTATGAAGCGAAGGCCCACTTTGCCGGCCGCCGCTGAGGGGGGCACGCCCGTGCGGGTGGTGATCGTCACGCTCGATCACCACGTCGGCGGCGCCGTCGAGCGCGCCCGGCGCGAGCTCGCGGCCGAGCTGCCGGGGCTCGAGCTCTCGCTCCACGCGGCGACGAGCTTCTCCGATCCGGACGCCCTCGCGGCCTGCCTCGCGGACATCGCCCAGGGCGACATCGTCTTCGCGAACATGCTCTTCGTCGACGAGCACGTCCGCGCCGTGCTCCCGGCCCTGGAGGCCCGCCGCGACCACTGCGACGCGATGGTCTGCACCATGTCCGCGGGCGAGGTCATGCGCCTCACGCGCATGGGCGGCTTCGAGATGCGCGGCTCGAAGAAGGGCCTGGGCCTGCTCCGCAAGCTCCGCGGGCGCATGAAGAAGGGCAAGGACGGCGGCGCCGGCCAGATGGCCATGCTGCGCCGGCTCCCGAAGATCCTCGCCTTCATCCCGGGCAAGGCCCAGGATCTCCGCGCCTACTTCCTCACGCTCGCCTACTGGCTCGCGGGCTCGTCCGACAACCTCGCCGACATGGTGCGCATGCTCGTCGGCCGCTACGCCGACGGCCCGCGCCGCGCGCTCCGCGGAACGCTCGAAGCCGCGCCGCCGCGCACCTACCCGGAGGTCGGCCTCTACCACCCGCGCCACCCCGAGCGGCTCACGGAAGCGCTCGAGGAGCTCCCGGCGCCGCCCGCGCCCCGCGCCACCGTCGGCGTGCTGGTCATGCGCTCCTATCTCCTCTCGCACGACACGGCCCACTACGACCGCGTCATCGAGGCCCTCGAGGCCCGCGGCCTACGCGTCGTCGTCGCCTTCGCGAGCGGCCTCGACGCCCGGCCGGCCATCGAGCGCTACTTCTTCGACGCCGCGGGGCACACCACGGTGGACGCCGTCCTCTCGCTCACCGGCTTCTCCCTCGTCGGTGGGCCCGCCTTCAACGACGCGCAGGCCGCCGAGGAGATGCTCGCGCGCCTCGACGTGCCCTACGTCGCGGCCCAGCCCCTCGAGTTCCAGAGCGTCGGCGAGTGGGAGGCCTCCTCGACCGGGCTCACGCCCCTCGAGGCGACGATCATGGTCGCCATCCCCGAGCTCGACGGCGCCACCGGGCCGATCGTCTTCGGCGGCCGCGAGGGCGCGGAGCCGGGGGAGGGCGCCGGCGCCATGGTGGGCATCGAGGAGCGCATCGAGACGCTCGCCGCCCGCGTCGACAAGCTCGTCGCGCTCCGGCAGGCGCCCCCGAGCGAGCGCCGCGTGGCCATCGTGCTCTTCAACTTCCCGCCGAACGCCGGCGCGACGGGCACGGCCGCCTTCCTCTCGGTCTTCGAGTCGCTCCACCGGACGCTCCAGGCCATGGCCGCCGAGGGCTACGACGTGGAGGTCCCGCCGACCGTCGGGGCGCTCCGCGCGCGCATCCTCGAGGGCAACGCCACCGCGCACGGCACCGACGCCAACGTCGTCGCGCGCGTCTCCGCCGACGCCCACGTGCTCCGCTCGCGCCACCTCGCCGAGATCGAGGCCCAGTGGGGTCCGGCGCCCGGCCGCCACCTCACGGACGGCCGCGACCTCTTCGTCCTCGGCGCCCGCTTCGGCAAGGTCCTCGTCGGCGTGCAGCCGGCCTTCGGCTGGGAGGGCGATCCCATGCGCCTCCTCTACGAGGCGAGCTTCGCGCCCACGCACGCCTTCGCCGCCTTCTACCAGCACCTCCGCGACGACTTCGGCGCCCACGCCGTGCTCCACTTCGGCACCCACGGTGCCCTCGAGTTCATGCCCGGCAAGCAGGTCTGCCTCTCCGAGCGCTGCTGGCCGGACCGGCTCATCGGCGACCTGCCGAACGTCTACCTCTACGCCGCGAACAACCCCTCCGAGGGCGCCCTCGCGCGCCGCCGCGCCGCCGCCACGCTCGTCAGCTACCTGACGCCGCCGGTGGCCCGCGCCGGCCTCTACAAGGAGCTGCTCGCGCTCCGTGAGACCGTCGACCGCTGGCGTGCGCTGCCGCCGGCCGATCCGGAGCGGGAGCGCCTCGTCACGCTCATCGGCGAGCAGGCCGCGGAGCTCGAGCTCGCCTCGGCCGGTGCCGCGCCCGAGGACGTCGCCGAGGAGCTCGCCGAGCTCGAGGCGACGATCATCCCGCAGGGCCTCCACGTGCTCGGTGAGCCCATGGGCGAGGCGGCCCGCCGGGAGATGCTCGAGGCCATGGCCGAGGCGCACCCGGCCGGCCCGTTCCCCGCGGCGACCCTCGACGCGCTCCTCGCCGGCGCGCGCCCGAAGAAGGCCCTGAAGGCGGGCAACGTGCTCCGGAGCGAGCCGGCCCTCGCGCTGGCCGCCGAGCTCCAGGAGACGAACCGCCTGCTCTCGGAGAGCCGCGAGCTCGACGGCCTGCTCCGGGCCCTCGACGGACGCTTCGTCCGGCCCGCGCCCGGCGGCGACCTCCTCCGCAACCCGGCCGTGCTCCCCACGGGGCGCAACCTCCACGGCTTCGATCCCTTCGCGCTCCCGAGCGCCGCCGCCCTCGTCGACGGCGCCCGCCAGGCCGAGCGCCTCCTCGCCCGTCACCGCGACGCGGGCCACGGCCTGCCCCGCTCCATCGCGCTGGTGCTCTGGGGCGCCGACAACCTCAAGAGCGGCGGCGGCCCCATCGGCCAGGCCCTCGCGCTCATGGGCGCGCGCCCCCGCCTCGACAGCTACGGCCGCGTGTGTGGCGCCGAGCTCGTCCCCCTCGAGGAGCTCGGCCGCCCGCGCATCGACGTGCTGGTCACGCTCTCGGGCATCTTCCGGGATCTGCTCCCCATCCAGACGCGCCTCCTCGCCGAAGCCGCGCTCCTCGCCGCCCGCGCCGACGAGCCCCTCGACCGGAACTTCGTGCGCGCTCACACGCTCGCCCACATGGCGCGCCACGGCGGCGATCTCGAGACGGCGGCGCTCCGCGTCTTCAGCAACGCCGAGGGCGCCTACGGCGCGAACGTGAACCAGCTCGTCGACGCCGGCACCTGGCAGGACGAGGACGAGCTCGGCGAGGCCTACCAGCAGCGCAAGTGCTTCGCCTACCGGCCCGACGGCACCTGCGTCGAGCAGAAGGCGCTCCTGAAGAGCGTGCTCGCGGGCGTCGACCTCGCCTACCAGAACCTCGAGAGCGTCGAGCTCGGCGTCACCACCATCGACCACTACTTCGACACGCTCGGCGGCATCGGCCGGGCCGCGAAGATGGCCAAGGGGGACGACGCGGCGCTCCCGGTCTACATCGGTGACCAGACGACCGGGGAGGGCGCCGTGCGCACCCTCGAGGAGCAGGTGAGCCTCGAGAGCCGCACGCGCTCGCTCAACCCGAAGTGGGCCGAGGCGATGCTCGACCACGGCGCCGAGGGCGTCCGGCAGATCGAGGCGCAGATCACCAACACGCTCGGCTGGTCGGCGACCACGAGCCAGGTGCAGCCCTGGGTCTACGCCGAGCTCACCCAGACCTACGTGCTCGACGCGGCCATGCGCGAGCGCCTCGCGCGGCTGAACCCGAAGGCCTCCGCGCGCCTCGCCCAGCGACTCATCGAGGCGTCCGAGCGCGCCTACTGGGAGCCGGACGAGGAGACGCTCGCGGCGCTCCACGCGGCCGGCGACGAGCTCGAAGACCACCTCGAAGGCGTGGCCCTCGGCGCGGCCTGAGAAGGAACGAACCCATGACTCTCGTGCAAATCGGAAAGCGCAGCGGCGACGGAGACGGCAGCGTGCAGTATCACGCGCCGGCCCCGACGGAGATCGGCGGCGCCAAGGTCTTCGCCGTCTACGGCAAGGGCGGCATCGGCAAGAGCACGACGTCGTCGAACCTCTCGGTCGCCTTCTCGAAGCTCGGCAAGCGCGTGCTGCAGATCGGCTGCGACCCGAAGCACGACTCGACCTTCACGCTGACCAAGAAGCTCCAGCCGACGGTCATCGACGTGCTGAAGGAGGTCGACTTCCACGCCGAGGAGCTGCGGCCCGAGGACTTCGTCTTCGAGGGCTACGACGGCGTGATGTGCGTCGAGGCGGGCGGGCCCCCGGCGGGCACGGGCTGCGGCGGCTACGTGGTCGGGCAGACCGTGAAGCTCCTCAAGGAGCACCACCTCCTCGAGGACACGGACGTCGTCATCTTCGACGTGCTCGGCGACGTCGTCTGCGGCGGCTTCGCGGCGCCGCTCCAGCACGCCCAGCGCGCGCTCATCGTCACGGCGAACGACTTCGACTCGATCTTCGCGATGAACCGCATCGTCGCCGCCATCCAGGCGAAGGCGAAGAACTACGCCGTGCGCCTCGGCGGGGTCATCGCCAACCGGAGCGAGCAGACCGACGAGATCGACCGCTACAACGCGCACGCCGGCCTCGCGCGCCTCGCCCACTTCCAGAACCTCGACGTGGTCCGCCGGAGCCGGCTGAAGAAGTCGACGCTCTTCGAGATGGAGCCCTCGCCGGAGCTCGAGGCGGTCCAGGACGAGTACCTGCGCCTCGCCGCGCAGCTCTGGGCGGGCACCGAGCCCCTCGACGCGCAGTCCATGTCGGACCGCGACATCTTCGACTTCCTCGGGTTCGAGTGATGGAGCACGCCATGGACGCCCCGACGACCTACGCGACCCGGCGCGACGAGCTCGAGGAGTACTTCGACCGCACGGCCATGAAGGCCTGGGCGGCGCTGACCTCCGACGAGCCGGTCGGCCGCATCCGCGCCACGGTGCGCGCGGGCCGCGATCAGATGCGCGAGACGCTCCTCGGCTACCTCCCGGAGGACCTGCGCGGCCAGCGCGTGCTCGACGCGGGCTGCGGCACCGGGGCGCTCGCCGTCGAGGCCGCGCGCCGCGGCGCCGACGTCGTGGCCATCGACCTCTCACCGAAGCTCGTCGGGCTGGCTCGGGAGCGGGCCGCCGCGCAGCTCGCCGCCGCCCCCGGCTCCGTGACCTTCCGCGACGGCGACATGTGCGACCCGGCCCTCGGCCCCTTCGACTGGGTCGTCGCCATGGACTCGGTCATCCACTACGAGGCCGACGACCTGGTCGGCGTCATCGGCTCGCTGGCCGAGCGGGCGCGCCGCGGCGTCCTCTTCACCTTCGCGCCCAGCTCGCCGCTCCTCGCCCTCATGCACGTGGTCGGCAAGGCCTTCCCGCGCGGCAACCGCTCGCCGGACATCGCGCCCATCTCGCCGAAGAAGCTCCGCGCGCGCCTCGAGGCCCTCGAAGGCGTCGAGCTCGGCCGCAGCGAGCGCGTCGAGAGTGGCTTCTACACCTCCCAGACGATGGAGCTGCTCCGGCCATGAAGGGCAAGCGCAGCATGGCCGGCATCTGGAAGCTGCTCGGCCCGAAGGTCCTCCCCTTCGCCGACGCCGCGACCCCGGAGCTCCCGCTCCCGCGGCTCCTGCGCCTGTCGCTCTTCCAGTTCTCCGTCGGCCTGGTGCTCGTGCTCCTCAACGGGACGATCAACCGCGTGATGATCGTCGAGCTGGGCATCCCGGCCTGGCTCGTCGCGACGCTCGTCGCCCTGCCCATCGTCTTCGCGCCGCTCCGCGCGCTCATCGGCCACAAGTCGGACCAGCACCGCTCGGTGCTCGGGTGGAAGCGCGTGCCCTACATCTGGATGGGCAGCTTGCTCCAGTTCGGCGGGCTGGCGCTCATGCCCTTCGCGCTGCTCGTGCTCTCCGGGCGCGGCACCATGGCGCCGCCCCTCGCGGGCGAGATCGCCGCAGGCGTGGCCTTCCTCCTCGTCGGCGCCGGGCTCCACACGACGCAGACCGCGGGCGTGGCGCTCGCGACGGATCTCGCGCCCGAGGACAGCCGGCCGCGGGTCGTGGCGCTCCTCTACGTGATGCTGCTGGTGGGCATGGTCGCCGCGTCCCTCGGCTTCGGCGCCGTGCTCCGCGACTTCGAGTACGTGAAGCTCATCCAGGTCGTCCAGGGCGCGGCGGTGATCACGATCGCGCTCAACATCGTCGCCCTCTGGAAGCAGGAGGGGCGCCTCACCGGTGCCGAGCGCGCGGCCGAGCGCGAAGCG
>MDTG01226285.1_pt1 | contig 13596 bp, 7 predicted proteins | sample 811421 | NCBI WGS metagenome assembly MDTG01 (sample SAMN05326645, study PRJNA326480) | marine metagenome | isolation source: seawater | place: Pacific Ocean: South East | collected 2011 | reverse complement strand
GAGATGTGGGCGGTCAATCGATGTGATGGATGAATCCTTTTCCCAACCGAAGTCCAGGGAGAGACTGCTCATCCCAATGACTCATCTTATACAAAACAGCCTGCACATGGCCGAGCCAGTGGACTCGTCGTCTTCGAATACTAGGCATGAAAAAGCCCTCCGGGAGTCCGGAGGGCATGAATATGGCTGATCAAGGCGCAAATCGATGACAAGTCAGGGCAGAATCCCCCAGTTGGCCAGAATGCCTGCGAGGTCCGCACCATCCACGACCTGATCGCCATTGACATCACCCACGCAGGAAGTGCCCTGACATCCCCAGTCGGAAAGCAGCAGTGCAAGATCCTGCCCATCAACTGTGCCATCGGCGTTCAGATCGTAGGGGCTCGTTTCCGGTTCGAGTTCACAGTCGCCGTATCCGAATGAATCAATGGCCGCTTCGATGACCGAGCCATCTCCATTGTCGCAGACAATCCACCGGATGAAGATCTGGCTGGAAGGCGTCGATACGTAGTCGGAAACACGGAACTCGTTGTAGATCCAGCCTCCCACGGATTCCGAATCGTTGGGCCCAGCAACATCAAGAGGAATCCATGTCGACGCACCGTCATCGGAGATCTCAATGGTCATGACATCGAGACCAGGCGCCGCACCGAAGCTGTTGTCGTACCACTGAGCCCAGCTCACGAAGGTGTTCTCGTCCGCCACGACACGACTGGAGCGCAGGATGGTGCAACCACCATCAACGTCGGTGTTCCCTGTTCCGGCCCCGGTGAGAACGCATTTACTAGAACCGTCGAAGTCAGTCCCCGGATCACCTCGGTCACTGACCCCATCGGGTGTTCCAATCTCCCAGCGCCCAGCATCGGTGGTAGTGATATCACCACTGACCTGCCAGACGATGGAGGAACTTGAGGACTCGAAATCGGTGAGTTGGTAACCGACGGCGACATCGGTTTCATTGCCTGAGAAGAGAGTTCCATCGTCAATCCTTGCACTCAGCTGCAGCGTTCCGGGTGCTGGACAGGTGACCTCAGGAATGGTCAGCTGAAAGACGGAGCCAGAGGTCTCCTGCATCGGAATCTGATAACTCTCGTTGGGCGTCTCAATGGCCAGGGAGACAGTGTCAGGATCAAGGACGAATCCTGTGGCTGTGACCGTGGCCCTGAGAATCTGGCCCGTCACGATTCTGTCAGGAAGCCCGCCGACGAATCCGAAGTTCACCTGAGCGTTGACAAGCAGGGTCACCGCACCGATGTCGGTGTTTCCAAGCGTGTCCGTAACGGTGTAAGTGAAGCTGTCGAATCCTGAATATCCTTCGACCGGAATGTAACGAAGGCGTTCCGGGATCGTACTGGTCGCCGGAATCAGTTCAAGCGAGCCCCCCCCAACAGTCGTTTCGGGAAAAAAGGCGATTGAAAGCGAGCCGCAGCTGAGATTCTGATCGTTGAGGAGAACGTTCAGCACTCCACCAGTGAAACCTACCGAGAATTCGTCATCCGCGGCCTGGGCACCCTCCCCACCTCCGATGTAGTTGCATGACACGCTTTCGATATGGTCGATGATCCTGGCCTCGACGCGGGGGTGAAAGACCATTCGCATGTTTGCGAGACCGCCGGGACACAGATGGCAGTAGCTCATGATGGTTCCTTCGGGGGTCACGGAGCAGTCATCGTTTCCACACCCATCAATTGGCGGGCTGTAACTTTCATGCGTGTGCCCAGAACCGAAATTATGCCCGGTCTCATGTGCGAACACCATCAGGTCCCAGTTGGAGCCGCTGTTGTCAACCACCGGATACGGGAACGAGCCGTTCAAGTTCGCACTGACCGCATAGGCGGTGCTTCCACCGCAGAGTCCGTTGAGGTAGGCAATGCCACCTCCCAGTGAACGTCCCGACAGGAAATGAGCGAGATCCCTCGTGACACTGCCCATGTTGGACTGCCAGTAACTCACGAATTCGTTCAACTGCGCGGAGGTGTTGCTTCCCGACCATGGGTCGGTGGTGTCCCAGAGTCGGATGTAGTCGATTTCAAGATTCACATTGAACTGAGCTTCGTAAATCGTCGTCGTGGCGGCAACGAGCAGTGCGGCATATGCATTCGCAGCACTTTCACTTCCGCCGAACAGTGAATCCAGGAATTCGTTGTCTGTCTCGAGGGCGAAACCAACTTTTCTGCAGGGAAGAGCTCCCGCAAGAAAGCCTCCCATTTCATCATGCACTCCACCGGGCAGGGCACCTTCAGGTTCGATGAGGGTGCACTCGAGGGGAAGAAGTGCAAGTGACTCTTCGGGGACATTCGATGCGTCAAACACGAGCGTGGGCTTGTTCTCGCCGAATCCTCCGCTGGAGATCATGTAGGTACGATCACCGCGGCGAACGTACCCCATTGTTCCCATGTCGCCTTTCGCCAGAAGCACGTAGTCCTCTGGGCTGCCTTCGACATGACCCCCGAGAACCACGAGATCAGGTGCTGCAACCTCGGCTTCCCTCGGACCGAAGCCCGGCTGTCCGTCGCGCATGACGACGAATCTCGAATCCGGATTGATCGAAGTCACATCATGAAGCATGAGGTTCACTTCGATGTCCGCCCCAAGAGGAAAACCCTCCACTCGAACATCCAGGCCGGTCCGTCTTGATTCGCGCGAGATCAGATCGAGTCGAGCACGATCGACATCGATTGTCGATGCACCAAATGCCTTCCAGGGTGAGGGGGCATCAGTTCGTGTCACGACGCCCTGCTCAGTCATGATGTTTGGAGAAAGATGATCGCCATCCGCTGCGTGAAGTGAGGCGCAAGAGATGGCGATGCCGCCAACAATGGTGACGAGGCTGAGGTTCATATCTGTCTCCAGTTGACCCAGACGCAAATCTGCTTGATTCGAATCGGGTCTGAATGTGGGTTTCATTCGTGTCGAGCAATGGTGGGGAATGAAGAGCCTTGCGGCCTGATCATTTGTACGCGAGGGGTTTCCAAGGGTCTTCCTGAAACACTTGATTTACGAGGACTTTTCGAACAAAAGTCGCTCTCAACAGCTGAAAACGTTCAATTCATGCACTCAAGGGAGAATAACCGCCACCATGCAACCTGATGAGTCTGAAGGACACCCAACATGGGTCATGCACGGCCAGATCTTTGATCACAACGGTGGTATTCGATCGAGAAGTGCCACCGATACTGCAGCGTGGACGCCAACCAGAATCGCTTCTGCAGCATCATGACGGAGCGGGCCCTTGGGACGAGGCGCACCACTCCATTCGATGACTTTGCGAGCCATGGAAATGGCTTCCTTCTTCGCCCTCTCGCCTGACGACTGCTGGCGGGGAAGCATCAAGGTCTTTCGCCAATCGGACGCATGAACCTGCCTGAAGTCGATGCCGAGATGGGCACACCTCTTCTCCCAGACGGTTGCAATGTCCCCGCCACCCTCGAGCCAGAGCCAACCCAAGGGCGGTGATTCCTTGAGGATCGTGCCGACTCCTCGCCTCAATTCGGAGAGTGAGCCGAAATGTTTCGATCTGTAGGACACCAATCGACCGTCCGGACCGAAGATGGCAAGCCCTGTCCGCAAGCCCATGTCCACTGCGAGCAGATGTCTCTCCGAGGCCGGAGGGCGGACAGGAACGATGCCGGTGACGGTGACGGTCTTTTCCTGTCTGACTTTCTTGTCTTGTTTGCGAGTCCACTTCACAGAAGACATGTTATGCGAGCAGGGTTGGTCGGATCCTGAAGGACCGCGTGAAACTCAGGATCGAGTGGCAGCACCCTCGCGCGCCTGCTTGTCCTGCCTGGCGACCTGGCGTCGCTTGGCCTCCTGGAGGATCTTCTTTCGTATGCGGATCGCATCCGGGGTGATTTCGACGAGCTCATCATCCTGAATGAATTCGAGTGCCGATTCAAGCGACAACTTCTTCGAGGCCTTGAGAACCACGGTGGCTTCCTTGGTGGCCTCACGCATGTTGGAAAACGCCTTCGACTTGACGATGTTGACGTCGAGATCGTTGTCACGAGCATTCTCGCCGACGACCTGTCCCGCATAGATCACTTCACCCGGCTCGACCATGAGGACACCGCGCTGACTGAGGTTCAGCATCGAATACGTGGTCGCCTGGCCGGGCATGGTTGCGATCATCACACCGTTGGGACGGCGGTAGGCCGTGGTGCGAGTTGGAGCATGCTCGTGGTACGCGTGAAACATGACGGCTTCGCCGGCGGTGGCCGTCAGCATCTGGCTCCGCATGCCGATGAGTCCACGCGCTGGGATCTCACTGACGATGTGCATCCTGTCCCCGCGGGTGTCGACCTGCTTGACCTCGCCACCCCGGGAGCCGAGCAACTCCATCGCGGCACCCATGTGGTCTTGGTCGACATCGATGGTCAGCATTTCAATGGGCTCGCAGAGCACGTCACCGATGACCTTTTCGATCACCTGCGGGCGTCCGACGGTGAGTTCGTACCCTTCTCGGCGCATGTTTTCGATCAGAATGCCAAGATGAAGGAGCCCGCGGCCGGAGACCCTGAATTCCTCGGCACCATCACCGTCTTCGACTCGAAGTGCGAGATTGCTGCGAAGCTCTCTCTGAAGTCTGTCGGATATCTGACGTGAGGTGACGTACTTGCCAGATCGACCGGCGTTTGGAGAATCATTGATGCGAAAGAGCATGTGTAGCGTCGGCTCATCGACCGCGATGCGAGGAATCGCCACCGGCGACTCCGGACATGCGATGGTGTCGCCGATTTCGAAGTCACCAAGGCCCTCGATCGCGCAAAGATCACCGGCTTCGACTCGATCGGTCTGAGTCTTTCCAAGGTCCTTGAAGCGAAAAACCTTCTGAGCCTTGGCTGTTCTGTTGCCATCAGCATGACACATGGTGACTGTCTGGCCTGCAGTCAATGAACCGGCATAGAGACGGCCAATCGCGATGCGTCCGGCATATGAGGAGTAATCCTGACTTGCCACCAGCATCTGAAGCGGAGCGTCCCTGTCTCCCACGGGAGCGGGAAGTCGATCGAGCACTGCATCGAGAAGCGGACGCATGTCACCTTCCTGGACTTCGACATCCGTCGAGGTCCAACCATTGCGACCTGACGCGTAGACGACGGTGAAATCGAGATGCTTGTCGGTCGCCCCGAGCGCGACGAGCAGGTCGAAGACTTCATCGACCACTTCATCCGGACGCGCATTCGGTCGATCGCATTTGTTGATGACGACGATCAGTGGGTGATCGAGCTCAAGAGCTTTGCCGAGTACGAATCGAGTCTGCGGCATCGGGCCTTCAAACGCATCGACAAGCAGCAACACGCCATCCGCCATTTTCAAAACACGTTCGACCTCTCCACCGAAGTCGGCATGGCCCGGGGTGTCGATTATGTTGATTCGAAACAGTCCGGAGTGGGTGCTCTCCGGGGGGGGGCTCCAGGTCACGGCACAGTTCTTGGAGGTAATCGTAATACCACGCTCTTTTTCAAGAGGATCGGAATCGAGAACGCAGTCGGATTCATCTCGATCAAGCGTCATGGATCCGCAATAGTCGAGAAGCGAGTCGACCAGAGTCGTCTTGCCGTGGTCGACATGCGCGATGATCGCGACGTTTCGGAGATTCGGATCTGCAATGGTGGTGTTTGAATCTGACATAAGTCAGGAAGGGTACACGTGATGGGGAGACCGTGCATGACTCGGATGACCCCTTCTCGGGTTCATTCCGATTTTCGAATGGTCATATGATCGAATAATCGGTTCTGGAGGTCGTAGGCGAAGAATTCAAGCGTTCTGCCATTGAGCCTGATCATGCAGTAATGATGTCCGGTACGGACCGTATTGTTGAATTCCGGGCGTGTCGGCCCCGGAGCCTCGAGGCTCCCACCACCCCCACCGGTGATCGTGTAGACCACCCCACCGTCATCCACGACGCGCCCCCCGCTGATCGGCCAGGTCCGCTCGTAGCTGTGGATGTGTCCGTTCAGAACGAGATCCACGCCATGTCGATCGTAGAGCTCGGTCAATGGTCGAATACGAAGATCACCACGCCTCCCCTGACCCTTCCAGGTGTCCCCGTAGTCGTTCTCATCGGAGGAATAGGGCGGATGATGATGGACCACGAATTTCCAGCGAGCATCGGAGTCAGCGAGAGCCTCATCGAGCCAGAGATGCTGCTCGGAGCCAGGAGCGACCGTTCTGTTCGTGTCGATCATGAAGAAGTCTGCATCACCCTGACTGAAGCGATAGAAATACTCTGGCTCAGGCAGCGAGAAATACCGGTAGTAATGTCTGGCATCCTGCTCATGGTTCCCCAGAACCGGATACATCGCGATTCGGGACAGGAGCCCGTTCATGCCCGGGAAGAATTCATCGGTCCAGTCACCTTTCAATGATCCTGTTCCGGTGAGGTCCCCTGGGTGGATCAGGAATCCGGGTCGTTGGTCCCAGATGTGATCAGCCAGCTGCGCACACACTTCCGGATTGTCCTGGGTGTCGCTGAGCAAGGCGAACGTCACCGGAACACCTCGAGGAGCGGCCGTCTGGAAGCTCAACACGTCGCTTTCAAGAGCGCGCCCGAGATCATCGACGAGACGCACCTGATAGAAGCACGATTCATCCGGCCCAAGCCCATCCATGAGCACTTCCGAGAGCATCGCTGGTTCGGAGAGCAGTACCTCGCGTCCGAATTCGGAATCAGATCCGTAGTGGACTACACCCGTGACCGGTCGTGTCGTTTCGAAGATCAATCCCATGGAGTCCTGCGTGGGAAACTGCAGCACAGGGGCCACCACCCAGTCGAGGTCATCGGACACCGGGGCGGGGAGTGGGACATGTGCCGGAAGTCCGGCAAGTCGGCCATCAGCGACAAATCGATCGGAAACCCAGGATGCGTCAGCTGCGAGGTCGTAGAGGCGTACGTCGGAGAGTCGTCCCTGGTGACGGTTGAATTCGTTTGTATCGCGATAGGCACCAAGGCTCACCATGGCGGATTCCGGATAGAGAATCTCACCTGATTGAACGGATGTTCGTGACTCTTCACGTCCGTTTACGAAAAGGATGGCGGTTTGACCGTCATAGGTCGCGGCAACGTGGTACATCTTTCCGCATTCGTATCTGGTGGTTCCCTCCAGATAGGTCATGAGTCCGTCTCCGTCATCTGCTCCAACGGTGGACAAACCGAAGTAGAAATGATTACGGTCGTAGCCGAGCACCCACCCCTTCTCAAGGGACGCATTGTCGACCAGGCAACCGAGTATTCCACCCCAGGGCTGTGGTTCATTCACGGAAACCCAGGCAGACACGGTGAGCGACTGGCTCGGGAGCGGTGTTTGCAGTGATCGGTGCGACTCGGCGATGAGAAGCTCGGAGGAGGAATCCATGACGCATCCCCCGCCCTTTGAAATCGAGGCGAAACGAATTCCGGCCGGATCCCTGATGTCCGGGCCGAACCTAGACTTCAGGGTTCCTTCAACGAGGTCCGTTTCAATCAGAGGGTAGGCGAGAACCGGATCAGGACCGTCGTGGGCGATGGCTCCGATTGAAAGAACGATCATGATGATGAAGTGAATCATGAATCCAGCATACGGTTTCCATGGATGTGCCCAAGGAAAATTCTCGAGACTTGAGCGTCGATGGGTGTCAAGGGCATGAAGACCCAGGAACGCTTTCATCGCATGCGAATGAGCTTGTCATCAGGCGAGGCGTTTGATCACGACCATGGTGACGTCGTCGGCAGGGCGCGAGCTGCCACGAAACTCATCAAGTGCCGCAATCACGCTGGTGATGATGTCCTTGGATTCAAGGGCACTGTTGGCACGAAGGACGTCCATCAGACGCTCTTTTCCGAACAGTTCATGCTGCTGATTCGCCGTCTCCCAGACACCATCGGTGGCTGTGAAGATGATCTCCCGACCATCATCAAGTTCGAGTTCGTACTGGTCATAGGACTCGTCCTCGAGAATTGCCAGTGGCACGCCACCACCGGCAGGCTCCTTGAAAGAATCAGTACCTGGAGAATAGATGATGGGCGGATCATGGCCGGCGCTGGACCACTCGAGATGAGAGCCATCCGAGGCCAGGCGCAACATCAGCATCGTCATGAATCGACCGCTGGGAACGTCTCCGTAGAGCGTGGAGTTCACTCTTTCCAGAAGTGTCCCGAGAGAGCCACTTTCAGTAAGGCAGGTACGGAGAGCCGTACGAGCCGCGGCCATGATCAGGGCCGCACCTATGCCATGGCCTGTGACATCACCGATTGCAATGGTGATTGCGCCTTCTTCATTCACCTCTCCGGAGTCTGAATGGAGGGGGAAATCGAAGTAATCGCCGCCGGTCTCATCCGAAAACACGCAGGATCCCGCGATGTCCAGCTGTTGCGTGGATGGAAATGTCTGTGGAAGGAGATTCTGCTGGACTTCCATGGCGACGGCCAACGCCGTTCGCATTTCGAGTCTTTCACGAAGCCCGCGTGTCATCCGCTCCAGCGCATCACTCAGCTGCGTGAATTCAAGACCTCCGCGAGAACTGAAACGTGCATCGAGCTCCCCGGATGCGATCTCGGAAGCGGAATGCTTGAGGGAGATGATGGGCTTGGTGATCGAGCGAGCGATCATGATCGCGATGATTCCGGAAAAGAGAAGAACGATCAGCGAAGAGGAGACAAGGCGGTCACGAATGAGATCGACACCGGCGAGAATGTCGGATTCAGGAAGTACCGTGACTAGAGTCCAATCGGGACCATCTTGGAGCTTCAGGCGTTCGGAATCGACCTGATAGATCTCCCCATCAGGTGCAGTGAAGGTTGAATGAAGGAATCCCCGCTCGTCGAGGAAGATTCCGGGCCCGTCGAGTGAGACGGCCGCCATCTTGACCTCCATGTCGGCTGATTCTCGAGCAAGCACGCCGTTCGTCGCGGCCGATTCATCCTGAACACTGTTAGCAGCGATCAGCATCCCCTTGTTGTCCATGATGAACACACGGCCGTTGGGACTCACTTTGATCTGCTCGAGCTGGCGTGAAAGATCATTCACAGTGAAACCGACATCGATGATGCCGAGCATGGATCCATCGGAAGATTCCACTCGAAGACATCTTCCGCTTCCTACGATCCCCTCCTCCAGAGAATTGGCCCAGAGATAAAGAGGAGTCCAGCCCACACCATTGGAGTTCATGGCGGCGACGTGCCACGGGCGTTTGGTCGGGTCGTAGCGAAATCGACTTATTTCTTCTGGAAGCTTCCGACCTTCCCCATCGAGTGCCCATTCGACACAGTACCCGTCGTGACTGTCGAAGTATTCATAGAGGTGCAGTGAGCCATTTGCGACGCGTTCGACCCAGACAAGTTCGTCACGGCTGTTGCAGACGAGAATGGCACTGACGCCGGTCCAAGCTCGAAGTTGTGAGGCGAGAAATGGAACCTGGTTGGAGATGTCTTCCGCCGAGTCGATCTTCATCGCGCCATCAGTCAGCTGGCGCGCGTTGAAATCACCGATACGTGTCGGCGCCTCAAGGGAGGAAAGCACGTATTGACGCATTCGCTCGGTGGCCTGATCGGTGAGCCGCAGCATCAACTCGGAACTCGTCTCCCTCGTTCCACGCAACGCGAGAAACCCGATCAAGATGAAGACGCCCATGACGAGCATCAGGGTCAGGATGGGATAGGAGACGGCGACGGAGAATCGGGAGAACAGTCTCATGAAGATGCTTTCAATGATCTGGGCAAGTCGAGATTCTAGAACCGTTTCGGAACGGATTACAGTGTACCTCGTCCATGGTTTCGCACATCGGATGACCTGTTTCAATCTCCCAGGACGGCATGCCCACCTCCTGGAAGACCGGATCTAGAAATGGAACATGCCCCATATTCAATGTTTGCACGGGGGCAGTGATGGATCCGTGATCAAGCAATGAAAAGAGCCCCGTGCGACGATCGCACGGGGCTCCCAAGTTCGAATGAAAGCGGGTCGGTCAGAGAGACCAGTTCGCGAGGATGGTGGCAAGGTCCTCGCCATTGACGATCTGGTCACCATTCACGTCACCGGCACAGTCCGGCCCGGTGCATCCCCAGGTGGAGAGCACGACCGCAAGGTCCTGGCCGTTGACGAATGAATCGCAATTCAGGTCGCCGACGATATCGCAGGCAGGCCCATCGTCACAGACGAAGCTGCCGATCTTGAAGTTGTCGACACCAGCTTCGACGACGGATCCGGGTTCATTGTCGGAGGCGGTGAATCGAACCTGGAAGCCTGATCCGACAGACACGAAGTCTCCGATGGTGAACTGAAGCGTGCTCCAGCCGGACACTGCGCTGTCACCATTCGAGATGGAAGCGACGGTCGTCCATGACTGGCCGGAATTGCCGGAGACATCAACGACGAACTGGTCGTCATACTCGGTGTTGTTGGCGGACGTGTTGTCGTACCACCAGTCAACCGTGACCTGATCATCTGCGGAAACCGTGTAGATGGCGGAGAGGAGCTGGGTCTGGCCGCCGTCGACATCGAATTCACATCCAAAGGTAGACAAGCCGTTTCCGGTCACCCAGCAAGAGCCGCTGCCATCTGAATCCGATCCCGGTGCACTGCAGTCGTTTACCGAGATCGAGTCCGTGGATGGGACCCCACGATCCCAGCCACCCGCGGTCGCGGTCGTGGAGGTGGTCCACCCGGCACTGGAGTTGAAGTCCGATTCCACGACGAGGACTTCCTCACCGACGACGAACTCATACGGAGATGATGCACCGGCAGCTGGAAGCGTCGAGCTCCCAGCCTGGACACCCGTGTAGGACAGATAGAACTGTGGTTCCTGATCACATTCAGCAGCAGGCAGAACGGAACGGTAGGTGTTGGTCGAGCCACTGACGGGGGCAGAACTGATCGGCGCCCAGAGGCCCGACTCGGTGGAACGATAGAACAGGGAGAACGAGGACAGCGTGTCATCGCGAGGATCGATCGTGAAATCGACCTGAAGTTGCTCACCACTCAGGACATTGCCTGGCAGGCTTGTCAACATCGTGGCGACAGGCGCACGGAACAGATTCTGCAACGCTGCGGCCGCGTCGAGGACACCGCCGGTTGCTACGATTCCGTTCATGCTGGAAGTCGGCCGCGCTGAACCGATGATCGCATCGATCACGTCGCTGGCGGGTGCGTCTCCCAGCATGGTGGAAACGAGACCGGCCACGCCTGCAACATGCGGTGTTGCCATCGAAGTGCCGCTGAATTCGGAATAACCACCGGGAACGCAACTGAGGATGTTGACCCCGGGGGCCGCGATGTCGACCGAACCGACACCGTACTGGCTGAACGAAGCAAGATTCTCATTCGAATCGACGGCTGCCACCGAGATGATGTTCGAGAGGTTGTAGGCCGCTGGATAGCTGGCACCCTCGTAGCCGCCATTGCCTGCTGCCGCACAGAAGACGTGGTTGTAGTTGACTCCGGCAGATTCAATGATGTCGAAGAATGCCTGGGAGAAACCGCCGCCGCCGTAACTGTTGTTGGAGACACGGGCTCCCATTTCGCAGGCATATTCGACGGAAGCGTAGATCGCAGCGGAAGAGAGGGACTGATTGCCCACTCGCAGAGGGATCAGATCACATTCCCAGTTGACTCCGGTGATACCGACGTTGTTGTCTCCGACGGCTCCCACGGTTCCAGCAGTGTGCGTGCCGTGTCCATTCTCATCATTGGGATCATTGTCATTCGAGTAGAAGTCCCAGCCGCTGATGTCGTCTGTGAGATTGTTTCCATCTTCATCGAGACCGTTGGCCGAACTTCCTTCGCCGGGGTTTCGAAAGAGGTTGCCCACGAGGTCTGGGTGATCCATGTCCATGCCACTGTCGATGATGGCGATGCGGGTGTTTGCTGAGCCAGTAGTCGTGTCCCACGCCTCTGCAGCATTAATGGCAGCGAGGCCATACATTGATCCGTAACTTGGATCGTTTGGTGTCTCGAAGGTCTCCATCAGGTACGCGGGCTCCGCATACATGAGAATGTCGTTTCTTCCCTTGACGAGTTCGAAAGCATCGCGTGCGGCACCCTCGAGTTCGATGCAGTAAAGATCACTGACCAGCGTGTAGGCGAACTTGGTCTTGCCATTCACGAGGTTGATGAGGCCCTGGCGATCGGCATCGGAGACTTCCGGACGGAAGCGAACGATCAACTGGTTCTCGGTGTGGGGAAAGTCAAAGCCATTCACCTGAGGCATGAGAGCGTCCGGCCGAGCGTCGATGACGGGCCTGGAATCAATGCGCTGGTCGATGTTGGCTGAAACAAGTGATGTCGAGGCAATGCCAAGCAAAATGGCTGCCGTCGTGGTCATCGTGTAGGACATGAAAGTCTCCTTAGAGTGGAACGTGGGGTTTCCTGAATCTAACAAGTGCACGCATGATGCCCACACATCAGAAAAAAAATACCGGAGGAGTGGGATCTACGAACGTCAAATCAATCATAAACGTTCGTTGACACGATGGCTCTGTAAAAATTATATTTATTTGGCAATTACGACTGTCGACTCAACCGAGCTTGGAGGAGGACAGGCATGCAGAAATGGACTGCAGTGAGCTGTGGACCTCGAAACCGGTAAACCGTTCGACGATCGGGCCGGTCAAAGCACGGCCGCCGACAAAGAACGCCATTCCGGAATCGATGCAATCCTTGCCGAGCCTGAGAAGATCATCGACTTGTTCGTCCTCTTCCACGAAGTGACTGACGGATACCCAGACAAGATCAGGCCTGGTTTCATTCGTTCGACTGGACAGGTCCCAGCGTATCGCATCGGTCGGCGTGTTTGCGCCCAGATTCACAGCCCGTCCCCCGAGCTCTTCAATGACTCCAGAGACAAGAAGGGTCGGCAGCATGTAAATGTCGCCACCGATCGCGCCGCCGAGCGCATGAAAGCGCGGTTCCGAACTGCGGGCGAGAACTCGCATGCGCTCAATGACCTGAAGGCAGACCTGAGTCGCGCAGTGCTCTCTTAGAATGGCTTCCGAACTGTGTGGAATGTGTCCAAGCGTCTCCAGCACCGGCCGTATCTCGTCATCACCAATTTCGGCGATCGAGGCACCACCCAGATAGCGAGACATGAGAAATGACTCTGCCTGGTCGCTTGCTCCCCGTTGGAACATCTTGAGCAGGGAATCGCCGGAATCAAGATCGTCAGGGGTCGTGGAGAAATCCAGCGGCAGGCCGATCGCGGAAGGACTTTGAATGGGAATGGAACGTTCGCGGATGAAGCGAATGGCCTCATGAATCCGAATTCTTCGATGACCTCCCCCAGTCCGAGTGAAACTGAGGAGTCCATTGTCCGCCCATCGTTTGAGGGATGACTCACTCATTCCAATGGCCGAGGCCATGTCTCTTGGCGAGACAGTTCGATTCACATCAAGGGATTTCATACTTCAATAGTAGGCTCAAACTGACGTGAGGATGTACTTTTTGGACGATTTGCATGTTTTGGCTGATTTGACTCCTTTAAGCCTTGCACAACGCTGTTCCTGAGTCTAATTTGACCGTTATGAACGTTTTCCTTGTTTCCGACACGAGTTTGATCCAAACAAGGACCACCCCAGCCACGCGTTGTGCGCCTGGGAGCATCCGATGAAGGGTGCAGCAGATG
>MDTG01123669.1_pt1 | contig 13596 bp, 9 predicted proteins | sample 811421 | NCBI WGS metagenome assembly MDTG01 (sample SAMN05326645, study PRJNA326480) | marine metagenome | isolation source: seawater | place: Pacific Ocean: South East | collected 2011 | reverse complement strand
GGGCGCCTGCAGTGGTTCGGTCGCGGGGACGATGCCGGGCGGCGACGGAAGCGCCCCGGGCGCGTCTACCGGCGGCGCCGGCTCGAGCCGATTCTCGACCTTGCGGCGGAAGGCGGAAAAGCTCATCGGCCAGGCCGCGCGATCGAGCCTGGGGTCGTCGAACAGGCCGTCGAACAAGCGATTGTCGCGGCCGACGTTCAGACCGCAATCCTGTGGCAGCGACTGACCCAGGCGCTCGATCTGCGACGCCTCCTCGCTGCCGGGCAGGTCGTTGACGAACACCGAACGCGCGTCGAGAATGGCGGCGAGCTTGGGCAGCCAGTCCACCGGATCCTCGGCCATCAGGTAAAGCCATTGCCCGCGGCGGCGCAAGGCAGCGTCGAATTCGGCCAGGGACTGCGCGTGAAACCGCTCACGGTGGACGCCTGCGCGAACGCCCGCGGCGCTGTCGGCGACGATCAGCAGTTCGTCGCATTCACGCGCCGCCTGGGCCAGCAGCGGCTGGTCGTCGAGCCGGAACGAGTTGCGAAGCCAGACAATGCCGGTGTTCATGGGGCGGTGCTCCTGTTGCGGCGGCAGCGCTCGGAGCAGTAGCGGACCTGCGCCCAGCAGTTGCGCCATTTCTTGCGCCATGCGAATGGCCGCTTGCATACCGGACACGTCCGGGTGGGCAGTTCGCTCTTTTTCATGGCTCGTATTGCATCACGGCGGCACTGAAGAGCGGATCAAGAAGCGAAGCGTATACTGAATCGCAACCTGCAATGCAGCATTCGGAATCGCCGCGGGGAGGCGAACGACATGAAAACCGGAAACCTGAAGATCCTGCTCGGCGCCATCCTGCTGCTGGCAGGCGGGCTTGCCATCCCTGCCGGCCTCCTGGTCCCGGCATTCGGCGCCCCGAATGAAAACGTCGTGTTCGAAACCCCGGGCGAGGCGACGCTGGAGATCGAGGCGCCGGGACGCTTCTACCTTTGGCACAAGTACAGGACCATCCACCAGGGCCGTCAGGTGGTTCGCGACGAGCATCTTCCGGACGGGATGTCGTTCCGGGTCTCGCGGCTGGACGACGGTTCGTCGATCCCGTTCCAGGCGCGCAGCAATATCCATACCGAGATCGGAGACGCCGAAAGCCGCTCCATCGGCTATGTCGATATCGAGCGGCCGGGCACTTTCATGATCGAGGTTACAGGGGGCGACGAACAGACAAGAATCATGTCGTTCTCGCGCTCGCGCATGATGCTGTTCGCACGCGCGATCGGCTTCAGCCTGCTTTCACTGGTCGTGCTGGGATCGCTCGGCGTCGTCCTGATCGTATTCGGTATCGGCCAGCGTGCCGGCGAGGCCTGATCGGGCCCCGGAATCCGCCGTCGGCGCACTGGCCACGAATTCCTTCAAGGCATCGATGCTCATGGGTCGGCCGAAGTAGTAGCCCTGGAATGCATCGCAGCCGCCCCGCCGCAGAATCTCGAACTGCTGCCGGGTTTCCACGCCCTCGGCCAGCAGCGACATGCCGTGCGTCTTGCCGATCGAGATGATGCTGTGCACCAGCTCGCGCGCCCAGGCGTCGCGCTCGAGGTTGTCGACGAAACTCTTGTCGATCTTGAGTTCGTCTACCGGCAGCTTGCGCAGAAGGCTCAGCGAAGAAAATCCGGTGCCGAAATCGTCCAGCGAGATCCGGACGCCGGCCATGCGCAGGCTTTCGAGCTGGCCCATGATCTGCGAAAGGTCTTCCATGAAAAGACTCTCGGTTATTTCGAGCACCAACCGAACGTTTTCGAACCCCGCCCGCGCGTAGCGCTCGAGAATTCTTTCGGCAAATTCCTGCTGGAGGAACTGCCTGGCCGAAATATTGATGGACAGGCGAACGGGGCGACCTGAAATCCTGTCGAGAACGGCGCCGCCGACCAGGCACCGGTCGACGATGTAGTCGCCCAGCCTGGAAATCAGGCCCGAGGTCTCGGCTATGGCGATGAAGCGGCGCGGCTCGACGCGCCCCAGCGCCTCGTCCTGCCAGCGCGCGAGCGCCTCGACCCCGACGATCCGGCCGTCGCGATCGACCTGCGGCTGGTAGACCATCTCGATGAGTTCCTGCTCCAGCGCCGCCCGCAGGCGCTGCTCGATGCGGATGTTTTCGAGATAGCGATGGCCCATGGACGGGTCGTACAGGCGTGCCGAGTTGCGATGGCTCTTGGCCGCATACATTGCTACGTCGGCGGCCCGAAGCATGTCGTTGAGCGACCTGCCCGCCGAAGGCATGCTGGCAATCCCGACGCTGCAGCCGAGCTCGCAGCGCACGTCGTTGACCGTGTACGGCGCGGCCAGCCGTTCGATCAGGCCATTCGCACGGGCCACCAGGCTCGTCCGGTCGGTGTCGGGCGTCAGCAGCACGAATTCGTCGCCACCGATTCGCGCGACCTTTTCGCTATCGGAGGCGAACGCGCTCAGCCGCCGCCCCAACTGCTTCAAAAGTGCGTCGCCCTGGACGTGACCGAAGCCGTCGTTGACCGACTTGAAGTTGTCCATGTCTATGAACAGCAAAGAGAGCTGGCCGGCGCCGGCCTTTTGCATGGCCTTGAAGTCGGCGGTCATGCGCTGGCGGTTCGGCAGGCCCGTGAGTGCGTCGTGGTTGGCCCGATGCACGAGTTCGCGCTGGCGCTGGTGCTCGGTCCGGCTGATCATTCGAAGTACCACGAGAATCGCCAGCAACAGCACGACGAAAACCGCGACATACAGCGATCCGACCCGGGCGAACTCGGCCAGCAGCTGATTCCGGTGCGTCTGCGTCAACACCCAGTAATCGTAGCTCGGGTCGAATACCGCCATCCCGAAATGGGGCCCCAGCGCATTGGTCACGTAATAGCCGACCGGCCGGCCGCTTGCCATAATTTCATCGATGCCGGCGCCGCTGCGCCGCTCGGCCGATGCGATCGCGTCGAGGTAGTACTCGCGCGGAATAGAGCGGGTGTAATAGCCTTCCGGCGGCGCCATGGCCGCGGCCCAGTGCAGCGGAAACAGGTCGCTTTCGCGCACGATCTGGACGGTGTTCGTCTCGCCCAGGAAAGACTGCTCTTCGAAAAACGGCCGCGGCCCCTGCAACCTCAGGCTGGCCGTCATCACCCCCAGCACGCGACCGTCGGCATCGCGTATGGCCATGCACACCGGCACCACCCATTCGTCCAGCGACTCCATCAAATAAGGACGACCCAGGCGCATGTGCATCGATTCAAGGGTTTCCGGCAGGACGGTCTGTCGTTCCCGCGCGGGAATGCCCGGCGATCGCGAGGTGCGGACGAGGAGTTCGCCGGTCGGTGTGGCCAGGCCGTACGCAGCCACGGTGGGATTGAGCTCGAGCATCCGGTTCAGCAGCGCGACTGCCGCGACGGAATCGTCGACCAGGCCGTCGACCAGCAACTGCCGGCCCAGCAGGTCCAGGACCATTTCCTGGCTGGCCATCATGTTACGGGTCGCGCCGGCCAGCGTCGCGATCTGGCTGCGCTGGCGCATTTCGTTTCTTTCGGCTATGCCCTGCCATTGGCCGTAGAGCCCGGAGACCAGCAGCCCGGCGCCGATCAGCGCGATCAGACCGAAAAGTTGCTTGAGATTACGACGCAGCGAGGACATTCGATCAGCCCCCGGCTCGCATGCACGGGCGCCGACACCAGCGAAGACATCGGCATGCGCACCGAAATGCATTCGTGCTTCGAGCGGCTTTCGATTGTGCTCCCATCTCCCCTTGCTCTCTGGATCAGGCGCGATGGACCGGGGCTGGCCGAAGCGCCTGGGGTCTGGCTGGCATCCAGATTAGAGGGTTTTGCCGCGCCGTTCAACTTCTCTTGCCGGCGTGTCGGGCCGGCCCCGGAAACTCGGCGCGCCAGGCCGCCCGGTATAGTGTCGCGATCGAATCGACCAGGCAACGGCCTTGAACACCAACATGAAAACCCCGGAAACGCGCGCAAACGAGGGGCTGGTCCGCCAGCTTGGGGCCACCGGCATTGCGCTGCTGGCGCTCAACGGCATGATCGGCGCCGGCATCTTCGGCGTGCCGGCAGGGGCCGCGGCCCTGGCCGGCGCGTGGAGCCCGCTGGTGTTCGTCGCCTGCGCGCTGCTGCTTGGCGCCATCATGCTGTGCTTCGCCGAAATCTCGTCGCAGTTCGACCGGACCGGCGGACCGATCCTCTACATCGACACCGCATTCGGTCGCTTCGCCGGCTTCCAGACCGGCTGGGCGTTCTATATCGCGCGCATGACCGCTTACGCGGCCAACCTGAACCTGCTGATCGAATCGCTGGCCTACCTGTGGCCGGCGGCCGGCGACGGCTGGGTGCGCATCGCGCTGCTGACGGTGATCGTCGGCGGACTGGCCTGGATCAACGTCACCGGCATCAAGCGCGCGGTACAGTCGCTGGGCGTGCTGACCCTGCTCAAGCTGCTGCCGCTGCTGGTCCTGATCGTGGCCGGGCTGGCCTGGCTGGCGCCGGCGACCGACGCAATCACCACGACCTCACCGCCGTCGGCCGGCCAGTTCGTCACCGCGGCACTGCTGGTCATCTACGCCTTCGTCGGCTGGGAGTCGGCGCTGGTGCCGGCCGGCGAAGTCAGGAACCCGGCACGGGCGATGCCGGTGGCGCTGTTTTCGGCGTTGATCGCGGTCACGATACTTTACGTGGCCATCCAGGCCATCAGCGTGGCGTCGCTGCCCGGACTTGCCGGGTCCGAGCGCGCGCTGATCGACGTCGCCGAAGTGCTGATGGGCCCGACCGGCGCGATACTGCTGGCCGTCGGCGTGGTGGTTTCGGTGGGCGGCAACGTTGCCGGCACGATGATCTCGGCGCCCCGCCTGACCTTCGCCCTCGCGCGCGACGGCAGCTTTCCGCACTGGTTCGGCGAAGTCGATGCAAGGCACCACACGCCGGCCAACTCGATCATCTTCTTCGCCGCGCTGGCACTTCTGCTGTCGGTATTCGGCTCGTTCGTCTGGCTGGCGGCCATGAGCGCGCTTGTTCGCGTGCTGATCTACATGGCCTGCATCGGCGCCATGCCCCGGCTGAGAAAACAGGCCCGGCCGGGCGGTTTTCGCCTGCCCGGCGGCTGGCTGATCCCGGTTGCGGCGTTTGCCGCGAGCGCAATCCTGCTGATCCAGATCAGCCTGCAATCGATCCTCGCCACCGCGCTGGTGCTGGCCGTCGGCGCGGTGATCTACGCGTTCAGTCGGCGCGAAACGCATTTTTGATCCGCCGGGCAGCGCGGAGGCTCCTCATTATTCCCCCTGCCCCAGCGACCAGCCGCGCTCGCCGTCGAAGCTGTACAGGTGCTCGGTCTTGATGAAGTCCAGCCCGGCCCGTGCGAAGCGCGCGAGCAGTTCAAGCACTTCGGCGTGACCGACCGCTGCTTCTTCCGGCGCTAGAAAGCGGCAGCGCCAGTGATCCGTACAGCGCGTTTCAGGAATGCCGCCGGGCCAGACCTTGACGCCGCGGTTGGTGATGATGACCGGCTCGAGCACGAGCCCCTGCGCGAGCTCGGCAACAATGTCGCCAAGCCGGTTCGGGTCACGACCGTGGTCGTCCCAATCGACGAATACGTCGACCCCGTGCAGGCGCTTTTCCGGCCGCCTGGCAATCGGCCGCCAGGTGTCCTCGGCAGACGGGAGCGCGCCCGGCGCACGTTCCGAATAGCCGGCCGGTTCCCGGCCCAGTCGCTGGCACACCGCATCGGCGAACTCGGCCGTGCCCAGCCGCTTGCGGCTGACGCCCTCGCGGTAGAGGTCGGCGGTATGCAGGCCGTCGGCCAGCGTCGCGAGCCAGGCGTTCTGCAGCGTTCGGGCCGTCGCCGGGTCGCCGACGTGGCGCAGCATTTCCAGCGCCGCCAGCAGCAACCCGGACGGATTGGCGATATTGCGCCCGGCGATGTCGGGGGCCGAGCCGTGCACCGCCTCGAACATCGCGAAGTTCTCGCCGATGTTGGCCGAACCGCCCAGGCCGACCGAACCGGTGATCTGGGCGGCGACGTCGGAGACGATGTCGCCGTAGAGGTTGGGCGCGACCACCACGTCGAAGCGCTCGGGCCGGTCGGCGATCAGCGCCGTGCCGATGTCGATGATCAGGTGGTTGGCCTCGATCTCAGGATATTCGCGCGCGACCTCGTCGAAGATGCGATGAAACAGCCCATCGGTCAACTTCATGATGTTGTCCTTGGTCAGGCAATCCACCCGCTTGCGTCCCTGGGCGCGCGCCAGCTCGAAGGCGTAGCGGATGAGGCGCTCGCTGCCCGGGCTCGAGATCAACTTCAGGCACTGGGTGACCTCGGCGGTCTGGCGGTGCTCGATGCCGGCATAGGTATCCTCTTCGTTCTCGCGCACGATGACCAGGTCCATGTCGGGATGACGCGTGGTGACGAACGGATGCCAGGCGCGGCACGGTCGGACATTGGCGAACAATCCGAGCGTCTTGCGCAGCGTCACGTTCAGGCTCTTGTAGCCGCCGCCCTGCGGCGTGGTGATCGGGCCCTTGAGCAGCACCCGGTGTTCGCGCAGGCTGTCCCAGGCCTCGGGCGGGATCCCCGAGGTCACGCCTTCGAGGTAGCAGGCCTCGCCCAGCGTCACCGGATCGAACCGCACTGCCGCACCGGCGGCCTCCAGCATCCGGCGCACGGCGGCCGAAATCTCCGGACCGATGCCGTCGCCTTCGGCCATGGCCACCGTCACCGGCGCGGCGCGGCACTGCGTCATCTCCCTGCGGACCTGTTCGATCGGGGCTGCCATGAATCTGCTCCAGGTTGATTTCGGGCGAGTCTAGGCAGTCCTGGAACATAAATAAAGTTAAACTTGATAGTGATTAGAGTAGATTAATATCTAATGAAAGTGACGCTGCACCAACTCAGAATCTTCCGCGTGGTCGCCGAACTGGGTTCGATCGCCCGGGCCGCCGAACGGCTGCACCTGACCCCACCGACGCTGTCGATCCAGCTCAGGCAGCTGTCGGAAGGACTGGGCGTGACGCTCTACGAGGTCGTCGGGCGCCGGCTGCGCCTGACCGGCGCCGGCGAGGACGTGCTGGCATCGGCGCAAAAGCTCGACGCCGAGCTGCGCGCGCTGGACCAGCGCCTGGCCGCACGCGGCGGCGTCGAGCGGGGGCGACTGCGGGTGGCGGCGGTATCGACCGGCGAATACCTCTTCCCTTCCATGCTCGGACGCTTCCGCCAGAAACACCCCGGCATCGAGGCCAGCCTGCAGATCATGCCGCGCGACTCGCTGATCCGGCGTATCGACCAGGGGCTGGACGACTGGTACCTGATGAGCCGTCCACCGGAAGACCGCAACCTGACGGTCGAGCGGGTCGGGATCAATCCGCTGGTGATGATCGCCGCGCCCGACCACCCCTGGACCCGACGCAAGCGCATCGATTTCCGGGCCGTGTCGAACGAGCGCTTCGTCGTGCGCGAACCCGGCTCGGGCACGCGGCTGTGGACCGAGGAATGGCTTCGCCGCTTCGGCGCCGAGCTCAAGCCCGCGCTGGAACTGGGCAGCAACGAGGCGATCAAGCAGGCGGTGCGCGGCGGCCACGGCCTGGCGGTGATTTCGCTGCACGCGGTGCGGCTGGAACTCGAAGCCGGGCTGTTGGCGCTGCCTCGCGTGCCCCACTTCCCGGCCCCGGTATGGTGGCACCGGGTCCAGCGTGCCGGCGCCGCGATCAGCCCGGCAGCCCGCGCCTTCGGCAGCCAACTCGATGAAGAACTTCCGCAGCTGGACGAAGACCTCCGAACGCTCTTGCAGCGGCATCGCCAGCCCTGGTCCACGAAAGCGTGATCGACTTCGAAGAAATTGTATTTTTTCGAGAGTGAGAGTAATCTTGGCGTTCGCCTGCATTCAATAGGGACATAACAAATGAAACGTTTCGGATTCTTGATCGCCTCACTCGGACTGGTAGCGACCGGAGCGGTTGCCCAGGACAGCTACCAGGATTGGGCCGCGGCCGGCATACCGGATCGCGGAACGTCGGCTTCGACGGTCGGCTCGGCCGATGTTCGCGGGGGCGCGCTGACGTTTGCCGACCGCGCATCGTTCAATTCTGCGGTGGGGACATTGCCGCTCGAAGACTTCGAGGGCGGTGCAACCGCGGCCGGAGCGGTAAACACCTGTACCGAGCCGGTAAGCAGCGCTTCGAACGATCCCTGCTTCGCACCCGGCGACCTGATCGCCGGCTTCCAGATCACCTCGTCCGGCGGTGGCGGCGTGGTGGCGCTCGGCGACGGCCTCATCGGGCAACCCTCGACCGTCATCGGCGCCAATATCTTTGCCGATTTCACGACCGTGACGTTTACCGGCGGCAACGTGACCGCGGTCGGGCTGGACGCATTCTCCGGCTCGGGTGGCGGGAACGTCGATATCCGCGTGTTTGACAGCGGCGGCGCGCTGGCCGACACGATCACGCTCGCTCCGTCGGCCGACAACGTTTCGGAATTCTTCGGCATCTTCGCCCCGGGCCCGATCTCGCGCATCGAAATCGAAGGAACCAGCACGAGCGGCGAACTGTTCGACAACCTCGCCTTCGGCACCGGCGCCCAGGAGCCACCGGTATCGGTACCGGCGCTCGGTCTCGCGGGAACGTTCCTCGGTACGGCCCTGCTGCTGCTGATCGCCGGGTTTGCGCTGCGCTCGCGCGCAAGCCACTGATACGCGCTGTCCCGGCGGCCTCGGGCCGTCGGGACAAACCCGCCCGCCGACCTATGTTGCGCGCTACTGCGCCTGCAGCATGTAGTCGATGGTGAGGTTGGCCAGGGCGCGCACACCGGTCTTCATGCTCGATTCCTCGATGTAGAAATCCGGCGTGTGATGCGGGGCGGCCTCGGACGGGTCTTTGCCCGGCGGCATGCCGCCGATCATCAGGAACAGCCCCGGTATTTCCTTCTGGAAGAACGAGAAATCCTCGGCGCCGGTGATCGCGTCTATCCGGACGGTCTTGTCGCCGCCGACCCGCTCCAGCGTCGGCGCCATCTCCTCGGTCAGCGCCGGATCGTTGAAGGTCACCGGGTAGCCGCGCTGGATATCGACGTCGACGGTCGCGCCCTGGCTGGCCGCGATGTGTTCCGCGGTGCGCTTGATATCGGCGTGGATCTTGTCCTGCATCGCCGTATCCAGCGTACGGATCGTGCCGATGAGCTCGGCCGTCTCGGGGATGATGTTGTTGCGAACCCCGGCGCGCACCCGGCCGACCGAAATCACCGCGGCTTCCTTGGTCAGTTCGGTCTGGCGGCTGATGATCATGTTCAGACCGATCACGATCTGCGAGGCCACCGCAATCGGGTCCACGCCGGTCCACGGCGACGAGCCGTGCGTCTGCTTGCCGTTGACGGTGATGTTGAACTGGTCGGCCGCGGCCAGGATGCCGCCGGCCTTGAACCCGATCTGGCCGGCCGGCGCCAAAGACCAGATGTGCTGACCGAAGATCACGTCGACATCCGGGTCCTGGAGCACGCCTTGCTTGACCATCAGTTCCCCGCCGCCTTCCTCGCCCGGCGGCGCACCTTCCTCGGCAGGCTGGAAGATGAACTTGATCGTGCCGGGCAACTCGTCGCGACGCGCGGCGAACATTTCGGCCACGCCCATCAGCATCGCCATGTGCGTGTCGTGGCCGCAGGCGTGGGACACCGGGACTTCTTCGCCCAGGTACTCCGAGACCACGTCCGGCGAGAACGGCAGGCCGACCCGCGACGGTACGGGCAGCCCGTCCATGTCGGCGCGAAGCCCGACAACCGGGCCGGGCCGACCGCCTTCGAGCAGCCCGATCACGCCGGTGTGCGCCACGCCTGTCTGCACCTCCATGCCCAGGCCGCGCAGAAACTCGGCGATGTACTCGGCGGTCTCGAACTCGCGGTTGGAGAGCTCGGGATTTGCGTGAAAATGCCGGCGCCAGGTCACGACGTCGTCGAACAGCGTTTCGGTCTGGGCATCGATCCAGCCGTGCCATTCGTCGGCCGAAGGCTGGGCGAGGGCGGTCGTGGTGATGAAGAGTGCGAACATCGCGGCCAGCGAGGCCACTCGGCGAAAAAGGCTCATTTGCAGTCCTTGGATTGGTGGTCGGAACGGGACTGCATTGTCGATCAAGCCGCGTCCTGGCACAAGCGAGACGCCACGGTAACGGCCCGATTGCCGGCCGCGGCTTGAAATACACGCATTAAATGCGTATATTAGGCGTATGGACACCAACTCAAGACTTCAGCATCTGATGCTTCACCACGGCCTGAAGCGCCGGGATGTCGCGCGGCTTCTGGGCAAAACGCTGAACGCGGGCGGCGGATACAGCAATTCCACGATCGATAGCTGGCTGAGTGGAAGAAACCGCATGCCTGAGCCAATGCTGGAACTGCTTGAACTCAAGCTGGGGGGCAGCGCCGATCAGTCGGAGGCCTGGCAGCGTCTCATCCAGCAACCGCTGCCCTATACCGATCAGCGCGAGATGGAACGCGATCTGGCCCGCGTCCTGGAACAGGCTGCGCACGGAGACCTGCCGCGCCTCGGACGACTCAAGAAGCCGCTTCCGCTTCGACGCGCCGGCTACTTGCTGGAGTTGATGGGCCACTTGGGCGGCCCTCGACATGAGGGTCAGCGCAGGGAATTGCTCTCGCAGGCGCGCCGTCTGCGCGATCGTGTCGGCGTACCTGCTTCGATCGAACCACTGCGGGCCGGCGACACCCGCACACGCGAAACCGAGGACGACCTGGCCCGCGAATGGGGCCTGGCCCCTGGGGCCGACATCGCCCGGTTTCGCCAGTTGGCACGCACAGGGCACGTGTAATGAAACCCGGACTGTTCGGCGCGGTCGAGGAGCTTGTCGAGCGCGTTGCAAAGGCAATTCGGCCGGGCCAGGTCGTCGATGCCTTCCTGGCAGGCGGAACCGCAACCTGCATCCACCTGCAACGCGCCGGCGGCGTGGCGGCCTCGGAAGCTCGTTTCTCCGAAGACGCCGATGTTCACTTCAATCGACGGCTGGCGCTCGCCGACGACATCGTGGTGCGCTATGCCGACACCAACGGCGAGGACCGCGTCCTGGTGCTGGACCGGACCTATACAATCGATATCGGCCTCCGGCATCCAGACTGTTTCGACGAGGCAGTTCATCTGCTCGACAGCCGGAACGGACGGCTGCGGCTGCACATCCTGAGTCCGCTCGATCTCGCCGTCACCAAGGTCGGCCGTTTCCAGGACCATGATCGCCAGGATATCTCGCTGCTAGCGCGGGCCGGGCTCATCGAATCAGCCGCCTTCGAGCAGCGGGCGAAAGAGGCGCTGGAATACCTGGCGACTGATCCGGCGCCGGTCGAACTCAACATCGCAGAAGCAGCCGGGCTGATTCGGAACGCTCGCCACTGATGCGCATGGGGCAGCGAACGGCGTCGCGGCCTCTACACTCATCTGCTCGGCGCGGAAAGCGGATTTATCAGCGTGATAGACTCCAGCACAGCGCGGGGGCGCTGGTGCAGGGCCTGGCGATGCCCGGCGGGTTGATTATATTTGGTCGCATTTTCAAGATATTGAAGGTGTTTCAGTTTCGAGGGGACGGGATCGGTGCGAAACAATGAAAACACCGGCTTCGGCCGGGCTGCCGGCGGGTGCCGATGTCGCGGCTGAGCGATCTTCTGCGCCAGGTCGAGGGCAAGGACAGTCAGCTGGCGGCCGATCTGCGGCGCGAGTTCGATCAGCTCCGCAAGCGGCGCGCGTTCGGGCTGAATTTCGAGCGCCATGTGCCCGAGACGGTGGAACTGCCCGGCCGGCCCGTGCGCAAGGGCGACAAGGTGCGCTTTGTCGCCGAGCGCGGGAACGCGCCCGGCAGCGTCGACCACAGAATCTGGCTGGTCGCATCCATAGTCACCGAGGGCAGCGGCAAGAAGGCAAGGCGCATCGCCGAGCTTGTCCGCCGCGACAGCCCCGAAGCCGAGATCGAAAAAACCTCCCGCCCCGTCGATGACCTGATCGTGGTCGCCGGATTCCGCGATCCGATCTACCCCGGCCTCAAATCCACAGGCAAGGTCGAGCGCGGCGGCGACAAGCCCTTCCATACCGTGATCAACGCCGAGAACTACCACGCCCTGCAGGCCCTGCTCTACACACACGAAGGCAAGGTCGACGCCATCTATATCGACCCGCCCTACAACACCGGCGCAAAAGACTGGAAATACAACAACGACTACGTCGACAGCGACGACGCCTACCGGCACTCGAAGTGGCTGGCGATGATGGAGCGGCGTTTCAAGCTGGCGAAGCGGTTGTTGAATCCGCATAATTCAGTGTTGATCGTTACGATTGATGAGAAGGAAGTTCTCCGTCTTGGTTTGCTTCTCGAGCAGATATTCGAGAGTGCTGAAGTACAGATGGTGACAACCGTTATCAGCCCAAAAGGGTCGGCAAGACGAGGGGCTTTTTCACGAGCTGATGAGTACATCTATTTTGTTTTCATTGGCACAGCTGAGATATGTCCCGGCAATACGGATATGTTGCGTGCCGTCAAGATGAACAGCGGCCCGGTTAGATGGAAATCGCTACTTCGCTCAGCGACGAACGGCCTTAGACGAGCAAGGCCGAATCTTTTTTACCCGCTATTCTTTGACGCAGAAAGTGGAAAATTTCTCCGTGCTGGTAAGGCGCTTGAACCTACACTCTCGAGGGAATCGGTAGAAGTACCTGAAGGGGAATTAATAGTGTGGCCTTTGGGTAATGATGGCAGGGAATTGACGTGGGGCCTCGGGAGAAATACTTTTATCCAATATCACGAGGCAGGATATATCCGATTTGGTCCTCTTACCGCTTCGGGACGCTCTCCCTATTATCTGACTACTGGGCAAATAGCTGATATTGAGAACAACACGGGAAATTTGGTGATAACGGGCCATGATGATGATGGCGCGATTATGGTCGAGTATGGCGAGCGAGGTAAGCAATTCCAGCCATTGACAGTGTGGAATCAGATATCCCACTCTGCGAGTGAATATGGAACCGCCGTACTTAAATCATTGATGCCTGATCGCCGATTTCCCTTCCCAAAGTCGCTTTATGCTGTCGAAGATACATTGCGATTTTTCGTTGCAAAGAAGATAGATGCAGTCATCGTCGATTTCTTCTCCGGTTCCGGCACGACCGCCCACGCCGTGATGCGCCTGAACAAGCAGGATGGCGGCCACCGCCAGTGCATCAGCGTCACCAACAACGAAGTCTCGGCCGACGAGCAGAAGGCGCTGCGCGAAAAGAACCTGCGCCCGGGCGATCCGGAATGGGAAGCGCTGGGCATCTGTGAGCACATCACCAAGCCGCGCATCGAAGCCGCGATTAACGGAAAAACACCGGTAGGCAAACCGATCAAGGGTGATTACAAGTTCACCGACGATTTCCCGATGGCTGACGGCTTCGCCGAAAACGTCGAATTCTTCGACCTGACCTACGAAGCGCCCCGCCCAGTCGCACATCATCGATCGTTCGAGGCCATCGCGCCGCTGCTGTGGCTGAAGGCCGGCGCGCAGGGCCGGCGCATCGACAAGCCCGGCGACGGATTCGACATGGGCGACACCTACGGCGTGCTGTTCGACCTGGACGCGGCGCAGGATTTCATC
>MDTG01105165.1_pt1 | contig 13596 bp, 16 predicted proteins | sample 811421 | NCBI WGS metagenome assembly MDTG01 (sample SAMN05326645, study PRJNA326480) | marine metagenome | isolation source: seawater | place: Pacific Ocean: South East | collected 2011 | reverse complement strand
TTGGATGTAATCTGGTTTAATATTTAAAGCTTTGTGGTAGTTTTCTATTGCTTTTTTTAATTCATTTTCAGATTCATAAGTATTTGCGAGATTATTTATAGCTGCAAAATTTTGAGGATTAATTTTCAAAGAGCTAAGAAAATATTTTTCTGCAAAATCTAATTGACCCATAGTTTTATATATAAGACCAATGTAATTATCTAAGAATGAATTTTCATTATAAGTTTTTTTTAGATTAAGACACTCTTTTAAAGCTAAATCGAATTTTCCTTTATTTAACTGTGAATTTAATTCAATTATTTTTTTTTCTAAGTCGTTCATTTAATGAATTATGTTTGATATATAAGCCAAACTTTTACAATTTACTAATTTAAGTTTTTTTAAATTATTTTTATCTACTCCTCCTAAAGCAACTATTTTACTGTCTGTTAGTTTAATGACTTTGGACAGATTATATATATATACCTTTTTATTATTACCTTTATCTATAAAAATCGGAGAGTAAAAAATGTATTCAACATTTTGCATTTCTTTTTGTCTTATCTCTTTTATATTATGAGCAGACCCTAGAATCTTAAAATTTTTTTTAACATTATTTTTTGAAACTATCATTTTTTTATTAAATGATGGGATATAAACTCCATCTAAATTATATTTATTTGCAATTTTAAGGCTATTAGCAATATATAATTTAATATTATTACTTTTACAGTAATTTCTTAAATTAACTAATAATTTATAATTAATTGGTTTTTCATAATTTCTATAAATAAGGTTTATTTTTTTATCCAATTTTCTTATATAGTTTAATTCAAAAGAATTAATAAAATGAAAAATTTTAAAATTATGTAAATGCATTATACAATCAATAACTTATTATCTGTAAATAATGAAATTGAAAAAAAAAGCAATAATAAAGCAAATATAATTGCCGTTTCTAAAACTTTTCCAATAGAAAAAATTATGCCGTTAATTGAACATGGCCATGAACACTTCGGCGAAAATAAGGTACAAGAGGCTGTAGAAAAATGGTCCAATTTGAAAAAAAATTTTGCTAATATTAAATTGCATCTAGTTGGAAAACTTCAAACAAACAAAGTTAAATATGTTGTAGATTTGTTTGATTATATTCATTCGGTTGACAATATAAAACTTGCAATGAAAATTTCTAACGAACAAAAAAAATTTAATAAAAAACCAAAAATTTTTATTCAAATTAACATTGGAAACGAAATACAAAAAACAGGTATTAATAAAAATGAATTAAGAAATTTTTATAATTCTTGTATAGAACTAGGTTTAGATGTAATAGGAACAATGTGTTTACCTCCAGATGATGGAAAATCTGAGCTATATTTTTCAGAGATGAAAAAACTTAATGATAATCTAAATCTTAAAGAGATAAGTATGGGGATGTCGGCAGACTATTTAAATGCAATAAAACATGGTTCTACATTTATAAGAATAGGATCTAAAATTTTTGGTCCGAGATCTTAACTTATAAAAATTCTGCTGTTTTTAGTTAAAAGTTTAGCAACTATTAAAAAATCTTTTTTTTTCAAAGCGATGCATCCAGCAGTAGGTTTATAGTTATTAGTTAGATGAATAAAAATAGCGCTTCCTTTAAATGGTTTAATTTTATTTGAATTGTATTTTATATTTATGAATAAATTATATTTATAGTCTTTACGATAAAGTTTTTCGGCTTTAATTTTTTTAGTTATATTAATTTGTTTATTATAATGTTTGCTTTTAGAGTCATTACACCATCCCATATTTTTTTCTATTTTTATACACTTTAAATTTGTTTTGGGTTTTTTTACTCGATCTGCTCTATAATATAAATTTCCTAAATTAAAATTTCCTGATGGAGTTGATTTATCACCTTCAATTTTGCTTTTATTTAACCCTTTTAAACCAATACTACATCTAAATATAAAATCATTTATAATTAACTTTTCTTTATTTTTTAACTTAATTATCATATTTTAACATCCAATGAATAAACAAAGTATCATAGTTTATAATTTTGATATTTTATTCAATATTTTAAACGAAGTTAAGCAAAATCTAAAATTTGATTTAGTAAAATCAAATAGTGAAAAAGAAATCTTGAATATTGATACAACCAAGTATGGTAATTATTTAATTTTAACTGGCAAAAATCATAATTTTAAAAATAATGAAATAAGTAAAAATAAATTTTTGATGTTAGATAATACACCAATTAAAATAGAAAAATTGGTTGACTTATTAAATATAAATCTTTTAAAACAAAAATATAATAATCAGTCTGAAATTATTTTAAAAAAGTATAAAATCGATTTAAATTCTAGAAAAATTTTTATTGAAGAAAAGTTTTTAAAATTAACTGAAAAAGAAATTGAAATTATATTATATCTTAATAATCACACTGAACCTAAAAATATTCAAAGTTTACAAAAAGAGGTATGGGGTTATATTTCTGATTTAGAAACTCATACAGTTGAAACGCATATTTATAGATTAAGAAAAAAAATTAAAGAATATTTTAATGATGAAAATTTTATAGTAAGTTCTAAAAGCGGATATTATTTAAATGAATAAAAAAAATTATATAGCAAAAGATTTAATGTCCAGAAAGTATAAACCAAGAATAGTAAAACCTAAAAAAGGTAAAGGTAGTTTTAAAAGAAAAAAAAAGTAGAGTTAAAGTCTTGCACCAATTTGTTGAATAACTTTGGAAGACATTTCTGTTCCTTTTTCTAAACTTTCCTTAATTGAAAAGTTATTTACATAGCCATGTAAAAAACCAGCAGCAAAAAGATCTCCTGCACCAGTCAAATCAAGAATTTTAAGATTTTTTTGAACACCGCATTCAACTACTTCGTTCCCTTTTATTGCTATGGCCCCTTTTTCTCCTCTAGTAAGAACTATTATTTTATCAAGTTGTTTGGAAAAGTTTATTACCTCATCAAAATTTTTAGCATCTATTAATGATGTAATTTCTTGTTCATTAGCAAATGTAATATCTAATTTATTTTTCACTAAATTTAAAAAATGAGTTTTATGTCTATCAACACAAAATTTGTCTGATAATGACATTGCCACCTTATTTGCATTATTAATTGCTTTATCAAATGCTTTTTTAGGTTCACCTTCATCCCAAAGATAACCTTCAAGAAATATTATTTCACTTTTTCTAATTGCATCAGAACTAACATCGTTTTCATTAATTTTTCCTGCAGTACCTAAAAATGTACACATGGTTCGCTCTGAGTCCGGTGTAACCAAAATCAAGCAAGTTCCTGTTGGCAATTCTTCTTTTTTTTTAGAATAAAAATATTCTACTTTTTCTTTTTTTAATCCTTCTTCGTATTTACTTCCAAGATCGTCATCAGATACTTTTCCTATGAAACCTACTTTATTACCTAGCTGAGATATGCCTACTATTGAATTTGCCACTGATCCACCAGACACAGTTTTTTCTATTTTAAGGTTGGTTAATAATTTTTTAAATTCGTTTTCATCAAAAATTAATTTCATTGTACTTTTTGTCAAACCATTTTGAACAATAAAATTATCTTCAACTTTACAAATAACATCTACGATTGCATTCCCCATTCCTAAAATTTTCATAATTAAGCTTTCTTTGTTTTTATTGGTGATTTTCTGCTAGGATAGCAAGAAGTGCAAATTTTACAAGTTAAACCATAACATTCTCTTGCCCTACAATATTCTCTTCCATAGTAAATTATTTGAAGGTGAAGCCTATTCCAAAATTTTTTAGGAAATAACCTTTTAAAATCTTTCTCAGTTTGAACAACATTTTTACCATTAGTAAGGCCCCATCTTTGCGCTAGCCTGTGAATGTGGGTGTCAACAGGGAAAGCTGGATGACCAAATCCTTGTGACATGACTACGCTAGCAGTTTTATGACCAACGCCTGGTAATTTTTCAAGATCTTCAAAATTATCTGGAACTCTCCCACCGTGCTTTTCAATTAATTGTTTTGATAATAAATAAACACTTTTAGCTTTCACTCTAAAGATACCTATGCTCTTTATTAACCTTTCAATTTTCTTTCTTCCTAATTTTACAAAATGTTCTGGCTTATTATATTTTGGATATATATTTTTAGTTACATTATTCACATTAACATCTGTAGTCTGCGCAGATAATAAAACTGAAACTAATAGTGTAAACTTATTTCTATGTTTTAAAGGAATCGGTGTTTTTGGATAAATCTTATTTAATATTTTTAATATTATTTTAGATCTCTGAACTTCATTCATTTAAAATTCAAAACGTCTCTCATTGAATAAAGACCAGGTTTTTTAGTCATTAACCATTTGGCTGCTACAAATGCTCCTTCTGAATATAGAGCTCTATCAAATGCTTCATGATTTAATGTAATTATTTCTTTACCACTTGAAAAAGTTACTTCATGTTCACCAATTATTTTACCTTTTCTTAATGAATTAAAATTTATTTTTTTTCCATAAGGAAAAGTTTTTTTATTGAAATATTTTTTACCCATTAATTTATAAAAGTCCTTGTTTTTTCCAACAGCTATACCTTTTCCAAGCATTAAAGCTGTACCTGAAGGATGATCTTTTTTATGCTTATGATGAACTTCAAAAACTTTACTTAAAAAATTATTTCCCAGAGATTTTGATGCAATTTCTGTCAAATACATTAATAAGTTTATTCCTAAACTCATATTTCCTGCTCGAAGTATTGGTATTTTTTTTGCATATTTTTTAATCAAATTTTCTTCTTTTTTAGAAAATCCTGTTGTTCCAATAACTACTCTTTTTTTTAGTTTTGTTGCGATTTTTAAAACTTCAAATGTGCATTTAGGAACTGTAAAATCTATTATTAAACTTGCTTTTTTAAAGGCTTGTTCAGTATTTAAACTAGGCTTAATTCCATTTATTTTTTTATTAATTATTCTATTTTCTGTAAGTGCTACTAATTTAAAACTTTTATCAGATTTAGCAGATTTAATAATCTGTTGCCCCATTCTTCCCATACATCCGGTAATTGCTAAATTAATTTTTTTCATTTTAAGATAAGATATGAAACTATCATAACAGCCAAAACAATTATAGCCCAAATGAATAAATTTTTTAAAAACTGCTTTAATTTTGAATTAGATCTAAGAAATGCAGGAAGAACTAATATTAAAACAGCTATTAAAGATATTGCTGGGACAATTTCTTCTAGTCCCATATTTTAGTTTTTCCAGAAACTCTTTGCCTTTTGAAAGAATTTTTTAATACTTGGGTTTGATTTTTCATTTTCAATTTCTCTAAATTTTTCTAATAGTTCTTTTTGTTCTTTGTTTAAAGATACAGGTACTTCAGTATTTACTTGGACATAAAGGTCTCCATTTCCACTTCCTCTCATGTAGGGCATTCCCTTTCCTTTTAACCTAAATTGCTTGCCACTTTGAGTTCCTGCAGGAATTTTAATTTTTGCTTTACCACCATCTATAGTTGGAATTTCTACAGATGCACCTAATGCTGCATCTGCTATTGAAACTGGACATTCAAAAAATAAATTTTCTTCAGATCTTTTAAAGAGATCGTGAGAATATACATTAATAAATAAGTATAAGTCACCACTTCCTGCTCCTCTGGACCCTGCTTCACCTTTACCTGAAAGTCTAATTCTTGTTCCATCATCAACTCCTTTTGGAATTGTTACAGATAATCTTTTCGAAGCTTGTTTTTTGCCTTGGCCACTGCAACTATTGCAGGGGTTAGTAATTTCTTCACCTGAACCTGAACATTGTGGGCAAGTTTGTTGTACTGTAAAAAATCCTTGATTTGATCTTACTTGACCGTGCCCGCCACACATAGAACAAGAGTTGGGACTATGGCCTGGTTTAGATCCACTCCCGTTACATAAATCACATTTTTCTGAGGTAGAGAATTTTATATCTTGTTTTTTCCCAGCATATGCCTCTTCAAGAGTGACTGATAAATCATATCTTAGATCTGACCCTCTATAATTTGATCTTCTTTTTCTTCTACTTCCTCCTCCAAAACCTTCGCCAAAAAAATCTTCAAATATATCTGAAAAATGATTTGAGAAATCAAAGTTACTAAATCCACCTCTTCCTCCTCCACCATTTTCAAATGCAGCATGTCCAAAATTATCATAATTTTGTTTACGCTCAGAATTAGATAATACATGATAAGCTTCGGAAGCCTCTTTAAATTTTTCTTCAGCCTCCTTATTATCTTTATTCTTATCAGGATGATATTTAACTGCTAATTTTCTGTATGATGATTTTATTTGTTCTGGAGTAGAATTTTTTTTTACACCTAAGACTTCATAATAATCTCTTTTTGCCATAACTAATTACAGACAAACAGTTGTTAGCCTAGGCGCTTTTCTCTTTATTATCGTCTTTTACTTCTTCGAAATCTGCATCAACAACGTTATCGTCTTTTTTTCCTTCTTTTTTTGCTTCTTTTGGAGCATCACCAGGCTTAGCACTTTGTTGAGATTTATATATAGCCTCACCTAACTTCATCGATGCTTGAACTAATTCCTGAGTTTTCTTTTTTATATCTTCTAAGTCAGTACCTTTAAGAGAATTTCTTAAATTTGACGACGCTGTTTCAATTGCTTTTTTATCTGTTTCTGAAACTTTTGAACCATGTTCTTTTAGATTTTTCTCTGTTGAATGAAGTAAAGTATCTGCCTGATTTCTAGCGTCTACTGCTTCTCTTTTCTTTTTATCGGCATCTTTATTTGCTTCAGCTTCTTTCACCATTTTACTAATTTCTTCGTCACTAAGACCTCCAGAAGCTTGAATCTGAATTTTTTGCTCTTTACCTGTTCCTTTATCTTTCGCTGAAACATTTACAATTCCATTTGCATCAATATCAAATGTAACTTCTATTTGAGGAACTCCTCTTGGAGCTGGCGCTATACCAACTAATTCAAAATTTCCTAAAATTTTATTGTCTGATGCCATTTCTCTTTCACCTTGAAGTACTCTTATTGATACAGCTGGCTGACTATCTTCTGCCGTTGAGAAAACTTGACTTTTTTTTGTTGGTATAGTTGTATTTTTTTCAATCAATTTTGTAGAAACTCCACCTAAAGTCTCAATACCAAGTGATAAAGGAGTTACATCTAATAACAGAACATCTTTAACATCTCCCTGTAAAACTCCCGCTTGAATTGCTGCACCCATTGCAACTACTTCATCGGGATTAACTGATTTATTAGGTTCTTTTCCAAAAAAATTTTTAACTTCTTCAATTACTTTTGGCATTCTTGTCATTCCACCGACTAGCACTATCTCGTCTACTTCGCTCGCAGATAACCCAGCATCTTTTAGTGCAGTTTTACAAGGTGGAATTGTTCTTAAAATTAAGTTTTCAACTAAAGCCTCAAGTTTTGCTCTAGTCATTTTTAAATTAATATGTTTTGGTCCAGTTTTATCAGCAGTAATAAATGGTAAATTTATTTCTGTTTGCGCTGCTGAAGAAAGTTCTATTTTAGCTTTTTCGGAAGCCTCTTTTAATCTTTGTAAAGCAAGCTTATCAGTTTTTAAATCAATGCCGTTTTCTTTTTTAAATTCTGATAATAGATATTCAACAATTGTATTATCAAAGTCTTCACCTCCTAAAAATGTATCACCATTTGTTGATTTAACTTCAAAAACACCATCACCTAACTCGAGTATAGATACATCAAAAGTTCCACCACCAAGATCATAAACTGCTATTTTTTTATTTGCTTTTTTATCTAATCCATATGCAAGTGATGCAGCAGTTGGTTCATTTATAATTCTTAAAACTTCAAGTCCAGCAATTTTTCCAGCATCTTTAGTTGCTTGTCTTTGAGCGTCATTAAAATATGCTGGAACAGTTATAACTGCTTTGGTAACTGCTTGACCTAAATATTTTTCTGCAGTTTCTTTCATTTTTTGTAATACAAACGCTGAAATTTGAGAAGGTGAATATTTTTTTCCTTTAGCTTCAATCCAAGCATCTCCCTTTTCAGAATTTATAATTTTAAATGGTGCAGTTTCTAAATCTTTTTTTACTGTTGGATCGCTGAAATTTCTTCCAATCAATCTTTTAACTGCAAAAATTGTATTTTCAGGATTTGTTACAGCCTGCCTTTTCGCTGGTTGACCTACTAGTTTTTCATCACCATCATTAAAGGCAACAACTGAAGGTGTTGTTCTGGCACCTTCTGTATTTTCTAAAACTTTTGCCTGTGCACCATCCATAATTGCTACACAAGAATTTGTAGTTCCTAAATCTATTCCTATTACTTTGCTCATTTGTTTAATTCCAAGATTTCATATATGTGTTAATTTTTATTGTACAAGCTACTTAATCAATTATTTTTCCTTTATTTTATCTTGATTTTCTTTATGTTTTTTATCATCTCGCTTATCTATACCTTCAGTTTTTGAGTTTTTTTTGGATACTGCAACCAAAGAAGGTCTAAGTAATCTATCTTTTAATAGAAAACCTTTTTGAATCTCTTGAACTATTGTTCCATTTTCCTTTTTATCATCTATAACCTCCATCATGGCTTGATGAAGATTTGGATCTAGTTTTTCATCAATAGATTTAATTGGCTCGATATTATTTTTTTTAAAAATAGAAATCATATCATCATATATAATATTTAAATGTTCAGTTATCTTTTTTAAAGCAACATTATTTTTAAGGCTCTCATCGTTTAACAATGATTCTTTTGACCTTTCTAGATTGTCTAATAAGTTGAGTGCTTCTTTAGCAAATGAAAATCCGCCATACTCAAATGCATCTTCTTTTTCCTTTTCATATCTTCTTCTCTGATTTTCCATCTCAGCTAGTGTTCTAGTGACTTTATCCTCTAACAATTTTACTTTTTCTTCTAAGCTTATTTCTTCCTTATTTTCTTTTTGATTTGTTTGTTCTTCATTGCTTGAATTAATATTTTCAGAATTTTCAATATTATTATCTTTTTTATCTAATTCTTCTTTTTCCATATCTATGTATATGGTAAGAAAAATGATAATTTCTAGATGAAAAATAAAAAAATTATAAAAATTATAATCGGATCAAATAATCCTGGTAAAATAAAGGAAATAAGAGATTTACTTCCCAATAATATTAAAATTTATACGCCAAAACAATTAAATATTCCTAGTCCAAAAGAAGCTGGAAGAACTTTTAGACAGAACTCACTGTTAAAAGCTAAGTTTTTTTCAAGGAAGGCTGGTATGATCTGTATTGCTGACGATTCAGGTCTTAGAATTAAAATGTTAGGTGGATCACCAGGTATTTACTCTGCAAGATGGGGAGGAAAAAAAAATAACTTTAATTTAGCAATAAAAAAAGTTTATAATAAATTAAATTTAGTTGACTTAAAATGGCGTGAAAAAAAAGTTAAAGCAAAATTTGTTTGTTCTTTAACAATATACTGGACAAATAAAAAATATATAACTTCTGTAGGAACTATAGAAGGTCATATTTCAAAAGTAAAATTAGGTAAATATGGATTTGGGTATGATCCAATTTTTATTCCCAATAAAAGTAAATTGACTTTTGGTGAAATGAAACCAATAAAAAAATATAAGATAGATCATAGAGCAATTGCGTTTAAAAAAATTAAAAAATTTTTTTAAATCCCCCATTTTCTGCTGAGTAAAAATTTAATAAATGGCTAATTTTATTTTTATTTATTTCAAAAAAACCTATCTTGCCTTTAAATTTGTTTTTTTTATAGAATATCTTTTTATCGACTTCAAAATCATTTTGAAAAAGTAAAAAATATACTAAACCTACTATATCATAACTCAAAAATGATATTTGATTTGGATATTTTTTAAAAGTATTTATATATTCATTAATATATTCTTCATAATTTTCTTTGTTAACGGAAGGAAAATATATTGGTTGTAGTGATTTTTCTTTAAGTAAAGATTCATCAAACCACTGGTTCATACAAATATAATGAACTCTTTTTGATGAGACGTCTGTATATAATAAAGAAGTTGTGACACTTTTAAGACTTTCATCAAAATCTGCAATAATTACTGAGTCAAAATTAATTCCTCCTAATGTATCTTTTTTTTCTAAATTGGATATTTTAGTTTCTTTATTCATTTCTTCAGACTCTTTCAATCTCTGGATCTCATCTTCCAACTTTTGTTTTCTCTGGGGGTATCTTGTTAACTTTTCTATCTGGGCAGTTAAAAGTGTTGGATCAGTATCATAAATAAAAATATCTTTTAATTGGATATTCGTATTTTTAATTGCTTCTTTTATTTCTTTTTTAAAACTAGAGTCAGGAATTAAAAATATACTTCTCTCTAAATTAGATAATTTTTGAAACTTAATTATCGTTTTAATTTGAGAAATAGCATTAATGCCAGCAGCTATTACATTTTTTGGATTATTTAATATTTTATTAGTGAATGATATAAAAAGCACATCATTTAGCTCAGCTAAGTAAACTAAATTTTCATTGAATACAGGTCCTAAAATTATTTTTACTCCATCCTGATGAAGCTCTTTTGAAACTTTTAAAGTTATTTCTGGATTTGATTTAGTATCTTTAGGAATTATTTGGATTCTATTATTATCTATTTTGTTTATGGCTAGTCTTACAGAATTTACAATTGATTGTCCTATTTCTTTATGTTCTCCTGATAAAGGAACGATAAGACCAATTTTTATTTTGTCTTCAGCAATAGATACTGTAGATATAAAAAAAGAGTATATGAAAGTTAAAGTAATAAATTGAATAATTTTTTTCATTTTAATGTTATTATTATAGTCTATTAAATTAATGAATCTACATTCTGGCAAAAAAACAAGAGAAAATGTAAAAGGTTTGTATATTGTAGCTACGCCCATAGGGAATCTTGGAGATATTTCTCATCGAGCATTAGAAATTTTAAGAAAATCAGATCTTATTTTGTGTGAAGATACCAGAGTCTCAAAAAAATTATTTTTATCTTTTAATATTAGCGCAAAATTAATGTCTAACCATAAATTTAATGAAAAAAAAAACGTTTCTAAAATAATAGAAACTATAAAGTTGAATAAAATAGTATCGTTAATTTCAGATGCCGGTACACCTTCTATATCAGATCCAGGAAAAATACTTATAGAATCTTGTGTAAAAAATAATATTAATATATTTCCTATACCTGGCCCCTCAGCAGTTTCATCGGCGGTTTCAATTAGTGGTTTTTCAGATAAATTTTTATTTAATGGTTTTATTCCTGACAAAAAATCTGAAGTAGAAAAAATTTTTAAGCATTTATCTGATTTAAATTTTTCAATTGTTTTTTTTATTTCAGCAAAAAAAATAAATAAAATCATTAGTTTGTTAAAAAAATATTTTATTGATAGAGAAATATTAGTTTGCAAAGAAATGACAAAATTTTACGAAGAATACTTTAGAACTTCAGTTAGCAATTTAAATGAATTTGAAAATAACTTAAAAGGTGAAATTACAGTAATTCTTTCCGAAAAAGGAAACATTAGAAAAGATTCAAATAAATTAAACGAATCAGATAAAAAAAAAATTAAATATTTAATAAAAAAATTAACTATTAAAGATATAACAAACATTTTTAGCGATGAAAAAAACGTTTCAAAAAAAGAGATTTATAATTATTGTTTATCATTAAAAAATGAAAATTAAAATTTTTATTCCACTTCTATCTTTTCTTCTCTTAATTGGGTGTGTGGGTGCAGCTACTTCTGGTGTTTTTGGAACAGGTGTTAGTATTGCATATGATCCAAGAACATTAGGTACACAAATAGATGATTCAATTATGGATAAAACTATAGATGCTAAACTAGTTGCTATGGAAAAAAATTATTTTCTTACTGTAAAAACAAAGGTAATAGATGGGAGAGTTTTTATTACTGGAAAGGTAGATAATCCTGAAGAGAAACTTAAAATTACTAAATTAGTATGGGAAACTAAAGGAACTAGATCAGTAAAAAATGATTTAAAAATTAAAGAAGATTTTAATTTTAAACAATCTGCTAAAGATGTTTTAATTACTTCTCAGCTTAAAACGGCGATGCTTATTAACAAAAAAATTAGTGCTGTAAATTATAATGTTGATACATACAAAAAGAAAATTTATGTTTATGGAATTGCTCAAGATGAAAATGAAAAATTAGAGATTATAAAAGAAGCGAATGAGATAGCTGATGTTGAAGATGTAATAGCAAGTATTTTGCTTGTTGAAGATTTAAGAGTAATTAAAAATTAATTTTTTTTATTGTAATCTATTACCCCAGCAGAATATGCAGCAACAGATGCTAAATTTAAAATATCTGAAGTTGATGATCTCAAAGGTGCAATTTCTATCGCCTGTCCTAAACCAACAAGCAAAGGACCAATTACTTTAGCACCACCTAGTGTCATCAAAGTTTTATAAGTTATCGCAGCACTATGTTGACCAGGCATAATCAAAACATTTGCATTACCTACTATTTCAGAAAAAGGATACAATTCTTTATATTCTTCATTTAAAGCGACATCAGGCTGCATATCTCCATCAAATTTAAAATCAACATTTTTTTCTTTTAATATATTAACTGCATCTCTAATGTGTTTAGTTCTGCTTGTAATAGGTTGACCAAAAGTGGAGTGAGATAAAAATGCAATTTTTGGATCAAAACCAAAAAGTCTAACTACTCTAGCTGAAGATATCGCTATTTCAGACAACTGAGATGATGAAGGATATTCATGTACGGTAGTATCAGCAATAAATACTGTTCTTCCTTTATTTACTAACATGTTTAAACCAAACATAATTTCACCTGGCCTTGGATCAACCACCCTTTTAATTTTTTGAAGTGATTGTGAATACCTTCTGGTATTTCCAGTAACCATTGCATCAGCATCTCCGCATGAAACCATACAAGCTCCCCAAATAACTCTATCATTTCTAACCATTCTATCGCAGTCTCTCTCGAGTAATCCCTGTTCTCTATGCAATTTTTTAAATAAATAATTTGTGTACTTTTCCCTCTTTTCTTTAATTGTAGAATTGACAATTTCAATATTAAAGTTTTCACTATACCCAATTTCTTTTAATCTTTGTTTAACAACTTTTTCTTTGGCTACTATTATTGGTATACCTAGGCCACTATTTTTGAAAGCTATAGCTGCCTTAAGAGTATTTTCATCCTCACCATCAACAAAAACTACTTTTTTTTGTGTTTTTTTAATCTGTGAGTTGATACCTTGCATTATAGTTACCGAAGGATCTAATCTTTGTTTAAGTTGTTCAGAATAAATTTCAAAATTTTCAATTTTTTTTCTTGCAACTCCACTTTTAATTGCAGCTTTGGCAACAGCAACAGGAATGACACTAATCAATCTTGGATCAAATGTTGAAGGTATAATATAATCTTTTCCATATTTTGGTCTTTCTCCACCCATTGCAGCAACAACCTCATCAGGCACCCTTTCCCTTGCTAGTGTAGCTATTGCATTTGATGCAGCTAACTTCATTTCTTCATTAATTGTTTTTGCCCTTACATCTAAGGCACCTCTAAAAATATATGGAAATCCAATTAAATTATTTACTTGATTTGGATAATCTGATCTACC
>MDTG01095354.1_pt1 | contig 13597 bp, 17 predicted proteins | sample 811421 | NCBI WGS metagenome assembly MDTG01 (sample SAMN05326645, study PRJNA326480) | marine metagenome | isolation source: seawater | place: Pacific Ocean: South East | collected 2011 | reverse complement strand
ATATACCCAATGGCTGTATTACTAACTTTTGGTTCTCATTACCTATTATTTTTTCATTTTCTTTTTTAAATAATTCACCTTTTTCTAATATATAATCAATTGTTTCATATTTTTTTCCTTCCATATTTTGTTTTTTTACATAATTACGCTGTATTATAGTATCAATAAATATTGCATATGTAGATGGTCTTCCGATTCCTAGATCTTCTAATCTTTTTATTAAATTCGATTCATTATAATGACTATGTTTATGATGTATGTTCTCAATACATGTTATTTTATTGTAAGTTATTTTTGATTTTTGCTTTATTAATGATTCTAAATACATTAGCAACGTTTTCTTCCTTTGTTGTTCTTCTATCAAATTCTTTTTATTATTTAATATTTCCATAAATCCATAAAAAATAGGTATTTCAATTGATGTTTTATATTTATAATTATTTGGTGCATTTATTATACAATCATATACTTCATAACTAGCAGGTGACATCATACTTTCTATTGTGTTTCTCCATATAATTCTATATAAACTCACTATTTTAGTATTTGTATTTGTTACTGATAGCTTTTCAATGTTTGTTACCCGCACTGCTTCATGTGGGTTATTTACATTATTTTCTATTTTATTTAGATCTCCAATGTGTTTTTTTCCAAACTTTGATTCAATATATTGAGAACCTGATGCCAAAAAATCTTTACTATATTTCTTATTTTCAGTACGCATATAGGTGATTTCTCCTTCTTGATAAAGTGTTTGACAAAAAGACATTATTTCTTTTGGACTACAATGTAATTGATTCGTACATATTTGTAATAATTTAGACGTATTGAATGGTTCTGGTTGAGATTTTTTACTGTTACGTGGAGAACTTACTGTTAATTCGTAATCAAAATCCTTCGATTTTAACAAAAAATCACTTGTTTCTTTTTTCGATTTCATTTCAGTATTTAGGATAAATTCAATATTTTTATTGAAAAAAATACCAGTTGTTTTGTAGTATTTATCATTTTCTAATGATTGTTTTTCCAGATGGTTCTCATATATTAAACGTAATGCTGGGGTTTGACATCTACCTGCGGATAAACTATTGGTTTTACTAATATAAATGTGTTTCCATAAAAAAGGTGATATCTTATATCCAATAATTGTATCGAGAACTTGTCGCGCTTTTTGACTATTTACTAATTGCATATTTATAGTTTTATGAGTTTTTATAGCATTTTGAAGAGCTGTTTTTGTTATTTCATTAAAAGTTATTCGTTTAGTACTATTAATATTTAAATTGAATATTTCGCAAATATGCCATGCAATAGCTTCACCTTCACGATCATCGTCTGTAGCTAATATAATATTTTCTTTTTCATATTGATTCATTATTTCTTTCATGGATTTAATATGACTAGATTTTTCAGAAACAATTTTATATTTAACTTCGTAATTTTTATAAGTATCAAGTTCTCGTAAATGACCTTTTGATGCAATACATTTATAATCTTTTCCTAAATAACTTTCTATTTTAGCGCATTTTGATGGAGATTCAACAATTAATAAATATTTCGAGTTTTCTTTATTAAAATTTAGTACTTTTGACGGTTTTTTATAATTGCGTTTCATATATTTGGTTTAATAAATAATTTTAATATTGTTTTAATTTATTTGTTATCTAATATATATAAGTATGTTTGGAAGATTTAATCAAGTTATGCAACTTAAACCAACCGGTGTTGTTAATAATAGAAGACCTGCTTTAAGACAAAATAGATTACCCCCATCTATAAGTAATTATGGACCTACTACTATATTACCCACTGGAAGCACAATTATGTCATTATCTAATGATGGAACTTTATCTGTCAATAAACTTAAATTAGGTGGAAATACTATTTATTTAGGAAAAGATGGTGAAATTTATGTTAATGATGTTAAATTTTTACCAGAAAAGAAGGAAGAACCTGAACCTGAAGCCCCTAAAGAAGAACCTAAACCCGAAGCTCCTAAGGAAGAACCTGAACCTGAAGCTCCTAAAGAAGAACCTAAACCCGAAGCTCCTAAAGAAGAACCTAAACCCGAAGCTCCTAAGGAAGAACCTGAACCTGAAGCTCCTAAAGAAGAACCTAAACCAGAAGCCCCTAAGGAAGAAGCTGAACCCGAAGCATAGCAATTAACGTATGATGAATCAGGAAATATTTTATTAAAGGTTTAATCAATATATAATTATTTACATATTGATTTAATGTTTTCTTCGGGTATAGTTTTTCTTAGATCTTTTCTTTTTTGTTTTACCACCCCGAAGTTGTTTTAAAGGATTCCAAAATGATTGTTTTCCTTCTCCTTTTTCTATAATACTAGTTAATTTAGTTTTCATTTTCTGCATAATCATATTTGTTTTTATAAAAGTAGAAACATTAGCTTGATGAAAAGCTACAAAAGGATATTCTTCATTATTATTAGGTGTAAAGTATTTTTCTAACCAATTTTTTCTAATATATTCAAATGCACGATAACGTTGATTATCTACTTCATCTTTAGATGTAGATAAATTAGTTATTTTTCTTTTAATATCTGGTTCACCGTAGTCATCACTGAGTCCACCTAAGAGTCTTGTAGTAACTTTGTAATTTTTCATAGCCTTTATTTCATCAGTATCATCATTCATTTGATAAATTTCATTAAATTTATCGTTTAAAAAACCTCTTAATAATTTATTAGCAATTCCATTTATATTATTTATAAAGTTGTCGATATATTTATCACGATGCAATGTATATTTTTCTGATTGTGTAGTATTTGATTGAATGGTTGTATTTACTGGACGTTGATTGGTTGTATATACTGGACGTTGATTGATTGTATTTTCTAGACGTTGATTGGTTGGTTTAAACATTTATTAATATTATATAATAACAATACAAAAAAAAGTGTATAATGAATATATGAAAATAGTATACGCATTTTTAATATTTCTAAATATTGTTTATTCAAAAGTTATATCTATTAAATCTGGAGGTTTAAAAGGATTTTACATGTTTGGAATTTCAAAATATATCAAAGAAAATTTTGATTTAAATAATTGTCATTTTTATGGTGCAAGTGCTGGGTCATGGAATTCTCTTTATTTATCGCAAAAAAATAACGATGACCTATTATTTAAGAAACTTATTTCTATGAATTTACATTCATTTAAAAATCTATATGATATTGAATTACAAATTGGAAATTTTTTTAAAGATAATTATAAATCACATGATTTTAATTTGAAAAATATACATATTACTGTATCTATATTAAAACGATTTGGATTAGAAAAAAAAATATACGGAAACTTTAATACATTAGAAGACACTATTGATTGTTGTATGGCAAGTTCTCATATACCTTATATCACAAATAGTGCTGCAATATATACATATAGAAATAAGGGTTGTATAGATGGTGGATTTTATCCAGAACCACATCCTAAACATCTTAAACCCGATTTGTTAATTTATCCAGAAATGTATAATAATAAAATCATAGACAAATATTGTCAAATAGAATATTTAAATATTAAAGATCTTGTAAATCAAGGTTATAATGATGCTAAAAGACATAAAAAGGAATTAAATGAAAAATTGAAATGAAATTATGATATTATAAAATTATTATAATATTATGGACTTCTTAAATGATTATAACGGACAAATTATGGAAGAAGATATTGATTATATTAAAAATTTCTTAACAAATATTCTTGATAAAAAAGGTAATGATAAGATTATTCTATTATCAGGAAATGATGCTTGCGGAAAAACGCGATTAACAAATCAAATTATTGAATTTATTGGTAATGATAATATTTATAATAGTTTACCATATCATTATAGTGAAATAAAACCTTTGATTGCTCTTGATGCATGGTTAGATATGTTAACAAAAAATGATTTTAAATATTTGAAAAATTTATGTATATATAAACAATCTGTAATTATTACAAGACATATTATACAAACAATTCCACAAGAAATTGATAATCATATCAAAATAATAGACATGTAAAAAAATATCTGAATTTTAATTAAATACTAGCTACCATATTTTTTATTACTCTATTTCTTAGAAGCGGGGTTCTTACAAGGGGCGGCTAGCCCCTGTACCGTCCCAAGGAGAACGAAAGAGTTAGGGCAATAAAGATTATCAAATTTGTCGATAAGATAATTAATGCCGTTAAGAAGGAAGGGAGTAGTTTCGATTTCTTCTTCATCGTCGTCGGAATGGTCGTCGGAATGGTCGTGGAGTTGGTCGTGGAGTTGGTCGTCAAGTTGGTCGAGAGAATTGTCAATGAAAGGTTCATTTTGAAGAGAGAGATTATCGTGGTTATCAGGAAGATTAGTTAGATTATTATTGTTGAGATTTTTAGGAGCGAGTTTTTTGGTAGCCTTAGCAGCCTTAGCTTCCTTAGCAGCCATTTTCTCAGCAGCCTTAGCTTCCTTAGCAGCCAACTTTTCGGCAGCCTTAGCTTCCTTAGCAGCCAATTTCTCGGCAGCCTTAGCTTCCTTAGCAGCCAATTTTTCGGCATCTTTAGCCAAAACCTTAGCTTCCTTAGCAGCCAATTTAGCAGCCTTTTCAGCTTCCTTAGCAGCTAATTTGTCAGCAGCCTTAGCTTCCTTAGCAGCTAATTTAGCGGCCTTTTCAGCTTCCTTAGCAGCCAATTTCTCAGCCTTTTTAAGCTCTTTTGCGGCTTTTTTACTAGCCGTTGAAGCCTCAGAAGATGATTTGGAAACCTCCGAAACAGAATCTTCTTCAGGTTGTTGAGGTTCTTGTTGAGAACCACGAGCACTAGCAACAATAGATGCAATTAACTTTTCTTCATCAGTTTCAGCATTTACCTTTTCCTTTTTCTTACGTCCGCGTTTCTTTTCAGGCTCATTCGGATCCTTTTCCTTAGTCTTTTTTTCCTTTTTTGGCTTAGCCGCTTGACGAACTTCTTTTTTCATAGCTTTTGTAACGGTTTTCTCATCATCATCAAAAGATGCAAAATGATTGATTTGAACGTCAACAGTAGCATGAAGCTTTTGTCCTTTCATGAGTTCATTAAAGACATCAGCGGAAATAGCATCAGCATTTCTCAATTGAGTGGCTAACCAATAAGTATAAGACATGTAACGCATATACTTAGCAGGTAAGTTCTTCTTGACTTGAGGTCCCATGTTAGAATTGTTGTTAGCGATTTGAGTAGACATAATTGCTTTTGTTAAGTTTATACGTTTGTGAAAAAAAAGTCGCCGAAAATCAATTTTTTTCATTTTTTTAATTATTTTTTTGAAAAAAGTTAACCCAACTGCAGGGGCGGTGCCCCTTGCACGAACCCCCCCTTTATGGGGGATCCTTTTCGTGGGATGTATTTTTAGTATTTGTGTGTATTTATTCTCGTCCAGAAATGAGTGACATATCCAGAAATGAGTGATTTATCCAGAAATGAAGAATTTCATATGATATACTATTGTAGGATTATCCGATATAATAAGGCTGGTTTTACAATGGTAAGTCCCAAGAACCTTCGTCAATAGTATAATAGATCAAATGCAACAATACATATTCTATAATATATGTTTTTAATAAGAAACTAATATTAGGATTTTTTATAATAAATAATATGATAAATATACCATGGAGAACCCGTAATCTATCAAAAACCTTAATAAACATCATTTTTTATAAGTTATATTAAAAATAATTTATAAAAATCAATTTTATGGAGTAAAATCCAAGAATAGCAATAATATTTTTGTTAGGTTAATTGCAGGGAATAATGGCGGAGCCAAGAATATTCTGCAAAGCATCCAAAAAAGTTCGAAAAAAGGTCCTTGAGATTCTTCCCCAGGATTTTATTTTTGGACATAAAAAAGTATGTCCAAAAAAAATTTCGGGAAGAGAATTTTTTGAGAGGTTTTTTGAAAAAATGGATTGTTAGCATAATGCTTTAATTTTGATATTTGTATGAAAATTTTGTGACTGAAAAATTTTTAATATTTTTTGCGAAAAAGGGTTTAGGCATTTTTTCTGTCATTATATAAATGATGACAAATGATGACACAGAAACTGCCAAAAATGCCGGACAATTTTTTTGTAAAAAATGTGACTTTAAATGCAGTAAACAAAGTAATTTTAATATGCATTTAGCAACCGAGAAACATAAAATGATGACAAATGATGACACAAAAACCCAAAAAAATGCCAAAGCATATATTTGCGAATGTGGAAAATCTTATAAATATAGACAGGGTTTAAGCGTTCATAGAAAAAAATGTGCGACAAAACAAAAAGATTTATCTTCGGTAATAATTTCCGATAATAAAATAGATTCAAATTTATTATTGGATCTTATAAAACAAAATAGAGAACTACAACAACAATTAATTGTATCAAATCAAACAATAAATAACAACAATACAATAAATAATAATCAAAAGTTTAATATAAATGTATTTCTCAATGAAAGATGCAAAAACGCAATAAACTTTTCAGATTTTATCGATAATATTCAATTATCACATGAAGATTTGGAGAACAACGCACAATTGGGATTCGTTCAAGGAATGACGAAAATAATAACAGATCATTTGAATCAACTGACTCTATATGAACGCCCATTACATTGCACTGATAAAAAGCGGGAAACATTGTATATACGAGATGAAGATGCATGGAATAAAGAAAAGGAAAAGGCAAAACAGAAAATATTTGAAGGAATTCAAGAAGTATCTCGCAAAGGAATACAAGAACTTATGGAATGGAAACATAATAACCCAGAATATGATAATATAGATTCGGATTTTTCGAAATTATGTATGGCAATGCAAAAAGAAACATTGGCAGGTGAGAACCGGGAGAAATATTACAAAAAAGTGTTAAATAACATACAAAATAATATTCATTTATCAATGCGCGAAGATAGTGGCGAAAGTATTGAAAATATTGTTTGTCAAGAATGAATTCCCCTTATGGGGAAACTTGGGTTAACATTTTTTCAAAAAAATACCAAAAATGAAAAAATTGATTTTTGTCAGGTTCTCGTATGAGTATGCATAAAACAATCAAAATGAGTAAAATAATAGCTGTGAAAAAAGTACCATATGATTATGAACCAATTCTTAATTATTATAATGATAGGCGCCCAGAAGGTTCTGGTGAATTAGAAGAACTAGACCGTATGGAAGGTGGCTTCAAAATAAGATTACCAAAAACATCAGAATATGGCGATGATCCAGATTGCAAAATAGCTCAAATGAGATGGGCTCGCGGGCACTTGGTGCCTGGATACATTGGCTTCACAAGTGGAGAGAAAAATCTATTGTTTGAAGCTCTTTGTAACAGTTTGGGGGCAGATAATGTTTATCATGTTTCTAAAGAAGATGCAAATAGTAATCCAACAAGATATCATGTATCAGTCACGCCGAGCGGTCATGTAGTGAAATATGCAAATTAAAATAAAGAGTTAATGCCTGCGGGCATTGGGACATAATGAAGCTCGCCTCCTCGTGGTGTGTCCTGGATCATGAACGCGTATGTTCGGAACTAAATGAGCTTTTTTTATTGATAAAAGTAGTTTCTGGATATCCTACTCAATAATGGATATGTCACTCATTTCTGGATAAGTATAATAGTGTTAATCATATAAAAACCAAAATTTATTTTGGTTTTTATATGATGTATAAGGTATGGGGTGGGTGTATATCCAGGATGCTGCAGTGCCCTGTCTCAAAAGAAGAGTCCTGAAAAGAACTCCTGAAAAGAACTCCTGAAAAGAACTCATCAAAGAACTCATAAAAGAACTCCTGAAAAGAACTCCTGATATTTAACGACGTCCACGTCTGGATTTACCACCACGTCTAGATTTACGTTGTTTCTTGCTAGATTTACGATGAGACTTCTTGGAACTTCTAGTTTTACGTCTTAATTTTTTTCCACCGAAACTCATTTTATTTCTTTTTGCATTTGGATATAGATCAGTATCGTGAACATTGCTTTCCTGACCTGGCTTTAATTCATAAGTTCTTGGATCATATAATGCTTTTATTTTTTCACATTTTGGCATATTAGCGACTGATACGGTAGACCTTTCCGTATCTTGACTTGCACCTTCCAAAGCCTCTCGTATTTCGTTATTTAGTTGGTACCTTCTTTTCAAATATTTTCCACAAAATTCTATGGCCTGGGGGATTTCCATATACTATATAATATAAATATATAAAAAATACTTCTAAATATACAATAATGAGAACGCACACATACTGGAAAACATATGAAGAATATTTAAAATGGAGTTTAAATCCACCGAAACAAATCAACGTAAGGGGCGTAGCCCCTGTATCCAGAGTTCACATAAAGTTCATATACGGGGAATAATCCCCCGTAAACCCCCTTTATCAGGAAAATCATCTATTACAGGATTCGTGCAAGGGGTCCAGCCCCTGCATAAAGATGGGGTTCGTGCAAGGGGCTCAGCCCCTGCATAAAAATATCCTAATATAATATAAAAACATGTCAATGTTATCAAAAGTATTTTCTAGTATAAAATCATATAATTTATTAATATTAGCAGTAGTAGCATTTTTAGTATTAAGTGCATTAAGTGTTTATTTAACTATGTTTGAAAAGGAAATAACAGTAGGACAAAAATATGTACGTCCATCTGGAAGAAGAACATATTATCAAATAGTTGATAATGAAGGAAATAATTATGTTTTAGGAGATACAATGTATTTATTAGAATTTAATAGCGCAGATGATTATGCATTAATAAAAGAAGGAGAAACATATAAAGTATATGGATATTGGTTTAGATTTCCATTATTAAGTTGGTTTCCAAGAATTTATAAGTATGAAAAGGTTTAGAATAATTATATATATAATTTCTTTTGATAATATATATTTAATATGAGTGAACAAGAAAACCCAAATAAAGGTGAAGATAAAAAACAAAACACAAGTTGGTTGAAACAGGCTTCAGATAGATTTGAGAATATGAGAGCTAGTTACAACGAAAAACAAGCAAAAAAATACAACAATCCAGGATTAATCCAAATTAACGAAAATGTAGACAATTATATTAATTTGAAGAGAAAAATATTAACAGAAATAATGAATAAATATAACGAAATTAACTTTATTCCAAAATCTTCTAGCAAGATAAAAGTTAAAGGTAAAGTGGAAAATGGTATTACTCAAGAGGAAGAATTTGAAATTTTGCAACCAGATAATAAAGATCACGTAGATAAAAATAAAACTATTAATGAATATAATAAATATTATGATAAAGATATTTATACAATAGAAAATTTATTAAATGGCTTAGAAACTGAAGTTGTAATTCCATCATATGCTGCGCAAATGGAAATATTATATAAACAAGGAAAGGATAGTCAACACGAATTAGATAGACTACGAAATGCAGAACAACAAGGTATAAATAAACAGGCTGAACTAGAAGAACAAGTTAAAGAATTACAGGCACAATTAAGTAACAAAAATACAGAACCTGTAGTAGCAGAACCTGTAGTAGCAGAACCTGAAGTAGCAAAAGAACCAGAAAACACTGTAGCAGCACAAGGAGGAAAAAAGAAAAGAAAAACAAAGAAAAAAAGAAAGACAATGCGAAGAAAAAGACGAAGTAAAAAACACCTTTAGATGATTTTTTTTATAATTTCTTTACATATTATATAAAAGAAATTATGAGCGTGCAACAAGCAAATATGATGCAACAAGGTCAAGGACAAATGGGACAAGGTCAAGGAATGCAAGGTCAAGGACAAATGCAACCAGGAATGCAAGCAGCAGCACCACAAGGACCACAAACTATGGTGGGAAAGGTATGGAACTGGGGGAAAAGAATGGCAAGATCTGAAGGGACAGCAGCAATGGAATATCGTGCTAAAGAGGCAGAGAAAGATAAAGTAAATGCTGTAAATAGATATAATGACGCAAAAACCAAATGTGCAACTTCTATTGAAGAAGCACATAAATTAGCAACAACTGTTCTAGCACCAACAAATAGTGTAATATCTGAAGATATAAATAATATAACAGCCCCATTGAAAACACCTGCTACATTTAATATGATTGGAGCTCAAGCTCCCGTTCAAGGTAATGTTGCACTTGCCCCCGGAGCAATAGAAAATCAAACAGCACAAGTATTAAATCAATCTCCTACAGAAAATCCTCAAGGTCAAATTGATCCAAACGTAAATGCTCCTATTCAACCAGCAGCTGCCTCTCTTAGTGACGTACAAGGAACACCAGATGTTGTATTAAAAGCAAAATTATCAGAATATTTTCAACAGCAAGGAGTTGTTGATATCAATGGAAAATCACTTGACCCTGAAATGATAGGTAGAGGTATATCAGATTTAAAATTTAATAATAAAAATAATTTCAATGCAAATTTTTATTTAAATGGTTCAAGCGGTGAGTATAAAACAGCAGAGCAGATTATAGCAGAACCAGAATTATTAAATCAAATAAAAACCAACGCTTTAGAAATCGCAAATGGTGGTTGGAGCACTGCAAATAGAGGAATAGGTGTAACTTGGGGTGGAAAAAGAAAATCAAAGAAATCTCAAAAGAAGCAAGCAAAAAGAAAGACATGCAGTGGAGGAAAGAAAAACAAATCAAAGAAACAAAAAAAATGCAATGGAGGAAAGAAATCCAAAAGAAGACAAAGAAAATAAATTAAAAATAAAATAAAAACAAATTCACGTAACAATCCATGTATAACATAGAAATCACATTAATAAGTTTATATGCATTCATACAAACTTATATCGAAAAAACAGATTATAAAACAATATCAACAATCAATTCAGTATTAATAGCAGGTACAACAAATTATTTATTTTTAACAGATAAAAATTTCACAATAGCATATGAATTCAAAGAATCAGAATTAAGTCCAATATATTTATACACAGCAAAATTCATGACTGCATATATACTTTTTGATATATACTATTCCTTATTTCCATTAAAAAAAGATTTATTAATGCATGCAGGTATAATGTTAGGAGGTATAATAACAGTAAGACTGTATCAATTACAACATTTAATAAATTTGGCAATGATAATGCAAACATCATCAATATTTTTAACATTTATTAATGAATCCATAATTTGTAAATATTTATTTGCAAGTACATTTTTCATATACAGAATATGTATATTTCCATATTTGACAACTAGATATGCAATAAGTAAACAAGACGAAATATTTGTATATCCACCAACGGCACAAACAGTAGTATTTACATTAGTATCAAGTATAAATATTCTCAATGCATATTGGTTTCGTAAAATAATCAAAAAAATACGCAGAGAATTATGAAGAAGTCGAATTAAAGGAACTCGAATTATAAGAACTCGAATCAAATCGATAAATCCCACGACAAATACGAAGACTTGGATTACATATCATTAAAAATAATACCCATAAAAAAAAACCTCCAAAAATAATACCACATAAAAAAGGTTTAAAACAATCACATCCAGGTTCACTAACAATAATATAATCAGAACTATTTCTATTGAAATTAGTACGACAAAGAGGACATTTATTTAATGTTTTAACACAATCATAATGAAAATTTTTAGCATGAGTACATACAAACAAATCGTTATTTAACGAAGAATCGATAATAGGTTCAAGACAAATAACACATTTATCAGATTCCAAATCATTATTTTCTATATCAACACAAATTTTTTCTATTTCAAAATTATTTACAATATTAGAATTATTTTCTGTATCCATAACTAAAAAATATAGTATCAAAACTTTTAAATATATTTATAAAATATAGAATGGAATTACATTCAGCCGAACCAAAAGCTCAAGAATTAGGCCACGGACTTACCGGAGGTGTAAAAGAATTGGGACATGACGTCGCAGGTTTATTAAAGAAAGAACCAAAGGAAGAAGAAGCCAAAGAAGAAGAAGCCCCAAAAGAAGAATTGACAAGTGTCAAAAAGTGGAAATACACACTCATTACAACCATCATTTTCCTTTTAGTAGCTAATCCATATACATACACTTTAGTAAATTCTCTTTTAGGAAAACTCGTCAAAATTGCCAGCCCAGTAGGATGCCCTACCACAGCCGGTTTAATCCTTCATGCAGTTGTATTCACACTTCTCCTTAGAGGTGTAATGGATTTGAAGCTTTAAAATCACAAATCAAAACCATATAAAAAAATATCAATATAAATAAATATCTACAAAGATGCAGATATTTGTTAAAACACTCACAGGAAAAACAATCACATTAGATGTTGAGCCATCAGATGCAATCGATGATGTAAAGCGCAAAATCCAAGATAAAGAAGGAATACCACCAGATCAACAGCGCTTGATTTTTGCAGGAAAACAATTGGAAGATGGACGTTCTTTATCAGATTACAATATCCAAAAGGAATCAACACTTCATTTAGTACTAAGACTAAGAGGTGGTATATAAATTATATACTGAGAAACAAAACATAAAAGTAAATAACATAATATATTATGTTATTTATCAGTCCGCCATTTGGTAATTATATAAGTTTACCGAAAACAACAAGTATACATGGAAGTTTTACAAATGAACCAAGAGAAGGGCTTTTTAAACAAATATTAAAAACGCTGAGATATTCATTTGAAAATAAAGGATGGATTAATAAAATAGGATTACGTAATAAGGGAATAGATTGGGCTTTAAAAAACGTACCACAAAAGGATGTTATTTCAATAGCCATATTAGATAAAACAGATATACCAATCATGTTAAAAAAAATACCACAAGAGCGTAATATAGAAATCAATGTTAGTTGTCCAAATGCAGAAAAAGAAATGATAAATGAAGGATTAAAAGATTTTATAAACCCAGAAAGAAAATGGTGTATTATAAAAATATCGCCACATAGCACACAAGCAGATATAGATATGTATTATAAAACAGGTTTCAGACAATTTCATTGTTGCAATACATTACCAGTGAAAAATGGTGGATTAAGCGGTCAAAGTTTAATACCATATACAAAAGAGAAAATAGAATATATCAAAATATATCCAGATTGTGAAATAATTGCCGGAGGAGGAATTCAATCAATAGAAACATACAATTTATATAAACAGCTAGGTTCTCATCATACATCAATATCAACCATTTTTTTTCATCCCATTTTGTTTACAAAATTTTATTACAATTATCTATCAAGCACATAAAACCGTTCAAGCACATAAAATCTATCAAACACATATGACATAATTTAATAAATCAGCTCGTTCAGATGGAGTGAGAATACCCAAACAAGTTTTGAATATATTATAATTAGGATTGCGATATTTATCAACTAAAAACTGGATAATAATAAAGTCACTTTTATCATAAAAGGAATATAAGCGTTTCCATTTTACAATATTATTTGATGTAAAACCATAAATAGAAGAAACATTTTCATTAAAAAAATGCAAAGTATCTTTAGTAAGCCATAATTTATAAATAGATTTATTCCAATTAGATGCATATAAATCGAGTAAATAATCACGACATAAAACAAAAGAGCGAATATCATCTAATAATTCTGGATT